>OCZT010000067.1_pt1 | contig 86695 bp, 97 predicted proteins | sample 1539031 | NCBI WGS metagenome assembly OCZT01 (sample SAMEA3539308, study PRJEB22396) | soil metagenome | biome: tundra; feature: field; material: soil | place: USA | collected 2010-05 | depth 0.15 m
TAACTATGGCATAATATTTATCAAACTCAATTGACCTTAATTGATTTTCATCAATATTTTTAATAACATCTCTTTCATCAATTCTTAATAACATTTGATTTGAAGTTTCATCAACATAACGAGTTTTTGTTATACCACTTTCGGTTAAAATATCACATTCAATACCCAATGATACGAGATTATTATATACATTCACTGCCATGCCACCGTTATTACTATTTTTTGTTGGGGTAAATATAGGTACTGGTGCTTCAGGACTTAACCTTTCGCATTTTCCGTATTGAAACACATCTTTACAACCATCACCAATTACTAATACTTTTTTCATTTCACCTGTTTTATTGTCCATTTAATATAATTTTTAATACCCCATTCCAAGTCAACACTTGGTGTATAGTTGAATTTTTCATGTGCAAATGAAATATCTGCTAAACTATGTCGAACATCACCCTGTCTTTCTGCAATATGTTCAATTTTAATATTATCACGACCCTCACTTATTATTTCAGCAAGTCGATTAATTGTAACTCGTTTGCCACTGGCAATATTAAATGCACCCGAAATACCTTTTATATCTGCTGCTTTTATATTTGCTTGAACCACATCATCCACATGAACAAAATCACGTGTTTGTTCACCATCACCATAAATTAATATTGACTCATTTCTAAGCATACGAAATACAAATATTGGAATGACATTTCCATATGCATCAAAACGTTGATTTTGTCCATACACATTAAAATATCTAAGACAAACAACCTCAATATTATATAATTTAGAATATGAAAGGCATAATTTTTCTTCGCATAATTTTGTACAACCATATGGAGAATCTGGTTCAATTGGATGATCTTCTCTTATTGGTATTGTTTTTAATTCACCAAAAATACCTGCAGAAGAAGATGTTACAATTTTATGTACACCTTCTTTTCGTGCTGCTTCCAACATCTGTAATGTACCAAGTACGTTAATCTCTGCATCCATTATCGGATTATCAATTGAACGTTTATTTCCCACAGAAGCAGCTAAATGAAAAACAATTTCAGCACCTTTCATTGCAGTTTCTACTGCATTTTTATCTCTAACATCTCCTTCAATTATTTGTATTGAAGGAAATGGTTTTAAATTACTACGATATCCTGACATAAAATTATCTAAAACAGTAATTGAATTTCCTTCTTCAATTAAATATTTAACTAAATTTGACCCGATAAATCCAGCACCACCTGTGACTAATATGTTTTTATTTTTCATTTTTTTTTACCAAAATATGCGTTTAATGCTTCAGTAGACTTATCTCTACCACCCAAAATCTTTTCGATATCACTGTTTTCAAGTGGGTTAATTTGTGTATCTGGATTTAATCCAGATGGTTTATAATATAATAATTCATTTTTGTATCTCCCACCATAAATATTAAAAAATACATTTAAAACTCCACCCAAATAAATTGCCTTCTTTTTCATATTATATTTTATATAATTACCTAAAAACATACCATATGATGCACATGTTAATAAAGCAACATCAAAATCAATTTTACTTATATCCTCTGCCATTCTTTGGCATTCTTCATGCCAATTATTTGTGGTAAGACCTAAACTTTCCTTAGTATCACCAATTGTATTATATGTAATTTTTGTATTATATGTTTTTAACACAAATTCTGGAAATTTATAATCTAAATAAAGATTGTCTTTGTTTTTAAATTGGTATTCAATACTTTTTGAGAACGGACTTATTATTAATATCGTTTTATTCAAACCCCAATCAGTAAATGATTTAAGAAATGGTCTCACACTTTCAATAAATCCATAATCAATTATTGCTTTGCCGTCAAGAACATAATCAAAAAACGCATCATTACCATCTATTATATATGAACCGCAATAACTACTATCATCAGTGTTTTTATAATACACAATCATATTTTCCAAAAATTTTTGAAAATTATTAATATCGTCATTAAAATCAAAATAACCATTATACATCTTAATAATATTACTATATTCCTGACACCATTTATTATTATTAATTAAATTTTTATTTTTATAATATTCTCTAATTATACTAGTATCAGAACCACCAAATCTGCTAAAAAATATTGGTTTATCTTGCATTATATATGATGAAAAATATTCAACTATGTTATTTGCTATAATGATAGTGTTTTTTAACATGTTTTTATTAATTAATTTGCTTTAATTTTAGTTTCTTTTTGTGTTATATTTTCATACAATAATTTATTTTTTTCGTGTATTTGTCCGTTATTTGGTATGTTATATAAAAACGGGGGATGATATTGATGAATTACTGAAATATTATCATTAATTATTTTAATTAATCCCAATCTTTCAATTCTTTTAAGAAATTCATCGTCATCGTATGCAACACCATATGCATATCTTTCATCAAAGCCATTTAACTTTTCCATATTTATTTTGGTTATTGCCGAACAAAAATGATAGTATGTTGGTCTATATTTTGAATGATTATACCAGCTATTTAATGAACCAGCAAATGGCGATTGCTGCGGTAATGTTTTTAAAAAATCAATAAGTGTATTATTATCACAATATTTGGGTAGCATATTTGTTATGTTTTCATCAACAGAATACGCTGACATTGTAATATAATTACTATCATTAATATTTTCATTAACATATGTAAGTACATCATGTACATGTAAACATTCTGGATTTTGAAGAATAATAACATCTCCGATTGCAGCACGAATACCAATATTAAACGGAATGCAAGGATTTACATACCACTTATTCTCTGGTTCTATTCTAATTATATTGAGAAACGAAAATTCATTAAGATATTCTTCTAAACGATGTTCTGGTGAACTACAATCATCAACAACAATTAATTCAAATGCAGTAAATTTTGATTTTGCAATCGATTTAAGCGTTTCATAAAATTGTTTTTTTCTGTTATAATACGCAGTTACAATAGATATTCTTATGTTGCTTCCCCACTCTTTACCAACGTTTCTAATTAAAATACCCTTTCTTTCAGTATAAAGTTTATTATTATATACCCAATCTGGATTGTTTAACTCTGCAACGCCAGAGCATCTTTTACCATGATATAAATGTACTGCTTTAGCATCTACCTTATTATAGACACATTTATTTAATTTAAGTCTATCAACAAAATCATTATCCTCTGCAGCATAACCAATAAAATCTTCATCATATCCACCAATATTTATTACTTGGTCTTTCCACATCCCCATCAGAAATGGCATCTGTACATCATCTTTATTAATATCACACTTATCTAAATCACCATTTAATTTTTTTAATAAATCATCAGTGTATTTACCAGAATCATCAAAATATATAAATTCAGGTATGGTTAAATAATTATGATTTTCAATCAATGGTCTTACTATATTATTAATGCCATCATTTAAATGATAAATTTCTGGACATGTTAATATAACAATATCTCCCTCAGAATTTTTAATACCAATATTTAATGGTATTGCTGGTGATCTACTTACCAAAGTCTTAGCATTTCTGTGTCCAGAAAATATATATTTTATGTTTAATTTATTTTTATATGAATCACATACATTTTTTGTATCATCATCAATACCATCATTTACAACAACTATTTCTAAAGGATAATCAATTTTTTGTTTAGCAATAGAAGATAATCCTAAATTTAATAGTTTGGGTCTATTAAACGATGTCATTATTATTGATACTTTAGGATATTCACTATTTTTGAATATTACATGACCTGTATTATCTACTTTCATATTTATTACTTCATCAGCAATTGTAGAAAATGTTGTTTTATGTTCTTTATAATTTTTTTCGTTTAAAATACTATTGTATTTTTGTGATTCTACACCACCACCATACCAATGATATCCAATTGAATTATAATTGAAGTTATTAATTCCCATTGAATGTGTAAAACAATATTTAATTCCTCTCCAATCATATTTATAAATTAATTCTGTGGGCAAATTATAAAATTTTAAATTAGGATATTTGGAAATTATTGTGTCATATATTATATTTGAATTTTTTGTTTCAATAAACATACTATAAATCAATTCAACTCCCATTGATTGATAATTATCTTCACAATTTTTTTTATTAATGCCAAATTCAAATAAATTTTTATAGTATTCATTATTTACTGATGCACCTAAAAAACCAACCGTTAGTGAATATTCAGAAAATGATTTATATTCGTGTATTATTGTATCATAACCACCATTGATTATCGTATTAAAAAAATTATCTATTGGTTTAAAAAACAACACATCCATATCGCAATAAAAACCGCCATTTAAATATAATTGATAATATCTAAACAAATCGCCTTCATGTATTGGTGATATATTTTTTATATTATTACTTATTTCTTTAGGAAATTTAACTTTTTCTATTTTTATATTTAAATCCTTAAGTTTATTAAAATAATTATCACCTTTATATTGATAATAATCTTGATTTTCAAGAGTTTTCCAATTCTTATTTTTTATACTATTGTCTGACACATATAATATAACTTCCCAATCAGGATTCATTTTTCTAAATGAATATAATGTCATATATCTCATCCAAGACATATCGCTACCACCCCAATAAAAAAATATTCTCTTCGGTATTGGTCTCGACAATGAAAATGGTTGATTTATTTTAATCGTTTCATCTGTTACTGGCTTTACTACTGGCTTTACCACTGGTAATGCCTTGCCAAATATTCTAAAATTATCTCTCTCGTTCATAGGTTGCGATATTATTATTGATTGTTGTTTTCTTCCCAATTTAATTGTTGGTATAGTTTCTGGTGAAATTGATTTACCATATTTGAAATATTTACTTTTTTTTATATATCCAGATTGTCTGCCACGCATTCAATTTGTTATTTTATTTAAAATTTAATTTTATTTACTAATTCGGTTTGTACATTATCATTATATGCATTTTTATCAAAAATAGTATCATTTCCAACTTCAATCTGATAATCTAAATACTTTTCATCGTGTTTAATACAAATAATTTTAATATTTTTTTCATGTGCAAATTTTGATAACCAAATATCACACATATTAGCATATAAAATATCTTTATATGAAAATTTAAGTAGATCGGTATGAAACATCATAACACCAGTACCGCCAAGTTCAACAATAACGTCATTTGAAACAGTACCCAAGCATCTGTAATTCTCATGCTGAGAACGATAATATGATTGAACTGGATGTTGCAAGAAGTTTCTGCCATGTAATGATATAATAAATTTTCTTTTATAATATTCAAATTTTTCAATCAAATATTCTGCATAATTTTTTGGATATTTGAGATCATCATCTATTGTAAAAAAATAACCATCAGATTCTTCTAATTTTAAAAATTTAAATCCGTCACCAATTGAATTATCTGTAATAAAACAATTAATCTTAGAATCGTTTAATAATCTGTCGGGCACTTCTTTATGTGAATTTAATGCAATATTAATAACATCTGCCTGATTGTATATTGAATCAATAGTTTTAAATAAACATGCGTCTCTTTTATATGTTGCAACATTAAATATATTCATTAAAAAGTTTATGCATTTGGCATTCTCCCATTATTTGGCGTGCCTTGGGTTTCTGTTAAAACCAAGTCAATCCATTTAGGCTTTAATTTTTTTACTAATAATTGACTGGCTACTCTGAAATCACCATAACTCCATGAACCCCAATCAACTGGCAAATGTTTGCTGTGAAACATCATACCAATTCCTGAAAAATTTCCCGCTTCAATTCTTCTTCCGAATGCTTCATTGTTTGGAACAATCCAGCTATCGTTATTTAATTTAATACTTACTCTCCAAAGCAAAATTTGATCGTCATTATCAATGTTATTTACAATAATTTTAACTGCATTACGATTACTAAACATATCATCATCGTCCAAATAACTTATCCAACCATTTTTAACATAAGTATTTAATTCATTTAAATGTAAATTCCAAGGTGCTGGGTATGTTTTATACTCTGGCATTAATTGAGGCTGTTGAACTTCTTTAGGTAATAATTTAATTGCATCAAAATAATTACATTCAGTATCCGTGCCAACAATATGATTAATGTTTTTATATGACTGTTGTAATATTGATTCTCGACAAAGTACGAAATTTGCGTGTCTATTATGCGTTCTTGTTATGATATTAACAAGAATGTCGTCAACATCACCTGCTGAATAATAAATTGGCAATTCATCTTTATATTTTTCTGCAAATTGTAGTCTATTATCTTCCCATTGTTGATTTGTCATACCAACTGATTGATGTAATATTCTTATGTCAGTTGTAACACCAATATTACAACCGTCTAAATAGTTAGGCACGCAAAAAGCTAAATCATATAAATGAAAACCTTTAAATTCTTCATCCCATTGATGTTCAAGTCTATCACAATCAACAGCCATAAATACACCATCAACCAGAACTACAGGTTTTGTATATCCTTTAATTGGTACAGCATATTCGCTTACCCACGTTTGAATTCCATCAGTATGTTCTACGACTCCACACATTTTTGACCTGTCTATCCACCACTGACCACTAACATCCAAAAATGTGGTCCCAGCAACACCGATTATACTAAAATTACTATTATTAAACTTACTAAGTAATAGTCTGCCCCATGTACGAGTTTTAATTGTAATATCCGGGTGACAAAATACAAAAATTGCATCAGAACTATTATGTTCTTTAATTGCTTTATTATATATTTCAGCAAGACTGAATTGATTATAATTGGTATAACACACAACCTCATGATTTATACCAATTGTATCATCAATATGTTTAATAAATTTATTATTAATTTCATCACCCAAGTGTGAGGAAAACACCACTACGATCTTTTTTTTCATTATATATTTTTTTAAATTCGTCATACCATCCATTTTCAAGAATAGCATTATATGCACCACCAGCATTTATCTTGAAATGATACATTTTATCATACTTTTTTGCTTCTTCTATACATCTATTTTTATCATTTTTCCAATAACCATTAGGTAATTGTTCATATGTCATATGAGCACAAGATTTATTTAACCAACCATGTTCTTGTGCATAACGATATGCACCCCCACACATTCTTTTAAATTCTGCTCTTGTTTTATATTTTCGTGCCTCTTTCAAACATTTATTTTTATTCCAAATAAATGAATTTCCGCCCAAACCACCTGTTTTAATTTTATTTAATATTATCCAATTATTTTTTATGTATTCATTTAATATTTTACCTTCATCTATGGATGCAATTTCTTTTTTTAAAAATGTAGTTAATATTTTAAATTCAGGAATTAAATTTGTTTTTAAAATATATTTATAAACGGTACTGTCTTTATTAGTTAAATGATATTTTTTTCTATTTTCTGGCGAATACGTTAATCCAACATATACATGATTATCTTCAAATTCAAATGAATATATTACCCTATATTGATTAGTTCCCAATTTAATCATATGCGAAGAACAATAATCAATCCAATTATTTTTATTTGCAGCACTATATGATTTAGATGAATATTTTATCCAATCTCTTTTTGTGTTATATTTTAATGACTCTTCTAAGCACTTCTCTTTTGTCCAATATCCCCTTGATTTTAATTTTCTTGTCATATGTGAACATAATTCATTTAGCCATTTTTTATTTAATATTGCGTCATACACTTTAGGTTCTTTTTTTCTAAAATCACCTAATGAATTATAATTATTACATATTGATTTACATTTTTCTTTTGTCCAAATCATGTTTACAATTTTAGCAACTGCAAACATAATCATTTTAATTTAGATTGTCAAGTGTTATTGATTTTTAAAAGCAGTTAATATTGCTTCATAGTCTCCTTTGACCTTAGTTAAAGGAAAAGCTATTCTAATCAACGTACCATCAGGTATATCAAATTCTGAAACAAATTGACCGTTTGCATATAATATAAAAAAGTCATAAAATGGATTTCCATAATATTTTTTACTAAGTTTATCCATCCTGCTAAAATTCGAATTCCAATATTCATATTTATCACTCGGATTTATAGGTAAATTAATATATGGCATCGCATCAATAGTGCCATCACCATTTCTTAATATTGCATATCTGTCATAATCTATATTTGGCATAATTAAAATATTTTAAATTAATGTATTAAAGCATTTTGTATTACTGAATTAACTATTGCTTTTACAGTACGATCATCATAACTTTTATTCATTTGTGTTTGTTCTGCAGTCAATATACCTTTAATAAAAGATTCCTGCAAATCAGCTTGTTTTGAAGGTAATTTATACATACCAGCATCTGTAAATGAAGAGTTTGCATAATAGTTGAAAGTAACTGCATTTTGAAGAGCATCGATAGGTCCTTTTAAAGATTCTCCACCAATTAACTTCAATTGTAATGTAACTTTTGCCAACATTGGTTGCATGCCAAAACCTTCTGGGTTCATATCCCAAGTAGTATCTGAATAGTCAATAGTATAGTTTTCAATAATAACCTTTGTGTAGAAAAAGTCACCTACTCTTAAAATACATATTGGCTGGCGACCAAATACTGAATTTTTCGCTGTTAAACTACCACCCCCTGTAGCATTTGCAGGGTCAGGACTATTCCATCTTTTTGAAGCACCTTGTCTTTGACATTGATGTAAGAATGTTAACCTTTTATGCATATCTTCAGGCGTTTGGCTATGAAATACGGGATAATAATAATTACCACTAATTGAATCAAAACCATGAAGAATTCCTGTATCAGTAGTACCATTTGCAGTAGTTGTTCCTCTTTCATTTAATACACAAGATAAACTGGTTTTTAATTTTCTGATTTGAGTGTTAGTATTTTCAATTTCCAGTTGTAATTTTGCAATATTGGTTGTATCAGTCGGACTTAAATCTGCCTTTACTGGTGGTAATGATTTGCCATTCTTATGAATATCAATTTCTGCATATCTCGCTTCTTTAGTTTCTTTATATGGAATAGCAGCTTTTGTAGCAGTAGCATCGCTTGCATAAACATCACCAACGCTTTCACCCAAAACAGTATCCCAAGTAACTTCAATATTATCTGCAATGGATTCTCCAAACATTGCTACTAATTTTGCTTTTATTAAATTTTGTACTGCCTGTGCTCTTCTTTCACCCAATAAATAATTATATTGATCACCACCAGCACCCAAATATAATTTTGATGCTGCACCATGAATATAAACACTATAAACTATTCTATTATTTTCATCATTAAAAACATTAAAAAGTGCATTATTTAATACGTTTTGTCCTTCTTGATCGGTAAGTCCTACTGAAGTATATTGTGAAGGGAGTGATGATTTATCTAATGTATATATTTGATTTCCATTAACAATTGCTGATTTTGTTATACCTGTTTTAAAATAAATTTTATCATTTAATCCCCAACTTGTATCATCTGATGAAGGTAATCCGTCATAAATTTCATAAGTATATTTTGTATATAAATCATCCATAATTGTGCCAAGATTATCCTTTACTGAAGGTACATCATTTGGAAATACAACCGCAATTTTAGTTTCTGGAAGATCATTTGGTTCTGCAGGTTTTGTTTTTCCTTTAATCGTTTCAATATCACTCTTTAATTTAGCATTTTTTAACTCATAATTTTCAATTGATACAAATTTATCAATATAAGGGTCACCACCAAATGCAAAAAATTCAGCAATTTTTCTTTGACTGCCAGTAGTATTTGCATAATTTTTTAATTGTTGCGGATAATCAACAAGTAATGTAAAACTAAGGGTTGCTCCTCTTTCTGAACTTATATAGTTATACATTGGTTCATTTCTACCAATTATCATTGTTGGTTCAAATTTAGCACTACTTGTTTCCTGAATTTCAAGATTATATGGAGGAAACCACATTATGCGTCCGTTGAACGGACCGACTTCGCATGCTGGTATCGGTGACCCATATTCATCATCAATAATACCATATGTATCTTTACTTAATACCCTAACTGCAAGATTTTCAATTGAAAACATTAAGTTTTTTGTATTAATTGTTCCATCTTTTTCAACTGTAGGGTGAATACGTGGTAATACTGATTTGTAAATTACAGAATCTTTGTTTCCAAAATAAACCTGATTACCATCAAATCTAATTGCTTTTGCAAATCTGTCATATTGATCTAAAACACTATGCTGGCGCACACCAGTATGACCTGCAATACCACTATTAGCTGCATATTTACTACCCGGTTGACCAGAAGTTGGTGCTTTCCATAATGCAGAACCGTTAAATCCATCAACTTTATTACCATTTAAAAATGCTTTTTTTGTAATATCAATAATATTTCCGTTTGTTGCATTCAATAAATTTCGTGTATATTCTAATAATCCAGCATGAATATTATAATGACTATTTATTGTATTATCACCAACTACTTGTTCATCAGCAAAATTATTAGTGCCACGTAAATTATCAATATTATTATTTGCATCAGCACTTATACCATCTTTACCCCAGACAAGTTTATTATCCTGATTGTCAGTACCAAATTCTTTATCATCACTTACCCAAGTATTTTGAGCATCATAATTCCAATTATTATTACTATTAACAGTTTTTTCAGTATTTCCAAAATTATTATCAATAAAATCTTTATTTGGCGCATATTCAGGACTGTTAGTTTCTTCATAAACATATGCCGTATTCATGTTTATGTTTGCATTTTTAACTGAAATACCGTTTGAACTAAAAAAATCATATGAAATATATGCATTAAAATACGTTTCATCAAAATTAAAAAATTTTCTACTGCCTAATATTGATTTTCTTGGTAATATTTTTGCGCCAGCAACTGATGCCTGACTATAAAGGGCACTACTGTCAGCACTACTTTCTTTATAAATGTTCTGATTTATTGCATTATATAATTTTCCTAATTGTCCACCACCAGTATTATTAATATAATCATTATTAGTTGGATTTTTAGTGAAAGGATTTTTATTTGTTGGATTATTAAATATTAAATCATCGAGAAAGTTTTGAAATCCTGATTGTGGTACTTTAGTTATTTTATAATCGACATTTTTTTTAAATAATTTTCCACCTTTAAGAAAACTACCCAAATCAATTTGTGGTAAGGTTTGTTGCGCAACATGTGAAGAAAAATTCATTGCAAATTGTTTACCTAACATTACCAAACCAATTTCACTCAGTGGTGTACTATTGCCAATAAGACTTGCAACATTACCAATTGCACTGTTTTTTAGATCAAAACCACTAAATGGAGCAAGTGCAGAACCAATACTACTAATAGCATTTATAACTTTTTGTACACTGTTTGGATTAAGCGGATATTCAGCGTTAGGAGTATATAAATTTCTTGATTCCAGTATATTTCTTAAATTAGCTGAATTAACCACCAATCTTGAATTGCCACCGTTGTCATTAAGATCGTTTCTTGAAGTAGCACCTGCAAAAATTGTCTGTGGTTGGTTTATGCTGTTATCACTTGACATTAATACTTTTTTAAATAAATACTTGGAATATAAATTTTAAAAAAACGGAGATTATTGATTTACGCTTTGGGTACGTAATTCTTCCTGATGTGTAATTGCAGTATTTGCTTTAAATACTTTTTGCATAAATTTTTGACCGTCAATATTTAAAGTAATATCATTTGCAAGTTGAACATTTTTGTCTGCAAATTCTACTTTTAATGGAGTTTTTAATAATGATGCAAGTTGTGCAAATGCTGAACCACCTTTGGTATTCATATTTGAAATTGCATTAACTGCACTTTCAACAGCAAGAAAATCTTCTTTACTACCATGCATAACTGCATTAATTTCTTTAAATGCTTCGCCAACTTGACCTATTGCTTCAGAATTTTTTGCAATTCTATTTAATGTTGCAGAAAATGCAATTAATCCTAATCCACCAACAGTAAATAATGCCATACCTGCTGCCATTGCAGAAATTCCACCGCCTAATTCCATCATATCTTTACCAGAACCTTTGGCAGAAGCCGTTAATTTAGCAAGACTTAAAACCATTAAACTCACACCTGCAGCAGCAATTCCAATACCTGTACCAATACCTAAAATACCTAAAGCAAATAAACCAATTTCTGGTGCAGCAACTGTTGAAGCCATACCAAGACCTACTATAACTGCTGCAGCAGCAGCACCAATAGCTACAACCACTGATATTGATCTAACAATACCTGCTAATGTATTTGCTTGTTCTGGAGTTAATTTAGCCATTGCAGTAGCAAGTAAACTAATACCTGCAGCAGCAGCACCAATACCAGCACCAACGCCTAATGCAGCAGCACCAATACCAGCACCTGCACCAGCAAACATTTTTCCTTTCCCAGCCATTGCAGCACCTTGACCAATACCTCTACGTTGATCAGCCAAGCCACTAAGACCCTTTTTACCTAAATTTTCAGCAACTGTTTCACCTTCATTTTCAACACCTTTAGTAAGAACACCACCAATTTTACCACCGCCACCACCAAATGTTTTTTTAGCACCATCTACAAATTTATCTGCTGCTCTGCCTAAAAGCCATGAAACTCCTTTCCATATACCAGCAGCAGACAGTAAAATAGTACCAGCAAGTACAGCACCACCGAACCCTTTTGATGCAAGGTCTGCAAGTGGTTTAATAGTAACACTCATTATTTTATTAATTGTAGTTAATAAAGGTAACAATGATGCTTTAAGAATTTCTATTGTAGCTTTAAATGTCTGATCAAATGTCATTGCTTGTTCTGCACGTTCCTGTAAAGTTTTTCGTTCTTCTATAAATGAACTTGCCTGATCTGAAGTTAAAGTACTAATATCTTTCATTGTACCACCAAGAGATACCTGAAGTTGATTAGTTTTTGAATTTAATACCATTGCACCAGCAATCCACTCTTTTTGTTTACTAGTTAATCCCTTACCAGCCATCTGTTTTTCAGATAAATCTAATTCTGCACGTCTTTGTGCAATTACGGTCATTTCTTCGGCACTAAGACCAAGTGCCTTACCTGCCTGTTCAAGTCTCTGTCTGTCTGCAGGACTTATAAATTTTTCAAATACACCTTCACTATTTTTTTTAAAAGTAACAATACCTGCAGTCATTTTTGAAATTTCTTGCTGCCATTTTTCTGGTTCATTACGAGCTAGATAAAACGCTTGCAGAGGGTCAATTTTTGCAAAATTACCACCCATAACCTGCAATTGAGCAAACATATCAATAGCTCCTTCAAGACTTTTTGCAATTGTTGCAGAATTAAGTGAAGCCTCCATACTAACCTGCAATTTTTCGGCATTTTCAGCCATTTGAGCTATACCCTTAGTACCAGAGACAAAACTATATGTATTTACTTTTTTAAAATTATCAGTAATGTTTTTTAATACTTTAGTAGTATTAACACCCATTCTTTCTGAAGTATCAACAATACCTTGTGCATAATCCATTGCAGATTTAGCATCAACGCCCATAAATTCAAATTGAGCAGCAAGTTTTGTTGCCTGTTCAATACCTAAACCAGTACCTTTACCAATTAAGGTAATATCTTCAAGCATACTTGCAGTTAATGCACGTGCCCTGCCTGTTTGATCAGCATATCCCTGTTGAATTGCCTGTAAATCGGTAAGACTTGCACCTATTCTGGCAGCAAATGTTGCAGATTTTTCAAAAGCTGTTCGCATTTCTGCAGCTTTTGCACCACTCATTCCAAGATTAAGAATGGTATTTTTTATTGTTTTATCTGCTTCTTGCAAATAATTCCATTCTTGTTTAACTAAATCAACTAAATCTTTTGCTAAACTAACAACTTTTTGTCTGCTTTTTTGTTCATCAATTAATTGCTCATTAAGACTTCTTTCATTATCAATTGCTGTTTTTTGTTGACCAAGAAGTTCGGTTAATAATTTGCCTCTGTCAGTATCTATTTTATTACCTTCAGCTAATAATTCATTAATTATTTTCTGTCTTTCAGAAATAATTAATTGATTCTTTGCCCTGTCATTTTCAAGATTATTTATACTTTTTAATGATTCAAGAGAATTTCTATATTGTTCAGCCGATCTGTTTTCAGTTGCCATGAATTGTTATTATATATATAAATACAAAGATCGAGTTTTTATTGTCTCGATCTTCTATTATCTTTTTCTGTTTGCCTTTCTTTGTGCCTGATCTTGAAGTTTTTCAATTTCTTCATTCTCTTTTTGTAACAAATATAAAAAGTGTCGTCTACGATATATTGGTAGATTCTCTATATAATCTGCTTGAAACTTAGCGTGTTTGGTCAATATATATATTTCTTCGTTGACCATTTTTTTATACTCACCCGCTAAGTTCTTGGGAAAAAAAAGTCTACGCCCACAGCTAAAGTTGCGGTAAATTTATAATTATCTTTTGTTATAAATTCATATGCCATATCAACATCAGGACTAATATTTAATATTTTTCTACGTATTGTATATGCATCAAGTGCTGGCATTGCATCAACAAATTTATCAATATATGTTCTGTCTGTTTTATCTTCAATTGCAAGAATATGTGCCTTTAATTTCATGGTATTATAATCATTAATTTCAGTATGATATGCATCCTTGAGTGCTTCGGCTTTTTTCAAAACTATATTATCTTCTCCAGAAGTAAGCAATCGGAGAGTAATTTTTTTCTTACGCATTGGAAGATCAACAAAATAATGACCAGCCTGATCAGGTAATTCTTCAACTTCTCTATATTGGAGTTTTAATAAATCAACAACTGTATTAAACGGTATACCAGTTCTTGGGTCTGTTACCTGTACAGTATAATTTGCACCGTAACTGGAACAACGCAAAAATAAAATTATTGCATTTCTATCACCTTCTAAAAGGTCTTCAACTACAACACCTGAAGTTTTAATTTTTCTTTTTAAAAGCATGTTAATTACATTTCCACTTTCAATCAAGGAAGGAGTTGTTAACAAATCTTCATCTTTTGAAGTCATGTATTCAACATTAACTTCAGACAAACCATTTGTATAAAATACACCTTTTGACGGTAATTTAACAATTTCATATGAAGTCATCAAATCAGGGTCGGTTTCTTTAGACATCGTTTTTTCAAATTCCTGTGGATTAAAATTTGATTTTGGCATTGTAGGAACTACAGTTGGTTTACTACCAGCATCGTCAGTAAGACCATGTTCCCTTTTGTACTTTTCTAATGACGCAGCAATATTTTCTTTCTGCGGTTGGTTGTTTTCTAAATTTTCCATAAAATTATAAATTTTTATACTTTATTATTGTTTTCGATAAATACTCTAAAAAAAATTTTTTTAAAATAATTCAAGATTTTTAATTAAAATACGTATTAACATATAATGACTATAGATATAGTCACACAATTATATCTATAGTCAGAAAACTATATACATAGTCATATAATTATAATGGAAAATAAAATTTTAGTAATATATATCGGTATTGGTGGTATCAGAAGTGAAGATATTGACACCTATATGAAAAAAGTAACTGGAAAAATCACACCAACTACCTTTGAAGGTGAAATTATTGTTCTGCCAACACAATTGCTGGTAGCACCAGATACAAGAATTGAATGTATTAATCCCAAATATATTACAAAAACAGAATTAATCCGTGAACACACAGAAATAATAAAAAAATTACAAGATGAATTGCAAATTCAACTTAACATATTAAAACAAAAGAACAATGAGTAAAAATTTAAGAGTAGGTATTGATGTAAATGAAGTCTTAAGAGCAAAATGGTATCAGTTTGATAAATATTATATTGAAGAATTCGGTGAAGAAGGTGCTCCAAAAGGACAACCATATGTATATAATTATTTCAATTCATATGAATTTAAAGACACTGTTGAAATGGACAAAGAATTGAAAGAACCCGAAGATATGCCAGAAAATATTAATCCATTGGATTATCAGGTAGACGAAAAACTTGGTGAACCACCAGCAGATATCTTTTTATTTAAAGCACCTGTGAAAACTGAATTAACAGCAAGAGAAGTTTATAATCGTTTTGTAAATCAGGATTTTTTATTTGAAATTCATGGTGCTGCAGCAATGATGTACAGAAATATGGATGTAGATGTTAATAAATTTCTTGAAAAATATCAGGATTTTACAGACTTTACAGTATTATCGATTGAAAACAAATTTACAATACCACCAACAATGTTTTTTTTGAGTAAAATATCTATGAGATTCAGAAATTACAAATTTGTTGATTATGCAAGTGAAATGTGGCAACATGTTGACGTATTAATAACAAGCGACCCCGCAATTCTTAGTCGTAAAATTCCTTGGTTTAAAAAATTAATTAAAATAACAAGACCTTACAACGAAAATATAAAATCAGGGTCAATTGAAATAAAACAAGTTGTTGATTTAATTGACAACAAAAAATTTGAAAAAATAATTAAATATAAAAAATAAAAAAATGAGTGAAGAATTATTAAATAATGAAGCACAAAAAGCTGAATTAGAAAAAATTGAAAAGATCAAAGTATCTTTAGCTAAAATTACAAATAAGAAATCAAAATTCTTGTTCTGTATACCTGAATCACAAACTCCAACAGCTTCTGTATATGAACTTTATTTTAATGCTACAGTCGTAAAAAACATGGGATATGAGGTAATTATTATGGTTGAAAAAGGTGATTATGTTCCACCTGTTTGGATTGAAAAAGAATTAACAAATCATAAACATGTATCAATGGCAGACCCTAAATTGACGGTAGGTCCTGAAGACATAATGATAATTCCTGACATATATTCAAATGTCATGGAGCAGACAAAAAAATTACCTTGTGTAAGAATTGGTTTTTTACAATCGGCTGATTATATGACTTCGGCTTTAATCCCGGGTACGGATTGGACATCATTTAATATTCAGGATGTTATTACAACCTCACCAGTACTTAAAGAATGGCTTGAAACATTTTATGGTAAAGGTAAATATAACATTAGAACATATAATATTGGTATTCCAGATTATTTCGAAAAATCAGACGTACCTCAAAAACCAATAATATCCGTTATGGGTAGAAATGCAAATGAAATTTCAAAACTTGTAAAATTATTTTTTGCAAAATATCCACAATATAGTTGGGTAACTTTTGACCCTATGTTAACAAAAAGCAAACCACCACAGGCAATGCGTAGAGTTGATTTTGCAAAAAGATTACAAGAAAATTTTGCTGCAATTTGGGTTGATAGAATTTCATCATTTGGTACATTTCCGCTTGAATGTATGAAAGCAGGTGTTATTCCAATCTGTCTTAAACCAGATATTATGCCAGAATATATGATTGAAAGAGATGAAAAAGGAGTTGCAACTAAAATTGTTGAAGGTGCTGGTATCTGGACAGAAAATTTTTATGATCTGCCAGTATTAGTTGGTGAAGTACTTGTTAAATTTCTTGATGATGCAATAAAACCTGAATTATATGAGAGTATGAGTAATGTTGCAAGCAAATATTCTCAGGAAGCAAGTGAAAAACGTTTAAATGAAATTTATAGTGAAATAGTTAATCAAAGAATTGCACTTTTCAATAGCGCACTTCAGCCAGTTCAATTAGTTATACCCCCAACACCAGTAGCAACATTAAGTGGCGATACTGTACAACCACCAACACAAACGGTTGATATATTATTACCACCAGTTAGTGAAGAAAAATAATTTTAAATAAAAATAAATAAAATGAATATTACAACAATAATTCCAGTACACGAATATAACGATCAGATTTCATTACTTTTAGATAAGGCAATTGAGTCAGTACAAAAACAAGAAGGCATTTCTGAATTACCAAAAATAATAGTGGTATGGGCAGCAGCAATTCAAGATGAAATGTTAAAATATCATCAAACTCTTATAGATAAATATCCATCGGGTACTACTAATATATCATTTAGTGCAAATGATGGTAAAACCGATTATCAATCACAAGTTAATTTTGCAGTAAAATCAGTAACTACCGATTATTTCTCTGTACTTGAATTTGATGATGAATATAGTACAACATTTTTTAAAAATGGTGAAAAATACATTAAATCATATCCAGAAATTGATGTTTTCTTAACAATGATGATTGAGGTGAATGAAAAGAATGAAGGCATAAAAATGACAAATGAAACCGTTTGGTCACAGCAATTCGTTGGCGAAAATGGTGAAATGGGTTATTTAAACGTAAAAGCATTTCAGCAATATACCGACTTTAAATTATCAGGTGCTGTTATTAAAAAATCAGAATTTGAAAATCTTGGAGGATATAAATCAAATATTAAATTAACTTTTATGTATGAATTTCTTCTCAGAGCATTAAATAATGCTTGTAAAATATATTCAATACCTAAGATTGGCTATAAACATCTTGCAACAAGAGAAGGCAGTCTATTTGATGTCTATCTGAAAACAATGCCAGCAAATGAAAGAAAATTCTGGTTTGAAACAGCAAATAAAGAAGCAAACATAATGGGTGACAGAGCAATTGATATGTCGAGACTTCAAAAATAATCTTTATGTCAATTTATAACTAAATGAAGAAAAAAGTTAATGATGTAGCTAACGTACCATATTTTGCAGAGAAAGAAGAACAAGCAGTTATAGATTATATTACAGGAACTACAGCAGAACAAAAAAACAGGATTTATAACGAAATTTTATTAGTACCTTTTCGTAAAATGATAGAATCAATATTAAGACGATATCCTATATACATTGGTAATTATGATATTGTGGAAGTAGAATCTAATGCCCGCAGTCATTTGATTGAACATATGATTAGATATAGACCATTCATTATTGAATATAATGAAACTGGTTCTTTAAAATGGGTTAAATCAAATATTTATAAGTATTTTCTTGTTGAAGAAGCTAAAGAAATGTTAAAACGTTTGATTAAAAAAGATGATTATAATTATAGAATATTTAATTCCAAAGCATATAGTTATTGTCAAACAATAATTCGAAACTATTATAAAGATCATAGCAAGAAAAGCTATATTGAAAAGAAGATAAATTTATCTTTTGATGATCATATTGATGAAATTAACGAAAATATTGAATACTCCTATGAACTTGAGCTGGAAACCCATCACCAATTTGAACAATTAATTAATACTGTTGTTGAAAAAATTGAGACTAAAATTAATGATACTGACACTACTATGAAAAGAAACGAAATTATTGTGGGTGATGCAATAGTAAATGTCTTGAAAAACTGGCACATATTATTCATGGAAGATACACCAGAAGGAAAATATAATAAAAGAATTACAAATAAATTTGCTAAAAATAAAATTTTATTGTTTTTAAAAGAACAAACTGGTTTATCGACTAAAGAAATACGAATTGCAATTAAACCGTTTAAAGAAATGTACTTTATAGAAAAAATGGACTACTTAGAAGATTAATTTTATTTTAAAATAACCCGTATTTATATGTACTATAATTGATATTATGAAAAATGATAGAATTAAATATGGATTAAAAACAACCGATAGTGGAGTTTATATGATTAAAAACATTAATAATGGTAAGGTTTATATTGGCAGTGCTATTCATTTAATTGAAAGATTATCAAATCATTTTCATTCATTAAAAAATAATAAACATCATTCAATACATTTACAAAATGCATGGAATCTAAATATATATCATTTTGTTTGTGGTGTTATTGAATTTGTTCAGGATAAAAATCAATTAAAAATTATTGAACAAAAATATATTGATAAATATAAGAGTGCTAATGATAAATTTGGATATAATATTTGTCCAATCGCAAGAAATAATTTGGGTTGTAAACAAACAAGAGGTATGAAAGAAAGAAGTGAAAGAATGACTGGTTCAAACAATCATTTTTTTAATAAACATCATACGCCAGAAGCATTACATAAAATATCAGAGTCAAATAATGTTAAAAAATTATCAAATGATAATGTTTCGGAAATAAGATATTTGTGGAACAATGCAGGATATGATGCATCAGAACTTGCACCAATACTTGCATCAATTTTTGATGTTCAAGAAAAATATATTGTTAGTATTGTAAATAATAGGAGAAGAATTAAAAATTATTAATATGCGCCCAATAAGAAAAAAAATAACATTTGATGAAGAAAGTGCGAATAAACTTCTTCAGGAAATATATGATGATAGCTATAATCAAAAAGCAAAAATTACCAGACTTTTTACCAAATGGGAATTAAAAGTAAAAGAAGGTGGTGAAATAGCTGCAATCGGTGATCAGATCATTAAAGTAATTGCATTAGAAGCCAAGAACGTTGATCAAAAAATTATGCTTCTTAAATTTTTAAAAGAAGTAGTTTTTGATAACAATGTTAAAGCAGGTAATGCTTCGAATAATGGTTTTAATAACAATACTCCAAAATCTTCTTCTGAAGAAGAGGGTGATATTACCGCAGAAAGAAGACTTGAATTACTTACTATGGTTCAAGAACATTTTGAAAAAGAAGAAGAAAATAAAAAGAAAAAAGTAGAATGAGTTTAAGTGACGACAAAAAAAATATTTTCACAACCATTGGTTCATACACTTCAGTAATTCAAGCAACGAAAACACCTGATACTACTAATCTATTTCCTTCAGTTAACAATAAAAAAGATATTGTACCTTTTATGCTCGATATTTTAAAAGTTGTTGCTGGTACTGATGCTTTACAATCATTAACAGGTGAATTATTTACTAAATTCGTTGACAAGATTGAACCTGAAATGAAAAGTGCTTTAAAAAATCAGACAACACAATATAACGCTGGCGATAATCTTCCAAGTTATTTTGTTTCAGGAGGTGCTGGCGTAAGAGTAAAAGTAAAAGATGTTGATATTTCAGGGAAATTTAAAACAGACCCAACTTCTCAGGGAGGTCAATTATTATATGATAATTCAAAACCTAATTTCGATAGTTCAGTATATAATGCAATAAAAAATGGTAATTCCGATTTTGGAGTTTTACATATGTCTCATGATGCAATAACTGATGAATTGGTGATGAAAGGAAATACTACACCTGATACTCCAACTATTGGTACTTGGCTAAATAAACATATTGATAATCTTACAATTATTGACAAAAAAGAATTTGTAAGTAAAGTTATGAATAAAATATATGGTACAATTACAAAAGATCAAGGCAGAACAATTAATGATGCACACAATGAATTAGTAGTTAATCAATTAATCGATCAATTAATTAATGGTGATGATAGTTTTGAAATTTCACCTGAAGATAATGCAGCATTGCTTCTACGTGCAGAAGAAATAATAAATGGTATGGTTAATTATGATTTAGGTTGTGGAGTTATGGCAGCAAGTTTACCGTTAAGTGGTTTAACCAATTTAATTAGTAATATATCTGGTACTACTGGACAGGCAACCGACCCAAATTATGTAGGTAATCAAATAAATAATACAATTGCTCAGAGTGTAACTGATCAGGATGTTGCAAATACTAATAAAGAAACTATCAAAGACGGATTTTTTCAAAAATTAATTAAATTAATTACACAAGTATTAGCAGAGGCATTAACAACTAATCCTCAAATACGTGCAATATTGGCAATTGTAAGTGCATTCCAGAATCAAGGTAATGTAAAAATTGGTGAACCAAAGGATGATTTAAAAAACTTTAAAGTATTTTTGAAATGTAGTGCCAATATCGCAATGAAATTAATAAACGAATTTATTTTTAATTTAATTAAAAAGTTTTTAGTAGCTCTTTTAAAACCTCTAATATTAAAAATTATAAAAGAAAAAACAAATCAATACTCAAATCTTATTAAAAGTTTAATACCAGTAAAAACATGATAGTAGATCAAAAAATAAATAAACAGTTTCTTGGCGTATATCTCATTGATAATGGTGACTTAAACGGCACACAACTCGCAACAACAGTTAAACCAAATTGGTTCAGGATACTGATGACAAAATGGCTTTTAGGTTGGAAATGGATAAATATTAAAGAATTAAAAACAACTCAAGCAGCAACAAAAATTGTTGTTGATGAAGTAAAATAAAATAAAAAAATGGCAACTGACTTCAATAATGTTGATTCAATCATTGGTGCGTTTAATAAAATATTAAACCTATCCTCAATTGGCGGTCCGCCCGTAGTACCAACTCCATTAATATTAATTGGAGTAGCACAACGCTCTGGATTATCACCAATAAAAATTGCATCACGCATAATTTCTCGTAAAAGCGAAGCTGGATTACCCGTAGGTGTATTACCTTCTGGCGGTGTTGCCCCAGATGAAATTATGGAAAGAATAAGAGCCGAAGAATACATTAAAGCATTTCAACAAGATGCTGTAATAACAGTGGCAATACCACCCGGAATAACACTAACAGCAGCAGGTATATCACCAACAGGACCCGTTACAGTATTTGGTTCAACTATTTATTATGCAAAAGGTTATGGAGTTATACAATAATGGAAGATTTAAGTAAAAATACGCCAATTGAATTAAATAAAATGCTTAATGATATCAAAATAAAACATGATACATTAAAACATGAGATTATTAATTATACTTACGAAGCTGAAGAACTTGAAAAGAAAATTAATGAGAAAATTAAAATATTAACTGAAACAGAAAATTCTTATGTTTTGTTAATCGAAGAAATGGAGAAAAGATAATGGCAGGATTTGATAAACCAATAATACAAATAAGTAATCCTTTTAAGAAATTAGGTACTTACGAAGTCACCAGAACGATTTATTATGGTGAGGTAATATCTATTGATGACCCGACAGATGGTGGCAGAATTCAAGTTAAAATATCTGATTTGGATAATCAGACAGGGAATGCTGATTTACCTTATTGTTATCCTATGTTACCAAAATTCTTTTTCCTTATCCCACAAGTGGGCGAAATTGTTAGAATTTTTATTGAAAATATAAAATATCCTCAAAGAAGTAGGTTTTGGATGGGTAGTATTATATCACAACCACATAAAATTGGATTTGATACAATTTATACTGCATTATCAACAACAAATATGGGATTAACTCTCCCAGAAACAGCACCTTCAACACTTCCTGATGCAATTGGAGTATATCCTTTACCAAGTGATGTTGCAATCGTAGGTAAGGTTAACACTGATGTTATTTTACGCACAAATGAAGTTCATATAAGGGCAGGAAAACATGAAAACGGTAATGTATTAAAATTAAATACAAAAAATCCAGCATCCATTAATCTTGTTTTTGAACCACAGAATTTACTTGTAACAACTTCTATTTATCAAAGCAGTACCGTTATATTAAGTGATAAAATTGCTTTAATATCACATACTGGCAAACCACAATTTAAAGCAGCAGAATTAACTGCAGCAGACAGAGCAAGAATATTTTCTGAAGGTCATCCAATTGCAAGAGGCGATGTACTGGTGGCAGCATTAAAAATAATTATAAACGCACTTATCAATCATATTCATGGATATTCAGGTCTGTCAGCAGACAAAGATAAATTAATAAATGACTTGGAAAAAATTAATCTTGACAATATTTTACAAAAAAACATTGTGATTAATTAAAATTTAAGTACTTTTGTACTCTATGAATATTGAATTTCCTACAATACCTAATGAACTGTTTACAGCATTTAATGATGTAACATTTTATGATGAACCACATAAATATTATCTTGACGGTAAAGAATTAATATCAGTAACCACATTAATACATAAGTATCAAGAAGAATTTAATGAAACATATTGGTCTGAATATAAAGGAAATCAGTTTAATATAAATCCTGAAGAAATCCTCAGAGCATGGAAATTCATAAATAAAAAAGGTATAATCAGAGGTTCGGCAATACATGATTATGCTGAAAATTTATTTCAGAACAAAAAATTTAAATATCCAAAACAATTAATATTAAATGAATTTGGATTTGACCCTGTATTATATACATATAATATTTGTAAAAAACATGTGGATAAATTTTATAATGATATTCAAAATAAATTAATACCAATTAGAACAGAACTGATTGTATATGACAAAGAAACATTAATTGGTGGCATGCTTGATATTTTGTTCTGGAATGTAAAAACAAAAGAATTTCAAATCTGGGATTGGAAAACTAACAAGGAATTTACATATGAAATGAAAAACAGACACTTGATTAATGATTTATTTTTACTTGAAGATTGCGATCTTGAATTATATTCGCTACAACTTGGTCTTTATAAATATATTATTGAAAAAAATATACCAATTAAACTTGGTAAATCATATCTCGTTTGGTTTTCTCATAATAATGACAATTATAAAATAATTGAAGCAAAAAATATGTCATATTATATTAATATTATTGCAAAAAACAGAATTAACGAATTAGTTGCATGAAATTTTTGAAAAATTCATGCAATATAATATCTATAATTATAGATAATATAACAATATTTGACTATAAAATATAAAATATTAGCTGTTATCTAATATGAAATTCAATATATTATCATAGTTTTTGCACGATATCATTGACGATGTTAGCGTGCAAAAAAAGCCACAATTAAGTGGCTTTTTAATATTTTCTCGTAACACGTAACTACTTGACTACATGTTAAGTATACATCTCCAAGGCTGTAGCGTAAGTTGTATGGTTGTTAAACCATCTTCCTCATAACTGTTTTCACCAAAATCGATTGCTGTAATCATGCATTGTTCCAATGTCCATTTTTCAACTTCAATACCTGTTGGGTCAACTGCTTTTAAAAGAACATTTTTCTTATAACCTGCAGCATAACCCATACGACCTGTTAATGATTCTGCATGTAAACGTACCCACTCCATCAATTGTTGTGAGGTGGACGGTCCGATTGGGTCATAGAATGTTAATTGCATTTCCTCCCAACTATATCTGCCAGCAACATAGTCCTGTTCGTTCATGTATTGTATTTGAACTGAGTTAATTTTCATTGAAGGTCTTTTGAATTTTTGGATTTTCCAAACTTCAATACCTAAATCATCACTAAATTCTGCGAAGAATCTATTTATCCTCTTGGGTTCATATTGGAAGGGGATACTTCTTATCATTTCTGCCATGTTATCGTTTATTTTAAATTATATAATGCTTATTTTTATTATAAATACTTACGTCTTAAAAATCTATTATGCACCAATATCAGCAAAAGATGCTCCAGAAGGAGTGATTGTAAATGTGATACCAATGAATTCAACAGCACGTGTTGGTTTCAAGTATAAATCACCATACAATTCATTTCTGTCCATACTTTCTTGACTGTTATTGCTATTATCCATCTTGACTTTGTAATCATTCAAACCTCTTTCTCTCTTAATAGTATCAAGAATTGGAGTAACTTTAGTTATAAACTGATCAATTGTTGTTTGATCACCTTGTTCAAATACAAGTCTGATTGCAATATTTGCAACAAGAACTTTAATCTGAAGTAATAATCTACGAACATTGATTCTGTCAAGAGCAGTTTCTTTAACCTGTAATGTTTTCTGTCCAAATATTGCTGTACCTGCATCTGCAAAGTCAGCCAATGGATTAATTCTACCTTTATATAAAACATCACGAGCGTCTTGTGACAACTTGAACATTGATTTTCTTGCATCAGTTACACCACGATTCAAACCAGCAGGTGCGAACCAAGGAAATGCAGTATTATCAGTAAATGCCATTGCTTTTACAACTTCACCTGTAGGTGGAAGATATACATTAACATTATTCTGAGTATCAATTATTTGTATCCAAGGGAAATATGTGCATGAATAACTTGAATCAATTCCAGTGTCATTAAGTAATCCAGCAACATCAGTTGTAAATTGAACATCTTGTTTTTTCTGACCAACTACTTGTGGATTTCCAATAAGTGGAGCATCAATAACATATAATGTATCTGCTCTCTCTTGTTCAATCATATCGATTGTGTCTTCAACCAAAACGGTATTATCTGACCAGTTAATACCCGGAGTTGCAAAAAGGTTAATTGTTACTTCTTCAGGATTTGAGAAAGTATCAATTGCAGTCTGCCATGCTTGGAAATCATTCACTGCCTGTGCGGTTGGTGCAACGTCATCATAAATAGCTCCCTGATTATACAAGTCACTATATGAACGGTAGCCTCTGTTAACATCCCAGCCATCAAAACCACCAGCAGGAACAAGAGTGAATTTTCTTGAAAGAATATCAAAATATGGATTAGTTGGTTCTACAACATCATCAACAGTTTGGAATTTACCTGCGCCAACTTCAAATGCTCCAATAACAATAGTTCCTTCAGTATATGATGTTCCAGTTGCATTAGAATCCATATGAAAACCTTTACTTTTTGTAAAACCAGATACTGAATTATTTTGACCGTTAAAATTAAACATATTTTGATTAATACCACTTCCTACAACATTAGCAGTACTATAACCATTTTCAGATAGACCTAAATATACTTTTCTAAGTTTATCAACACCAGTATAACTTGTTTTATAGAAAATTTTTGGTGCGATACCATCAGTTGCTGCATCACCAGTTTCAGCTTTAGAATAATTATTTAATTCATATCCTTCAAAACCAGCAGGGAATAAATCAGGAGAAAGATTCTCTGCAAGTTCAACCATAACATAGTTACCTACAATATCATATACACCATCTACAGTACCAATACGCTGTCCGATGAAGGTTGTTTGTCCTTGAATTAATGAACATCTTACATATGATTCTAATACGATTGGATTTGCATCAGTATCATTAAAATCACGAATAGTTACGTCAAATTCTAAAGTTTCTGGATTAATGTTTGCAATGCTAATTTTAATTTCTTGGTTAGCAGCATCACCATCTGAAATACTAACAAATTTAAATAATCTGTCAATTGCACTACCTTTTAATTGAGATACAACCCAAGGAGTTTCTGGTGTTTGAAATTGAGTTTTATAATTAGTATAAAATTGAGATTTTAATGTAATTAAAGTACTATTAACACCATAACCAACTGCTGCAACACCAGTAAGACCATATTTTGCTAATGCTGAAGGATAAATATCACCATCAGAATCTAAAAGTTGAATTAAATCTGGGTATGTTGCCTGAACCCAAATCTTTGTATTTTTATCTTTAGGTAATGAACCAATTACGTTTGGCAAGAAACTACTTGAGTTTGGATTTAATGTAGCTGTATAATATGCTACACTTGCACCACTTGATGCTTTTAAAGTGAATTGCCCGTATATATCACCTGAATCAGAAAGTGTTGTATTTCCAGTCATTTCAAGTTTTGTTGCATAAAATGATGTTGTTGATGGTGAGTTCACATGATCAGTCACATTACCTCTACTTCTAATAACAGCAAGTACCATATTTTCATATTCACTATATGATGTTCCTGTTAAATATACTCTTGTAATATGTGCAGTATGACCTGTACCAGTCATTCCACTCACAATAAATGAATATGAATCTCCACTAAATGATGTACCACCAGTATGTTTATTAAATCCTGAGAACACAAGTCCAGTATCTCCATTTACATTTACATTAACACCCATAAAAGTATTGCCAGTAAATGGTTGTGTATATCCACTTGTTGCTCCACTTTTAATTGTTGATGGGTCAACACCTGCACTTAATGTAAGTGCCCAACCAGTACCTGCATCATATCCAGATAGTCCCAATACTCTTGTTACATATAATTGATTGGTTTCTTCCAAGAATGAATTTGCCACATATGGTAATTGATATTTAAGATTTTTATCGCCACTTGCAAATCTTTCAATGCTTTGAGCACCGAATCTTGTTTTAAATTGACCTTTATCCTGAATAAAGATATGTTCAAATGCAGGTCCTTTTAATGTTTCACCAACTAAACCTAAAGTGGTGATGCCCACGTTACGTGTAACGAATGTTAAGTCACGTTCTCTAAATTTTGCTCCCGGAGAGACAAATACAAATTCTGCCATGTTTATTAATTATTAGTGTTTATATTTATTATTTTATATTATAAGTCTTGTATTACTTTTCAAATAAATACTAAAAAATACTCGAAAAGGTATTATCTTTAAATTATTATGATACTGTAGTTCTTGCTCATAAAATCAAATTATTAACTTTTTATCTTTTTTCATCTCAGATTTCCCAAAATTTCAATTTTTTTGCTTTAAATTTCTCAAAATTCCCTGAAAAAAATATTTCATTTTTTTTGAAAATATTTTATAAATAAGAAAATTTTAGTAATAGTATTTATTGAAAATGGTTAATCTATGAATAAATCACAACGCATTCAATTAAACAGCAATGCAATAAATTCAGATAAATATGTAATAGTAAAACTTGATCAGGATGTTGATACTCTTGAATTTCTTTCTATGAATCTCAGCACCAAAGATGTCTATCAGAATTTTAACGCAGATTATGGTATACTGGTAGGAAGAGTTACTGCAAATGGCGGTATAGGTGTACCAAATGCTAAAATAAGTATTTTCATTCCATTAGATAGTACCGATGCAAATGATAGTGAAATATCCAGCATTTATCCTTATACAACTCCAAGAGATAAAAACAGTGATGGTAAAAGATATAATCTATTACCACGTGTTGCAGTAATTGACCCAAATACTGGAATTTCTTCACCAAAACAACCATTTGGCTCATTTCCAATCAAACCAGAATTAGTAACTAATCAAACATTTTTAAATGTATATAAAAAGTATTATAAATATACTGCATTAACAAATAGTAGTGGTGATTATATGATTTTTGGCGTACCAATAGGCACACAAACAATTCATTTAAGTGTAGATATCACTGATATTGGAAAATTTAGTATGACACCTGCTTCTATGGTAACAAATTTAGGATATTCAGCAAATTTTTTTATTGATAATAACTCTAAAATAAAACCAAATACTGATTTAGGTGATTTACCTAACATTGAAACACAGGAAATTACTGTTGAAATTATGCCATTCTGGGGTGATACTACAAATTTTACAATTGGTATTACTCGACAAGATTTTAGAATACGTGCAACATTATTAAACACATTTATAATTTTTGGAAGTGCCTTCACTGATGGTGATAATTCAATGTGGGGTGCTAATCTTGACCCCAACGAAAAAAATGTACGTGAATTATATTATATTAATGGTGCTACTGATGATGAAAAAGAATTTTTTACTGGTATTCAATCAAAAAGAATTGGAAACATAACTGAAAGCATTTACTATTATCCTAATAATATTACAGATGCTCAAATTGATAGTGGCAATGTCAAAAACGATGGAAGTGATATGGTATTATTAGACCCAAGCGAATACTCTGTATATAAAAGGGACGGTGATTTTGCTTTTATTATAAATTGTAATAGAAATAAGGTTATAACTGATGAAAATGGTAATGAAATTTCTATTGATGAAACATCACCAAATGGTATATTTAGTAAATTTAGAGGATTTATTACTCTTGAAATAACATCTACAGATATTCCAATGAATTTTAGTGGTAGTATTGGTACTGAAGGTGGTGGTACAAAAGTTATACCATATAGATTTAAATTAAAAATACCCCAATTTGCAGGAAATGCACAATCATTTACACAACCCGTTTTAAATCAGGATGTATTAGCAACACAAAACTGGAGAAAACAACATGCAACATTTAGTGGCGGAACATTATATACGATTTCAAATTTTTATGGAACGGTATTAAATACAATAGAAATTAACAATTTGCAGGTTTTAAATCCCAATACAAATTATTTAATTTTGGATGAACTTAATGCCCCATATAATTTTTCACCGTCAACTCCCAATAGAGATTTTCATTTTCAGACGGGAATTATACAAACAAATGATGGAACATTTGAAGATGTTAATGTTAGTGGCAATGCTCAATATGAAATGCCACATAACTCTTTCGACCATAATAACAGACAATTTTTTGCAGGAAACTGGTTAAATTTTACTACATATTTACCACAATTGGGTAATTTAACTCTAGGATATTCATCTACTAAATATGTTAGAACTGCAGATAAATTTACAAAACAAGTTCCTTTTGATAGTGATAATCACAACAATAATTATTTTTTATCCGATAACACACAACCTATTGCTGCAAATCAATATAATACCAAATGGTTCGCCCGTTCAGATTTACATTGGACTGATTTTGTTGCTGTTCCAAAAACAGATATTCTTACATTAGCTGCAATACAATTAAAAGGGTTTGCAACTGGAATAACATCAACATTTAAAGGTAAATATCGTAATGGTATTTATACTCCACCAAATTGGTTTGCACCATGTCCACTAAACGGTGGTAAATTAAACGGTGACCCATTACAAACACCTGACCCAAATACATATTTCTATAAAGGATTTGGTTCTGCAGACTGTATTGATTTTATAATATCATTAGGATTGGTATAAAATTTTTCTAAGGTATTTATAGTAAAGTCATAAAAAGTGAAGATATTACTCAATAGCCTAAAAAATGTTGCTTCTGTAAATGTTGATAATTATGAAAAAATTAAATTATCAAACAAATTATCGTTAATTAACGAATATGACATTAGAAACATACTTAGTGTTACTGAAATATATGATAGTGAGAGAGAAGCAAGTGAAATTTATAGAATTTATGGCAAAATTGAGTATATGTCATTATTAAATGGATTAAGATATGATTATTCACAATTCTCTGATTTTTTTAATCCTCAATTAATAGGTAATAAAAATATTCTTAATTCTTTTGACTTTTATCTTGTTAAACCAGCAAGTAGTGGTTATACACAACTTACTGGTGGTGGCAGCACAATTTTATGGACAAGATATTTTCAGGTAATTGCAACACCAAATGAATTTGAAATATTTCCTGCTGGTTTTTCAAATAATGTATATGGAGAACAAGCATATGCATTTACATTTAATAAAGATTTTGATGTTTCACAATATCTTGATCAATTCGGATTTCCATTAACTGAATTATTTTTATATGCACAATATAAACCAACAGCCAATAGTTTAGGCACACCAGAAATATTATCAAGTACGGTCTGGTCAACAAACGGTAGTCCAAGTAGTTTTGCGTTTGCACCAATAGCATTAAATAGTGGTGATACTGTTCAATCATTTTTTGGTGCTAAAATTGGTGACTTGTTAGAATATTCAAAAGAAGATTTTTTACAAGTACAGTTATCACCACAAACATTTTATATTCAAACACCATATCAAGACATCAGTGGTAATAGCAAACTTTTAATTTGGAAATACAATCCATTTATTCCATTTCGATTAAGATATTTTGCAGATGAATTAAATCAGGTAAACACTGGCAGTACCTCATATGATCAAACAATAGCAATACCATATTATGCAACAAAAATAGATAATTTTGGAAATTATGTATGGAGAGACATATTATCACAAGGATATACTGACCCAACAACTAACTTAGGGGTTAATTATCCTTTTATAAATAAAAAAAGATATTTATTTTCAAATTTTGTATTAGATATAACACCAGATTTAAATGATGCAGACACTTTAGCTGCATTTGCAGAAGTATGGTATGGCAGATATGCTACAAAAATAACAACAGTACCGATTAGTGATATTAATAATATTGGAAAACCATGTCTATAATTAGAGAAAAAATAAGATTTAATGCAAGTTTAATCGGCACGAGTGGTATTACAGGTACAACACTTACTGGTAATACAATGAATTTAATAATTTCATTGGGTTCAAATGAAAATTTTATTGAATATGGAGAAGATATTGATAATTTAACACAATTCACTCTTCTTGATTTAGTAAATCCAGTAATTGATGGAGAAGTACGAAGATTTAAATTAGTTCCTGTAACAAACGATGTTTTACTTAAATTTTTCTTTTACAATGTAACTGCAAATACATATCAGACAACATTTACTGCTGCTGGTTTTACAGCCAATGAAATAGCAAAAAGTAATGATAATTTACTTAACAGTTTTTTTATTTTAGATTTTTATGATACAGCCGATCTTAATAGTCAGACCAAAATATTCACAACATATTTAACAAAAATTTTACAACCATATCATATTTCATTATCAACATATACTCCAGAATATCTCATTGGAATAACTATTAATAATCAATTATATCGCTGGTATATTCCACTATCATATATAAATGCACAAACTGGTTCAACTGTTATTGGATATGTTAAATTTAGTTTTTATAACGCCAAAACTGGTAATATAACACCATTTTATAATCAAGATAATGAAAGTTTGACAACACCCGAAAAAATATTTTTTAAAACACAATTGGATTTAATCAATATGACTTGGAAAATTTTACCTACAATATATCCATATATTAAGGCAAAAGAAATTGCTAATAATAATTTATATATTAATAAGGTTAATAATACTGTAGATAATATGGATAATTTACAACAAAATCCACCAAGCGGTAATACATATAATTATAAAACAAACACTTATATTATTACGTAACCTATTCTTGGTTTTCTTGATGTCTTTACAATTTCGAATTCTTTTTCGTCTTGGATAAAGCCTAATATTTTCAAAGCATACTTGCTGACAAAAAATCTATCACCATCAATATTTTCAATTGGATTAGCTTCTGCAAAACCTTCGAAAAGAAGTGGAAGTGGATTACCTTTAATGAAAAGATATTCCTGACGTGAAGCAAAATTTTTCAAAACCTGTTCATCATATGCATTAACATCAATTCTATATTTGGTGAACAATGCTACTTCATAAATCATATCAACGTTTGTAGGTTCTGGCATTTTAAATCTTAAATAAATAACTTCACCATTGTCAAGTATCGGCACATCCATGTATCTGAATTTACGTGGTTGTGGTATACGATATTTTGTACCAAGACGTGTACCTTTTTGTTTATCGATACGTCTGACTGTAATATATGGTGTCGGTACGTTTTTATCATTATCAACGAATTTCCAAGTCTTGCTGAATTCACCCCAACGATCATTGTCAAGATAAAAAGGTGGCACTATTTTATTTTCAATTATTAATTTCATACCATCATTGTTAACATAATTAAAAAGTCCCTGATCTAAATCTTCAAGTAATATGGTTCTCGGAAGATATTTGGTGCTAACATCAGTTAAGCGCATAAGCTCTTCAATTCTATCCATACCATATTTTAAATATTCAGTACCTATCTTTGGTGGATTGATATCAAGAGTTAATTTTACTTTCTTTGGAAGTGACATATAAACTTTTTATATAAATACTCTTGCGATTTAATAATTAATTCATTACATTTGCGTACTTAAAATAGAAATATGTTAGCAGAACACAAAGAAATTCGTGAAAAAGATGGTAGTTTAGGATACATAGAATCAGTATTTGTATCAGATAATGTATTAAAAACCACATATTTTCCTAATAATCAAAGACTTTATATTGCATTCAATCGTGGTGAGACCTATTCATATAGTAATGTCACACCAGAAATGTATAAAGAGTTTGAAGAAGCTGAATCACAAGGTAAATGGTTTTTTAAAAGAATCAACAAAAATCCCAAACATCCATACCGTAAAGAATTTACTCTATATCCAAATGAAGTAAAAGAACTTAAGGAGATTGTAGAAGCAAAAAAATTATCTCAAAATGAGAAAGATCAGATAGATAAAATAATAAAAAGTGAAAATGAAAAAGAAGATAAATGAACATTATGATTTAAACGGAACTCCTGAACAGCAAATACCACTTAAAAAAGGTCAGGAACATTTGGCAAGCAGTGGTGGCACAGTAATATATCGATTTAATAATGATACTTCTGCACTTACACTTAAAGGCAAAGATTTTGAAGGTACAGCAATTAGTTTTTATCTAGGAACAGATAATGAAGTAATGAAAATCACCAAAGAAGGTTTTTTCTGGAAAGGCAAACTTGTTGAAAATGATAAAGAGATTTATCAAAAATTTAAAGAATTTTTAAATAAAGCAAATGAATAGTATCGAAGAATATCAGAATTTAGTTGGCTTACTTCAAGAAGCATTAAAGTTTTATGCTAAAAAAAATAATTATGTTCAAAAAGCAGGTGGATATAATGAATTAACTTCACGAATTGAATTAGATGCTGGTTCACAAGCACGATTTGCGTTAAAACAAGCAGAAGACCTTACAATACAAATTCAAAAAATGCAAGAGGATTACGATAAACTTATAGCAGCAAGTGAAATGCTTCAGGCAACTGATGATATGGCTGACCCACAAGAATTAATGAAAAAATTTAAAGTATTAGGTAATGAAAATAAAAACATTTAGCGAATATCAAAAAGAAGCAAATTTTCTTAAAATATCCTTAGATATGTTTCTTGAAAAACATCCAGACACCTCACCTGAAGTAAAAGAATTACTTGCTCTTACTTATGATGGTTTGGGTCTTGGTGAAGCAGGTGAAGTACAGGGCAAAATTAAAAAGATTATCAGAGATAATGGTGGATATATTAGTGCTGAGAGTAAAATTGAAATCATGAAAGAAGCCGGGGATATAATGTGGTATTTATCATCATTATGTGATGATCTTGGTTTTTCGTTAGAAGATGTGGCAAACGAAAATATTAAAAAACTTAAATCTCGTAGAGACAGGGGCACATTACATGGAAGTGGTGATAATAGATAATCATGAAAATATACCAAAAAATATCATTAATATTATTTTTAAATAAGATTTTTTGTGGTATGAACGTATTTATAATAAAATACGTTCATGCAAGAATTAAAATTAATATCCAAGGAAGAAGCGATAGTGTTAAATCAAAAATGGTATTATACAGGAATTCCCTGTCATAATGGTCATATTGATAAAAGATATATTAACACAGGAATTTGTTATGAATGTAAAAGAAGTCTTAATAAAAATTGTAATAAAAGAAATCCTGAAAGACAAAAAAGAAATGAAAAATCAAATTATAATAGAAATAAAGAAAAAATAGGTAAACGAAATCAAATTTGGGCAGAAAAAAATAGGGCAAAATCTAATGAAATTAAAAATAATTGGAGAAAAAACCACAGAGAACAAAGTTTAAAACTGGCTCGTGAATATCAAAATAATCGAAGAAAAAATCCATACAAAAGAGTTAGTATGAACATGAGTAAAGCAATTTGGGAATGTTTAAAAAAGAATAAAAATTACACAACTTGGTTAAAATTTGTAGATTTTTCAATGGACGATTTAATTCAACATTTGGAAAATAAATTTACTCCAGAAATGACATGGAAAAATTATGGTAATTATTGGCATATTGATCATGTTAAACCATTAAGTTGGTTTGATTTGGAAACTCAATTTAAAGAAGCGTGGACACTTTCAAATCTTCAACCATTAGAAGCAACAAAAAATTTAAGTAAAAATAATAGATATATTGGATAACAGATAAATATGAAAATTAGATATAAAAAATTAGTGCCTGAAGCAAATTCACCTTTCAGGAAATATGTTGACGATGCAGGTTATGATTTATTTGCAGTTTCAAAAATTGAAACAGATAAATATGTTGAATATGGTACTGGTATTGCTGTTGAAATACCTAAATATTATGTTGGTTTAGTATTTCCAAGAAGTTCAGTTACTGAAAAAGATTTAATATTAAAAAATTGTGTTGGGATAATTGATGCGGAATATCGGGGTGAAATACGTTGTAGATTTTATGGTACAAATGTAATGACATATAATATTGGTGATAATGTGAACACTAAAAAGATGTTTGATTATGGTCAAAATGTTTATAAAATTGGTGACCGTGTTGCTCAATTAATAATTATACCGATTCCACCAATAGAATTATTTGAATCTGATGAATTATCAGAAACTGAAAGAGGTTCTGACGGTTTTGGAAGCACAGGAAAATAAATTAAAATAATTATATTTAATAAAATAAAAAATGGTAACAAATTGTAAAACTTTAAAAGAATGGGAAGATTTTTGGACTACTTGTAAAAATTTAAAAGAATGGGAAGATTTTGGACTACTAGCAGAACTTCCCGAAGACCGAAAAGAAATGGTAGTATTTTGCTACAATACTGCTATTAAATGGCTTACAGATGATTTGGCTGTAACACATAAAAAGCAAGAAACATTTGAAGTACTAATACTTCCAACATTTTATAGAATTGCAAAGATTGTTGATTTAACAGAAGCACAGGTCTTAGAAATTTGTAAAGAATTTCGAATTTCATGGCTAAAGTTTGACCCAACAGAACTCGTAAATGTAGACGACCCTGAAGCACATTTTATTGCGTCATTCGCTGAAATGAAAATAAATCAATATAAAAAATAAATAATCATGGAAACTTGGAATTACAACATACCTACACCAGTGCAATTATATGATGCACAAAAAGATTGGAATCAGACATTTATGACTATGCTTAATCAAATTGTGGCAACCAAAAATATTAAAATACGACCCGTATTTATTATTTCGCCCACAAAATTTAAACCATTGTTTGAAACTCTCGAATACTATAGCAAAGAACATCAATTTATTGCTTCAAAATACGTTATTGTCTATTCAAAAGAAGATATTGACATTATTAAAGTTGGTGTTTGTGATTTAAATGATGATGAAGAAGTTATATACACTGGTGGTCATGAACTTGAAATAATAAATTTTAAATAAATATATACACTATGAAAGGCACAACTGGAAATAAAATGAGAAGGGAAAATGCCAAGAAAATGCTCGAAGCACAACTCTTAAGGGGCACAAAACCCGAAAAAATTAACGGTAAAACAACCAATACAATGGTTGCTTTAACACCTGTTGACATCACCCGCATCAATAAAGAAATTGAAGCAATAAATAACAAAAAGAAATAATAAATTTTAATTATGGAAAAAAAATTTAAAAAAATAAAATTACAAGTATTGGACGATGAAGATAAAGTAATAGGAACAGTATTAATAAGTTTAGATGCAATTAAGCATTTAAAAAAAATGCACAATGTCGATGCATTAGATTTAGCTGCAAATGCATTAATTGATGAAATTGAAGCAATAGTAACAAAATGAAACAGTATTTGGATTTACTTCAGAACATCATTGATAATGGTGTTGAGAAAGAAAGTGGTAGAGCCAACATGCCTAATACGATTGGCATATCAAATGGTATTATTAAAATGAATTTACAAGATGGTTTTCCACTTCTTACTACAAAGAAGATGTATTGGAAGGGTATAATTCATGAATTACTTTGGATTCTCAGGGGAGATACCAATATCAAATATCTTGTTGATAATAATGTACATATTTGGGATGGTGATGCTTACAGGTGGTATTTAAAATATTGTGCCAATTTCAGAGATCAAAATGAAGTATATACACTTGAAGAATTTCTTGAAAAAATAAAAGAAGATGACTTACTTCAAATTACAAAAGGTACTTATTGGAAAGACCCGAAGTTTTTAGAAGGTATAGTTTCTACATACAAACTTGGTGATCTGGGTTTAATTTACGGTTATCAATGGAGAAAACAAAACGGAGTTGATCAGGTTAAGAAAGTTATTGACGGTCTTAAAGAGAATCCTTACAGTCGTTATCATATTATTAATGCATGGAATGCTGCAGATTTTAAAGACATGGCTCTCGCACCATGCCATCTACTTTATCAATTTATTGTAAGACCAATGACATTTGATCAGAGACATAATGAATATGCAAGACTTAATAATGGTATGAGATTGAATTTTGACAGCACAGATAGAGTTACCAAAGCATTTGATGAAATGAATATACCAAAGTTCTATCTTGACCTTAATATGTACCAGAGAAGTGTCGATTCTGCACTTGGTTGTCCATTTAATTTGGCATCCATGTCATTACTTTTAAAATTATTCGCACGTACATGTAATATGCTTGAGGGTGTGGCAACTTGGATTGGTGGTGATACACATTTATATGTTAATCATATTGATTTGGCTAAAGAACAAATTAAAAGAGAACCGTATGATTTACCACAATTATTCATCAAGAAAGAACTACAAACACTTAATGATATTTTATGTCTGACTATTGATGATTTTGAATTGGTTGGTTATAAATCACATCCAGCAATTAAAGCAGAATTATTTACGGGACTAAAAAAATAATAAAATAAAATAATAAATAAAAGAAATGGCAGAAGAAATTAAACAACCCAAAGAACTTAAATCTGATATAATGACAGCAATTGAAGTATATCACTGAAAAGCGTGATGATATTCTTGAAAATTTTAATGACAGAATTAAAGCAAATGATTATAAACATGATGTGGAAATGCATGATGCTCTCGCATCAGTGCTAAGAATTAATCTACAACTTAAAACATTAGAAGAATGCTTAATAGCACTTAAAATTATGAAGAATAACGGAAAAGAATGGTATATAAAAAAAACTTAAAAAAATTGATATGGATGAAAGATTAAAAAATGTTAATTTACTTGACGAATTGCAAGATACATTTGCAGATGTTAGCGATCAATTAGCAATGGACGGAAAACGTTACGGTGATACTTGGAAAGAAAGAGGTTTGATCTATAACGGACAATCACAAGAAGAACGATTCTTTTACAAGATACAAAAATATATTTATGATTATCGTGAAAAAGGTACACCAATGCCTTGGCTAAAAGTAATTGGTGAAGCACATATTGCTTTGGTAAGAAAAAAGAAATTATCAAAATAATTACGTTGAATGATAATATTATATATATTGCTAATATCATTAGCATTAGCAGTTCTTTTTCTTTCTCTGGCAATATATTACTTTTTAAAAAAAGGTATATTTATTTCTGATAAGGAAAAAGAATTTATTATATTTGTTATTGATATATTTGAACAATATGGTGATGATCTGGGCATTCAATCAAAAGAACAACATCAAAAATTGGTTGATGAACTTGAAAAAATAAAAAATAAATATTTTAATATAAAAAAAGGGTCTTAATTGACCCTTTTGTATTTTTAATTAAAATTATGATTCTTTTGAAATTTAGCGTTATTTTTAAGGAGTAGGTTTACCAAAATAAAAATCATTGCATTGGTTATAACCAGTATATACCGTACCACCAGTTGAATTTAAACTATAACCAGTACATGTTGCTTTAAATCCAGCATCAAGTGGAGTAGTTTGTACACGTGAATTATAAGCTGTTAATCCAGTAATTTCTGCATTAAAAAGTGTTTCTCCTGAAACGGTTTCTAATACAGAAGATTTTCCAGCATAAATTCCTGTTCTTTCATATAGTCTACGATCTACAATATCCATTGGTAATAATACCACTGCCATATTTTAAATTTTTAAAAAATTACCCTTTAATTTTTAAATACCATTGTGTATATTTAAAAGTTGATCATAACCATTATTATTCAACCAATAATTATTTCTTAATGGTTCGAATTCTAATGTAAGTGCCTGATTTTCTTCATTTACAACTACTTGATGTTTTAATGCTTCAAGTTCTGCTTCAAAATCTGCACGTGCTGTATCATGTTCAGCTTTAGTAAGTGGGTTACCTTCTAATTTATTTCCCTTAAGATACATTCCAGTTCTAAGGAACAATTTGTAACTTACCATTGATAATGGTTGCTGTCTTCCAGTTACACCTGAAAAAGTTACTTCAAAACGTGTTCCACCTGATGATGCTCCAAAACGTGTTTCTCCAAAAGTAGTTGTTTTTGCTTCATTAGGATTATTTGCTCTTACTCCATTAGGATTATTTACACCTGCTTTTGGTGTTGCTCCATAAGGATAATTTGTATTTCCTTCTGGTGTTCCTCCATGTGCTCTTACTTCTGGTGTTGCTATATAAGAATTATTTCCTCTTACTTCATTAGGATTATTTACACCTACTTCATTAGGATTATTTGCTCTTACTCCATTAGGATTATTTACACCTGCTACATTAGGATTATTTACACCTGCTACATTAGGATTATTTGCTCTTACTCCATTAGGATTATTTGCTCTTACTCCATTAGGATTATTTACTCCGTTTTCTGCTGTTGTTGCCATAATTTCTATTTTTTAATTAAATTATTTCTATTATTTTTATATAAATACTAACAATATTTGAAATGTTCTCAATTAAATATTAATTATACTCCTTTTGTTTCATTTAAAAATGGTACAACGTCTTCCTTAACAGGAATACCTGTTACTTTTTTCCAATAAGGTTTAAAACCGCCAATAGTTTTTTTAGTTTCATCAGTTACATTATTAGCACTTTCAAGTTCATAATATCTGCTTTTTTCACCACTCATATTATATTCAATAATATCACCACGAGTAAGTTCTAAATTCTTTTCTTCCAATTCTTTAAGATACACTCCAAACGAGATCACACCTGTGTCATCACGGGCAATACCTCCGGGGTTTGTACCATAATTTTCCTGTTTACCTTCTTCAACATTAACCATTACCGATATTCGAACAGGTGGAAGATATTTTTTATCTTTTGCTTTTGTTTGACCGTATAAATTATGTGACTTTGTTTCAATTATATTTATTCTATGTATCGTAACTTCACCCACGTTATCGGTTTGTAGATAATTTCTACCATACATAACATCAAGGTCAAAAGAATTTTGTGTCATGAACATCCCATATCTATTATCCTCCAAATCAATTATTTGTTTTTTCTTTTTCATATTAAATAGCTATAATTGGGAATGTTGGTGGTTGATATCCACGTTCTCTATTAACATTTTCAGCAATATCAGCACGCATTTTTGTTAAAGTATCCTGACTTAAAAATCCTAATTGTTCTAACAATTCTTTTCTAGTATCTTCTAATAATTTTGTACCTTCATCAAGTAAATGACGATAATCCATTGTTAATTGTTTATCGGTTACACCAAGTTCACCGCTATAAAATCCTCTCATACCACCAAGAACAATTTTTACTTGTGCAATAAGAAAATTTCTTATTTGTTGATGTGCAACATCATTCATTTTAGTCCAATCCAATACTTTTGTTGGTGCATCTGAAGGTAATCTTATTGCATCACTATTTTCTTCCAAACAAATATCTCTACCAGTATTAAGAGTATCATAATACCAGTACCACACTTTTCTTCCAGCATAATGATTACCCCATTGTCCACTGATTTCATGACGACTACCCGGGATTGGGTATAGGTGCAACACCTTTTCACCTGATGCCAAACCAGTTATACGATAAGTTAAAATCGATTGCATAACTCTTTGTTTCATTCTTCTGTCTTGCGCAGAAAGTAATGTTGAAAATGTTGGCTGAACATACATGGCTGGACGACCTAAATATGACCATCCTACCATTCCGGGTGACCAAGCGTTTAGAGCAAATGGGTCTACCAACCCACCATCAATTTCTGGTGGTGTTTCCCAGAGAACTTCATTAACTTCTCTGCCTTTAGGTATAATATAATGTTGTGTATTTGCTTCAGTTATAATAAAATCACGTTTTAGTTCCCAACCATTAGCTGCAGGTGCATTTGTTCCTAATCCAACTTGTCTTGAATATGCATATGTAAATGATTCCATATAAGTATTTGTCTTATTAGTAAATGCACTAAGAAAATCAACATTTTCTCCACTTAATCCATACATAGTATACCATTGTTGTTGAATCAACCACATATTTACTATTGCTGAATAGTCTTCAATAGCCATTTCAAAATACGAATCCATCATTTCATCCTTAAGTTCAAAAGGTCTCATTGGATATCCCAACACATGTCTAACATGCGTGTATAATTTATTTTTATCAACTGTTGCAATTAACGCCATAATTTCATATATTTGTACTCAAATTTATTATAAATACTTTAATTGTCTTATTATGCATGCAATTGACTATGAAATTAATTTAAATGAAAGGGGCAGACCCTGTATTGGCTTACCACCAAGTTATAAAGATAAACCAGAAGATAAATTTTTTGCAATTGAAATAGCAAGATATGTACTACAAAATACATATGATCGATTAAGTGAACACTTTGATAAAGATACTGCAGAAAAAATTGATCTTACTGTTCGTGTACTTGGACAAGTTGGTGATGAAATGGCAGAATTACTCTGGAACACCATGAAAGTATATGGAGATACTGAAATGATAATGGGTAAACAATATTATGTATCTGTTGATACTATCGAAGAAAGAGATAGTCTTGCAAGTACTGGTATTCTTGAAGGAGAAAAAATATTTTTACGTGAGGACGGATTAAAAGTTCTTGTTAAAAGCGAAAATAAAATATATAAATTAACTGGTGGCAATACTAATAATGATTGGATTGAAGTATTATGAATTGTATTGGTTGTGGTGAATGTTGTAAAAAACATTGGCTTTTACGATTAACAAGTGAGTATGAAAAATCATTGTTTAAAGGATTTATTGCATTTGGTAATTATATCTGGACTGATGAATGCCCTTATTTTAAGAATAATAAATGTACAATTCAAAATGACAAACCATATAAATGCAAAGAATATTTTTGTGAAAAATATTAAATAAATAAATTATAATAACATTAAAAATTAGGAGGAATTAAAATGATACATAATCTTAAAGTAACAATTGAAGTTGATCTTATCAATCTTTCTCAGGAAGAATACCTTAAAGTTCAAGCAAAACTTATGAAAAATATTATTAATACCAATGCATACAAACTTTCCTTTGATGAATTGGATGAAATATTATACATAAAAAAGAGAAAATATCTTACAAAGAGTATTGAATTTCCTGAACTGGATAGATCGGATGATAATGAATTTACCATTAAAACGACACATATTGAAATTCAAGGATAATTATGAACCATAAACCAACTGCTGAACAAGAAAGAATTTTCTTATTTACCAAAAAACGTCAAGAAAATATTTTAATCAGGGCATACGCTGGTACGGGAAAAACTACGACTATTGTTGAAGCTGTTAAATTATTACCTAAAGATAAAAACATTATGTTCCTAGCGTTTAATAAACATATTCAGGAAGAACTTAAAACTAAACTACCCGAATATGTCAGATGTTATACAACATACGGCATTGGTACTGGTGCAATTAAAAGAAAATATGGCGACAGCATTCAATTTGATGAATTTAAAGCAGATAAAATAATTCAAAAAAAAGCAAAATCATGGGGTTTAGAGGACGAATTTGATGATGAAGAAGCAATAAATTTTTATCTTAATTCAATTAAAAAACTTTGTAATTTATGCCGTTTAACCTTAACTAACAAACCTGAATTTGTTCCTTATATTGCAGACAGGTATGATGTTAATCTCAAGAAACCTAAAGATATAAAAAGAGTGCTTAAAGTTTTGGATGAAATGTCAGTTGATAGAAATACTTATGATTTTACCGACATGATTTATCTTCCAGCAATTGATAATGGTATTTGGTTTTTTCCACAGGATTATGTTTTCGTGGATGAAGTACAGGATTTAAATCGCTGCCAGATAAAAATTGTTGAAAAGGTTTTGAAAAAAGACAGAATAAGTAAAAAAATTAAAGGTAGATTAATTTCAGTTGGAGATTTTTTTCAAGGAGTCTATGGCTTCAATGCAGCAGATGAAAAATCTTTTGAATGGTTCGAAAAATTTCAAAATACCAAAATACTTCCCCTATCAGTTTCATTTAGATGCTCTCAAAATGTGATAAAAGAAGCGCAAAAGATAGTACCAGATATCAAAGCACTCCCAGATGCTCCAGATGGTATCGTAAGAGATGGTAGCGTGCTCGCAGAAGCACAAAGTGGTGACTTTGTTCTTTGTAGAACAACAATGCCTCTGGTGAAGCTATTCTTTGAATTTCTAACACAAAAGAAAAAAGCAATTATTAAAGGTAGTGATATTGGTGTACATTTAATTGAATTAATCGGCAAAATCAATACAATTGAAAAATTAGTTATTTTCTGGGAAGCAGAACTTGCTAAATTTAAAAAAGATTTAAAAGCAGAAGGTATATTGAATCCTTATGAACATAGCGGATATTCTGCACTTCAAGATAAAGTAATGACATTACTGTTTCTTGCAAAACTTACTGATAGTATTGAAGGATTAAAAAATAGTATTAAAACAATATTTACTGACGAAATTCAGGGTATTGTACTCAGTACCGTACATAAAATTAAGGGACTTGAGGCAAAGAGAGTATTTATAATACGTCCTGATTTGTTACCAATGAAAAATGTAAAAGGTTGGCAATGGATTCAGGAGCAGAACCTACATTATGTTGCGATTACAAGAGCAATTTTAGAATTAATTTACGATAGAACTTGGACAGATGAAGAATTATAGCGTTGATGAACTGAAAAAAAAGATGTTTTATTACAAACAGATTTATTATGAAATTTGTGCCAAAGAAAAAGGTAATTATTTTTCTTTGGATTATATTTTAAAAAAGATAAATGAGAGTAATTATAGCTGGCAGTAGAGATTTTGATGATTATGATAAACTTTGTCATTTTTGCGATTACGTATTACGTGATCAAAAAGAAATTGAAATTGTTAGCGGGACAGCCAAAGGTGCTGATCAGCTAGGAGAAAGATATGCCGTTGAAAGAGGATATCCAGTAAAGCAATTTCCTGCTGATTGGAATAAAGGAAAATCTGCAGGTTATTTCAGAAATGAAGAAATGGCAAAATATGGTGATGCATTAATTGCTTTCTGGAATGGTACAAGTAAAGGTACTGAAAATATGATTAATTTAGCAAAACAATATAATTTAAAAATAAGAATTTATAATTATTTAAACTTAATAAAAAAAACATAATGGAATGGATAATACATATTGAAGGAAAAAATGATCGAAGAATCATGATCTGTTTTGAACCATTAAAAGAATCAATACGATTTATTGGTCAATTCAGACCACTTGCAAAAGACACCATAATTAAAGACCTTAAAGCTGGTTTTATTTGGGTTGATATTTCTGAAGACATGCATTCAATGGATATTGATTTGGATGGTCTTAAAGAATATATATCAAAAGTATATGATAAAATGGAACAAAGACTTAAAATTCAAGACGATCTTTCAAAAACTTTTAATGTTTTTAAGAAAATTGAAATAAAAGAAGATGAAATATAGAAATAAAAAAAGGTGACCTATTGATCACCTTTTTTTTATTTTATGATATTGATTACCTTAAGTCACCAATTCCCCATGTGTAAAGACCATCAACATATATTCTACCATAGTATCTGTTCAATACCATTTTCTTTGCATAACGAGTCATGATACCACGAATCGGTGTGAAATCAAATGGGTTGTACATTACAGGAGTTAACTGCATTGGTACGTATGGAGCATAAATGTAACCTGTTTCCAAGATACTTGTTCCTTTATGTCCAACTAACACTGTGTTAGCAGGAGCATATGGGTCACGATATACCTGATATCTGCCACTAAGAGTACCGATTTTTTCAATACCCATGTTGTATTTATCCTGCTCTGGAGCAGCATTAGATATGTGGAAATATTCAAGGTCATCGAATACTGCACTTACTTCAGGTGATACTACAACCCAAGAAGCTCCACCACGAAGTGTTGCTTTATGAATCTGTGCTGAAATCTGATTGATCTTTGTAACCAATGTTTGGTTCCAGTCTTTCTGTACACCATAATATGTACCAGTTCCTTTACGAAGTCCGTTGTAGTCCCAACGAGCTGTCCAAGCTGCACCACGTCTTAAATCACGAAGGATTTCACGGTCAATTTCTGCAGCCATTTGTTCTGACAATAATGCTGTAAGTTCTGCTTCAGCATCAATGTTATGGAATGCACTAACGTCCTGTGCCAATTCAGGTGTCCACATAGCACGCATTTTACGTGTTTCTACAGATACTGTTACTTGGTCAAGAACGAAAGTTACTTCAGCCATTCTTGAATCTTCTTCAAGGTCGCTGTATACTCTATAAGTTACAACGAATGAAGGGTCACTTGCTGCACTAAGTGCATGATATCCACCAGCACCGGGATACTGTAAGTCAGCAGTCAAAACAATTTGACCAGCTTTATTAACAATACCTTGTCCGTATACCTGAACTTTTACGTTAAAAGGAATACTATGACCAGCAAGAATACTTTGATCTATATAAGGAGCAGGAGCTTTCAATTCTACATTAGATGTTACTCTCAAACCAGCAAGGAATGATTCAGTGTCCATTGGCACGCCAGCAGGACCGATCAATTTGCCTTGTGAATCTGTACTAAAACCACTAACGATTAAAGTAACAAATTTATCATATCCACTTACAAATCCAGTATTACCAGTACCACCACTAGCATTTATTAAAGTTGTCATACCAGTTACAACGATTATTTCACCTTTTGAACGATCAAATAATGATGTACCTTCTTCTCCGTATTCGGTTGCATAGAAAGCATCGTATAATGAACGAGTTTCAAATTGTGTTCTTGCACTAAGTGGTTTTGTTGCAGCATTTCCATATGCACCATCGGGTGATGTATGATCAAAGAAAGGATCATTATTAACTCTAACACTAGTTTTTGGATTGATGTAGTACAATTTACCAATCGGTAAGTTAAGTGCCTGTACAGACACGATGTCATTTGCTAACAATTTAGCAAATACTCTACGAATTACGGGGAATGCAACGGTTTCGAATTGTCCACTGTTTGATGAATCTGAAGACTCATTAATCATATGTGACAACTGGTTTTCGAATAACTGTGCGCAGTTTTCTTTTACGTTACCTTCAAGACCTTCCAAAAGTCCGATCTTTTCCCAACGGTTTGTTGTTATTTCTCTTTGTTCACGGAGTTGTTTTAAACCAATGTTACCAACTTCCGCACTTTCCATTAAAAATCCCATTTTATAAATGTTTTATTTTTTTTTAAATTATTTTTTTGCCTCTGTGTTCTATGGTTTCGATAATTTTCTTCATTCTCTGAATATGTTTATCGTCTGCATAAGCTGTTTTTTCTATCACTTCATTAAGTTTTTGTTTTGAAGACGGTTGTATAGAAGCTGATACTTTGCTTTCAATACTTTCAGTAAGTGTTTTCTTTCCACCTTTCATTTCTGTAAGTAAATTCTTATAGACTTTCTGTGATGAAACGATATTATCAACTTTTTTAAATTCATTGATAATTTTTATTTTATCCTCTTGTGTTAATGCTAATTCTTCATTTACCAATAAATTATTTACATGAGATAAATTGGTATTGAAAACTGCCATTTCTTTTAACTGTCCACGATATTTGTCCAGTGCGGATTTGTAACTTTCAACTAAAACCGTAACGGTTTCTTTATATTTCTTAGTTTCGTTTATTTTTTTGGTCAACTTTTTGTTTTCCTCAATTAAACCACTAATCTTTTTTTCTGATTCTGTTCGTAATGCTTGTGGTAAACGTGCTCTTTCACCAGCACCTAAGTACTCAGGAGCAGGTGTATGTCTACCAGTCATATTTTTTCTATTTGTTAAACCATGTGATTCATCAACTGGTGCTTCATTTGCACCACCCAATACTGCATTAATATCTTCTTCTGATATTTCCATATTATTACTATATTCATCAATAAGTTTTGAATCATAATCACCTTGATGCATTTTATTAATATTAGCAGTAGTAAAATTACCTTGATGCATTTCATCAACACCTTTAGGTTCATTTCCACGATAAATATTATCGTTTGGATTTTTACCAGTTTTCATTTTTGTTGGAGGAAATGCTGTATCTTGTGGAGGATTTTCATCTTCATTAACATTTTTAGGTTCGTTTCCACGATAAATATTAGCGTTTGGATTTTTGCCTGTTTGCATTTTTGTTGGAGGAAATGCCTTATCTTGTGGAGGATTTTCATCTTCATTAACACCTTTAGGTTCGTTTCCACGATAAATATTATTATTTGGATTTTTGCCTGTTTTCATTTTTGTTGGAGGAAATGCTTTATCCTGTGGAGGATTTTCATCTTCATCAATTAATTTACTATCATAATCACCTTGATGCATTTTATTAATATTAGCTGTTGTGAAATTACCCTGATGCATTTCATTCATGCCACCACCCTTAATAATACTATCAAGTTTATTTCTCATTTCAACAAGTTCTTGATATGGATTGCCTCCTTCATTACCGTTCTGATTTGGATTTGCACTTGCGTTAACGCTACCAAAATCTTCTTCTACATTTGACATTGCATTAATTTCTTCTTCAATTTGTTCCATTGTAAGAAGTTCATCCATTGGTTGTGCATTATCTAAAGATTTATTTACACTAATTGCATCATTCCCTGAAAGATTGAAGTTTTCTGAAACACCCTTTTTTGCGTTTGCTATTGGTTTACCAGAACTAGGACCTACAAGTTTTTCATTATAAATTTTACCCTTTTCAGCTTCGCCCTTACCTTGATTCGGTGTTTGAGTTTCTAAATCAGCCATATAGCTAGTTTCACGTTCTTCACTAATATCTTTGGTAACATCCTTTGCAGGCACTTTTGATTTTTTATCAAATGGTTGGCTGTCACCAACTGTTTCATCAACTGTTTCATCTTCATTAACCTTTTTTGCAAAATCCTTTGATAGTACTTTTGCTTTATTAGTAAAGGGTAATCCTTTATTAAGACCTGTTTGTGATTGATTTTTCATAATTAATTCTTTATTTATTCCAGCATTATCTACATTAGATTCTTTTGCTGGTTTATTTTTATTTAATTCTTCTTTTAATATGTTGTTAAATTCCTTTGGGAATTCATCAGCCAATCTTTTTTTAGCATTAGTATCTGCAGCTTGTTGAATATTTTTATAGTCAGCCAACGCTTCTTTTACTATCGAATTTTTTTCGTCTTTCATTTTATTTAATGCCGTATCTAATACCATAATTTTTATATAAATACATTATTTTTATGAAAAAGCATTTTTTTTTATAATTTCCCGTTTATTTTTTTTGCTTTTTTAAATAATAATCATTTTATTTTGTCAATTTAAAATTCTTTATAATAAGAATTTATTAATGCCTTTTAATATTTTATTATCTTCTTCCTTAAGATAAACACCATTTTTCATTACATAATTTTCTCCAAATTTATCACCTAATTTTTCAGGAAATAAATATCCACCCGGAGTACTTGGTGTTATAACTAAGTCAAAACCAATTAATTCAAAATCATTTTGTACAAGATTTTCACCACTAATTTCTTTAAGTGTACCAACTCCACGAGAAGAAATACCTAATCTTATTTTGTTTTCAAGATAAAAAACAATCTTATCACCAATAACTGAACAAATACCATAATTTATATAACCTTTTGTTACAAGTATTTTTAATTGTCCGTATAAAACATTTTCTTGCTGACCAGTACCCCACCACATTTTTACAATCATATGAGATATATTCTGCAAGGAAATAATACTTGAATCGGGATGGTCTGCTTCAGAAACAGCACTGTTGGTACTAACCAACTCTTTATATATGTCAACCTGTGGTACTAAAACGTCTTTCGGATAGATACGACCATTTTTATTTTTTATACCCCATTTTTGAAGAATACAATTAATTAAAACAGGTTCATTTGGCTTAAGCACAAATGCTTCAGTTAAAAATTGTGGGTTTAAATCTGAATTAACATAACCCGCATCTGCTTCTATCAGAATTCCAAATCCAGTTTCATTTTTTTGTAATATTCTACTCTCTCTTAATTGATATATATTACCCATATTAAATATCTTTATCTAATAAATAGTTATAGTTGTTGATTTGTTTCACTAATAACATATTTATCAGGCTCATGTTTTTTAATTATAAATAGTTTAAATAACTCGATTAGTATTATTATTTTACATTTTTTATAATTACGTATTTATAGTAAAAACCAGAAGAATGTCGATAATAACTAATAGTGCTAACAGTAACGTATTATTACTTGACCCCAATGATGTGAATACCAATCCAAACATCAGTAATGGTATTCCACAATATCAGGATATGTTTATTTTTGCAGAACTAAGAGCAGTACGAAAAGAAAGAACAGTTTTAGTAACATCAAGTGAAAAAGGTACTGGAAGCAACATCTTTAAAACAGGATTAGAAAAAAACATTCCTGAAGTTAACTTTATTGGTGTAGATCAAAATAAAAACAGTCCAAATTATTTAAATTTTACTACAAGATATTATGATGGCAGTAATGGTGATAATGTTCAATTTGAAGGATTTGGCATGAGCAATATTAAAGTAATTATAAACTCATCATTTATTCCACAAGTAACTATTCAATTTATTGATGTTAGAGGTATGGCATTTTTTAATCGTGAAAATTCTCCATATAGAATACTGTTTGATTTTCCACCACCAATATTTTATCTTACAATTAAAGGTTATTATGGAAGAGCATTAAATTACAAATTGCACTTAGTTAAATATACTTCCGAATTCAAAGCAGAAAACGGTAATTTTGTTATTGATGCACAATTTGTAGCAGTTACATTCGCACCATTAACAGATGTGTTATTTAGGTATGTTGTTAACTTTCCATTAATTGCAACTGGAAATACATCACCGTCACTTGTACCCAGAATTAATGCTCCACCACGAAATACATACGAATTAATATTAAAATTAAAAACATTATATGACGATATTGACAAAAAAATTAAATCCCTTAACGAAACTAAGAAATATGATCTCGCATTAAATCAAATAGTAAAAAATAATTTAACTTTATCAATTTTAGCGGATTATAAAACTAAATTAGGGGTAAATGGTAACTCATATTTATTATTGGTAGATACATTAATACCATCAGTATCAACAGCAGTCAGTAGTTCGTTATTAGATAACATAAATATATTTGACAGTAAATTACAGTCAGATTCCATTAATGGAGATGAAGTGATTGTACCAACAACTTTTTCCGATTATGATGAAATTATTAAATTGGGTTCAACACCTGCCAAACAAACAAATGTAAGGAAGAAACTTTATATTGTATATAGAACTGGAAAAGTGGACACAATACCATATTCATCCACAACGACAACAAATAATCAAAATTTTGATTCGATTCTGGGCGCATATAAAATTGAATTAATTAATAGTTATAATGATATCAAATTATCTACCGATTCATTAAATAATAATGTTAATATACCGTTAGTAAATTTTACAAATCCTTATGATGTAAGTACACTTACCAATAGTGAACAAAAGACAAAATATCGTGGAATTGATGTTACTGATATTTATACAAGTTTATATAAAAATCAAAGTTCATTGAATCAATCAAAAACCACATTAACAACTCAAATTAATAACATTATTAATCAAACAATAATGAAAGACCTTGGCATGATGCCTACAATATATAATATATTTAAAATAATTTTAGATGATGTTGATACTTTTTTTAGAATACTTACTACTACAGCAAATAAGGCAGAAAATAATCATCATAATATCCTAGAGTTCAATAAACTTATATTAAGCGATAATCGATACGTTGATATAAAAACAACAGACAAACATATATATTCATTTCCTCTGATAATTGATAAACAACCTGTTGCTGGTGGTAGTAAAGAAACAAGAGTTGCACCAGTTAAATTAAGTCAACTATTAACAGAACCATTTCCTGAATTAACATTAATTCAAGGATTCATTGACACATTTAACAGGCAAAGAAAATTTAATGAAGTAATGAATCAAAAGGATATATTAAACGATGATGGTACATATAAATGGATACCAATATCACCACTTGATTCAAAACTTGGAAACGAAGAAAAACAAGGCGCATATATCGGTCCATTTTATGGAGTAGATACAACTGATGGTGTGCAAGTTAATTTAAGTTCTGATGTAAGATTACAACAAATAATGAAAATTGTATTAGATAGATTTTATATATTATCACAAAGTTCATATCCAACAAGTTTTTATAGTACAGATAAAAATGTTAGTAATGCATATATCGCCCTTTATGCAAAAACAGAGGCAATAAATTTAGCAAATTCTGTAAATCAAACAAATTATGCAAAAAATTTAATGAATAATGCCAACCTGTTTAGTAATTTAACTAATTTTTATAATTATTTAGGTGAGTCGAAAAACGGTATGCTCGATCATTATGTTTTTGGCAACACTGACAAAACTAATTTTCCATTAGCTAATGAAGAATTGAGTTCAATTACTGCTTATGCTAATAAAAAAAATTCAGAATACGTTGGCAGTGTAATAAAACAACAACCTATTGAAACACAAGTTTTTGATGCAACAGGTGCATCAATAAAACCCGTTGATAAATTTCAAAATGATTTAACTCCAAAAGGATTAAAAGGAAAAGTTAAAAATATATTTTCAGGTAAACCAGTTCAAACATTTTATTTATTTACTAAAGAAAATTTAATATACATAATGGATGGTTTAGTAGAAAATAACACTGTTGTTACAACTGATATTGTTACTGACAAGCAAGTAATTAATATGAATACAAGGTATTTAAACTCAAATGCTTTTATCAATACATCCAGTAAGTATAATGTAAGTGCTAATAGAGATAAAAAAAATATTCCGAATTTTTTATTATATGGTAATACATATTTTCAAAAAATCAGCAATGTTCCATATAGTTCTGCGAGTTATTTAAAAAATTTTGATAATATTATTAACCCGTGGATTTCTCAATTATCACATTATGATGATGAAATATATAATACCATTATTAATGCTAACAATCCTTTAACATATAATAAAAGATTAAGTGAATTAATGTTTTTATCAAATTTTGGATTTACATTAAGTCCATTTAATGTATACCCAAACAAATTAAATTCATTAATATTTAATATTGCTGGAGTTATGCAAGTACCAACATTTTTACCAGCATACATTGGACTATTAGTACTTGCACTGAGAAATAATACTGACCCAAACTCAACATTTAATGTAAAAACAATACAGGATTTTTTTACAACTGGTGCTGGTAAAACCTTAGATAGTTCAGGAGTTTTTATTTTTGCTGATCTTCATGATGTTGATAAATATTTATCAAAACAGGATAAAGATAATTATTTCGCTGAATTTGATACGTTTGATAGTACTCAATATAATTCAATATTGACTGAAGTTAATAAGATGTATCATTTGGTTAATGATGATATTCAATATAAAAAAATCACCGAGCCTACAAAAATCATACTCGAAAAAAAAATACAATATGATTATTATTTAAATCCAAACTCAACAATTGATAACGGTAATAATGTTGGTTCTAAATACATTTATATTCTTTCGCCATTAATAACCAGAACAAATATTTTAAATTTTAGTGAAATAACTTTTAGTACCGATGACAGTTTAGTAAACATTAACTCAAATATTGGATACACATCGCTTCAAGCACTAAATGCGGATACTGCACATCCTAATAAAAAAGTTGCTAATGATTTGTTTTTTAAAACATTTTTTTCTGAACTATTAGGTAATTTACAAGCAAAACAAAAGGAGTTAGAAAACCAAGACACCGAAAATCTTAAATTAAGTGGTGATGAAGACATTATAACACAAACATACTATTCATTTAAAAATATTAATGATAAATGGCTTACAAATCCAGATATAAGTAGCAAAAGCGGAAGGGGTTATCCATTAAACGACAATAATGCTGAAAAGGGACTAATTGATTCATTTGTTTTTGTCGATAGAGCAATGAATCCTATTGGTAACACTATATTAAATGTTGAAGTTTTATCTCAAATGTTTGACGACCCTAACATTTCTATATTTAGTGTATTATCCCAAATATTATCACTAAACGGATTTGAATTTTTTCCCTTACAAAATTTTATGTCATACACACAACAAAGTTGGACTGATTCATTTAAAATTGCCCCAAGCATAAATACAATACAAAATGCAGCATATGTTTGCATGTATATTGGTGGTACGTCAAGTTATCCAACAGGTGTCGCTAATGGATTTATCGATGATGGTATTACTGATTTAGGAACTGTAGCAGTGGTTGATTTTAACACAAAACCACCACTTGATAAATATGGTAATTTAATAGACGAAATCAGTCCAAATTCTGAAGACGGAAAACAAGTAAGTAATAACAAAAACTTTCCTTGGGGGCAAGTAAGAGCATTCAGGGTTAGATTTGGTGATCAAAGGCAATCTATGTTTACCGATATAAAAATTGATAGTAAAGAATATCCAGAAACAAATGAATCAATACAAATATTAGCAAGATTGGCTGGTGATAATAAAGTACAATCACCAATACCTAAAGGTCAAAATTTATTTAGTGTATATGAAAACAGAGCATATAGAGCAACAATTACTGGTTTAGGAAATGCTATGATACAACCAACACAATATTTTCAGTTAGAAAATGTACCATTATTTAGTGGAGCATATCTTATATTAACCGTTGAACATACTATTGAAGGAAATAAAATGATAACAAGTTTCAGTGGTACTAAAATATTAAGATATCCCGTACCAAGAGTGTTAAATGCTGCAGCAGTTATGGGATTTGAAGGTGGAGATTCTGACCAGACAAGTCCTTCTCAAATGTCTGCTGGTGATATTACAAAAGGTCTTGGTGCAGGATTTAATGAAAACGTGACAAAATATAATTCAATGTATACTTTTAATATACAATAAATATGGCAAAATTCACTCCATTAACAAAAGAAGGAGAAAACTATATAAGAACAATATGTAAAGGAACTGGTTATTCTTTACTTCAAGGTAAAAATAAATTAGGTGCATTACCATATTGTAGTCCCGTAAGTTCACCAACAAAAACATGGATAGGAAAAGCAAAAGATAGCGCAGGTAATTTAATTACAACAAATGAACAATTAGGTGAATCATTAATTAAATGGTTCAATAAATATGGCGAACTTTATATCATGGATGCTAATGTAATGGCTGCACAAGCATATGTTGAATCAGGATATAATATTTGGACATATCCAACTACAAGTACAGCATCTGGAATTAGTCAATTTACTGTAGATGCAATGTATGATATAATAATAATTAATAAATTTAGTTCCTATTGCCCTCCAAATACCGACATGACAACTACAGAAATAAATACCATTATAACAGGAATTAGCGGTATTGAAAATAAAACTAACATTGCAATATATGATGTGTCAACACTTCTTGGTAAACAAAACAGACCAATTATTCATCAAAATATTATTAATAATCCTGAAATAATGATTAAAGCACAATATAGATATATGAAATATATTGCTAATGCATACAGTCAATTAACAAGTAATGTTCTTATTGGATATAGTAGAGGACCGGGTTATGTTAAAAAAATATATAGTGATTCTGTTAATAATTTAAGAAAAGAAAAAGGTGATGGTTACTTAAAAGAAGGTATTGAGTATGTGTTTAGAATATTTTCAATTTTAGGAGATAAAAATAATTTAACTGGTAATAATAAGCCGTTAAACATTTATTTTGGATATGATAATTTAGAAATGAATTTACCACCATCTAAACAAGAACAAAAATTTGACGTTAATGGTGCAAATGTTGCAGAATCAAATATAAAATATTAATAAAATTTTTATAATAAGTCTTTTTTAAGTTCATGCAGACCGATAATGTCATCATCTGCGGTCTCTGGATTGAATTTCATTTCTTTGATTTTCTGAATTGCTTGTATTTTAACATCATTAACAGTTTCTTTATTGATGCTTTCTAATAAATTTAAATCTTCTTTTCTATATTCTTCGAGAAGATTAGCTTTTTCATTCTTATCATATCTAATAAGTTTTTGAAGCAAACTTTTATCACCGTCAGCTAACGATTCATATCTGGTATTAAATTTATTAACAGCAATTTCAATCACATCTTCATTTATGAGATCAGTATCTACACTTTCAGTAAGGTTTTGTTTAGTATTTTTAATGTGATCTAAGACCAATGTAAAAGATTCATGAATATTATCCACATCTACCACATCATAATTGTTTAGAGACTCTTTAATCAAATTGCCAATAGCAATATATAACTGAACTTTATTATCGTCAACCTGAATATCTTCTGTTAAAAATGATTTTAATTTATCATGCTCTTTTTCAACTTCCTGAAGTGTCCAAACTTCAAATAATTTAATATTATTATCAATATAACGTGTTGCAACTAAATCATTCTCAATGTGTTTATTTTCAATATTATTAAATACTTTAAATTCTAATTGTAGAATTGGTGAGTTTTTCAGAACATCGAAAAAATCATTTGTTAATTCTTTTGATTCTTTAATCAAAGAATTACTAAAATAAGCATCTTTTAATTTCTTGGAAACTACTAAATTAACAATTCCTATATTGATATTTTTCATATGAATTAATTTGATTTATTATAAATACTGTAATTAGTTATAAACGTTAATATTAATTATTCAATTATTTCGATATTCTCAATAGATTCGAAATCAATGTCTTCTGCTTCATCAATTTTTTTCTCTTTATTAATGCTTTCAGTGTTTTCTAATAAAATACTGATTTCATCGATCATGGTTTGAGCATTTTTATTTAAGTTTTCATTAATTTTACTATTCTCTTTAATTATTTCCTTATGACTAATTTCTTTTCTTCGTGACGGTTCTCCATTCGTAATTGCTACCATATTTTCAACATATGTATCATATTCTACTTCAGTTAACATACGTTTACGATTTTCAGCTAAAGGAGGCATTCCACCGCCAGCACCAGCAGCAGGAGGCATTCCACCACCAGCACCACCAGCAGCAGGAGGCATTCCACCACCGCCAGCAGGAGGAGCACCAGCACCACCAGCAGCAGGAGGCATTCCACCACCAGCAGGAGGCATTCCACCACCCTGTTCAGTTCCGCCAGTTTGTGCACCACCAATCATTGCAGCTTCAGGTTCACCAAATCTTGCATCAATATCTGTAAACAATCCTGATTTCTTAATAGTAACAGGAGAATCTTGAAGTTCTTGCATAACAACTTTTTCCATTTTCTGTTGTTTCAAATCATTAACAATTTCTCTATCGCTCCAATTGAACATCATTCTTTTAGCATTTGTATGTGACATTGCAGCAATACCACCTTCTGCACGAGTTAATTCAGTATATGTTTGTGCTTTTTCACGCATCAATTCAGATTTCTGTAATTCAGCTTGTGTTGATGGGTTTGTTAATGTCATGGTAAAATCACTTAAATCTTCACCATTATAACCCAATAGATACAAATGTATCATTGCCATCTTATTGAGTTCTTGAATTATTGCCTGTTGTATACGATTAATTTTCTTTGAGAATCTTATATCATATTGTGCCATGTTTTTACCAGCACCTGCAGCATCTTGAAATGATAAGAAAGGTTTTGGAATACCGAGACCAACAAATAAATTATCTCTTAAATATTCAATATCTTGAATAGCATCCAGATTAGTTGCACCAGCAAGTGTATCAATACCTGTTTGAGTATTTGCATTTCTTACTGGCAAAAAATAATCTTCATCATTACCAAGAATATTAAAACGATAATCGATTTGTCCGTCATTCGGAGCTACCTGTGCAGTTTTTTTAAACTTGGTAGCAACTTTATAGATATATTCATCAATATCGTCTTCATCAATGTTACCAACGTCAATCTTGAAAACTTTCTTTTCACCTGCACGAACAATACGATAAGTTAACATAGCATCTTCAGCCATAATCAATTGTCTGAAAACTCTACGAACTTTATTAAGTACTGATGAACCATAAGGAAGATATTTATCATCACCAAGTAATCTGAAGTGAGCAATTTCAAATGTATTGAATTCATCACCAGTCATTCTTTCTTTGAATTTTACAAATGGCTTGCCATTTTGAATTCTTTCAAATCTTTCAATTTCATAATTTACCAATTGTTTTACGTGTGTAATACCCTTTTTTCTCTCACCATATAATAATACAAAATTGTCTCCATATTTAACCAAGTTTCTTACCCAGAATGGTAAGTTAACATTTACATTAACAATATCATAGAAAAATTCTTCAAGTAAAAATTTTATACGTTCTTTATTGGAATAAATATTCAACATTTTGCCGTTCATGCCAATTGTTGTGGATTCTTCCATAAATAAGTCTAATGCACTACTGATAATAGGGTAATATTCCATACCTTCATAATCGATATATGCAGGTAATCTGGCTGCTTCATATTGAAGTGCTTTTTGGAAACCCCTGTCTGTTGTTCTGAAAAATTTATTTTGAAGTTCTCTTTTCTGCTCTAATTCCAAACCTTTTTTGTGGATTTCTTCAGGAGATGCACCCTTAATAATAATTTTTGTTTCTTTTGGGGGTGTACTTGCAGATACAGTTGGTTGTGCAGTTTGCACATCCATACTACCAAGATTCAAAAATGAATTAAGTTGTTGATATATTGTTCCACCTTTTTTTTCTTCAGCCATTTTTATAATTTTTTATATTTTTTTATAAATACTCAGAAATATCTGAAAAGTTATTAGTAAATATAAATACATATTAATTTTTCTTTTTCTCTTTCAATCCATCAAATAACCATGCATTTGCTCCATATGGATTTAACGGTGATATATTATTGGGTGAAATCATGGGTTTATTCTTAATACTCGTATCTCTAATAGTGAGAGTATGACCAGTAGGTATTCTTTTTCCAATTTCATTTATATCATTGATAGTAATAATTGCATTAAGCAATTTTTCAGTAATCCCTTTACTTTGTTTATATCGTGCCATATCAAAATTTAACACATATAAGCCAATCGATAGCCCCATAATTGAATCATCATGAAATGAACGTTTATGATCTGCAACACGATTTCCTGCTACAGTGACAAATGTTTTTAATTCATTTAACAATCTGACAGAATGAATAATAACATCTTTTAAATGAATTGCTCTTTGCATTTCAAGTACTACTGAAGCACGATTACCACCAATGAAAAATCCGGGGATTAAGTCCACGTTCATAACTGCACCATCACTCATTGTCTTTTGACCTTTTTTAATATAACCTTGTAATCTGTCTCTACTTGGTTTATGTGTTACTTCGGCATAATGGATATTTTCATATCCAGAATCAAGTAATCTTTCAACTGTCTGAACACCATAACCACCAGTGATATCAACCACACAATATGCATTATTATATTCTCTTCCATAATGATATGCTATTTCACCTAATGTTTGTGGAGTTACTTTGCCATAATATTCTGCTACCTGTTCAACTTTATGTCTTTTTATTTTAACTTTTTTAGTTTTACCATTTTTTGTAATTATCTTTTCTTCAATTACTTCAACAGTTTTAAGCATATTCATTGTGGAATTATCTTCTCCATGTCCTGCAGAAGCATCCAATGCCATAATATAATCTTCTCCAACAATTGGGTCTTCCCAAATCCATGTATTTAAATCAATATATTCCTGACGGATTGGTGGTATTACTTCTTCTTCCTCAATACGTTTTAAATATTCTTCAGCAATAAAATTATCACCAGAACCTAAGAAAGAACACAATAATTCCTGTGCAATCTTACGCATATCTCCATCTGCTTCTCTGATCTGATCTTCAAACCAAGGAGAACTGGCTTCCCAACCATCATCCATCATTTGAATTCTTGTTTTATTGTCCCAATCATTATCAACCATTTTAATGACATTCTCTTTGCCTTTATTTTTTAACCATACCAAATCTTTATTATATCTTGGGTCATTATACCACCATAATTCAACTGATTTAAAATTATTTTCATTTCTACGAGCACCATTAAAAGTTTTATAGAACACAGCATCAAGACCAGAAGGCGTTGATACCATAATTGCAGAACCACCAGTTTGTAATGTTGGTTTTGCTGATGTCCAGAATTTATCACCCTTTTCTGTCCATGCAGTTTCATCCCAAAACAATAATGTTGGTGTATAACCACGAAGACCTTTAGATGAGAAAGCACCTAATTTTGAATTATTATCATATACTTTTAATTTTTGGGTATCCTTTAAATTTTTATCAAAGGTTTCTCTACCAGTTTTTGGTCTTAACCATTTAGGGCAAGTTTCAATAAAATCAACAACGTCATTCATAATTTCATCACGAGCAGTTTCAAGTCTATCTGCAACAATAGCAACTTGTCTATTTTGATTGAACATAACATACCATGCAATGTATGCGCAAGTCGTTGTTGTAACACCCGCCTGACGATATTTGTTTGCAACAACAAATCTGTTATCCATGTATGTTTTAATGAGTTTTACCTGAAAATCAAATAAAATAAATGGAACAATAAGACCTGCAATACCTTTTGTCTGGTCAAAAATTGTTAAATATGTTTCAATAAAATAAATTGGATTTATACCACAACGAACTATTTCATATTCCTGTTCTAATTTATTTAATTCACTGGCTTTTTTTGCAATACCATCTTTAGTAACAATGATTGGTTCAACTTTACCAATTTTTTTTCTAAGTTCTTTAGCTTTTTTTCTAAGTTCCTCTTTTTCTTTTTCTCTTTGTATATTAAGAGGAATTAATGGTACGTGTTCAGGAAATAACGATTCATCATTATCTTTTTCGGGAATATTATCAGGGTCGATATTTTTAAGACTCATTGTAAATTTTTATAATAAATACTCTCGCCATATAAAACCGCAAAGTTCGGCAATAATCTTGTACTGTCGAACTTCGAATTTCCTTCTTCCGAATATGGTAAGATGAACTCTATTATAAATACGTTAGAATTTTATAGAAGATGTTTCCACGAATTCGTTATTTTTTAATATAATTTTTCTTGAATTAAGTAAGTCTTTAACTTTTGTTAATGTCATACCATAATGAAATACCAATAATGGTACATCGTCTTTTTCGCCATTAAACATTTTATCATAATCACTAACATTATTATTTTCATCTTTCTTTTCAACTTCATATGCTAAACAATGAATAGTATGATAGCCATGCATATATTCTCTATCAGTAGCTTCATGTAAGCAAAATAAATCAAATGAACTTGTTTTTAAATTAAAAATAGCATTAATAAATTCTTCTGTTGGTGGCATTGCATGATCGCATGCAGGTGACATATCCCAACACCAACCTTCCATATCAACATTGGTTTCATCGAGAGAAAAAATAAATTCATATAATCCCTCATAATTTACATTGTACCCGATTTTATGTACATAAATCAACTTTAACTTACTGTCTTCGTATTCCATGATATTATTTTACCATAAATACACCACAGAAAAAAAAGCCACATCAGGTGGCTTACAATTTCTCTAAATTAAGTCCCGTAACTTTCTTTATTTCATTTAGTAATACAGTTTCGCACATATTGAAATGTTTTATTTTTTTATTTTCTTTATATTTAACTATTAAATATGCAATTTGAAGTAAAACTCCAAGACCAATTAAAGTATAAAACAAAGTATTGTATTTTATTAAGAGCAATGCTATGAATAACATAACATAACTTTCATATTGAAGTATATGTTTCCATGAACTAAAAACAAGAAAAAAATCTTTTTTATAAATCCCCAAAAGTTTTCTATATTCGAGCCAGTCGCAGTCAGAATTATCTTCTTTTATGCCTTGTACCTTAAGAAAGATTTCCTCTTCCTTTTTCTTTGACCCGCCAATATATGTTCTGCGGTATTTGTTCTTGACTGCCTCTACCTCTATATCAAACATAATTCAAAATTTATAAGTTATACGAAAATAAATAAGAAAAGGTTACAAAAAAACCCGAATTTCTTCGGGTTCTTTATATTTTATATTTGTGTTGTTTATTAAATTCCACCCATTCCTGTGTGTCCCATTGTGCCACCGCTTCCAAAATTACTCTTGGTTGCAACACTTTTGAGTGCTTCTGGTACAAGTATTAATACGCCATCTTTATTGGTTCTTAATGTGCCACCATTGTTTTCAGCATATTGTTTAAGAAGATCATATTTTACATTTATTGGTGTTTTTTGTGCTACTCTACCAATTACACCCATTTGTGGGTTTGTTAATATAAGTTTAAATGCTTCATTAAATAAATTTTCAACACCTCTCTGATCATTTGGGTCTAACTTAGCGAATTTTTCTTTAAAACTAAATCCAAATACCTCATTTAATTTATCTTTTTTTTTTAACACAACAGATTCGAACAACTTAAATTGTTTATCAATTACTTCATCAAGTTTTTTCAACGTTGTTGATTTTTTATTTTCATTAAGACTTGGTTTTATTATACCAGCTTTTTCCTGAAGACGAGTACGAATATATTTTCTTAATTTTTGTTCAGATTCGCTCATTATTTCTGTAGTTTTTGTAAAATTTTTGGTATTACCAACTGGTTTTGCCATATATTTACCTTGTTTGGCAGTATCTTTACCATTTAATTTTCCTGTTTTATTTACAATACCTGTAGATTTATTTATTTTATCAACAATCATACTTTTGTTTTTACCAACTGTTGATATTTCATTCATATAACTATTTACACCTTCAGCAATTTGTTTAATTAATTTTATTTTTGCTTCATTCATTGTAATTTCAACACTCTTATCAGGTTCAATTTTAATTGTAGTTGGAGCACCATCTGGTTTCATAACACCACCACCTAATGATTGAGAATCTTTTCCAAAGAAATTAACTTCAGGTGTTTCTTCAGGTGTTTCTTCAGGTGTTTCTTCTGGAACTTCTTCACCAGTTTCTTTACCAAATTCGAAAGGAGTTTCTTCAGGTGTTTCTTCACCAGTTTCTTCTGGAGTTTCTTCTGGAGTTTCTTCATCATCTTTTTCTTTTTCAAGTTTTTCCAATTCATCTTCTTCTCTCAACATATTTGGTTGAACTACAACGTTTGCAGGGTCAGTACTTTCAGCAACTGATTTAAATTTACTTAAATTTGCCTGACCACCAGCACCGATTTGATTTTGAATTGTTGCTAAAATACTTTTAACATTAAGTGGTTGCTGACCTGAACCAACCATTCTTTTATTTAAAGCAGCAATTTGTTTACCTAAATCAGAAGCAGCACCTTCAAGTTTTGATACTTCAGGATTTATTTCGCCCTGATTATATGCTTGTTTAACATTTGTTGCATATTGACCAACTTTTTCTGCACCTGCTTTTGCTGCATTACCAACAGCTTGTGCACCTCTTTGTACTGCACCACCAACTGCTTGTCCAGCATTTTTTAATCCACCACCGACTGCCTGTACACCTTTTTTAATACCACCACCAATATCGCTACCAACTTTATTAAAAGCATTACCTAATCCACCCCAAAGTTCGTTAAGTTGAGCCATACTGTCATCTATAGTTGATTCATTCATTGAATCAACCTGTGGTTGCATTTTTTCAGCATAGTCATCACGACCATAATCTGTTTTCAATTTATCAAGAACATCTGGAGATAATTTAATAACTAAACTAATAGTTTTTTCATCGCCATCATTCATGCCATCTTCCTGTGCGCCTACATAACCATTTACTACGTTTGCTTGTTCTTCACTATCGCATTCCATAAATTTTTCTGGACTGTCATAACCTCTTGATTCAGCATATTTACCAAATCCACCGCATTCTGCACACTGTTCTTCTTCAATTCCACCTTCAGGATTAACATTTTCAGGTTTATCTTGTTCCACACTATTACCTAAATCTTCGATTTCATCATCACCCACAACTTTAAGGATACCGTCAGCAATTTCTTTTCTGTCTTCAATATCCATTTTTTTCAATTTATCTTTATATGCTGATATGAGAGATTTTAATTCACCTTTAATTTCAGGGTCTTCCATTTCAGTTTTTCTGATTTTATTTGTTAATTTACCAATCATTTTTGTAACTTCTTCATCACCAGTTGGAGTTTCACCTTCAGGAGCTATACCTTCAGGATTTTCTTCACCTTCAGGATTTTTTTCACCTTCAGGTGGAAGTTCCTCACCACCAGCAGGAGTTTCGTCACCAGTAGTAACATCAGTTTCTTCACCGCCAGCAGGAACAGGTTCTGCATTGTCTGCAGGAGCAGGTTCTTCTGTACCAGCAGCAGGTTCACTGGAAACTGCATCAGGTGTTGGAGGTTCTGCAGGAGCATCTAACGGAGCACCCGGAGTTTCAGGAGTTGTTTCAGCATCTGTTGCTGCATCTAAATTGTCTAATTTACTTTCAGCATTATCAATTTCTTTTTCTAATTTATTTTCATTAAGTCTCTTTTTCTTACTGCCAGTTAAACTTGGTTTATGAGAAATGGCTTCATTGATAGTACCAAAGATCATATTTCTTTGTTTATCAGCTTCTGATAATTTAGAATATTGAAATTCTTTTATGTTAGATAATCCACCAATATATGCAAAATCTGCTACGTTTGGGTTTTGTTTTATACCAGCTTTTTTAATATAATAGTTATGCTGTTCTTTAATAATACCATAAGCAATACCATCTGCTGCTCTTTTGTAATCGATTAAAGTACCCAAATTACGGGTATTATCCTTTAATAGAGGTTTATTTACTTCTGCCAATTCTTTAAGTCTTTGGTAAAATGCTTCTTCTGATGCATGTTTTTTCATGTGAATATTTTTAAAATATGTATTATGTACGTTATATATTTTTTTATAAATACTTTATTATGAACAAAAAAATACTATTATATAATTATTTCATGCTTTTCATCAATTATTTTATTCTTAATTAGCATTTCAATAACTCTGGAAGTTAATAAGTCTTTTCTTTTATAGTTTTCAATAATTGTCTGATTTGCCCTTTCACGTGAAATATTTTCATTTAAAAATTTCGCATTTTTATGCAAATCTTCCAATATGTCGTAAAAAATCTTTTCAGATTTTTTTGTTTCAACATACTCACGTAATTGTGCTTCTGTTAAGATATATCTGTTCATACCATAAATTCATTTAAACTTAATTCTTTAGTTAAATAGTTATTTTTAAATTCAACCATTCTTTCTAAATAACCAGTATTCCTCAATACCTTAAATACAAGATTTTCTGTTGAAAATTCACCAGCATTACTATCAAGTCCTGCTTGTCTGTATTTTTTAATTTTATTTTTTAATTGTTCGTGTTTTTTTAAGAAATCTTTTTGATTCTTATTACTGTCAAGATCATCAATTGCATTCATAATATCTGCAGACTTTAATTGAACATCAGCAGAATCAACATTTATTATCTTTTTTGTCGGTTTTCTAATCCATTCATCTTTAGCTAATGAATATGTACCAGATGAATGATGTGGTTCTTCAGCATCTTGAAAATACATTTCAACCTCATGACCTTTCACTTGTATTGGAAGTTTATCTGCCCATAATGCTTTTTTTAATTTAAAAAAGTCACCAACAAATTCTTTATTTTCAGAAATTTGATTAAAATCTAACACTATGTGTACATCTAAATCTGATTCGTCATTATAATTATAATTCGACATACTACCAGTCAATATAACATCATTAAATTTTAAATTTTCAACATCTGAAAATTCAATAAATCTTTTGGCATTTTTTAACAATATGTTTCTCACTTCAGGTTTTATTTTTTCGTCCGATTCCCAAATAAATGGATTTAACGTTTCATTCATTTTAATTGATGATACGTCAACAGTTTCAGGTTCAACAACTTCTTTTAAAACATCTGAAATGTTGTTTCTTGACCAATATCTACTTGACCAAAATCTTGGATTTTTTTCACTTTCAATCATTTCTTTTAATTAAGATATGCTGTTAATTCATACTTACCACTGTCCATTCTATATATGGCAATAGTAACACTTCTTCTTTTATCTAGGATACCATTTTTTAATAAGGATATTGTTGCTCTTTTAGTTTCACCATAATTAATACCACCAGTTCCAAATTCTGCAAACATATTGTCTTCATCAACAGTAAATCCCTTTTTTGCAACTTTTTCCCTAACAGCATCCAATGCTGCAGATAGCGTTTCAAAATAAGTATCATTTTGTGGTGCATTCACTTCTGCTACCTGTGAAGTAACTGCAGGTTGAGGAATTCCACTTGCTTTTTTTCTTTCAACAAGCAATCTATATAATGTTCTTAATATTCCAATTTCATCGTCAATAACCAATTTATCAATAACCATTTTAATTTTTTCTCCCATATCTTTTAATTCTTCAGGAGTAGATTCACTATATTCTTCATCAATACCTTTTTTAAAACGTTTTGCCAATGCTTTACGTGCTGGTGTGCAAGTTGGTTTAGTCATTGGAGTACAATAACCTTTATGCTCTGGATTAACTGCTTTTTGAATCCATTTATCTTCATCTTCATTTAAAACCACCTGTCTTTGTTTAAAAGTCGGGTTTATTTTTGCCATTAATATAAACAATTTTTGTTTATCACTTTCAGAAACTGCCATTTTATAAATTTTTTATTACTATCAATGATATTTTCTATAAATACAAAACTATTATTAAAACGTAAGAGTATTTATTATAAATTCTTGTATAAAATGGATTTAGAATGTTTAAAAGGTATTATCACCGATAATTTAGCAATACAAATTGATTTAACTCAATTAAAATCATGGGACTTAAATACTGGTTTTACTGCATTCAGCTTAACTAATTGGGCTGGTGCTGTATTTGACAACATAAATCTCAATGATTTTGGTTTAACCGAATTTGATAATGGTCGAACCAATATCATGTGGAGTGGTATAACACTCAAATCATCAGGCACATCATTTTCAATGTATAGAATTGGATATAATAAAGTTATAAATCCAAGTACAGGTAATACAAGCGGGTATACCGCAACAACAGAATATTCTGGATATACTATAAGCGGAGTAACAGGAGCATCAGTCACAACAGGAAATTATTTTGATCTTAATGGTGGATATTTGCAGGGATTTTTCAAATTAAACGGATATAATTATGAATTATTGCCAGCACGATATAATAAAGGTATTACTATTGAAACATTGGTATTTTTAAATTCTGGTTCAACAGGTATATTCTTTATGATGGGACTTCGTGCAGAAGATAAATATAACTCATATTTCTCTGGTGAAACAATAACTGGCGTTACAAATATAACTGCAGGTGTTACTACAAGTTTTGATAATTATTTAGATGGTTATACAGAAAAGAAAGTATTGAAAAAGGCTTTTATATCGTTTGAAGACAGATTTAAAACAACATATGTTGAATTACCAGCAACTGGTAACACCAAAAACAACGCAATTGCATTTGAACTAACTCAAGATAAAAAAATTGCATATAAATATGTTGATAATAATGGACTTATAGTAACCAATAAATCGGTGGCTACCGTTACTGCCACTGGCTTTACAATGATTGATATTGTGTTTCTACCAAACAATTTTTTTGAATTATCTTCATTATTAAAATGTGAACCACAAAGAATGGGCAAATTAATTTTTTATGTTAATGGTCGTGCCATTTGGATAATTCATGAATTTCCTGAATTTTATTTTAGCGCACTTAGCGATAATAAAGAAAAAGAAATAGGTGTACCATATTCTATTAGTTGGGGTGGTGGTTCATTTGGATTAAAAAATTCATGGCATTATGATTACCAAACATATATTCTTTATAAAGGTCAGGACACAAACTATGTAAACAATAATTTCTTTGTAGAACCAGACCCAATTGCAACTGAATGTTATACTCCACCAACAGGAAATACTTATTTAAGTGGGTTGACATTAAGTGCTGACACAACATCATTTAAAGTAATTGATAAATGCACAGGTACTGATAATCCAATTAGAGTAATGCGTGTTGAATATACTGGTACAACTGGTAATTCAGAGCATTCTTATTTTCTTAAATTTAATCACTCTATTACTGTATTGTCAAATAGAGAATATGAAATCAATCTGACAATGTTAAACAATGGTTTTTTTAAACAAAACGGCAATAACAAAGTAAGCATTTTAATTTACAGTAATGATGTTGATGTTAATATTCATCAAGAATCACAGTACGTATTACCATTAACACAATCATATATTACAAGATTGTTAGGTCTTGGCTTACATCCATTTCCAGATCAACAAGAATATGAATACATATTGAATGGTATTATGTATTTCGGTGTAAGCGGTTTACCAGTAAAATTACAATATTTGTTATTGCAAGGCTTAGACAGATGGGGTATACCTATAGAATCATTTTTAAGTGGTGAAAACGTTTGGTTGCCATTAAATACTAAATTCAGTATTGAAGACAACACAGGTAAAAAACAAGTAAACATTGGTTTGTTAATTGAATCAAATCGTGATTTTAATTCTGATGCACCGTTATTCTTTAGTGATTTTACATACAGGGGTGCTGACATACTTGTACAAGACCATAGAAAAGATAATTTATTAATTGAAGAAAATTTTAATTCTTCATTTATTGGTGGCATTCAAAAATTAAGAGTGTACGATAATGCATTAACTTCTCCAGAAGTTCTACATAATGCATTAATTGAAGCAAAATCAAAGCCAACAATGCATATAACAAAAGGCGGAAGAATAATCTATAGATAACATGAGTCAACTGAGCGAAATTTATGACGGTTGGAAAAATTGTGTGTTTCAAAATCCACAAGTAGAAGAACTTGCAAAAAAAAGAATTGCAATTTGTGTTACTAATGAATGTAAAAAATTTAACACAAACAAGTCATGTGCAATGTGTGGTTGCTACATGCCCGCAAAAACGAGATCAAAAGCCAGTAAATGCCCACTAAAGAAATGGTAATTAAATAAATGATAAAACATTGTGTTTATATTTTATTTTATAGTATATTTGCAATATGAAATGTACAAGAGATGAATTTATTGAAAAAGCAGTTTTGGCACATGGCAACGAATATGATTATAGTTTGGTTAACTATATAAAAAATAATGGCAATGTTATAATAATATGTAAAAAACACGGACAATTTTCTCAATTACGTAGTCATCATCTTAATGGTTCTGGATGTCCCAAATGTGCAAGTGAAAAAAGAACATTAACAACAGAAAATTTTATTGAAAAGGCAATTAAAATTCATGGTAATAAATATAATTATTCTAAAGTTAATTATATGAAAAGTAACATACCAATCACAATAATTTGCCCAATACATGGAGAATTTTTAATAAAACCTGAAAATCATTTAGTGGGTTCTAGTTGTCCTTATTGTTATAATGATGGTAAACTAACCACAAATGAATTCATTAACAGATCAAACATTATTCATAATTTTAGTTATGATTATTCTAAGGTTGATTATAAAGGATATTGTATTCCAATTACAATTATCTGCCCAGAACATGGAGAATTTTTACAAAAACCTGATGGTCACTTAGCAGGAAAGGGTTGTCAATATTGTAGCGGTCATAAATTAAACACTAAAATATTTATAGAAAAAGCAATTAAAATTCATGGAGATAGATATGATTATTCTAAAGTTAATTATATACATAATGAAATAAAATTATTAATTGTTTGTAAAATACACGGAGAATTTTTACAAAACAGTTGTGAACATTTAAAAGGAAAGGGTTGTCCCAAATGTTCAATGTCTAAGGGCGAAAATATAATTAAAAAATATTTAATAAAAAATAAAATAGATTTTGTATTTCAAAAAATGTTTAATGATTGTAAATACATATCAACATTACGTTTTGATTTTTATTTACCAACACATAATATTCTAATTGAATTTGATGGCATACACCATTATAAATCTTTTGATTATTTTGGTGGTGAAAAAACATATAACGATACAATAATTAAAGATAATATAAAAAATGAATATGCTAAAAATAATAATATTATTTTACACAGATTATCGTATATTGATTTAGATAATAATATTATGAAAAACAAATTGGATAAAATATTTAATTAGCAATATGGCACATTCTGAATCTTATCTTTTGTTTCAGGAGTGTCAATATTCATGTTCGTATAATTACCAACATATCCTTCAACATATTCTCTAATAAATAACATTTTTATTTTCGAAGGTGCTTTTTCAAATGCCACAAATTTGATTTCATCACCTTCACTTGCATTAAAATCAACATTAATATCCATCCAATTAAAACTATTAAACCATGCTCTACCTGATGGCGCAATATCACTATCGGTTGTACCACCAAGTCTTCCTTTATCATAATCATCTCTTTTGCTTATAGAAATGCTATCACTATAAAAACTTAAATCGAATTTAACAGGGTCTTTCTCCTGATCATATTTATATTCAACCTTAAGAAAATAGTCAAGAGTAAGATTTGAGGCATCTTCATCTTCCCAATCACCACCAATTTTTGACTCAAAAACATCAGTTTTTATTTTATTTTTTCTTTCTAAAAGTGAATCACAAATAAATTGTTTTTGAAACTCTTCATTTTGCAATAAATCAATGATTTCTTGTTCTTTCAAATAATCTTCATTACCTAAAAAGTCAAAATTCGATGCTTCTTCATTAATTATCTTGATGATATCTTTTTCTACCATGAATTTTATTTTAATATAAATACTGAATACTTAGTATAAATATCAAACAAACTATCGTGTTCAAGTATTTATAGAATGAAAGTCATTGCTTAATTTTCGAATTAAGTTAGGTTTGATAACATCATGAATGCCTTTAAATTTTATCGCCAAATAGTGGTTATGTAAAATTTCGAGACTTGACAGAGAACAAAAAAAATTGCATCATATAAAAATGATGCAATTTTTTCATATGATTATTAAGTATTTATAGAAAATTTGTTATTATGAAAAAAAATGCAACTAAAGAAAGACTTTTTGAAGTCATAACAAGACTTGATAAAACATTCAAACCAGTTTTAAATGAAGAAATATTACCTGAACAAGTAGTAACTGCTGCTAAAATAGGAGCACCAGCAGTAGCAGGACAACCTCAAGCACAATCACCAGATGTGCAATATGCTGACGATACATATAAGATGATCGCACCAACATTACAACGAATAAGAACAATTGATCAATTTCCAGAAGCATTTAAAGGATGGTTTTCATCATTGGGATATAAACCACAATTATCAAATATTACCGTTACACAAGTCAGAATAGATGTCGAACAAGTAATGAGAGAATTGGGTTATAAATAAAAAAATAAAATATTTTAAAAATAATTTGCGTTTTGTTTGTATTTATGATTTTAATGTATATCTTTGCAGAGTAAATTTTTTTAATTAATATTATTTGTTAGATAATGAAAATTTTAGTAAACATAGTTCCGCAACCCCAACATCCACAGAAATTGGAATGGGGAAACTATGCTTAAATTTTTCAAAATAAAAGTTTTTAAGTTAGACAAAGAAGACCCCATTCATATCGAGTGGGGTCTTTTATTTTTATATATCGGAGCGTGGCACAGTTGGTAGCGTACCGCATTTGGGATGCGGGGGTCGAGAGTTCGAGTCTCTCTGCTCCGACTAAGTATCAGAAAATGAGCGAGTTTGGTTGAAGCTGCTGGTCTCGGAAACCAGTGACGGCACAAAGGTAGTGTCGTCCGAGGGTTCGAATCCCTCTTTTCTGACGAAATGGTGATTGTAGCTCAATTGGAAGAGTGCTTGACTGTGAATCAAGTGGTTACGGGTTCGAACCCCGTCTTTCACCCCAAAATACGTGATAATTTAATTTATCACGTAAATCAGTGATATTGTCTCGTAGTGTAACTGGCAACATTTTTGACTCTGAATCAAAAGAGTGCAGGTTCGACCCCTGCCGAGACAGCAATAGATTTTATGCAATAAAAGTTGTTTTTCAGCTTTTTGCGCAAAAATTCCTCTCTGGTGGAATTGGCTAAACACGTCAGCCCTTGAAGCTGATGCCGTAATGGTTTGCAAGTTCGAATCTTGCGGGGGGAGCAAAAATAACGTGGGCATTAAATACCCACATATTAAGAACGTGGGCGAAAAAACGCTTTGATATCTCATAATTATTATTATCTTTGCAATAAAATAAGTATAATTATGAGCAAATTAAGAGTAGGTAATAAAGCAAATTCACTTCTAAATGGAGAATGGGCAGGACATGTACGAAAATGGGGAAAATATTTCACAAGCAAAATACGCAGAAATACAAATAAAAAAATAATAAGAAACGAAATTAAAAATGAATTATAATTATGACTGCAAAATTATTGTTAAGAATATTTAAAGCGTTATTGGATACTAATTCTGGAATCAAATCAACATCCACAATTATGAATGACCCCAATAGATTAGAAAAAAAGGTTTCGTTTATTGCAACAGAAAAAGATGAACTTGGAATTTACAAAAAATTCACAATAACAATTGAAGAAACTGCACCACCAGTAGAACCTGAAAGATATAAAATATAAAATGAATTATAATTATGGAAGCAGAAGAATTATTAAAATACCTGAAAAAATGCGTTGAAGAAATGGATAGTGATTTTGAACCAATCATAACTCCAACAATGTATGACCCAACAAAAATGCAATATGATGTTTCATTCATCATTATGGAAAAAGTTGAAGGTGGTCGCATACCAAGATTTACTGTAAATGTAAAAGATAATACAAAAAGAAATTTTTTTAAAATGGAAAATATTGATAAACAATTGAACTTACAGCGTGTCACTCGCAACAATTTATTCGAAGGAATGAATGTGCAAAACAGTGAAGGTAAAAAGGGTATTATCAGAAAATGTGAAGATTTACATAATGTTCATGTAACTTTTGAAGGTGAAGGTATTAAAATAAATTGGTATGAAACACCTTTTGAGTGTGGTGGAAGTGGTTTATATTGTTTTGTAGAAAATTGTGAAGATAATTGTGAAAATGAAGACCCTTTATACTATTACGAAACAAAATAAAAAATATACATGGAAAAGAATACCAAATATTGCTTGTTCTTAGATGACTTCCGCTTGCCTGAAGATGCATATAATCATTTACTACAACCAATATATATAAGTGTAGATTGGGAGATAGTTCGTAGTTATAATGAGTTTGTAAAAATTATTGAAGAAAAGGGAGTACCTGTAATTATCAGTTTTGATCATGACTTGTCTGATGAACATTATTCTCAACGATTAGAATATGATCAATACATCGAAAAGACTGGCTATCATTGTGCCAAATGGTTAATTTATTATTGTATAGATAACAATAAAGAACTCCCAGCAACAATTCTCATACATTCGATGAATTTTGCTGGAAGTCAAAATATTCAATCACTCTTTGAGAGTTATTGGAAGTCTTTAAAATTGTAAATAAATCTTACTCCCAACCTCTTTTTGTTGGTTTAGCTGCTTTTTTCTTACCTTCAGCTACTTTCAATGTAATTTTCTTACCTGTTACAGTTTGTAATTTACTCATAATTGCTGCTACTACTAATTGAATAACTGCACTGAAGATTAAACCTTCAACTGTTGAATCAACACCCGGTATTTGTACCAAGCCAACAAGTATTTCTGTTGCTAATTGTTCTGATTGATCAACTTGACCAGCTATTACTAAATCAACTAATGCACCTAATTTAACTTTAAGGTCTGTTTTTAGTTTGTCAATAACTTTATCATCCAAAAGTGTGACTAAAATCTTAAAAACGTATCCATCAATAAGTTCCCAAAAACCTTTGAGTTTTACTAAATCATCAAGCCATACTGCTAATTGTTTTTCTTGAGCTGGGGTTAAAATTCCTGTTGTTCCTGTTGTTGTTGCCATAATTAAATTTTTTTAAATATTATATTATTATTTTTGTATTCTGCATATAAATACTATGAATTTCATTTTATTCATGTTTTTATATAAAATTATTATTTTTTATAAAATTATTTACTATTTGAGATGTGGTATTATAAAACTTTTGTTAAAAATCCAATAATTGCTATTAATGTCATTATACCACCAATAATCCACCCATACATTTCTTTTCTTCCTGTACCAGTGCCTGTTGTTGATGCTACGTGAGTTATAAGTATGTCTTTTACACTTTTAATCTCTTCTCTTAACTCATTTCTCATTGGGTCTTCAACAGCAGTTTTTCCTTTTAATTCATATTGTGCTTTTTCAACAATTAATAATCTGTCAGCAAGTTGGGTTGAAATTGTTTTTAATTGTTCTGCAACATTACTTGCAGTTTGTGCTACTAATTGTCTTAATGTTTCAGCACTTTCAGTAACATTTTTTGCTAAAACTTGTGCTTGTAGAATTGCTCTCTCTGAAGCTGTACTTACTGCTGCAACATCTACACTACGAATAGCATCAAGTCTTTTTTGCTCTGCTAAAGTAAGTTTTTCTTCATATTCAGCGTGCATAGTAATTTTTTCGTCAATTCTCCTAACTTCTGCTTCTCGTAAATTATCCAGACGTTTGACTTCAGAATTTAATAATTGCGCCATATTAGTTTCTGTAATATCAAATTCTTTATTCAACACATTTTTCTTTGTTCTCATATAAATTTGTTTATTTTTTATAACATTACACTTTATTTGACAAAATGTAATGCAATTGAAAACATAGCTGAAACAAGTGCTACTGCTCCAACAATTATTACCCAAAGGTTTTGCCCACCACTTTTTTGATTATCAATTTTATCGATTCGCTCTTTTTGTGTTACAATAGTATCACTTAATGTTTTAACACTTGAAGCAACTAATTCACTTAAATTTTTATGTCCGCTATCATATTCAAGTCTTGGCAACAGAGTTGCTTGTTGTGATGTTAAAACTGCTCTAAACTCATTAACAGATTGAAACCTGTTTTCTGTTGAAACTTCTGCTTTGGTAATTGCTTTGTCCAGACTATCAAATTTTTGTGCGAGTCTTACATCTCTATCTGCAATTGTTCTGTCTAAATTTTCTTTTGAGCTTTCATTAAAAGTTTTATTAAAAAGTTTATGCTCAGTTAAATTATCTTCAAGTCTTTTAACCTGTATGTAATTTAAATCATCCAATCTTTTTACACTATTTTCAATTTTTTCATTAAGACATTGTTTTTCAACAGCATTTAAATCATTCAATCTTGCAACAGCATCAGTAATCATTTTTTCACACATTTTGACAATAGATGCTACACCAGCAGCAGTATTTGGATTAATATTAGTATTATTTGAATTTTCTGTCATATTCTTCGTTTACTATAAATAGAAAAATAAATGAAAAAGTCATTAAATTTAATGATTTTAATGACTTTTTATTAAATTTATCTTCTGCCTGAATTACCACCAGAACTTCTACCACCGCCACCTCCACCACTATAACCACCAGAACTTCTCGAACCACTACCACTGTTGTAATTACTTGAACCGCTTGAATAGTTTGAACCGCTTGAATAATTTGAGCTTCTACCACTACTGCCAGAATTATAATTTGAACTACTTCTTGACGAACTGTTAGAATTATTATAACTTCTTGATGGTACATAATAACTACGTGATTGCGTACTTCTTTGAGTATTAGGTGCGATATTTCTTTGAGTATTTGACTGAGAATAAGCACTTCTTTGAGTATTTCCCTGAGAATAAGCACTTCTTTGAGTATTTCCTTGAGAATAACTACGTGTTTGAGTATTTGTATTTGTTCTTCTGTCAACATTACCTGTAGTAACTCTACTATTATTATATTGTGGTCTCGTACTCATACGTGGATTATTATATGAAGGACTATAACTTCTATTAGTTTTTGAATATAATGCTTTAGTTTGTGGTTGAACAGATGTTATATGTTTGTTAATATTTGAAGGAATTTCTTTAAGAGTATGTCCATATCCATGATTACTATTATATCCACCACTGCCACCACCATTATTATTATTATGTGTATACCAGTTGTTATTATTATTGTGATTCCAGTTGTTATTATTATTGTGATTCCAGTTATTATGTCTCCAAGGACTCCAATTACTATACCCCCAATTATTGAATCCAAAACCATATCCATATCCAAAACCGAAATCATTATAATACCAAGGATTCCAGAATGTACCCATAAAACCGTATTCCCAATTATAATTATCCATCATCCAATAATTACCATAAAACCAAGGGTCATTGTACATCCAGTAATTAAAACCACCATGATAAAACCTACCTATATTATAAGAATATAAGAAAGGGTCGTATTCATAATAATTAACTTGTATATCAGGATTTTGTTTTGCAAGGGTATCAACGATATATCTAAGAGTGTCTTCAGTATTAACTTTTCTGTGTTTTTTGACTCTCTGAGCATCTTTATTGGATTGATAATATAAATCATCATACTCAGGTTTTACAGAAGTCACTTGATTTTCTGTTGCATTATTACTTGAAGTCACTTGACTTTTTGTAATTGAATCTTCTCTTGCTTGCCAATATTTCTGATAATTGGACTGCTTTTGTGCTGATAATGTGAATGCTAAGAGCACAAACACGATACTTAACCATAATTTTTTCATAATTTTAATTTTAAATTAAACATAATCATATATAAATAGCAATTTTCGTACCAAAGATATAATATATTTTTCTAATCTTATCACGTATTTATTATAAATTTAATATTATGAAGTCAAAATATGATAAAGAAAGACTTTTTGAAGTTATGGGTAAACTGGATAAAACCTTTAAACCAGCTTTAAATGAAAATTTTGGTGAAGAAACAGAAGAATTTGTACCACAAGGCACATATACTGTTTCAAATGCTGGTGGATATGAAATTATGTTAAACCCTGCTGGTGATGCAGCAAAAATTCGTGATGCATATGGTTCAGATAATCCTCAAACTTCTGATTGGTTGGAAATAGAATTCATTCCGAACGATGAAGGCGAAAGTGAACCAGTTATAGACCCAAAAGGATATAATATTCCTTTAAATCAAGTAATGAAAATAAATAATTAATTAATTGTAACCAATGAAAAAATACGACAAACAAAGACTTTTTGAAGTCATGAGTAGATTGGATAAAACATTTAAACCAGCTTTAAATGAGAATATATTTGATAGATTCACAATTGAGGTAAATAGACCAGACTATCAAGGAACTATTAAAAGAGATCGTACTGGCTGGATATTATATGATGTTACGGATAGTCCAGAAGAAGCAGGACCGTTCGGTGATCTGACGAGTCTTATGGATTATTATGATATTGATAAATCTCAAATGTCTGGTGAATATGTAAAAAATTTGCGTGAAGATGCAAACGCAACATTTTCATCAATGAAGGACGATTATAATATTGATGAAATATTAAATTCATATCTTGAAACAGCATTATGGGCAGAGACAAGTGACGAAAATGAATTACAAGATAAAACAATTAATGATATTGATGGAAATTCAAAACAAAAAGCATGGTCAGATATTATGAAATTCATGCAAGCAGCAGAAAAAACTGCAATGGATGAATTAAGAACTTATGATAATAAAGGTGTTGGTCATAATCTTTGGCTTTCCAGAAACGGTCATGGCGCAGGATTTTTTGATGACAATAATGATAAATTACAAAACTTAGCCAGAAGCATGAAATCAGTTGATTTATACTTAGGTGATGATGGCAAAGTTTATATTAGCTAATATTAATAAATTAAAACTATGAAAGACAACAGACAAAGACTTTTCGAAGTCTTGGGTAAAATAGACCCAACATTTAAACCAAGTGCACAACTTCTTACTGAATGGAATTTCGATAAGAAAAAAGGTGAAGACAAAGATGATGATAAAGAAAAAGATTCTAAAAAGGATGATAAAGAAGAAAGCAAAGACAGCAAGAAAAAATGGAACTTTGAAAAAAAGGAAGATAAAGAATCCAAAGAACATGAAGAAGCTGAAACTCCTGAAGAAGAAAAAAAAGAACACGAAGAAAAGAAAGAGTTGAAAGAAACTGATACTCCAACAACAAAAAAACCGCCTATTGTACAATGGGATAAAGCAAAAGTTGGTAAATAATTAATGCATTTATATTATGCAATTATTAATTAAAAATTAATAGATTGTTTGTTTTTTTCAGTATTTATAATAAAAACACAATGAAAAAGATTTTATTTATATTGAAAAAAAGAGTTTATAGCAATATTAACGTTAAATCATATGGTTTAATAAATTCATCAACACATATTGCTAGTTTTTTGAATACTTTAAGAGGCATTGAAACAAAAGTTGTTGCTGTTGTTGATGCCAATGGTATTGATAAAGAAGTTCATGAATACAAACCAGATATGGTTGTTATTGAAGCATTATGGGTTACTGGAGAAAAAATGAAAAAACTCATTGAAATGAATAAATACAATCATATTAAGTGGGTTGTAAGAATACATAGTGATATTGGATATTTAAGCGCAGAAACATTTGCATTAAAATATGTAAATGATTACATAGCATTGGATAAAATAAATCTATTCATAGCACCGAATAATGAAGAGTTTACTAAGTATCTTGTAAATGCAATAAAATATGATTTTACATATTTACCAAATGTTATTATAACCAACACTAAAAAAGATAATATTGAAAATAAAAATAATTCCAATGTTATGAATATTGGATGTTTTGGTGCATTAAGATTATTAAAAAATCTTGCATTTCAAGCATTATGCGCAATCAAAGCAGCAGATATTCTTGGTAAAACATTACATTTCCACGTTACTTTAACAAAAATAGACGGATATGACGATGAACATCAAATCAGATTAAATCCAGTTTTAAAAAATCTTGAAGAAATATTTGCTAATAGTCGCCATGAGTTAGTAAAACATGAATGGAAAGAAAATAATGAATTCCAACATTTGATTAAAAAAATGGACATTGGTATGCAATTATCATTTAGTGAAAGTTTTAATATTGTTACTGCTGATTTTATTAATAACAATAAATTAATACTTGTTAGCGAAACAATCGATTGGATGCCTTGTATATTTAAAACATCAACAATTGAATATGATGAAGTTACTAAAAAAATAATTTATATGTATGAACATAGATATTCACGCAGATTAAATAGATTAATGCATAAAAGTTTGGATAATTATAATATAAAAGCTGAAAAAATATGGCTTGATTTCATTTATTAAAAAATAATTATGGAAAAGAATAATAAACAAAGACTTTTCGAAGTTATGGGTAAACTTGATAAAACATTTAAACCTAAATTAAATGAAACTATTGAATTTCAAGAATTTCAACAAAAAATTAATAATGGTGATGTTTGGTTAGAATATTACGCACCTTCAGCCAGTGAAGAATATACTGATGGACAGACTTTCTATAATAGAAGCGGTCAACAATTAAGAGACCCTGAAGAATATGACCCCAATGGTGAAGGATATACACCCTTTGGTGACGAAGGTTAATTAAGAATTATTATAAATAATGATTATTTATAAATTTTTTTATAAAAACATTTGTATTTATAAAAAATTGATTATCTTTGTATTCTAATATTTATAATAAAAGTTAAAATAACAATTTAAAAACAATAAACAAAATGAAAAAATTACTCGACATTCTGATGGCAGCCTTGAACGCAGTCCTATTATGGGCAGTGGAAGAGGATGATTATATCAAGTCGGGTCATGCGAATTAGCATCTGTAACAACCTCCTTTCTTAAAATGAAAAGACCCGACTACCCTAAATTTAGTCGGGTTTTTTTTGTGAGGTAAAGTTCTTTGACATGTTGGAAATTTCGAGGCTGTGGTGTAATGGCTAACATACTTGACTGTCACTCAAGTGTTTGGGGTTCGAGTCCCCCGGTCTCGGCAATATATTGGATTAAATATTACGAAAAACATAATATGCTCGGTTCGTATAATGGTTAGTACCTAAGACCTTCAATCTTAGTATAGGGGTTCAATTCCCCTACCGAGTACAATTTTTAAATTATATGACAGCTACTCGTATTTCGTTTTCTTCATTAAATAATCTTCCATCTGAGAAGTTTGAAAAGAAAACAATTTTTTTATCTTTATTCTTTTCCAAGAAATCAGAGAAAGTAAAATCCTTACTAAATCGAAGAGTCCCGACTTGATATATCTGTGCTGTTTCATCATCAGTCACAGTATTACCATTCCAATAAAATATAGGAAGAGGTGTGACAAGTAAATTTTTATGACCAAGATTATTTAATAGATCATTGACCATTTTTCCAGATACTAAATTTTTCATAAATTTTTAATTTAATTTTTTTGTAAATTATTTTTATAATTTTTTTAAAGAAATATTTAGTAATAAATACTAGAAAAAATTGAAAAGTATTTTTTATAAAAAAAATAAACTTACGCTCGATTCTTCTAACGGCAAAGGAAAGCTGACTCTCAATCAGTTAACAGCAGTTCGATTCTGCTATCGAGTACAAAAAATAAAAAGTGTTGCTTATTATCCACATAATAGTTATTTTTGTGGAAAATATACTACATTATGGGAAATTTAGATATTAATTCAGAAAAAGGACAAAAATCATTAAATGAAGAAATGTTAATGTTAAAATATATTTCTGAATGTTGGAATGTAAAAATAAAAATTACAAAAAAAGATACACCATCCGTATATGACGGTGTTATAATGGTTAATGATAAAATTGCTGCTATTTTTGAAAGTAAAAATAGGCAAATGAATCTTTATACTTTAGAAAAATGGGGAAGTTGGTTAATTACTTTTGAAAAATTAGAAAATTGTAGATTAATTGCAAAAGAAAAAAAAGTTCCTTTTTATGGTTTTTTAGGAATTCAACATAGTAAATTGGTAATGTTTTGGAAAATTAGTGACAGTGAAGGTAACTATTTATTTGCCTTTGATCATCATCCTTCACCAACACAAGCTACTACTAATGGTGGTAAAGCATATAGAGATAATGCATATTTACCAATAGAATTTGGAAATTTTGTACAGCCAAATCAAAAATTTGAAGAATAGTTTATAAGCACTCTTAGCTCAGTCCGGGTCAGAGCACCTGCCTTACAAGCAGGGGGCGAAAGTATAACGGGGGTTCGAATCCCTCAGAGTGCACCATATATTGGGTTATATCCCGATAAACATACTTTATAGGTAAATTTACCGATAAATAACCGATTGTGATGGAATTGGCAGACATGCATGGCTAAGAACCATGTGCCGTAACAGGTTTGTGGGTTCGACTCCCACCAATCGGACAACTTTTAGTAGCCATGATAGTATTTATAGATAAATATGCATACCAATGAGAAATAAATACAATAAAGAAATGATTGAATCTGCAGTTGCATCAAGTATGTGTTGGGCAGATGTATGTAGAAAATTAGGTGTACAACCGATGACTGGTTCACAAACATATGTAAAGAAAAGAGCGTGTGATTTTAAAATAGATTATTCGCACTTTACTGGTAGTGGATACAAGAAGGGAAAAACATATGAGAAAAAAGATGCATTGGAGTATTGTTATAGTGGCAGTACTATTAGTTCACATAAACTAAAAAATAGATTAATACGTGACGGATATAAAGAAAAACGTTGTGAGAAATGTAAAAACGATATATGGATGGGTGAAGATATTCCATTGGAACTTCATCATATTGACAGCAATCATTTCAATAATGAATTCAAAAATCTTATAATCCTGTGTCCCAATTGTCATGCAATTGAAGATGCAAAATTGGGGATGTGATGAAATTGGTAGCACATACGAGTTTTAGAAACTCGTGCCTACGGGCGTGGGGGTTCGAGTCCCTTCATCCTCACAAAAGGTGTATGTATTTGCTATTTGCAGTAGCAATGCCACCTGTGCCGAGTAATTTGTAGAGAAGAAAGTAGTACTTTCCAATACTCTGTGAATCTGCAACAATCACATTGGTTGAATTACTAAAAAGGCACACACGGGGTCGTGGCTCAATTGGCTAAAGCATCTGCCTTGCACGCAGAGGACTGAGGGTTCGAGTCCCTTCGACTCCACTAATTATCAGGTAGTTATTTATATAACTACTATTTTGCCCCGTTGACGTAATCGGCAACCGTATTGGTCTTAAAAGCCAAGTTTCTCAGTTCGAATCTGAGGCGGGGTACAACATACATCGGTAGTTCAGTTGGTAGAATAGTGCTCTCCAAAAGCAAAGGTCGAGAGTTCGAATCTCTCTCGGTGTGCAACTGTCAAGTTTTTCTTGACAATTAATGTAACTTTTTTAAGTTTTATTTCGTATAAGTATTAATTTAATAAGAAAGGAGTAATATCTTCAAAACACTAAAATTCAAGTATCGCAAAACTTTGTGGTGGAAATTTGTACATTACAATTACTTCCACAAACAACTCTTTAAGAAATATTATATTCAAAAAAGAAGAAAACCATTCAGTGACAAAGAAATCAGGAAATATGAACTTTACAAAAAACTTGATAATTTAATAACATTAAGAAAAATTGATTGGTTAAGAAAATTCATTTGGTTATTAGAACCTTGAATATTTTTCGTATTTATTTATAGTATTGTTTGTTTTTCTGAATATAATAAACTAATTTTGACACATTATATTAAAAGTATTATGAAAAATATTAAATGTTTTTTTGGATTACATAATTATAAAACAATTGGTAGTCAGAATGCACAAGGTGTTGTTGGCGGTTTTTCAATGACACAACTTATGAGAGATGTAAAAAAATGTAAAAATTGTGGCAAAGTACATTTCGAAAGATATGATATTGCTACAAATGCACATCTTGATGAAAGTTTAAATTGGCAACCTAAATTAATTTATTAATTATGTTAATCATAAGTAAGAAAAAGGATTATTATGACGGTGTTGTTGGCACAATTGGTGTTGATAAAACCATTGTTTATAATCGTGATACGATTGAGCTTGAAAATCGTAATACACCAAGTGCTTTCAAAGGAAAAGAGACTTTTTGGGGACTAAAATTCAAAGAAAATCCCTTTCATGAATTAAGTTATAGCAGCATTAAAAAAAATTGTAAACACATTTGTGACGAACACGCTCATTTTATTATTGGATTTTGTGGAAAACTTTATATTGGCTGGAAATTATACTGTGAAATTGATATTGAGACTCATGCTATAAGTACTGAGTTTACATATGATACTGAATATATGCAAACCATCTTAGAACCAAAAAGTTGGCATAATAATCTTGCAGACAATATAAATTATGTTTTATCATATAATGCATTACCAATATTCAGAGAATTAAAAGTACCAGTATTTGTTTATGACGGAGATTTTGGCAGAACTACTTTTGATAAGACACGTTCACTTTATAATCGTCATCAACCAAAATTCTTCGTTAATCCATTATTAAAGGATTATGAATTTTATAAAGTATTTGATACCTTTCAAGCATTTCAGGAAGTAAGTATGTTTATGGGCGGAGTACTTGGTGCTGGTGAAAAAGAAATAACTGAAGCAGCTGATAAATATAAGATTACACAACATGGATTTAATAAATTTAGTTTTAGAAAAGATAAAGAAGTAAAGAAGAAGTTAAAGAATTCATGAAAACTGAAAAATAAAAGTATTTATAAACGTTCTTTTAAATGATTGAAATGGAAATAGATAATTACATGGATAAAGAAATATTAATTGAATGTCTAAAAACATTACCAATTGGTAAAGATAAAAAGATAATAGATGTTCAAGACATTAAAAGAGTGAATAATGAATTATGGGAATTTTCATTAATAATTCAAAGAGAAGATGAAATGCAAGAAATTTCTTTTCATAATACAATAAAAAATGATACTTATGATAATTATCGTTTAAAACAATGGCATGATAAAAATTGGAAAGGTATATAATAAACGTTCTTTAAAAATAATTGGGGGTGACTTGGTTTTGACAGCATGATCAGACTGATAATGTAAGCAAGTGGTAGTTGAATCAGACTACGTTAAAAAGGTTCAAAACAATAAATGCAGAGAATATAATGTCTCTCCGTACTTCTCTCACAGAGGGAAGAAGTTACTTTGTAAAGAGTGCTGAACTTGCATTAGTAGCGTAGGAATAACAAACACAGCAAAGAACCTTCGAGCTTGAAGAAGCAAAATTCAAGATGGTTTGTATCTGTACCATAAACAGTTAATATTTCGCCAAATTAGAAAAATTGGATAAACTTGTAGAAAGCGTATTAATCGCATGTTTGGACCGGGGTTCGACTCCCCGCACTTCCACCAACTTATTATAAATGAAGTAATTATGGAAAATAATGATTGGGAAAAAACTGGTTTGTTAGAAGGATTAACAGGTAACACTCGTGAGATTGTTATAAAACATTTTAATGAAATTGACTTTAATTCATTACCAGATATCGATATCGAAGATTCAATTGGTGTAGATACACTTATCTGTCCTATAATAAGACGTATAATTTTGTTAATTCAACCCGACAATAAATTAGTACAAGATAGTATTATTAAAGATCATGTCAGGGGAATTACAGAGGATGATGTTCTGTCATTAGTTGATGTAAAAGAAATAACTGAACTTTTAATTGAATATGCTCGTGTGTTTATTCCTTATGCTGAGAAATATTTTCCTGATCTTGATGCACAAGCAGAAATGTCAATATTATTTTGCAGTAATTATGTAATGAAATTGATTGATAGAACTGGTAAATGGCAATCCTAAATGAATATTCTATGACAATTTATAATAAATTAGTAAGAGACAAAATTCTCAAAATAATTAAAAAATCTGGTTCAGGTTATAAATATCATATTGCAAAAGATGATGCTGAATATCTTGTCAAACTTTATGAAAAACTTGAAGAAGAAATTGGAGAATTTAAAGAAAAACCAAGTGTAGATGAATTTACTGACATACTGGAAGTACTGGAAAGCATTGGTAAATTTTACGGATTTCATTTAGATAAAGTTAAAGAAGTAAAACAAACAAAAAAATATAATCGTGGTAGTTTTAATAATAGAATAATACTTGAAGAATCATAATGGCGTAGTGATGGAATTGGTAGACATGCAGGACTTAGTGCTTCAAATAGAGCAAATCAAATCCTGTGCTCCCAAAGGGCGTGTGGGTTCGACTCCCATCTTCGCTACAAAAAATAAAAGAATATGAAAGAATTAAAAGTACCGATTGATATATTATTTGAAAACTGTAAAAAAGCAGTTAATAAAGAGATCAAAAAAGAATGCCGTGAAGAAGCACTGAAGATTCTTGAACTTTGTGATGAAAAAGATAGTCAGGAATTTTTAAGATACAGCAAGAAACTGGATAGAAGTAATCTTTGCTGTCTTGTATTGGATTTTGCTAAGAAAAAATTAGTTGATGAAGGTAAAATGGAGCAAAAAGAAGGTGATTATTTTAAAGACCCATATATTTGGTTAGATGATGAAAGTAATAATAAAGAAGAATAAAGAAGATGATTGTCATTGTGGCAAACCTCTTAGAATTAATGACCCAAGAAAAAAAAGAATTATCAGGGTTATAAAGAAAAAATAACGATTTATAGTAGACAAATTTTGGGGATATGATGAAATTGGTAGTACATGCTTGACTCAAAACCAAGTGGATAGCAATATCCGTGTCGGTTCGACTCCGACTATCCCTACTAAAATTTATTGACGCTTTTTGAAATACTAAGTATTTATATAAAATTACATATAAATATGAGAACAGAAAATCAGTATCAAAAAGCAATTAATTATTATAATAAAGGTTTAAATAAAACAGAAATATCAAAAATTATTGACATTCCAAGAACAACAATTAGTGATTGGATAAAGAAAAAGCCTAATTTTGAAAAAGTAATTATTAATTTCAATCCTAAAGATTATGTGACAAGTAATAATTTGAAAAATACATATTCATATATTTTGGGATTATATTTGGGCGATGGCTATATTAACCAAATGAAAAACAAAAGAACATATAGATTACGAATTTTTAACGATGTTAAATATGATAATTTAAATAAATATATTATTAGTGAATTACAAAAATTATTCTTTAATAATAAAGTTGGCTTTGTTGATTCAAAAACGTGGTTATCAATATATGTTTATTCAAATAAATTGCCGTTATTATTTCCTCAACATGGCAGTGGTAAAAAACATAACAGAAAAATTGAATTATTTGATTGGCAAAAAGATATAATTTCATATAAATATTTATTAATGGGTTTATTTCATTCTGATGGTTGTTATTATTTTAATAATATTAAAGGTAAAAAATATGAATCATACTCATTTAGTAATAAATCAAAGGATATATATGAAATATTTCAAAATTGTTGTAAATCATTAAATATTGAATATACTAAATCGCCTAAAACACCAAATACTGAAATACGTCAAAGAAATTCTGTTGAATATCTAAAAAATAATATTGGTACTAAAGAAAGCATAGTATTTATTTAAAAGATTTTTCTTATGAAAATAAATGGTAAAGAATTAACAAAACAAGAAGAATTAGCACATTATATTGAAGAAGTAAAATATCTAACCAATGAAATGAATAATACTGGTGTATATCTTAATGATCAAATAAGACATGCGAATAAAAGAATTCGAACATTAAAAATAGAAATTAACATTGATAATTTAAATGAATTACTTTTTAAAACAAAAAACGCTAAAGATTTTGATAATATTAATAAAAAGATTAGTAATCTTAAAACACAAATAAAACAAATTGAAATAACTGAAAATATAATAAATTTAAAACTGTAAACCATGAAAAGAGGACTTGATTTCTTGTAACGCTCTAATGCGTATACAAGATTATGGGAAATAACGAAATTA
>OCZT010000068.1_pt1 | contig 86184 bp, 74 predicted proteins | sample 1539031 | NCBI WGS metagenome assembly OCZT01 (sample SAMEA3539308, study PRJEB22396) | soil metagenome | biome: tundra; feature: field; material: soil | place: USA | collected 2010-05 | depth 0.15 m
AATCGGCTTCTCGCCGACCCCAACTTTTGCCTTGTTTCCTAACACCGCTGCTTCGTCGTCCCGCCAGGGCGGGACTCCTCGCAATGACAATCCGGGCACAGTCCGTGCGAATAACTTGTCGGCAAAGCGGCGTTGCGTTTGAGTCCGCCGCCACCGACGTTTCGCGCATGGCGGACTCATGCAAGAAGATGCCTTCACCGGACAACCCACCCGCATCCGCGGCCGCACCCTCCCGGACGCGGCCAGCCGGGCCGCTCTTCAATACGATCACGAGCGACGACTGGAAGCGCTCGCTCGCCTCGGCGCGGCGGCAACCGAATGCGGTCTCCGCGCAGATTCGGACCGCGATCTCGTCCTCCTCGCGGAAGACGAAGTAAGTCTGCTCGAGGCCGCCGGGGCGGAGTGGGCGGCGCTGGGTGAGGCGATCCGGGCCTGGCGGGCGCTGCTGCCGTTGCGGACGCTGGAGGATTTCGGGTTACCGCCCGCGGCGGAAAATCCGCTGGAGGAGGCGAACGCGCGCCTGCGCCGCATCGGTGGCGGAGTGGAAGCCTGGGCCTTCGCGGCGGAGGCGGATGGTTCGGTCTACAAATTTTATCTGCCGCGCGAGGAGAAGCGGATCGGCAGCGTGTTTGGATTTCAACCCGGGGACGAGACGGCGCTGCTGGCCGAGGCCCGGCTCGGCGATTATGGCGGGCTCCTGGAGAAACTCCTGCTCATCCACGCGCTGGGCGGCATGGCCACCGAGGTGGTGGCGGTAACGCCCGAGGGCATCGTGGTCGCGAAGCAGGCACTCGGTGAACCGCTGCCGCAGGGCGACGACGTCTCGGGCGTGTTGCCGGCGGAGCTGATCGAGATTCCCTCGCGTTTCCTGCGCGCCAACCGCGATCATCCGCGACTGCTGTTTCTCAGCGGAAGCGCGTGGCTGGTGGCGGATTTGCACGCGCGGAATTTCGTGTGCTGCGAGGACGGAGCTTTGGGGGTGATCGACCTCGTGGCCACGCCGTGGCCGGCAATGTCATCCGCCAGCCAGTCCCTCATCGCCGACTGGCTGGCCCGGGTGCGCCGCGATCCCCGCGCCTCCGTCCTGCCGGGCGCGAGTGACGACGAGCTGTGAAACTTAGATATAGGCCGGGTTCGCCCGTCTGAGCCCTGGCTTTGCCTTGGGGATTTCGGACATGGGTGTGGACACCCATGCCACGTGGCACGGGTGTCCACACCCGTGGGTTTTCCGAACAGGCGGGTGACCCGCCGGCGCAGACTACGGCGCAGGAAGCTGGCCCCTCCGCGGCGGAAAATAAAAAAGGCGGGGTCATCCGCCTATGCCGACTACGGCGCGACAAGCCGACCCCGCCACGACGGCAATAAAAAGGGCGGGGTCAGCGCCCCCGCCCTACATTGACCAATGACGCAAAATTTATTTCTGCTCGGCGAGGACCTGCAGGATGGTTTCAGCCTGCTTGCTGGTCGTGCCCTTGAGGTCCGTGTAGACGATCTTGCCGTCCTTGATGAGATACGCCGAGCGATGGGCCGCGCTCGTCAACGGGTAGTTTGGCACGCCGAACGCCGTGGTGACAGTGCCGTCGTGATCCGCGATCAGGGTGAAGGGAAAGTTGTATTTGTCCTTGAAGGCCTTTTGCGCGGCGACGTCGTCGTGACTCACGCCGATGACGGCGACGCCCTTTTTCGTAAGCGCCTCATAGCCGTCGCGCAGCGAGCAGCCTTGGGTGGTGCAGCCGGACGTGTCGGCCTTCGGGTAGAAATAGACCAGCGTGTACGGCTGCTTGGCGTAGACGTCGGCGAATTTGAGCGAGGCGCCGGTTTCGGTGGTGCCGGTGACGGCGGGGGCGGGATCGCCGACCTTGAGGGGTTCGGCGCGGGCGAAGGAAAACATGGCGAGGAGGGAGGCGAGCACGAGGAGTGGGCGGAGTTTCATAGCGAGTTAAAAAAGCGGAATCCGGTCAAAAGCGCAAGCGGGGTGGAGGGAATTGAGGCGAGGGTCGGAAGTTTGTAACATAATGCGTTACAAATCCAGCTGGCCCGAGAAAGCCGGAAGAGCGGCGGTTAGTTTGTAATATAATGCGTTACAAACTCCCGGCACGTCAGGGTGGGCTGGTGCCGGAGCCGGCCGGGTGGAAACCGGCGCTGGCGCCGACCCAGGTGCGGCCCTTGTTGAAATCAACGCCATGCATCGCGCCCTTGGTGAGGCGGACGAGCTTGTTCATGAGCCGCGGCCAGTCGGCGCCGTCGCCGGCGAGGATGAGGCGCACCTCGGCCTTGGCGGGGCCATCGGGCGTGGCGAGCAGGGGAGCGTAGGCGACCTTGCGCTGGAGCAGCCACTCGTGCGGATTCGGCGCGGCCGCGATTTTCTCGCGCGTCGGGGTGATGTCGACGCCGAGTCCGGCGAAGGAATAGAGCGGCTTGAGCACGTGGTTTTCCAGGTCGGCGGGCGGCTTGCCCAGCTCGCTGACGAGATAACAGGGCGGGATGCAGGCGCCCTTGAGGAACGGCAGGGTGTGTTTGCTGACCCGGAAATACCAGTTGGGGTGGCCGGCCCATTGGACATCGAGCTCATTGAAGAAGCTGAAGGCCATCGCGGGCTTCTTCCGCAGGAGCTCGTCGAAGATGACGCGATTGTAGATCCGTTTGATGGGCGTCTCGACGCCATCGCGGTCGTAGAAGAGACTCTTGCCGCGCTTGCACACGGCACTCACGTCCACCGGCCGGACGCCCAGCAGCTGGTCCGTCGCAGCGAAATCGACGCGGGTCTTCTGCTGGTCGGGCGTGATCTCGAGCAGGACAGTCTCAGTCGGATCGCAGCCGCCGACAATGGCGCGGCGGAGCAACGTGAGATAGCTCGCCTCGTCCAGCCCGCCAAAATACGAGGTAAAATTCGCGGGAAACTCGAAGTGCCGGGGGTAAGCGCGCGTGAGCAGCGGCTGGAAGCACGCGACGGTGGGAAAGGCCTGCAACTCGATCAGCTGCGGTTCAACCCGGCCGAAGCCATCCTCGCACAGCGCGAAATCGATGCAGAGAAAATGCGGGAACGGCGTCTCAGCGGGGACCGTGAGCCCCTCGGGGATGGCGGTGGCGGCGTGCGCGCGAAACGCGGGTGTCGCAAGCTGGGCGACGATATCGCGGGCGGCCTGGGCGAGGCGCCGGGCGGTCTCGGCGTCGAGAAAAAGCGGCGTCTCGGCGATGCGAAAATCCACCGGCCAGTAAACCGCCGAGTTCAGCTCCGCCAGCAACGCCGCATAGCGTTCCTCGGTGAACGCCGCATTGTAGCGCTGACGGATGGCGGGGATCATACGGCGGAATATTTAACCACGGATAACACGGAGGGACACGGATCAATCACCGGACAATACGCTTCCAGCGCAGGTCCACATGCTTGAAATTCAGCAACAGGGCAAGCCGATGACCAGTGATAGTTAGGTAGCCAATCATCTGGGCGACATGCGTTGAAGTGAAGGCGTCCGTGACTTTGGTATCCACGATTATGCAATCGTCAACAATCAGGTCGGGAACAAGGGTGTCCACTAGCTGCTCTTCGTAGATTACGTTAAACCGTCGTTGCTGTTCGACTTGGTGGCCTCTTTTCCTGAGCTCGATGACCAAGGAGTTTTCATAAGCTTTCTCATCCAAACCCGGCCTGAGGGTGTTAAGCACCTTCATTCCCGCGCCGATGATCTTTTTGCTCGATTCTGCATGAAGCAATGATTCGCCAGCCATGCCCACAATCTGGGGATTGATCCGTGTCCTTCCGTGTAATCCGTGGTAACAAATCCGAAACGAAATCAGATCAAGAATTTCCCCTTGGCCATGACCTGCTCATCGTCGAGCCAGATGTCGAAGAAACGGCCGACGCAGTCGATGTGGGTTGTGCTTTTCCACGGCTGGCCGGTGTGCTCGGAGTAGGGGTGACCGAAGGCGATGTGGATGCCGGGGAGTTTTTCGTCCTGCAGGATGTGGCCGATGATGCGCGTGCAGGCGAGGTTGGTGCCGATGGCGAACTCGCCGACGCGATCGGAGTTCTCGTCGGTGTGGCAGTAGGCGTCGAATTCCTTGAGTAACTCCTTGTTTTCACACGCGAGGCCGGCGATGCGGTTGTCTTTGATGTCGATGGTCAGCGGCGTCGCTCCGATGTCGCCATATTTCTGGCAGAGGTAGTCGCCAACGACGCCGTCCACGACGAAGCGGCCGTTGGAGTTGAAGGGCGAAGTGAAGATTTCGCCGCCGGGCAGGTTGCCCCATTTTTCGGGTGAGATGAGTCCGGCGGTCTTGACCCACTTCAAGTTGGGCGAGAACTCGGCGACGTAATCGGTGCCGGCGGCGGTCTTGCACGTGATGCGTTTTGCCCGGCGGGCCCACTCGATGAGTTTTTGCGAGAGGCGGTCCACCTCGGTGAAGTCGGCGCGCATGCCCTCGAGCATGATTTGCTTGTTGATGTTCACCATGTGCCCGTGACGGATGCGGTGCGGGTTGATGACGTCCATCATCTGCATGCGCGTGCGGAGCTCGCCCGTCTGCGTGATCGCGGCGTAAATGCTGACCTGGGACTTCGCGAGATCGGCCAAGATCTCGGGCGGCATGTCCCGGTGCGGTCGCGGGCCGTGATCCTCGAGGACGAAGACCGAATACTCGGCGCCCGTTCTCTCGATCTCGGCCCGGAGCGCGGCGGCAATCTCGGCGCAGGCGCGGTCCGTGACCAGCGTCATCCGCTCCTGCGGCTGCAATTTCAGGCAGACGTGGATCGCGTTGGAGGCGCCGGGCGTAAGAGCGGGATCGAAGGTCGTGGAGGGCGGAAGGTCGATGACGGACACGGGATGAAAGTAGGAAGGAAGAAAGAAGAATTAAGAAAATGAGAGGGACGAGGGGAAAATCAACGCAAGTAGGGGCGCACTTGCTGCGCCCCTACGATGGGATTCATTTTTTCAGACCGGTGGTGGTTTCGGAGACGATGTAGTCGACGATGGACTTGGTGTCATGGGTCTTTTCCCAGACGGCGAGCTGGCGGTCGGCGCCGGTGCCGTGCTTGAGGATTTCGTGGATGTAATTGATCTCCTTGCGGCTGCCGAACTCGTCCACCTCCTGGTCCACGAGCTCGAGCAGCTCGAGGATGAGCCGGCGGGTGTCGACCTCCTCCTGTTTGCCGAAGTCGATGAGCTTGCCGTCGAGGCCATAGCGCGACGCGCGCCAGCGGTTTTCATCGAGCAGCCGGCGGCGGTAGTTGCGCCAGGAGAGATTGGATTTGAGGAGCTTGTGGAGCTTCGAGACGAGCGCCTGCATCAGTGCGGCGAGCGCGATGGTCTCGTCCACGCGCATCGGGATGTCGCAGACGCGGAACTCGATCGTGTCGAAGAACGGGTGGAGCCGGATGTCCCACCAGATCTTCTTGGCGTTATCGATGCAGTTGGTTTTGACGAGCAGGCCGAGGTAGTCGTTGTACTCGGCGAGGCTTTCGAAGGCGTCGGGAATGCCGGTGCGCGGGAAGCGCTCGAAGACCTTTACGCGGTAGCTTTTGAAGCCGGTGTTGCGGCCGAGCCAGAAGGGCGAGTTGGTGGAGAGCGCGAAGATGTGCGGCAGGAAGTAGCGCGCCATGTTCATCACCTGGATGGCGACCTCGCGGTCGGGGATGCCGACGTGCACGTGCAGGCCGAAGATGAGGTTGGCGCGCGCGACCTGCTGCATGTCCTCGACAATGCCCTCGTAGCGTTCGCCCTTGGTGATCTTCTGGTCCATCCAGTGCGAAAACGGGTGTGTGCCGGAGGCAGCGATGGTGAGGCCGCGGTTGCGGGCGAGCCGCCAGAGGTCGCTGCGGAGCTTGGTGACGGCGGTGCGAGCGTCCTGCACCGTCTGGCAGATGTCGGTGCCGACCTCGACGACGGACTGGTGCATCTCGGTTTTCACGCGCTCCTGGAAGATCATCTTCCCGTCGGCCATGATCTGCTCGACGTGGGAACGCAGCTCGCGCGTCGCCGGGTCGATGATCTGGAACTCCTCCTCGATCCCAAGGGTGAAGAGCCGCGGGGATCTCTTCCCGGGGAGGGGAGAACGGCTGGATTTGGAAACGGTCATGGCGATCAGCGGGTAGGGCGCGTTATCCCTAACGCGCCGGGTATTAGAAAACCAGACGGCGGATTAAGGATAATCCGCCCTACCTCCAAGGCCTTCACGTGAGACCTTTCCCCGCGGCATAGTTCTTCGCGAACTTGCCCCAGGTCAGGTTGTTTTTGCCGGGCTGGTGCTCCTTCGCCTTGCGGATGGCCATGCGCGCGGCGGCATCGACGACCCACGCGAAATTCTTCTCGCCGACGGACGCGCGGTCGGCGTCGGGCGCGGGATTGCAGAAGTCGATCGCGTAGGGCACGCCGTCGTGGACGGCGAACTCCACGGTGTTGAAATCGTAGCCGAGATTCTGGTTGAGCGTGAGCACATCCTGGTGGACGCGCGCGAGGAGCTGTTTCGACGCGGCCGGGCGGTCGACGACGTAGCGCAGGTGGTGCACGTTGCGCGGCTCGTAGGGCATGATGAGCACGTCGGTCCCGCCGATGCAGTAGCAGCGGAAGTAGTCATCGAACGTGACCTCGCTTTGCAGCAGCATCACGAGCTGGCCGGTCTCGTCGTAGGCCTTGAAGAACTCGTCGGGGTTGCGGACCTTGTAGACGTTCTTCCAGCCGCCGCCGGAGTGCGGCTTGAAATAGGCGGGCCAGCCGATGTAGGCGAAGATTCCCTCCCAATCAAGCGGGTAGGCGAGGTTCGAGAACGAGCCCGCCGAGCAATCCGTGGGGTGCTCCTTTGAGGGCAGCAGCACGGTTTTCGGCACGGCGACGCCGAGCTTGGTGGCGAGGCAGTTATTGAAGAACTTTTCGTCGGCGCTCCACCAGAACGGATTGTTGACGATGGCGGTGCCGTTGAGCGCGGCGTTTTTCAAATAGGCGCGGTAGAAGGGCACGTCCTGCGAGATGCGGTCGAGGATGACGGCATACTCCGTGGGATCGCCCTGGATGACCTGGTTGACGGTGACGGGTTCGGCGATGATGCCGGGCTCCCTCAGCGTGTTGATGCGCTCGACGAAGGCTTGGGGAAAGGTGCGCTCTTTGCCGTGGAGAATGCCGATCTTTTTCATGGGGAAGAGGAGCGCCGGGCCGCTCAGGTTTTAAGGAGGGCGAGATATTGCGGAAACATGTCGCGCCAGTAGTTCCAGTCGTGGCCGCACCCTTTGCGGTCGTCGAGAAAATGCGGGATGCTCTTGGCGGTGAGCATGGCGGACAGCTCGAGATTGCGCGAGCGGCAGCTGTCGCGATCGCCCGTGCCGAGGACGATGCCCATCTGGCGCAGCTGGTCGAGCATCACGGGGTCGGTCAGGCCCGGCAGATAGTCGACGGGATTGTTGAAATAGCAGTGGTCATCGTAGTAGCCGTCGAGGAATGGCTTGATGTCGAACGAACCGCTCAGGCTGATCATGTAGCCCACGAGGTCGGGATGACGGAAGGCGAAGTTGGCCGCATGGTAGCCGCCAAAACTGGCGCCGGTAACGCAGACGCGGCGGTGTCCCGTGTCCCGCTGGGCGCGGGGCACGACGTCATGGAGGATGACGTTTTCATAGGCGAGATGCGTGCGCACGCGGTCGGCGGGATGGATGGATTTGTTGTACCAGCTCTGCTCGTCGATGCCGTCGGGACAATAGATTCTCACCCTGCCGGCGTCGATCAGGTGCGCCACCGAATCGATGAGATGGAAATCCTTGTTCTGGTAATAACGACCGAGCGAGGTGGGGAAGGCGATGACCGGATAGCCTGCGTGGCCGAACATGAGCATGTCGAAGTCGCGGCTCAGATGCGGGGTATGCCAGCGGATGTGTTCTTCTTTCATACCGGTCAGGCGGGGAGGGCAAGGAGAGCAAGCTTTGCGCCATCTGGCAATGCCGCCACCGGGAAAAACCACTTGGCTTCCGCAAATCATCCGCGCTAGCTGTCCGCCCTTTGGCATGCCCAACCGCCCTGACGCACCCGACGGCACCCTCCGACTTCACCGGCGTTTTCCCTCGCGCGCGCTGGGCAACCGCCGGGATCTCGTCGTGTGGCTGCCGCCCGGCATGGATGGCCGGAAGCGCCGGCACCCGGTGGTGTATTTCCAGGACGGGCAGAATCTCTTCGACCCGCTCACAGCTTTTCTCGGTCAGACATGGCACGCCGGTCGGACGGCGGCGGCGCTGATGCGCGCGGGCGAGCTCGCGCCGCCGATCATGGTGGGCATCTACAACACCGGCTTTGCGCGCATGGACGAATACGCGCCGACGCGCGGCAAGTTTTCCGGCTGGGACGGCGAGCCGTGCCGCAGCCGCGGGCGGGCGCGGCGCTACGCGCGGTTTGTGGCGGATGAGGTCAAGCCATTCATCGACGCGCGCTATCCGACCCTGACCGACCGCGAGCATACCGCGATCGCGGGGTCGTCGATGGGGGCGTTGGCGGCGTTTTACTGCGCGCTGTGGCGGCCGCGCGTGTTCGGCTCGGCCGGGGTGCTCTCGCCCTCCGCGTGGTGGGATGACCGCGCGCCGGTGCGTTTCGTGAAGGCGCTGCGCAAGAAACCGGCGGTCCGCCTCTGGCTCGACACCGGCACGGCCGAGCCCGGCTGGGAAAATACGCGCCGGTTGCGCGACGCGCTCATAGCCCGCGGGTGGCGGGAGGGCGTGGATCTGCACTATGGGGAGGCGGAAGGCGCGGAGCACAACGAGGCCGCGTGGGCCGCGCGCACCGGGCCGATGCTGCAGTGGCTGGTGGGTCCGCAAAAAAAGTAGGGCAGGTCTTGCGACCTGCCTTGGCTGTTGTTTTGAGGTGGAGCGGCTTGCCCTCAAGACGCTGGTTCCCGATGCCTGTCCAAACCAGCGCGTTGAGGGCAACGCGCTCCACCTCATGCCGGTGGATTTAAAAAAGCGGGTCGGAGACCCGCCCTACTTTATTCGAGGCCGATGACGTTCACCTCGTTGGCGTATTCGACGGCGAACTTCACGGTCAGCTCGCGTTTTTCGCCGGGCTTGAGGTCGAGCGACCACTTGAGCGTGCCCTCGTCAGTGGGCTTTACTTCCTTGGCGTCGGGCGAGAGCAGTTTCACCACGATCTTCTCGTTGCGCGAGAGCGGCACCTGGTCGGCGACGATCACCTTCTCGGTGGTGCGCTTGTTGTTCTGGACCGTGAGGAGATACTCGTAGGTGATGCGCTTGCCGGAGTTCGTGAGGCCGGTGTCCTCGGTGAATTTGTTCACGCGCTTGTATTTTACGGCGATGGCCTCGTCTGCGCCGAGGGCCAGGTCGAACTTCTCGCCGGGCATGACGGTGCGGAGGCCGCTGGTGGCGACGAAGGTGCCGTCGAGGAACACGTTCATCGCGCCGGAAAGCAGCGGAAACTCGGAGGTGTTGAACACCTTGGCGGTGAGGAAGGCCGTCGTGAGCCGCTTGGGCACCGTCAGATACTCGGGGGCGGCGTTCAGCCGCGCGCTGGTGATCGGCACTTTTTGCGGCGAGTTGTCGCTCGGCACGCTGGCCGCGGTGGCGATCTTGAAGGAAGCGCTGGTCGCGCCGGCCTCGATCGTGGCGGCGGCCATCTCGGCGTCCTTTTCCTTTTTGTCCTCGGCCTCGATGGCGGGCGCGTTGTTGGTGAGGCTCTGCATGTTTACCTGCCCGGCCGCCTGGGCCACGCTCTTGGCATATCCGTCCTCTCTCATGCTGCCACCCGTGACCATCGGGCGCGGCACATACACATCGAGATTCCAGATCGAGAGCCCGGGCGCGGCGCCGCCGAAGCCGGGGCGCGCGGTCGACAGGGTGAGCGCGACGTCCTTCCAGTCCTCGCCGGTGCTCTGGCGGACGACGCCGAAATAACCGAGCGAGACGGCGCGCTCGCTGCTCAGCACACGGGCGTCGTAGCTCGGCACCCAGCTCGCGCCGGGCACGGTGTAGGACAGCGCGACGGCGAGATTGCCGGACTGCGAGGCGGACACGCGCACGGTCACGGTCTTGTAGCCGCGGCCGCCGGCGCCGCGCAATTCGTTGAGCTGGTTTTGCGTGGCGTTGAGCTTGTTCTGCAGGTCCTCGCGCTGGTCGGCCAGCGTCGCGCGCTCATTCACAATGCGCGTCTTCTGTTCGGAAAGATACGTGAGCGAGTTGGTGAACTGCGTCAGGTCGGGCCGCGGCACGTCCTTGGCGGGCGGCGCGAACAGCGCGGTTTCCATCCGCTCGAGAATGGTCGTCTCGGCCTGCAGCACGCCGCCGCGGTCGTCGAGGCCGCGCAGCTGTTTTTGCAGTCCGCGCAGCTGGTCCTCGATCTCCTTGACGCGCGCGTTGGGCGTGAAGTCGACATACGTCTGCTTGCTGGCGACGTCTAGGATCAGGGCCGAGGCGGTGCCCTTGCCGCTGACCTGCAGCGAGTGCTCGTTGAGCGCCTGGGGCAGGTTGACGAATTCGAGTTCAGAGACGCCACCGGGCAGCTCGACGGTGCCGGTGCGAGTGACGACGGCGCGGTCGGTGTAGACCGTGACGGCGGTGATGGCGGAATCCACCGGCACGGGTGTGGCGGAGGACAGGACGGCGGCGCAGAGCGCGCCGAGGGAGGCGAGGAGACGTTTCATAGGAGGGGAGGGTTTTGGGGTTAGACTCTCCAGGGATTCAAATCTTAGAAAGAATCCGCGTCGACGCGTCACCAAGCGTCAGACCGGAAGGGGGCGGCGGGCAGGCCGGCGCCGTTGTAGAGGTTGGCCACGGGTGCATTGGTCCAGGCATAGCGCACCGCCAGCGGCACCGGCACCTCGCGGGCGGAGACGAGCAGGGTGTCGCGCTCGATTTTCCCGATGGCCGGATAAAACTTCTGGTCGGCGCCCGCGACCTCGAGCGATTGCACGGGTTGATTGGCCGAGATCAGGCCGGTGCCGGCATGGGTGAAATGCACGCGCAGCGCGGAGTGCTCACCCGTGACGAATGCAAACACCGGCCCGCTGAAATCCCCGGGGATGCCGTAGACCTGGGCCTTCGCGATGAGCGCGAGGCGCCGGCCGACCTCCTGCTTGCTCGCCGGGTGGATATTGTGCGCGTCGCCGACGTCGAGGGAGACCGCCATGCCGGTCGAGGGCAGTGCGAGAACATGCGCCTGCACGTCACGCAACCGGGGCCACCCGCGGTTGGTGGGATCGTTGCTGACGGTGAAATTGGCCAGCTGCACGAAAAGGAAAGGGAGGTTGTCCTGGCCCCACTGCGTGCGCCAGCTGTGGATCATCGCCGGGAAAAGCTCCGCGTACTCGGCCGGCCGTGACCAGTTGTTTTCACCCTGATACCAAAGGAGGCCGCGAATCGCGTAGGGCTGCAGCGGCGCGATCATGCCGTTGAAGAGGCCGCTCGGCGCATACGGCGTGCCGGGTCCGACGGCGGGATGCGGCCACGGCAGGGGATTGGTCGTGTGCGTGGCCACGGCGTGTTCCTGCGCCTTGTTCCAGGCGGCGAGGTCCGCCGGGTAGCGGGCCGCCTGCGCGGGAAATTCCGCCAGACTCTTTTGCCAGCGCGCGTCGATCGCGGGCCACGAAGGAACCGATCGGAGCGCGGCATCGCTCATCCACGCCTCGATGTCCGTGCCGCCCCAGTAGCTGCCGATCAGGCCCACCGGCACACCGAGTTTGCGCTGGAGATCGCGCGCGAAGAAATACGACACCGCGCTGAACATTTTCACCGTGTCGGGCGTGCAGGCCTGCCAGCTGCCGGGCACCGTGCTGGCGGGCTGGTCGGCGACGTTGTGCTGGACGGTGAACAGGCGCAGCTGCGGAAAATTCGCCGCGGCAACTTCCTGGTCGCCGTTGGCCGCCCATTTCAACGGCCACTCCATGTTCGACTGGCCCGAGGCCAGCCAGACCTCGCCCACGAGCACGTCCTTGACCGTGACAATGTTCTTGCCGGTCACGACCAGCTCAGCCGGCTCGGTCGAGGCGGGCACGGCGGCGAGGTACACGATCCAGCGGCCGTCCGCGGCGGCGGTGGTGCCGATCGCCTGCCCCTGAAAGGCCACGTTCACATGTTCGCCGGGCGTGGCGCGGCCCCAGACCGGCAGCGGCTGGTCGCGTTGCAGTACGGCGTGATCCTGGAACAGCGGCGCGAGCGTGACGTCGGCGCGGCCCAGCGCGACCAGGCCAGCCCACGACAGAAACAAGCGGAGGAGTTTCATGATGGCGCGGGGCACCGGGCGCCGCCGCTCAATGCTCCGCACCCTGCCAGGCCTCGCCACAGGCTCCGCCGCCGACCGCGGCAGGCACCTCGGTGTCGGCGGCGTCGGCGAAGCGGACGAGCGGCAGGTAAAATTTGGAAATTTTTTCCAGCGCCCCCGCGGCATAGTGCCCGATGAACGAGCGGCGGAAACGCGTCGGATGACGGTTGGGTCCGGAGCCATGGATGAGATGGCCGTGAAAAAACAGGGTGTCGCCCGGCGACATGCGGACGGGCACGGCCTTCATGCCCTTGGGCACCGGCACGTGGTTGGAAGTGAAATATTCCTTCAGGTCGGCGCCTTGCTGGTTGCACACGAGGTTGCCGCGGTGCGAGCCCGGGACGACGAGCATGCAGCCGTTTTGCTCGTCGCAAATGTCCATCGCGGTCCACGCGCCGATGCAAGTGCCGGGCGCCACCAGCAGGTAGAGATTGTCCTGGTGCAGCGCCTGCCCGCGCGCGCCGGGCGGCTTGAAATAGTACATGGTCTGCGCGGCGACCGGCTCTACGCCGTCGAAAAGCGCGGTGAGCGTTTCCCGCACGGCGGGGTTCAGCAGATGGCGGCGGGCGGTGGCGTTGAAGCGGTGCGGATGGACGACGCGCGGCCATTGGGCGAGGGGATCGGCGGGGTCCTTGATCCCGTCGGTATGCAGGCGCTCCGACTCGCCTCCCGCATGGATGGCCTCGAAGGCAGCGATGATCTCGGCGACTTCGGCAGACGAAAACATCGCGCGCACCACGACGTAGCCGTCGCGGTCAAAATCGGTTTTCAACTGATCCAGGCGGGAGGAAAGGGTGTTCATGGCAAAGCGTGTCAAACATCGCTCGTTGGGTTCGGGGCTGCAAGTGGGGTTTTGAAAAATCTCTGCAGTTCGGCCGCCAGCTTGGGGCCGAAGCCCGGGACCTCGGCGAGCTGGGCCGCGGTGGCGGCGCGAATTTTCTCGATGGAGCCAAAGTGGACCAACAGCGCGGCCCGGCGCACGGGCCCGAGGCCGGGAAAATCGTCGAGCACGCTCTCGCGGATTTTGCGGGAACGCAGGTCGGCGTTGTAGGTGTTGGCGAAGCGGTGGGCCTCGTCGCGCAGGCGCTGGAGCAGGTTGAGCGCGGGGTGGTTCAGGGGCAGGTTCAGCGGCGGGCGGCCATCGGGAAAAACGACCGTCTCGAGCTTTTTCGCGAGCCCGACGATGGGCGGAGGCATCACGTCGAGGCCGACAAACGCCTTGAGCGCCGCGCTGATCTGGCCGCGCCCGCCATCGATCACGACGAGGTCGGGGAAGGGCTTGCCCTCCTGCGTGAGCCGGCGGTAGCGGCGGCCGACGACCTCCTCCATCGCGCGAAAATCGTCGTTGCCGATGAAGCTCTTGATCGAGAACCGGCGATACTGGTCCTTGTCGGGGCGCCCGTCCGTGAAATGCACCATCGAGGCGACGACAAACGTGCCCGAGATGTGGGAGATGTCGAAGCACTCCATCGTGCGCGGCAGGCCGGCCAGGCTCAGCGCCTCGCCGAGGGCGCGCAATGCGTCGAGGTCGCCCGTCGGGCGGGTGGGGTCGAGCCGCGTGAAGGTGCGGGTCTTCGCGAGGGTTTTTTCGAGGGCGAACACCACGTCGCGCAGCTCGGCGGCCTTCTCAAACTCCTGCCGCTCGGCGGCCGCGGCCATTTCCTTCCGCAGCGTCGCGAGCCATTCGCGGGACTTGCCCTCGAGAAACGCGCAGGCCTCATCCACCCGGCGGCGGTAGTCGGCGCCGGACACGATGGTGGCAGCGCCGTAGAGTTCCTGCCGCACGTCGTCATAGAGCCGCCACCGACCGTCGGGCAGCTGCTGCGGCGTGCCGTCGGCGAGGAGGATGCCGAATTGCCGGCGCATCTGGGCAAGGGTTTTTCTGAGCAGCCCGCTGTGCGCGAACGGCCCGAAGTAGCGCGAGCGGTCATCCTTCTTGATACGCGTGAGCCGGAAGCGCGGCAGCTCCTCGCCGGGATCGACGCGGACGAGGAGGAAGCGCTTGTCGTCGGTGAAGTCGGTGTTGTAGCGCGGCCGCCACTGTTTGATGAGCTTGCCCTCGAGCAGCAGCGCCTCGGGCTCGGACTTCACCTCGATGGTATCGAGGTCGGCGATCATCTCGATCAACGCGCGAATCTTGGGCTGGGAAAACGTGCGGGCGCGACCGCGCTGGAAATACGACGAGACGCGCTTCTTCAGGCTCTTCGCCTTGCCGACGTAGATGATGCGGCCGAGCCGGTCCTTCATCAGGTACACCCCCGGCTTGTCCGGCAGGCGGCGGACCTTTTCCTTCAGCGTGGCGGCGAGGTCACTCATGACGGGATAGAACGGCGTGATCGCAGGGTAGGGCGGGTCTTTGACCCGCCTTCTGTGGTTCCAAAAGGCAGGTCAAAGACCTGCCCTACCTCAAGCCAGTCGCGCGCTTGCGCGCTCGATTTACCCGCGCTGGAGGTGCCGTTGAGCAGAATCACGTCTGGCTTCATTGGGGTTGTGACCGCGGGGAACCGGGCGCATTTGGTTCTGACGCTGGCATTTTCCCAGAATCCGCCTAACCTCCCCCGCTCGCAAGTATGGTTTCATCCAGCTCCCACCGACCCTCTCCTGCGCCCTTTGCGGCGAAACGCTACGAGCTGCTCACGCTCGGGGATGAGCTGCTGCTGGGGCTGACAGGCAACGGCCACCTGACCTTCATCGGCGCGCAGCTGGGCCGTCGCGGAGTGCTGCTGCAGCGCAACGTCACCATCACCGACGAGGCCGACGCGATCGCCCGCCAGTTCCGCGAGAGCTGGGCCATGGCCGATGTCATCATCACCACCGGCGGCCTGGGGCCGACCTGCGACGACCGCACCCGCGAGGTCGTGGCCGGGGAACTGGGCCAGAAGCTGGTGTTTGATCCCGCCATCGAGCAGACCATCGTCGAGCGCTTTGCGGCCTTTGGGCGCAAGATGACGCCGAACAATCTCAAGCAGGCCTACCGGTTCGAGCGCGGCGAGGTGCTGCCCAACGCCCATGGCACCGCGCCGGGGCTCTGGGTCGAGCAGGACGGCAAGGTGCTCTGCATGCTGCCGGGTCCGCCGAATGAATTGCAGCCGATGTTGGTCGAGCAGGTGCTCCCGCGGCTGGCGAAGCTGGGACTGCTGCTCGACCGCGAGGCCTATGTGCAGTTGCGCACGGCGGGCATCGGCGAGTCCGCGCTGGAAACGCGGTTGCAGCCGGTCTTTGACCGGCAGGGTGACGCGCTGAGCGTCGCCTTCTGCGCGCACCAGGGCCAGGTGGACTGCCGGTTGAGTTCGCCGAGTGAGAAACTCTCGCTGGCCCAGCTCGACGCCGTCGCCGCCGAGTGCGCGCAGCTGCTCGGCGAGGATTTCCTGTGTTACGGCCACGACTCGATGGCGAAAGTCTGCGCCGACCTGTTGCGGGCGCAGGAGAAGAGGCTGGCCGTGGCCGAGACCGCCACGGGCGGGCTGCTGGCGCAGGCGTTCACGGAAGTCTGCGGGGCCTGCAAGTTTTTCGCGGGCGGCGTCGTCTGCTGCTCGAACGACGCCAAGATGCAGCTGCTCGACGTGCCGGAGTGCCTGCTGCTGCAACACGGCGCCGTGAGTGCCGAGGGCGCGGTCGCGATGGCCACCGGCGCGGCCGAGACGCTCGGCGCGGATTATGCGCTGGCGGTGACGGGCTTTGCCGGCGCGAGCGCCGCGGAGGGTTCCAATGGCAACCCGGTCGGCACGATCTTCATCGCCCTGCATGCGCCGCACGGCGTGTGGTCGAAGAAACTCAGTTATCCCGGCCCGCGGCCGACGGTGAAGAGCCGCGCCGTGAACGCCGCGCTGGACTGGCTCCGCCGCGAGCTGGTGCGCGCGCAAAACGGCGCGGTTGCGCCGGTCCGCCGCACGGGTGTGATGCAGTGAGGTAGGGCGGGGGCGTGGATCCCGCCTTTTTTCCATAGGTGGAGCGCGTTGCCCTCAACGCGCTGGACGAGTCGGACATTGTCAACAGCGTCTTGAGGGCAAGCCGCTCCACCTTTCGAACCGCACTGGCGGGGTCAGCGAACCCGCTCTACATTTTTCCTGGCATGGTTTTCCCGTCACGAGAAATGTTCTGTGGCCGATCGACAATTGCGGTGCACGCCGGTCCCGGCGGGGCAATGCTGGCTTGCCTGGGGTCACAATCGGATCGATGTTGAACGAGGGAACGGGTGCGCCCGCGATTGGCGGAACGCCCCGGCTCCCACCGGTCCGTTTCATTCGCTGGCTGGTGTCTGGCCTCACCCCCTCATGCTTCTCCGTTACCGCGAAATCCTGCTGTGGTCGGCCATCGCCTTGCTGGCGGCGACCGGATTTTGGTGGGCGGGCCGGAGCCGCGAGCCCCCGCCGGCGCCGGGCCGCACGGTGATCTCGTGGTACGTGATCATCACGCCGCTGCGCGAGCTGTACGAGGCGCAGGTGGCGGCGTTCGAGCAGCTGCACCCGGAAATCGAGGTGCGGATCTTCTGGGTGCCGGGCAGCGAGTACAACGTGAAGCTCAAGACGCTCGCGGCCGCGCACGAGCTGCCGGACCTGTTTTTTTCGGGGGATGTCTGGCTCAGCTACCTGCTGCCGTTCACCCGCGACCTCACGCCGCTGGTGCGGCGCGATGCGGCCGAGTTCGGGCTGGACGATTATTTTCCCGAGATCCGGCGGGCGATGCAGCTCAACGGGAAATACTACATCCTGCCGGAGTACATGAACCTGTCGCTGCTCTACTACAACCGGCGGATGTTTGCCGCGGCGGGACTCCCGGAGCCCACCGCGGACTGGACCTGGGACGACCTGGTGCGCGCGGGCCAGGCGCTCACCCACGCGGGCCGGGACGGACAACCCGATATCTGGGGTTGCTCGCGGGTCGAAGGCTGGTGGGGCGAGTGGTTGATCTATGTGCGCCAGGCCGGCGGCACGGCCTTCACGCCGGATGGCCGGCATTGCGTGCTCGACTCGCCGGAGGCGATCACGGGCCTGCGGTTTTACCTCGAGAAGTCCACCAAGTATCATATCAGCGCGCCGGCCGGGTTCGAGCCGCTCAACGGCTTTGTGAACCAACGGGTGGCGATGATCGTGGGCGGGCACACGAACTACTGGCTCAATTACAACCAGGTGCCCGGGTTGGATTGGGACGTGCAGCTGCTGCCCGCGGGGCCGGCCGGGCGCAAGGGCGGCGAGCTGGCGATTGCCGGCTATAGCATCAGCCGCGAGAGCCGGCATCCCGAGGAGGCGTGGGCGCTCGCCAAGTTCCTCACCCGGCCCGAGGCCATCGCGGCGGTCGTGCAGCACGGCCACCTGGCGGTGCGCCGCTCCGTCGCGGACGCGGTCATGCACGCACCCGGCGCGCATGCGAATCCGCACAACCTGGCCGCGGCCTACCGGCAGTTCCAATTCGGCGAACCGATTCCGCACCACGCGAACTACATCGAGATCATGTTTCAGGTGGTGCAGCCGGAGATCGACCGGATGCTCCTCGGCGAACTCACCCCCGAGGAGGCGGGTCGCCGCGCGGCGGCGGAGGTCAACGCTTTCCTGGCCACGTTTGACCCCCCCGCGACATGACCAACCGCCGCGCCCAGTCACGCTGGTTCTGGCTCTTTGCGGGCCCGGCCGTGCTCGGATTCGTGGCGTTCAGCCTGTGGCCGATGCTGGAGTCGCTGTGGCTGAGCTTCTGCCAGTACGAGGTGATCGCGCCGCCGCATTTCATCGGCGGGCAGAATTATCGCTACCTGTTCGGGCACGACCCGTCGTTCTGGCCGTCGGTCAAGGTGACGCTCGTGTTCACGGTGGTCCAGGTGCCGCTGGCGATCGGGGCGGCGCTGGCGCTGGCGCTGCTGCTGAACCAGCCGATGCGCGGGCGGGGCTTCTGGCGCGCGATCTATTTCCTGCCGTCGCTCCTGCCGCAGGCGGTGTTTGCCGTGGTCTTCGGCTACATTTTCCAGGCCGACGGGGGCCTGCTCAACCGCCTGCTGGCGCTCGCCGGCCTGCCCGGGACGGCGTGGACCACGTCGCCCACCTGGGCGCTGCCGGTCCTGATCCTGATCAGCCTGTGGGGCTTTGGCTATCCGATGGTGATCTTCCTCGGCGGGCTGCAAAACGTGTCGCGCGAGCTCTACGAGGCGGCGCACATCGACGGCGCGGGGTCGTGGGCGAGGTTCCGGCACATCACCCTGCCGCTGATCTCGCCGGTGATCTTTTTCAACGTGGTGATGGGCGTGATCGGCGCGCTGAAGGTCTTCGACCTCGCCTATGCGTTCAGCGTGGCGCAGGCGCAGCCCGCGCCCGGGGGTCCGGCCCGCGCGACGCTGTTCTACGGCCTGAACCTCTACCAGCAGGCCTTCGGGTATTTTCATATGGGCCTCGCGAGTGCGATGGCCTGGGTGCTGTTCGCCTTCATCCTGCTCCTCACGGTCGTAAACTTCCAGATCGGGCGCCGCTGGGTGCATTACGGGGATTGACTGGAATAACATGCATCGCCGCCACCCCACCGCCACCGTCTGCCTCTACGCCATGCTCGCGCTGGGCGCCCTGGTCATGCTCCTGCCGCTCGTTTGGATGCTCCTGACGAGCCTGAAGACCTACGCGGAAATCCTGCACAATCCCCCGGCCTGGCTGCCGGCCAAGCCGCAGTGGGAGAATTACCGCAAGGTCTGGGAAGGGTTCGCCTACTACCGGTTTTTCCTGAACTCGGTGTTTGTCGCCGTCATGGTCATCGCGGGCACCGTGCTGACGTGCTGCCCCGCGGCGTACGCGTTCGCCTTCTACGAGGTGCGGCACAAGGAGCTGATCTTCGGCGCGCTGCTGTGCACGCTGATGCTGCCGGCGCAGGTGACGGTGATCCCGCTTTTCGAGGCCTTCGCCGCCATCCACTGGGTGAACACCTATCTGCCGCTCATCGTGCCCGCGTGGCTCGGTGGCAATGTCTTTGGCATCTTTCTCCTCCGGCAGTTCTTTCGCACAATCCCGCGGAGCTTCCTCGAGGCGGCACGCCTCGATGGCGCGTCGGAATGGTCCATCCTGTGGCGGCTGGTCGTGCCGATGAGCCTGCCGGCCGTGTTGACCGTGGTCATCTTCACCTTTCTCTGGAGCTGGAACGACCTCTTCAACCCGCTGGTTTACCTGCAGAGCGAGGAACTCTGCACGCTGCCGGTGGGGCTGCTGTATTTTATCGCGCGGGCCGAGCAGCTCACGGGTGGCAGCGTCGGCCAGACCCCGTGGCACCTCGTGATGACCCTCGCGACCGTGATGGTTCTCCCGGTCATCGTGCTCTTCGCCGTGGCGCAACGCCGCTTCGTGGAGGGCGTGGCCGCGACCGGCGTGAAGGGCTGAACGCAAATCCGAATCATGAAAACTCGCATTCCCATCATAGTCGGCCTGACGGCGGTTTGCCTTGCCGCCCATCTGGCTGGCGCCGCCGAGGTCAAGGCAGTGCCGCCTGGATCGCTCGCCGGGTTTCACGGCATTGAGCGCCCCTTCGATCCGACGATGCCGGCGGCCTCGCCGGAGTCGCTGCGGGCGTTTGAGGCGCAGCGATTCGGACTGTTCCTGCACTGGGGCCCGGTGTCCCTCACGGGTTACGAGCTCGGCTGGGCCCGCGGCGACAAGGTGCCGGCGGCGGACTACGACCAGCTCTACCGGCGGTTCAACCCGGTGAAGTTCGATGCCGACGAATGGGTGCGCATCGCGCGGGCGGCCGGCATGCGGTATGTCGTGCTGATCGCGAAGCACATGGACGGCTTCTGCCTGTGGGACACGAAGCAGACGGACTACAACATCATGCAGACGCCGTTCCACCGCGACGTGGTGCGCGAGATGGCGGACGCGTGCCGGCGCGGCGGGCTCGGTTTCGGGGTCTACTACTGCATCGCCGACTGGCATCACCCGTGGTTCCCCTACAGCGACCGGTATCGCGGCGAGGGCGAGACGCCCATCAAGCCCACCACCGATCTCGAGCGTTACACGCACTACATGATGGCCCAGCTCACCGAGCTGATGACGGGTTACGGACCGATCGAGTGCGTGTGGTTCGACTCGATGGCCGGGGCGCACTGGCCGGAGCTCGGCCAGCGGCTGGTGCCGTTCCTGCGCGCGTTGCAACCGGGCGTCCTGGTCAACGACCGTGCCGCCGTGCCGGGCGACTACGTGACGCCGGAGGAGCGGATTGGTCGCTACCGGGACGACCGCCCGTGGGAAAGCTGCATGATGCTCGGCACGCAATGGTCGTGGAAACCCAACGACACGCTGAAGTCCTTTCCCAAGTTGCTCCGCGCGCTGATTTATTGCGCAAGCGGTGACGGCAACCTGCTGCTGGACGTCGGCCCCACCGCCGAGGGCGTCATTGAGCCGCGGTCGGCGGACCGGTTGAAAGAGGTGGGCGACTGGCTGGCCCGTTACGGCGAAAGCATCTACGGCACGCGCGGTGGGCCCTACAAGCCGACCTCGTATCTCGCCAGCACGCGTCATGGGAACACGGTCTATCTGCATGTTCTCCGGTGGGACGCGGACCGTATCACGCTGCCACCGTTGCCCCGCAAGGTTACCGGCAGCGCGCTGCTGACGGGCGGCACGGTGACAGTGGAGCAGACGACCACCGCCCTTACCCTCACGGTGCCGCCGGCCGACCGGCAGGCGCTCGACACCCTGGTGCGCCTTGAGCTCAACGGGCCGGCAGAGACCATCGCGGCCATCGCGTTGCCGCCGGAAGTCACGGTTACCGCCTCGGCCACGCACGAGCCCGCGGCCAAATTCTCGGCGGCTTTGGCGATGGACAGCGACCCGGCCACGGAGTGGTCCGCGCCCGAGGGCCAGAGCTCGGCCACGCTCGAGCTGGCTTTTTCACGCCCGCGCACGATTCATTCGATCCATGTCGAGGAATCCACCCGGCCAATCCGCATCCGCGCCTACGCGGTGGACTGGTGGAACGGCACCGCGTGGGTGCAGCTGCTCATCCACGACAAGATCGAATCCTGGCTCGCCGCCGACGAGTTTTCCCCGGTGACGACCCAAAAACTGCGGGTCCACATCCTGAAGATGGAACCGACGGCCACCGTCTCGGAAATCGTGATCGAGGACGTGGAGAAGTGAGGCGCCAGGGGTTGCGGCGGATTCAGGGGAATTACGCGGAGAGACGGTTGATCTCGATCAACACTTGGAGAAACTTCGGTTCCGTCAGGTAGCGCTTGAACGCTTCATCGCCAGCCGGATCGGGCAGCTTCTGATTTGGTTGCAGGTGGACTCTGTTGCGGAAGGCCGTCGCAAGATTCCGGACGGTGCCTTCGAGATCGCCCTGCGCCGCGCAGCTGCAGGCCAGGTAGTAGGAGAACAGCGGATCGTCGGGGACCACGGCCAGGCCCTGGCGACAGACGGCGGCGGCTCCTGCGTGATCGCCGGTCGCGCTGTAGGAAAAGGCGAGCATGTCCACCAGGACGAACCATTGATCGCGCGGCAGCTCATGGCTGGCTTGGTCGAGCTCGAGGGCGCGGGTGTAATGATCGCGGGCGTGGACGTAATCCCTGGCCCGGTAAAAATTGTGGCCGAACAGCATCTCATCGATTGCACCAGCCCGGTAATCCTTCGGAAGTTCCACGGCCGCCGCCGCGACGCGCAGCGGTGCGTCATCGATCAAGTCCGACTCGGGCTGCACGCAGAGGATCATGGCCGTAACCCGGCCGTCGCCGTGAAACAGCTCCAGGCAGCGATTCTTGATGGGACCAAAATCGCCGGTGGCTTTGGTCAGGTAGCGGGTGCCAGCGAAGGCGCCAGCCGCGAAGTTGTGGCGTTGGCTGATGGAGTTCCAGTCCTCCATATATTGCATCGAGATCCGGCGAACTTTCTCGGCGCTGTCGATTTTGTCCGAGTCCGCCTTGAAAATGATCGCGATAATCCGGACGCGGGTGTGGGGGTTTGTGGCGACCAGCGACCGGTTCACCGATCCATCCGCCCCGACCTTGAGCTGGTGGCGGTCGATCTTATAGCCAGTCAGATCCAGTTTTACAGCCACGCTAGTGTCCGGCAATGAGAGCACGAACGGACTCGGGGTCGTCGAGAGAACGGGAGGCTGCACTTCGCGCACCACGGTGGCGAAGGCCGCATTGTCATGCAGGTCTGCGAACGCCGGATCGAGCGCCGGGTCGGGCAGGATTTCCCCGGCGGGGAGGAGCGCTGCGTGCGAATGCGCCGCGCGCAGATGCAACACCACGGCGTCGCGCCGGCTGCCCGAAGCCGCGGCCCGGGCCGCGGCGTAGTGCAGGCGGGGATTGTCGGGCTCACGGGCCAGTCCGGTGGCGCAAATCTCGCGGCTGAGTTTCCCGTCGTTGTGGTCCAGATATTCGCGGGCCTGCGCGTTGATCAGCGCGGTCCATTGCGCGGAGGACAGGGCCGGCGTCCGTAGTTCCAAGTCAGTCGCCCGCTGCAGGCCGGCCAGGCCGGCTTTGCGATCCTTCCCCCCGAGCAGCACCAGCCCGCATCTCAGTTCATCGGCCGCGGAGGAGGAAAAATTGTCGACCACCACGGCCCGGGCGAGCATGGCGTCCAACGCGGCCTGGTCAGCGGGATGGAACGGCCGGATCGAAACATGCACATCCATCCCCGTGTTGCCCGCCGTGTGGTAGACGATGATGTTCTTTTGCAAGAAAGCGTCGGTGCGAATCGGGACACCCAGCACGAGGGTGGTATCAACAAAATACTCCATGCCCGCCTCATGCTCTTTTTCCCACGTCTTGATCTGGGACAGCTGGAAATTTTTCTTCAACTCGCGGAGATGGTCGTCACGCAACCGGACGGCGGTATCGCGCGACTTCAGCGGATAGGTGAAGGCAGAGAGGATGACGCGGATATTCGGATCAACGGCTTCCTCCAGGGCGCGACCCTTGGCCGTGCCCGCTTCTGCCAGGACGTTCAGTCCCTCGATGTTGATCCGCCAGGTCGCGGTTGAGCCGGGGAAATAAAGCGTCTCGCTCGTTGCCGCAGCTTAGGCGGACACTCGCAGGCTGAGAGCCAGCATAAGGCAGAGGGGCAGCCACCGGCGCATGGGTTTCAGCTAAGCAGATTTGGCCAAGCGGCGAGGTATTTTTCCGCGGGACCCTCGCCAACCACCGTCCTCAAAGTTTGTCCGGGGCGGTTGTCCGCCTTCGTCCCGGAGGCGGGACTACGGCGAGACTAACTGCGCCTTACAATTTATTGGGCGCAGTCAGGAAAATTTTCTTCAGGGCCTCGGCGGCGGGTTTGGGCCGGCCGTAGAAGTCGAGCACCGCCGTGTTCGACGGGCACGGGAAGGGATCGTGGCCCATCCAGATGATGATGCCGCCGCAGCGGGGAAAGCGCCGCTTGATGGTGCGCGCCGCCCGGTCGATGCAGACAGTCTGCAACTGCTGGCTCCACGCGACATACTCCGCCAGATCGCGCGGCGGCCGGCCGCGGTCCTTTTGAAACGCCTCCGCTTGGATCCAGAATCCGAAGCGGCGCCAGAGTGGATTGCTCTCGTCGAGCGGCAGCAGCGACCCTGGCTCGTAGTAGCGTTCGAGGATGTCCATGGGGCTCGCCCCGGTCGCGCCGACCTCGGAGCGAAACAGCGCGTCGTCCTTCGGCCAGTAGGTGTCGGCTTCCGGACGCCACGGGCCGTGAGTGTCCCAATGCTGGCCCTTCCCGAGGTCCTTTTCCTCGCCGATGGCGCGCGGGCCGGACGGCGAGGTGTGCAGAAAACGCCGCAGCGGATCGAGTTCCCTGGCCTGGGCCGCCATCATCACCAGCAGGGGATGGGTCGCCGGCGTCGGCAGGCCGGAGCCGACCTTGCCGCCATCGAGCGCGCCCTGCAATTCGTTGCCGCCGCACCAGCAGAGCAGTGACGCGTGATGCTGGCGCCGGGCGATGTAGGAGCGGACAATCGGACGGAGTTCCTCCGCCACCTTCGGATCCTCCGGCGGCCAGTTGTCGATGCCCGAGGAGGAGAGCGGAAATTCCTGCCAGACGAGGATGCCAAAGCGATCGCAGAGGTCGTAAAACGTTTCCGTCTCGAGAAAGGCGCCGCCCCAGACGCGGAAGACATTGCAACCCATCGCCGTGTAGGTGCGGATGCGCAGCTCGTAGTCCGCGGCGGTGACGTCGGCGTAGTTGGGGCGGATAGGCGTCCAGTTGACGCCCTGGAGAAAGATTGCGCGGCCGTTGACCACACAGATCCACGGATCGGCGCCGGCGGGCGCGCCGGTGCAGTCGCGCCACGTCACGTTCTTGAAACCGATGGTGCGGGACCACTCGTCGGCGACCGCGCCGCCCGTCCCGGACAGCCGGCAGGTAAGGCGGTAGGTTTTCTGCGGGCCCTCGCGATTGGGCCACCAGGGCTCGACGGGCAGTTTGGCAAAAGTTGCGCCGCGAGCGAGCGCCGCCGGTTCGACCGACTCGCGCAGCAGGCAGCGGTCGCCGTCCTCGAGCCGCACCTCGATGCGATCCGAAGCCGCGCCGAAGAGCGTGAAACCATCCGGCGAGAGCTGGCAGCGCATCCCGGCGAGTTCGTGGCCGTCGGAGATCTCGAGCGTGACGCGATCCCACACGCCGATCTGCACCAGCCGCGGCTGCCAGTCCCACGTGTAGTTGAAGCGCGCCTTCCAATCCTTGATCTGCGACGTGAAGTTGAACTGGCCGAGCCAGCGTGGCGGCAGGTCGAAAACGATCTGGAGCGAGTTCTCGGCGGAGAGCGGAATCGCGGAGAGGTCGAAGACATGCTCGGTAAAGCCGTTTTCGAAGCGGCCGACGAGCCGGCCGTTGCAGCACACCCAGCCGGCGTGGTCGAGGCCCGCGCAGCGCAGACGGCGGAGCTTGCCGCCCTCCAGCCACGCGCGCGGCAGGGTGGTGGCGAAGACCCAGTTGCGGTTTTCCACCCACTCGGCGGCCCGGCTGTTCAAGGCGTGGTTCCAATCGGGGATGATTTTCGCCTCGAGGAGCAGCTGCTGCACGGACGCGGGCACGCGCGCGGGCAGTGGCGCGACTTCGCTGACGCTCGGGGCGCCGAGATCGGTGCCGGCGAGGAAGCGCCAGGTGTCGGGCGCATAACCCGACAACGTCCAGGCGGCAGTCGCGAGATCACGGGAGGTTTTCATTTAGGGGACTCAAAGACAGGTTTATTTCTTACAGGAGGCAACGGAGAGAACGGAGATTCGGAAAACTGAATTCCCTGGATTTCGGCCACGCCGGATCGGGATTCTCCATTCCCTCCGTTTCCTCCTGTGAAAACAGGCTCGTGGCCTTCAACCGAGCAGGTTCCGGAGTGCGGCGAGATATTTTTCCTGCGTGCGCAGAATGACCTCGGCGGGCAGCCGGGGCGCGGGCGGTTCCTGGTTCCACTTGATGGCGAGCAGGTGGTCCCGCACGAACTGCTTGTCGTAGCTGGGCGGCGACTGGTTCGGCGCGTAGCTCTCGGCGGGCCAGTAGCGCGACGAATCGGGGGTGAGGACTTCGTCGATGAGGAAGAGATTGCCGGCGGCGTCGGTGCCGAATTCGAACTTGGTGTCGGCAAGAATCATGCCGGCCTTCTTCGCGCGGTCGTGGCCGAACTGGTAGAGGGCGAGGCTGACGGTCTTCACCTTGTCGTAGAGGGCGGCGCCGATGGCAACCGCGCCCTGGGCGTCGTTGATCGGTTCGTCGTGCTGGCCCTTGGGGGCCTTGGTCGTCGGCGTGAAGATGGGCGTGGGCAGCCGGTCGGCCTGGCGCAGGCCGGCGGGCAGGGTGATGCCGCAGACCGCGCCGGTCTTTTGGTAGGAACTCCAGCCGCTGCCGACGAGGTAGCCGCGCACGACGCACTCGATGGTGAGCGGCTTGAGCTTGCGCACGACCATGCTGCGCAGCTGCAGGTCGCCGGAGAGTTTGTATTTTTTGGCCAGCAGGCCGGCCTGGTCGGGCAGGAGATGATTCGGGATCAGTCTGCTGGTCTGCGCGAACCACCAGTTGCTCATCTGGGTGAGGATGGCGCCCTTGCCGGGAATGCCGTCGGGCAGGATCACATCGAAGGCCGAGAGCCGGTCGGTGGCGACGAGCAGGAGCGCGTCACCGAGGTCGAAGATCTCGCGGACCTTGCCCGAGGCGAGGCGCGGGTAGGGCAGGCCGCCGATGGTGATGACGGCGTTTTTCGGCAGGGCGGCGGCAATCTCGGCGAAATTCATGGGGAAGGGATTTGCACGCAAAACGCCGCGGCGCGAAACCATTTTCTGCGTCTGGGCGCGGGAAATTTTGCCTTGCGCGGGGAGGGGTGCGCCATAGGGTGCGCGACTCCGCGGTTAGTCCCCATCGTCTAGCCCGGTCAGGACACCACCCTTTCACGGTGAGAACCGGGGTTCGAATCCCCGTGGGGACGCCAGCTGTTGCTCAAGAAGATGCAAATGGCGGTGCTATAGAAAGTCTTAAAATTCCAACGAAAGTTCTAAAGTTTCAAAGATAGTTCTAAAATATGGATTTTAGAACTTAACGAAATTGCGCCCTTTTCGATTCCTTAAAAGGTGGATATCCAGCCTCGCGCCCGATGACAAAACCTAGGGTAGGCCGTTTATGGTCATTTCGTATTTTGTAAAAATAGAGACATCTGAGTGGCGACTGACACGAAGCCGTGTCGGTTTGGCCAAAGTTTACGTCAATTACACTGGGCCAAGGTTTACGTCAGAGCCCAGCAGTAAGAGCGGTGCGCGTTACGGCCGCCACTCGAGCGCCCCGGCCTCTCCGGGGAACGCGGCCGCATCTTTGTGCCGCCATTCGACCCGGGCGATGACCGGGACTTTTAGATATTGGGCGAGACGGAGGGAATACGTGATCGCGCATGAGCTACTGCACATGCGCCACCGCAACCACGGCCGGGTGTTTCACGCCCTCCTAACCGCCCACATCCCAGCCTGGCGCAAGCGTCATTCACAGCTGCGGATCCGGGCTCAATCCTGAAGCTCGTGGATCTGTTTACCCCCGTCGTCGCCCCTGAATGGTTTCACCCCAATTTTCGGGCTACACTGTCTGAATTTGGCGCCGGAGAGAGGGAAGTAGTGAACAGCTGGGCAGAGGGGTTTGTCGACCGGGACAAAAAGTTCGTCCATGAATTCCAGACGACCTTCAACTCGTCGTTTTGGGAGCTCTACCTGCATGCGGTATTCCGTCGGTTTGGGTTCTCATTCGATTGGAGGCATGCCGCTCCAGATTTCTTGTTGGGCAAAGACAATACTTGGCTGAACGTCGAAGCCACGACGGCCAACGCCGCTCAAGGACGGCCGAATGAATGGGATCGCGATCTTTCTGTCGATGCGGTCCTTGGAATCTCGATCCCTGAGATCAATCGAGAGGCCACTATCAGGCTCTCCAATGCCATCACGGCAAAGCACCGCAAATACCGCGATTCCTACCACAAACTCAACCATGTCGGTGGCCGGCCCTTTGTCCTCGCGGTCTCGCCCTTTGAGCAGCCATTTTTTAACCTGCAGCACGACCGCCCGATTCGCTCACTGCTCTACGACTATTACGTCGATGAGGAGGCGTTCCAAAGGCAACCCGACAAACTTCCTGCTGGTCCACCGGGAGTGTCGCTAGGCACGATCATGAAGGAAAGCGGTGCAGAGATCGAACTCGGCTTCTTCAAGGAAGAAGCCATGGAGGAGGTCAGCGCTGTTTTGTTCTCGTGCGTCGCCACATGGGGTAAAGCTAATGCGTTGTCGCCCGGGAACCCCAAGTCGTCCTATTTTGATTTTGTCAGGACTGATGGAGCCGGCCGCCCGATGCCACACAGCGCGGTGCCGAAGCCGGCCTACCATGAGACCCTAGAGGACGGTTTGCAGATTTTTCATAATCCCTATGCCCGATTCCCACTGGATCCCGCGCTCTTTCGTGCTGAGGGAGTGGTGCAACACTACTTCGACCGAGACAAAGATGACTGGGTCTACGAAGGCATCGCCGGCGCGCTAACTTGGCGCCAAGTCAGAAGTCATCTCCCGGCCGGGCCCACCTAACCCACCACGCCAATGTATCTCTGTCACCTCAAAATCGAAAACTTTCGCGGCATTCGCGCGCTTGACTGGCACACCAACGGGCGTGCCCTTTGTTTGATCGGTCCAAGTGAATCCACCAAGACCACAATCCTTGACGCCATAGAGCTGGCGCTCTTGCCGCGGCCGACACTGATGAGCGACAGGTAAGTTGGCCGGTTTGGACACGACATGCGTCGTTTCCAGATTGGCCATGGGATACGTCGCAGCCCGTCGCTGCGGCAGTGAGTTGCGGGAGTTTTGTGGGGCGACGAAAATCGGCGCTTCGGTTTTTGGGACTTTGTTCGAGTCCTAGTGGGCCCATCCGCCCGCACCCGGTTGCTCCTGATGAGCGACACGTGCGGAGGACGGTTTGGACACGAGATACGTCGTTTCCAGATTGGCCAAGGGATACGTCGTCCCTCTGCGTTATAGCAGCAGTTTGGGGAACTTTTGTTGGGGATTTGAAAATTGGCCTTTCAACTTTCGCATGGAAGTTCGAGTCCGTGTGGCCATCCGCCCTGCCACGGCGGCACGCAGTTCGCCTGCGCGGTGACCAACAATCTCGAGGCCTCCGTAAGAAATACGACATCCGCGCGGACCTAACGCGCCTGGGCTGATGCGCGCCAGGTCGTGTGGCCGGTTTGGACACGAAATACGTCGTTTTCAGATTGGCCAAGGGATACGTCGCGGCCGTGCGTTATTGCAGCAATTTGCGGAAGTTCTGTTGGGAGGCGCAAAGTGGCCTTTCAGTTTTCGCGCGAAAGTTCGACTCTTGGTGGACCATCCGCCCGCCCCCGGCTGCCCGCCTATTGAAGGCTGGTTTAAGTGGGGGTAGTTCAGGCGTGTGGTGGAGCGGGCGGCAATCAGCCCTTTCCCGACTAGGCCAAAGGCAGAGAGTGAGATGTGCATCCACACAGTCATAGTCGGGGTGAGTGCATCCCGGGGTGTTCTCACGACCGAGCATTCGGCGGGCAGATGGCCAGATTCTTGCCCCGGATAACCAGGATGGACTGGGGGTCGCCCGTAAGAATACCCGGACGGTGTTATCTGTCTCCTGACACCCTATGAAAATATCAACGATCCTCTACCACCTCGACCACGGGCGGCTCGCGCTGCCCTGTTTCGCTCGCGACTACGTTTGGAACCAGACCCAAGCGCGCAGTCTTTTCATTTCGCTCTACCGCGGCTATCCAGTCGGCTCCTTGATCTTCTGGACCCCCGCCATCGCGGCGACCGACCAGCAGGTTGAATTGCGCGAGCACGTCCCTGTTGAGCTGCTGTTGGACGGCCAACAGCGCGTTGCGTCGATCTACAGCGTGGCCCGGGCACGGTCTCCGCATTTTTCCAAGGACGACAAGCGTGCGCTCCCGCCGCTCTACTTCCATATCAGTGACGAGACGTTCGACTTCTTTAAGCCTGGCATGAAGGACGACCCGTGCTGGATCGACCTCGCAGCCTTCTTCAGCCACAGCCAAACTGCGGTCGGCGAGTTCATCGAGGCCCTCCATGAGTCCCCTGCCGGTCATGCGCGACTCAGCGAATACCTGCCGCGGCTATATCAGCTGTCCAGGATCTTGGACCGAAACATCCATGTCGAATACCTGCCCGGTGATGTGCAGCCTGACGAGGCTGTTGAAGTCTATCTCGTGGCGAACGGAGGTGGCCTCCGCAAATAGAGTCATTCTCTGCAACGGATCTCTTGCTTAAATGCAACCGCGCCCTTGCATCCGCCCGCGAACCCACTGACGCCCATTCTGAGCGGTAGGCCCGAACGCGCTGTGCTGGCCCTAGACCAGCTTCCCTATAGAGGAAAATCACCCCTATTCTGGGGTCGATTCCCGGAGAATCTCGGACAGTCTCTATCTGCGTGTCGAACGACCCGACAATGCGTTGCTCGATGACAGGACTCCCTATTCGGGATTCCGGGGACGGCATTTGGGAGGATGGAGAGTGGATTTCTTGGGCTTATCTAAACCAATTCATTGAGGATGATGAGGAATTGGACGCAGCAACCAAGGGGGTGAGGCCTGCTGGGGAGGTTGTTGCAACGGAACCGATCCCGAAAGTGGAGCCGCAGGGCGCCGAGCTGTTGGCGCTGCTGATGGACGCCATCGCACATGGGGCGACTTCAACTTATCCTTCACCTCTATGGGGGCGCATTGGTGAACTCTACGTCGCGGAGCGGTTCGGCGTCGAGCTGACCAAGGCCCATACCCAAGGCCATGACGGCCGACTTGGTCATGACCATGTGGAGATTAAGACAATCACCCCAACCAAGAAGCGTCGATTCGTTACCGTGAAACGCGCCGGCAATTTCAGCCTTCTCGCCGTGGTGTGTGTCGATGATAACTACCAGTTAGACGCCCGGCTCCTCTCTCGTGCCAAGCTCCCTGCGGGCAATGGCGGAGGTATCGCCGTAGTGTCCTGGCGAACGGCATGCCTCTTGGGATCTCCCGTCCCGCCCTCGCCAGCCGAATAGCGTTCAGTTCACCTTTCAGATCGCTCCGCAGGCCGAGATAACGGCAGCGCATTCGGGGGCGTCCAGCCCTGTATTACGGGCCGTGAAGGCTCCATTGAGTGATGCAGCAAAACGCGAAGGCGGCTGAGGAACAAATTGGCCGTTAATTGTCCGTCGTGACGAATAACTCATTACGCAGGCAGCGCGCGCCCGGGTTATAGAGACATAGAGCAGACGCGCGGCCTCCAAGACAAGGCCATGATATGGGGCCCGCCACTGGCCGGGAAGCAGGGAATCTTCTAAGCCTGGAATAAATACAATCTTTGCGGAAAGCCCCTTCGCCCCGTGCATTGTCATTATGCGCACCCGGGATGGCACAACAAGAGCAGGAGGCACCGGTTTTCCGAGGCGGTCATATATTGCTGAAATAAGCCCAGCTTTCTGGTCGGCGCCATCAGCCCACAGGCAGTCTCGAGTTTCTTCTAGCGTCGCTTCCGGGGGAATGGTGGCAATATAAGTGGCAACCTCCGCAGCTGCTGGCACGCCAAGCGCGTCTTGGACAAGTGTGAGGATCTCCGGTGTGCGGGTCGCAATTGTGTCAGTCTTCTGCCACGTCCGAATTTGACTAATGACTGCACGCGCGGCGTCCAATGCTCCCTTAATGCGGCCGGTAAAAACTCCATTGGGCAGCGGAGCGAAAAACGCATTTTTGTAATTAAGGTTGTCGTCGCAGACGGCGCGTCGAAGACCGTGAGTTGTCGCAACACCCACTCCTTCGCGTAGACCAAGGATCGTGCGCAAGGCAACATAGTCGTCACCATTGATGACGATGCGAAGCAGGGCCAGCGTCAATCGGCCGGGGTCAGTCTGCGTGAATTCGACAGAGTTTGTCGCACTTACAGGAACGCCCGCGGCTTGCAGCCGCGTAACGATATCGTCCTCCAAAACGCTCCTGTTGTTGAGTAGGATTAGAATTTCCTTCGGATCAATTCCGGCTTGAATGAGATCGCTACAGGAAGAGGCAATCGACTGCGCTTCTGCTTGGCCGCCGGTAAAGCGCCAGCGGTGGACGATACCACCAGCGGCCGGACCAACGTGACGATACAGCGACATGACATTCTTCGGAATTCGATTTGCGTGCGCGAAAGCACCAATCAAAGCGTTGGCCGAATCAACAATCGTTGGCATGCAACGAAAGCACTCGTTTAACGTGTGCAGGCTGGTCCCCGCGTGACGTTGAGGAAAAGTCTGAATGCCGGCGGGATTGGCGTAACGGAATGAATAGATGCTTTGGTCGTCATCGCCAGCAATGAAGGTCCTGCAACCACGAACGACAAATCCATCAATAAATGCTAAATCCACGGGGTTCAAATCTTGGAACTCATCGACGATCAGGTGCTCGACATGGAGCAATTGGACAGGATCAATTGTTCCGGCGTTCATCTCTGCAACGCATTGCCCGACGATTTCACCAGGAAGGACGCAAGAATAGGACTGGCTTGTCGGACCATGGAACCCAGCAAACATTGCCGCCTCGGCGGCGGTGACCGGTGGCGAGGCCGGAATATAGTTCGGCGGGTTGTATTGGCCGGTATTCCAGAAGGCCTCGTAGTAGTCTCGAATCGCAGCCTGCCTGCGCTTTGAACTGATCTTACCGAAAGAGCCGAACTCAGAATCAAAGATGTTTGTAAGTTCCCACGGATCGAGAACAAGAGGGTCAACGGGGTAACGGGTCAGAAGTCCGGCCTGGCGCAAGGTTTTCAGAGCGAGGGAGTGCAATGTGCTTACCCGCACAAGCTCAGCGCCAAGAACACCCTGCGCCTGTGCGAACGCCCCAATTCGTTCCGCCAGATCCTTCGCCGAGGCACGCGTAAAAGATACAGCGAAAATTCGTTGGGGATTTATCCCCTGTCCAATAAGCCAAGCAATTCGTTGCTCAATGGATGATGACTTCCCGGTCCCGGGTCCGGCAATCAGGCGAATACGATTCGCGGGATCATGTGCGGCTGCTAACTGCGCGGCTTGGGCGGCCTGGAGGTGAACGGCAGAAATCGGCATAATTTGAGTGGGATTACAACGTGCCGGCCCTGCAACGTCTCAGGTTTGATAAACACATGACGCACCAGTTCAAGTGGCTTCGAGTGAACAATGCTTTCTCAAGACACTTTGATCTTGTTTAGGTTGGCCTCATCACGGGTCAGATCCCAAGTGCCGTAGTGCATCCCCAGGATCATGTTCACTGGGAATGAAGCCTTGAGAGCAGTGACCATTTTCAGGTGAAGGCCGCGGGCTGAGCCGCCTACGAACAGCGAAGGGGCGAGGTGCAGCGACTTCTTGTCGATCCGGTTACCGAAAGCTGGTTCAGTGGCCCACGGAAACGCGGCGAAGACCATCCCCAAGAAGGAGACCATAAGCTCAGGAAACGGGTTCATGCACTTGCACTCGTGGAGTGAAACCAGGTCGGAGGCATCGACGTAGAAGAAGGTCCTTTTGCCGTTGGCGTAATCCGGATCCTTGTGACTCTTCACGCGTTTCCTAGTGCGGAAAACCACAATGTCAGGGGTGAAGGCGATGTCCGAGTTGATGGACGAACGAACCCGCACCTGCTGGCGCAATTCGTAGGTCGTCCTATGATGCTTTATGACCACATAAGAAAAGTTGGCGGGATTGCCGTTTGGACTGGTCAGATAGCGGAACTTACCGTCCTGTAAGTTTTCTGCCGATACCGTGCAATCTTCGGCATAGTATTGGACCAAACTGTGGAAGCAGCCGATTTCAAAGGCTGCCGCCACCACCCGCTCGCTTTTGGCATAGGCGAACCGGTGACGCCGCGCGAATTGGCGCAGAGTCTTCTCTATTTTATCCAGCCAAGCGTCGTCAGTCATCGGAGGCGAGGCGACTGGCGTAGAACAACACGTCCTCGGTGCGCTGCGCGATGAGGAATTTCTTCTGGATTTCGAGGTCAAACACCAGTTGCAGAAAAGCACCGTCCGCCTCGCGAACGTTGGCCCGCCAAGCGCGGTCGACCACCAGTGAATCCCCATATACGAGGTCGATATCCCTGAGGAAAGTGTGGCTGTCAGGGCGGGCGGAGCTGGCCAAGGGAGCAAGCACGGTCTGATAAAAAGCGTTCAGGACCATGACCACCTCAAGTCGCGCAACCGACCAGCCGGCTTTCTTGGCGCGCAATATCCTCGGGTCGGATTTACCCGAAAAATAGTGGAGCTGTTTGACGAGAATCTGAGCGCGTTTCGTGAAGTTTTCGCGCGTGTCAGCCGGCATTCCTTCGGCGAGAATCGAGACCACTTGATTCATTGGGGGCGTAGCAGGTGGTGCAGGTCACGCCAGAGCTGGGGTGCGGCCATGGTCACTCAACAAGCGCCTTGAAGACCGCGTCTACCGGGTCGGCGTAGAACTCGATCCGGAGCTTGGTCCAGATGTCATCGGGCAGATCGACCAGCTGGCGGCGGGTGGCTACCGGCATGAGCAACACCGTTGCCTTCTTCTCGGCGGCAATTTCGGCAACAGCCACTGGATTGGGGATCATCTCGATTGAGCCACCGAGGTTCAACTGACCCACAACGACAAGACCCCCCTTCGTGTTTTTCTCCATCAAGCTGCCGGCAAGGGCCACCAGAGTCGCCAGGCCGAGCCCATGTCCCGAGCGGTCATTGTCGAGTGCCCGCACTTGGAGTGAGAACTCATGGCTGCGCGGGTCACGATCACCCAGCAGCTCCTTGGCTCGGGCATACAGGTTCTGTTCGCCGACTTTGGCGCTTTCGCGGAACGACGGGGGCGTCGGTGAGTTGAGAATTCGCACGCCGCTGCCGGGACCGGAGGTGGCTTCGACGCGATATAGGCCCGGACCCGATTCGCCAGTGCCGGGACCAATGGTCCAAACCTGGCCCGGCGGCAGCGGGTCCGTCTCAATGGCATCGTCGCTATGCAGTTCAGGGGTGGAGACAAACTTCTCCACGTCGTCGCTGCCGAGGTGGAAGCTGAAGTGGGTATTGCGGAACTCGCTCTTGAGGCACTTGCGCTGCTGTTCCTTCACGCGCCGGCGTGATTCCATTGCCAAGCGAACAATCTTTTCCAACTCATCGTCGGGGATAGTGACCGAGGCGTCGGGGAAAATCAGCTTGGCGAGGCCGCTCACGGTTTTGCTGACCGCCTCAATATCGCGGCCGCTGAGGGCACCGCCAAACCGCACCCGGCCTTGCATCACATTCACCCGGCTGGCACCGCGCAACTTCGTCCAGCACTCGCTCAAGAAATCGCTCACGAGTCCGAAGTGATTCGTGAGATGAACGTTTGGGTTGAGTTTCGGAAAATCCCAGCCGGGCGCGAAAGCGTGGATGCGATCGTGGAACGCAGTGTCATCCCGCATCTCTGGCGGCAGAGGACTGAGGAGGTGGCCGACACGCTGCTGTTGTGTGATGTCCACGTCGAAGTTCCCGACCATAACGATGCTGCCTTGACCACGAATGCTGTCCTTGCCCCGGCTGAACTCACCTGAGGCCATGTAGCCCTTCATGATGTTTACGCCGTCCTTTTGGTCGAAGGACACACCGGAAATCTCATCGAAACACACAACATCGTAGAGGCAGACGAGGCCGCGCTGGCCAGTGGCGTTGTTGACGAACATTTTCGCCACAGTCGCTTTACCGCCTGAGATCAGGTGGGAGTAGGGCGAGATTTGCTGAAATAGGTGGCTCTTACCTGTGCCGCGCGGTCCGAGTTCCACCATATTGTAGTTGGGCTCAACAAACGGCACCATGCGCAGGAGCACCACCAGCTTAGCCCGGGCGTCCATGGCAGACGGCTCCAAGCCAATCGAGCGGATGAGGAAGTCGATCCACTGGTCAGTCGTGAATGCCCCGCGGCCCTGCTTGAGGGTGTCGAGCGCGTTGGCGCTGGAGAGCTGAATGGGACGCAGGCCTTCAATAAAGAACGGCCGGCCGTTCCGCTCCTGGGCGATCACCGCATCGTAACCCAAGGTGACTTCAGCGTAGAAGCCGTCGGTCAGCATCCGCTCGTGCTCTTTCACGAACCGGTCGGCCACCTGCACGTCGCGCAAGGCGAGGCTTGGCAATTCCGCGAGATAACAGTCGTTCTTTGCGTCCAAGCGGGCCTTCACGATATCGATCACCTTCACGGTGCCGTCGCTGCGGGCCTTGGACTTGAACAGCTCTTCGCGCCCGGTCCGCACCGTGCGATTGTCGAGCTGCTGCTCTACGATGGTGAGGCCTTCGCGAATCTCGTCATCGTTCGTCGAGGCGCAGTAACGGCCGAGCAGGAACTCCACCACGTAGGTCGGCACGGGGTAGTGCCGGGCATATTTGCGGACGAGGTCCTTGCGCACGACGAAGCCGTCGAAGGGTTTGGCTGCCAGTTGATCTAGGGCGTCGAGTTCCATAATAGCTCCTTAATAGGTTATCCGCCGATGCGGGTGTCCGCTTTTGCGATCACACGACCGTTGGCGTCGGTTACAATCACTGTGGCCGGTTGCCCGACCAGGTCTTCGTCGTTAATTAAGAGGGATACTTGTCCATCGGCTTCCACCTCCTTGACAGGGGAAGCCGGCTTATGCGTATCGGTGCGTTCGATGTGGGCCTGCAATCCAGCCTCACCGTGGGACAACTCTACCGCGCAACGCATGCGCTTCCAGCGCACCGCGGCCACGCGCACCACCCCACCAGCGACCGCCTGGCCTCCGACGAGCAAAATGGGGGTAACGCACTCCTGCAGGGTCAAACCCCCGTGCGCATAGGCTTCGCCCTTCTTGAAGGCCTTGGCCCCGGGGGCGATCGCCACATGCTCGGCCTCGTTCCAGCGCCAAGGCACCGTCTGCACATCCGGGGTGCTTTGTCCCTTGATGGCCGCGCAGCGCGACCACCGGCTATCCACCAGGAAACCGGGCAAATCATGTTTCGCCAAACCACCCGGCATGAGCAGCCAGCCGTGGTCTGTGATAATCTTCACCGATTTCCAGCCGGCGGCCAGCAGGGCTTCGACGAGAGCAACGGCCCGCTCCAACTCACTGGGAAGCATGGCAGCCAGTTCGGCGCCGAGGTCATGCCCGCGACTGTCGATCCGGCCGGTTTCAAGCCATCCACGCGATGACGCCGAGACCGGTCCAAGCAATTCACCCTCCTTGAGTTTCTGGTAGCCGGCGGCTTCGAGCAGCTTATTGAAAGAGTTGGCATTAAGCTCAGACCCGTCCGGACCGTTCGGCTTGAACTCCGGGGGCAGCTTGGCGCCCTTGCATTTCGCCGCGATCGGCGACACGGCCGGCTTTGCCGACGGGGTTACGCTGGGGAGTGCGGCCAGACGGACTGAGCGCGTCACACTGAAGTTCGCTTTCTCGATCCGGTCGGCAAGATCCTGGCCCACGTCGTAACGCAGACCGTCGACAAACAGCAGGCATTCGCCTGCAGCAACCGTCTCACCGGCCGGGAAAACATAGCCATGCTTGGCCACCGCCGCCTGGTATTTGCGCGCCAGATCCTCCAGCCAGGGAGCATAGACCGACCTGATAGCGGAATAGAGCGCTGCCTCATCCGTAGACCGGTGCAGGGTGCGTTGGGCCGCGATGGCGGCGGCGTCTGCTTTCCAGCCATGCTCAACATACCATGTCACCCACTCGGCAGGCGTCTCGAAAGCAGGAATCGTTCGAGTGGCCTCAGCTAGTTGCTGCAGGTGAGCAAGACTGCGGGCAAGCGGAGCCTCTTCGAGGCGGGCCCACACCCAAGAGCGGCGAGGAGCGTGCTCCTTTTCCAGATCGTTCAGCTCCTGACGGGCAGCATGCGGAGCCTTCTGCTCCAGAGTGGCCAGTGCGGCGCGCAGACTGTTCTCCTGTTTCTCGTTCTCTGCAGGCCATGATTCCGGATCAAGGGCCAGCACATCGCTCGGCTGCGCCCGATCAAGGGCTCCCTTTACTCCCTGATAGATTCCCGGAGCTTCGCAGAAGCGATCCCAGAGCTGCCGCCATGCTTCGGCTTCCCGGCGTCCGAGCTTCTCGGCTGCGTAGAGCGGCGCCTCTTTGCCAGGATCAAAGTTATACTTATCCCGACAGCGCGAACGGAAGGCGTGCCAGCGTTCCTCCCCCCACTCCTTGCGCACCGCATCGGGTCCCCCGATCCAGATGAGCAGGTCCCGTGGCGTGTCACCGACGATGATGTCGTCAAAGTCTGCGGCCTCCAATCGGCCCTTCTTGCGCAACTGCTCGACCGGCGTCTTGGCCAGCACTGCGATCGCCGCCTTGAGTGACTCCCGGGTCTTCTCGTCAGTGGCCATGTCGAGGCCGAGGCCTTCTGGAGACTGGAAGAAGGCTTCAAGCGACCAATCGCGGCCGTTGGGATGGGTCCAGATGGTTCCGCGATAGAGCAGCTCCACGAGCGGCTGCAATTCCCAGGGGCATTGATCGGCGGCCCGAAGTTGATGCCGAGCCACACCGGGAAGGTAGAGGATCGGCACGACGCTTTTGGGTATCTCCACTTCCTTAACCGTGCCGGCGATTGCGCACTTCAACCAAATGACGGGCCCCGTCTTCTGCTCCGGGGCATAGTCGCCCAGCATCAGCAGTTCGGGCATCAGGCCCTGCAGTTGAGCGACGACGGGCTTCCACGCTCCCTCGGGGTCGGTCCAGAGGATGACGACAGGGGCCTCCTCGGCGCCGTCATGGTAGCCGTCCGCCGTGGCGCGAAGGCGCTCAACGAGGATTTCGAGAATGGAAACGGACATGGAGCTGTTTATCCGGTTTTACGCGAAGCGTTATACTCGGCGATTTGCTTGGCCCAGCGTTCCTCGGCAGCGAGTGGCGAGAGCGCCTGACCGTGCTCGGCACATCGATCACAGCCGAAACGCTTGATATGGTAGGCACTGCGGTTGCAGAGCGAACATGGCTTGTAATACATCATCTCATCGTGCTGGCGACGCGTCACGCGCACCGCGGCGATTTCTCCCGGGATGAGGTGATTTGCGTGGGCGCTGTTGGTGACATTGCTACGCACTCTCACCGAGCCCGGATGAGGCAAGGTCTGCTTCCATGGATCCGGCTTCTCCTTGTCCTTGTCGCTTTGGTCCGACGGCGTATTCCCGTTCGGCATCTTTAGGCCAAACTCCAGATTGTTGATCTCAAGGCTGCTTTGGTCGCCAACCAAAGAGGAGTGAACGGTGACACGAGCCACACAGTTGTGGTCGATAGCCACCAACAGCTTCAGTCGTTCCATCAATGGATCAGCCATCGGGTCCACCGAGACCGTGAGGCATCCGTATGGGAGCCGCGGATCAGCCGGACTTTCGCGCCCAGGCCAACGATTCCGCGCGATCGTGAGTTTAGCCTTTTGGTCGCGTGGATCGACGCAGTAAAGGGACATGGGTTCGCTAATCTGGTCACCCTCCAAGGGCAGCATCGTGCCTGAACGGAAAACTGGCAGGTAAACATCATCCGCATTCAGCACCTCGATAGGCTTCGCGAGGGTGATGCGCACCCCGTCATGGGCAATCCACGCCGCACCTTCGGCAATACTGGTGACCGCATTGCTCGCAGTCCGCACACGAGCGGCATCGAAATACTGGATGAGCCCTTCGCGGATCGCGGGCATGGCCGACATGCCGCCCGTGACCAGACAGAACTCAACCGCGGTGCGTGGCACACCGACCGTGTCCAGCAATCGATCAATGGTCGCCAGTCCGTCGCGCACCAGAACAGAGGTGGCTTGCAGCAGCTCCTGCCGTGTCAGGGTGATATCCAGGTCCTTTTCCGGACCTGGCGAAGCGAGCATGTCTTTCACCAGCAAGAACGCCTTGTCCGAATCCGAGAGCCTGATCTTGGCGGCTTCGCATTGACTGATTAAACGGGCTTCGGCCGAAGGCTGTAGTTTGGACCAGTCAGCGGCCGGGTATTGTTCCGAATGCTTGCGCTTGGCGAGCCGCACCAGCTCCAGGTCGAACTTATCGCCACCCACTTCTTGATCCCCAAGATTCAATATCTGCAGGAGCGTGCCGTGATGAAGCCGGCAAAGTGTCAGATCCAGGGTGCCACCACCCCAGTCATACACCAATGCCAGTCTTCCTTCCATGCGTGCGCTCATTTCGGCGAAGTTCTCCTGAGTCCGCAGATGACCGTATAGGGCTGCGAGCGGCTCGTGAACGAACTGATGCACATGGATGCCTGCCGCCAGGGCCGCTTGGCGGAGCTCAAGCCGGGCCCGCCCGTCCATGGAGACAGGCACGGTCAGGACCGCACGGTCAAAGGTTTGGTCCTTCTCGCCCCGCTGGAGGGCTTGCTCCTTTAGGTAGCGCAGAATGTCTGACACAACCTCGGCGGCCGGCCGGCTTACGCCGCCAACGTGGATACCGGTGGTCGAGCCAAGGAACATCTTCGGCGAGCGCACCACGTCACCGAAAACCCCGAGGCCAAGCTGCCCCATGTGCTCCTTGGCCTGACGCCCCACGACGATCTCCGCACCATTATACCAGACAACCGACGGGTGAGCTCTTCCTGTTTTAAGATCGAGCAGGACATTCGCGTGATACCCTTTGTTATCCGGGTCACGCTGGATGAACGCAGCAACCGAGTTGGTGGTTCCGAAGTCTAATCCGAAGATTCCAGCCATTGGGATTCCTTTTCGATGAGTTTCCGTGCGGTTTCGATGCGATCCAAAATGACGTGGGTCCGAACCGGTTCCATGGTCGAGGAGTCGTGGATATCACGAAGCATCGGGAGCAGTTCACCCTGCAACAAGCCGTTCAGACGGGCCTTCAGCCGCTGCATAGCCTGCCTTGCCACCGCCCGGTGATCAGCGATGTCCTTCGTGAGTTGCGCGATGTCGGCATCTTTTTGCTTCAGCACGAGCCCATTCTGGGCAGCCTGTTCGGTCAGGCTGCTGATGGTCTTTTCATGCAGGGCTATTTCCTGCTTTAATTTTTCCACGGCTGCCGCTTGGGCACGGGATGCTTCGGTCGCATCTGCCGCCTTCGTTATGTGATAAATCGCAACTGCCAGGGCGATATCCCTGGCCGCCTTCTTGTGGAGAAGGGGAGCCAAGATCGAGCCGAGATCAGGTTTGCGGACCTGCACGGCTTTAGCCCGGCCTTTCAGTCTTGGCGGAAAGGCGAAAAGCAGCAGTTCGATCAAGGACTCCCCATCCAACGCTCCTCTTAGGCGAGCCACCCATAGCACAAAATAGGCTGCGGTTTGGCCCTTCTTGCGCTTCTGCGGTTCCCGTTCCGCACTGAGCAAGGCTCGGATCACGTCCTTGATTTGTTGGCCCGAAGTTTCAGGTCGCAGCTGTGGCCAAACCATGGAGGGAACCTGTCGCCGGGCATACGCTTCCGCCACCTGGGTTACCTGCCGCGCGATGACCGATTGTTCATCAGGGAGCCCTGCCAACAGTGCGGTCAGGCGCAGGACCGCCTTATCATGCGTGTCGAGGAAGACCCCAAGCTCATGAATATCAAAGTCACTAAGGCTTACGGGCGGATGCTTGCGGGTAAAAACCAGAAACGGCTTCGGCGAAGCCTTCGCGGCCGTGAGAAATTCCGGCAGCGATTCCAAGGGCTTGGGCTTCGGGCGGACACTGGGCCGGGCACTGGCGTTCGGAGGGATTGGGTTGTTTTCGGTCTCGCTCATGTTTTTGAAAGGTTTTCGAGCTGCGTGGTTGCCCACGCGCCAAAGTGATAGTCGTGCTCAATGCGGCGGAGGTGGTGCAGCGCGGCCTCCTTTTTTCCGAGAAGCACCGCGGCCCCGGCCTTAAGTGTGCTGATCTTGGCCAGGTCGTATTCACTGAGCGGGGTGTTTTCCAAACCGGGCAACTCAGCTTTCAGTTCCTCGTATCCCGGGATATGCGGGAATTGTGCCAGCGCATGCAGGATGACGTTGGTCGCTTTATCTATGGGGCACGCCGGGAGCGCCGCCCGCCTGGAGTCAGTCTTCGCGATCGCCTCCGGCATTGCTCCCGAAACAGAGAATGACGCGTAGAACCGGTGCGCCGGATGGAGCAGTTCCACTGAGGTCGGAGCGGCCAAGGTGAAGTGATTCAGATTGAAGTTGATCGCCGCCACCACGGCGCGGGACAGCGGACTATTGAAGTCAGCCAAGACCCTGCGGGCACTGCCGAGCTTGTCCGTGAAGGCATCAAACGGTGCAACAGTGCCGGCGGAGCGATCCTGCTCCTTGATGAGGATACCCACCACGTAATCAGCCAGCGCGCCGGTGTATTCTGCCGCCGCCATGTCATGTGGTGCCGTTCGGAGAAACCGATCCACATCAGCCATCGTGGGGCGGTCGATAGCCAGTTCCTTGAGGAACAAGCTGTCGATTTGCTTCAGGATTTCGCCGTCAGGGATAACGACTCGAATCTCAAGTTCCGCCTCGGCTTGGCGACCGTCGACTTCCCGGTCGTTACTCAGCCAAATGTGATGTTGGGCGTTTCCCAGAGCCCGCAGCTGGCTGCCAAGCTGTTTTGGGGGGCAAGTCTTGGTCTGTCCGCCATTGGTCGAAAGCCGGCATTCGGTGGCACTGTAAGCCTCCACCTCTCTCAACATTTCTGGCTCGCGCACCGTGTAGGCGTTCAACCCCACTAATCTGCCGATCCGCAGGATCGGCAGCTTCACTGGATGGTCCACCCCGAGGTGGGTCGACAGCTCGACCGAATCAACAAACATTCTGGGGCAAAGCGGGCAGCGCGTCGGGTCCGGCTTCCAATCATGCACAGGAGGAAAGGCATCCGTCTGCCGGTTCCATCCTGTCTCTTGAATCCATCCTACGGTAGGCATGATCGTGGGTTCCTACTTCTTGGCCGCCCGCGCAGCCCGCTTGGTGGCGGTGGTGTAGTGGCAGTCGTTCCAGCGGTTGCCGTCGAACTCGCGGCCGCCGGCGAAGTCCTCAGTTTCTTCGTCCCATTTCCAGAACCACGGGTAGTAGGCCTTGGGGCGATCGGGCTCGCTGCCCCGATCTTTGTCCCACTTGATGTTGGGCTTGGAGCGGAGGATGCCGGCACCCTTGCGGCCCACATCGTTGGCGAGTAGGAAGGGACGGATGTTTAGGCGGACGCCGTCGTTGATGTCGGGCTCCCAGCCGATGGCCTGCTGCTTTAGTGGCTTCCAACGAACGAAAAGATCGTAGGGAAGTTCGCCTGCGAGAATGGCTTCGAGCTCCTTCTGGAGTGCCTGGGCGGCGATAAGGCGATCCTCGGCGCCGGCTTCGTTGCGCTTAAGACCGTCCTGCTGCCGGCGGATCCAGTCGCCGAGGTAACTGTAGGTGAGCGTTTCGAGCAGCTTGCGGCCGGCGCCGTTAGGTGCGGCGAGCTTGTGGTAATTGATGAGGGCGTGAAAACCGTCGGAGAGGCCGTCCCAGATGTGCCAGATGAACGGTCGGTGGTGAAAGAGGGCGCAGTGCTGGGCGAAGAAGTCGTCGCGCAGCCAGGCGTCCAGCGACTTGGCGTTGCTCTCGGTGGCGCGGATCAGGACCTGCTCGTCGAATTTGCCGAGGGCGGCAGAGAGGAGCGTGTGGAGGCGCTCGGCACCGGCGCGCTCACCGCGCACAGGGGACAGGCAGACAATGCCATCGTCGTCCGCGTGTTTCTCCAAGCCGTCGGCCTTGAGCGCCGGGCAATCGGGAAAACTGGAACCGGTCTGGCGCGGCCACTGGTAGCCGAGCAACCGCGCCACGGCCACGTGCAACGGCTGGTCTGAACCTTTGGGATGCCCGTTGAACAGCCATTGCGTCGGGTCGCTGGAAAACGGCTTCGGCAATCCGTGCGGATATTTCTCCGCCGCCACCTTCTGCCAGTGCGCCAGATCGAAGGGGACTTTCGCAAGAGTTGCATTTGTTACTTTCAATGCCTGGTCAATCTTCCGCACTTCAGAAGAATACTCAGGCGATGTGCAATAGGCCCAAATAGCCGGAAGGTGATTGGGGTCACGCGGAACGATTGGTGTGCAGCTAATGTCGAATAGATCGCCAAGATAGAGCGCAACTGGAAGCGCCCCCATCATGCTCACGACCACACCACGTTTCCCGACAACCTCCTCACCCTGCAAGCGAGCCGCTGGGTTATCACGATGTTCCATCCCATCATCAAACCACGAGAAGAGAAATTCTCTGCCCGCGAACGATGTTGTATTGGGGAATGTGCCTTGAAATGTCCTCCAGCTCTTAGTGACACGATCAAATTCCCAGAAAGGACGACGATGGCGCGGGGAGTCGCCACCATGAGATCCATTCGGCGCACTTGCATACCGGCTCAATGGGGAGAGAGATGAAGGCGCACTGAAAGTCAGAGCAGCCCCTGGGTTCTTTAGCTGACCGAGCTGCGGCACTGAAGACATTGCGGCACTGGGTAATCCCACTGCCTTCTCTTCGGGAGAACCGGCTGACTCAACTGTAAGTCCAACAAGAGGCTGACCACTCGTTGGTTTGTTTGCGGAGATAAGAAAGAGCGCGACGTTGAAGTCCCACATCTGGGTTTGAAACCCCTTTGCTCCAAGTCGTGCGATTAGGTTGAAACTCTTGCTCCTTAATAAGTCGGATCGGAACTCCTCGTATGATCCAAGGAAAAGCCAATTTTGGGGTGAGACGATAGCTTGTGTCCCCGATTCAGAGAGCAATGAAAGCCCTCGTTCAACGAACGTTGTTGCGAGATCGCCTTTGGATGCAGGAAACCAAGCAGCACAAAAATCCTGGAGCACTGAGTCCTGTTTTCTGCTTATCAAATAGGGCACGTTGGTGGCGACGAGCGTGAACTGGCCGGCGAGAATTTCTGCCGCCTTGGCCAGTCCGTGCGCGGTCACGGCCATTTCATGAGAGGTGTCGTCCTTGGTCTCCTGCGCCAGCGCTTTTTCCAGTAGCGGCTGAAGTTCATGGAACGCGGCCACCAGCAAATCGCCCTCCTCGGCGCGCGGGTTGATGAGGCTGCCCAGCACCGCTGCCTTTTGGAACAGCCTGTAAAGCCGTTCCATGCCGCGCTGGAGCTTCTCGTTGGGGCCCGCAAGCGCGACCCACTCCTTTTCCGGCGCATTCGGGGCAAGTCCGGAACAGGCCAAATGGAGCGGTGGCAACGATTGGTGACCGGCGAGCTTCCAAGCCGCTAGGGCAAGGTTGAAAGCGGCGATCTGCGTGCAGCGTTCGTCGAGTTCCAAGCCGTAGATGTTGTCGTGCAAGACAGCTGTTACCGCATCAGCACAACTCAATCCCTCCTCCTCCATCCGCAGGCGGACCAGCAGCGGCAGGACAAAGCCGGGGAAATGCCCTGAACCCATGCAGGGGTCGAGGAAGGTCACTGCTTTCGCGGCCCGGGGCCAACCGCTGAAATCTCCCGCTGCGGGCCTCCAGAGCTTCGTCTTCTCGTCTTGAACGAAACGCAGGTAAGTCCACGCTATCGCCAGTCCCTCTCTCGCCGGCAATCCAGCTTTGCCGCGAGCTTCTTCCTCCGTGGCTGCAGCGATCGGTCCCAACTTGCCGGTCCACCATGCCCCGAGGGTGTTGTGGAGCAGAAATTCCACCATATAGTCCTCGGTGAAGAGTTGAGTGACCGGCGAGAGCTCATCGGCTCCGATCTTCTTGCCCGAGGCGTTTACCTCATCCTTTCGATTGGCCTGCCAGAATTGGTAGGTCCACCCGAGCGAGTCATCGGCGCGAAACACTTCACGGGGCAGGTCGCCCACAAGTATCTCTAACTGCGTGCGCGTCTCGCGGGCTAGGGGCAGCGCCAGCACGGGATCATCAGACCGGAAGACCGCCGGGAGCATCTTCTGCGCGTATCGGCCGGCGAGGTCCCAGACATCAAGTTTCGTATCGCGGGCGAGTTCCTCGACATCGGTCAAGGAGACTGGCACCTGATGCTCCGATTCCAACAGCAAGCCATTCTCGGCCAGGAATCGCGCAAACAGCATCCGATGCCAGTGCTCATAGCCGACGACCCCAACGAGATGGTCCAGCGACTGCCGGCCGGAAGCATCGAGAATGTCTCCCACCTGCCTGCCACGCGCGCGGAGCTGATTGCGCAGCAATTTTTGCTCGGGCTTCTGGTGGTCAAAAGGTTTGGCCTGATTGACGGCGAGCGTGGTCAACGCCTCATGCGCACCCTGTTCCGCCAGCTCCCGCGCCTTGAGCACGGTCTTTTCCAACTGCGAACGAAGGTCTCGGCGAAGGGAGGGCATGGCGGTGGGATCAGGCGTTACGCGGCCGGGCCGCGTTGCAATAGCGGTGTGTCAGTCGGGCATTCTCCGGAATGGTCTGTCCGCCGCGCCAGTATTGCTCAATGTGGTCGACGGCGGAATCATCCACCTCGGAGATCGTTTGTGCGCAGATCGCGCAGGTCGGGTTGGCCACGAATAGCTGCTCTTTCAATTGACGGGTGAAGCAGCGGGGCTGCACGCGATGCTCACGCAGGATGCCCTCAACCAGACTGCGGGTGAGATCGAAGCGGCGCTTCACCATCTCCTGTGAACTTGTGCTGCGTTCGATGGCCTCGCGGAAATCGGCATTGTTCGCCATGAGGTCGATCCAGCCCTCACGAAGTGAATCGAGGGCAGCCATCACCTGATTGCGGTCCTTATCCCAGAACACCCCCATGAGCACGTCGTAGAGGGACGCATTGAACTTCTTAGGCTCCCAATGACCGCTAGAGTTGCGGGCATCGCCAGGATAGTAGCGCTTGAAGGCATGCTGGGAACCAAGGAGAGAGCGTATGTTCTGGAGGGCGTTCTTGAAGGCCTTGCGCAGCTGCTCGGCATCATCCCCGGAGAGGTCCTGATAGCGCTCCATGTCCTGGTTGAAGAACCGCTTCATGGGCGACGTGTATTTCAGGTAGGTCGCGTGAAAGAACGAGGCGAAGCGGAGAACGAATTCGACATCACGCATGCGCTTGTCTGCCACGCTGAGGCCCAAAAGGGCGCGGAAGTCGGGTTCAGCTGCGAGCGCCTTGAGCAGGGCGTTGTAAGGTCCGCGGAACACACAGTTGCGCAGCTCCATGTCGTTGAGCGGCTCCGAGCCGGTGTTGAGGCGCTCGAAGATTTCAAACTTCAGATCAGCGTCGCTCTGCTTCAGCAACGTGACCGTGCGCAGCGTGTAGTCCTGAATTCGATCCTGCAGGTCCGTGGAAAGCTCCGAGAATGACTTTTTGTTGAGCTCCTTATAGGCGGTAAGGCCGGTCAGTTTGAATGGATCCCCGCTGGGAAATTTGCCCTCAATGAATGAAAAGAGGGAGGTCAGTCGTTGCTGACCATCGATAACGTATTCCTTATTATCCGGTTGTTCGGATAGGTAGATGATTGGCAGTGGGACCCGGAGCAGAACGCTTTCGATCAGTCGACTGGCCTTCTTACGATCCCAGACATACTGCCGCTGAAACTCGGGCTGGAGCACGAGCTTCCCGCGCTGACAGTTGCGGTGAAGCGCCGTGACTTGCGGGTCGCCAGCACGGGTGAGCACCTCGCGCTGTGCTGAAGTCAGGCTCAGGTCCTCGCCATTCTCGGCGTCACCCTCGATGAGCAGTTCTTCTTCACTTTGGTCTTCGGTGGGCATGGTGTTAGCAGGGTTGGGGTTAGTGCTGCATCAAGAGACCACGACCGGGCCGTTCTTGAGTTTGGCGAGAAGAATTTGCTCCTGCGCGACAATCCACGCCTTGACCTCGGCTTCCGTGCGAAGCGTCGGGCTGGACATACGCACCTGCTGAACCTTCGGCTCCAGCAGCCGGGCCGCATCAGTGAGGAGCTTATCGATCCGGCCAGGGAGGGCGTCGGTGCGATCGCTCCACTGCTGGATCGGTGTGGCACGGAGCGCGGCAAGTAATTCCTCCTCGCCGCCGAGGGACGAACTGTCGGCCTCAGGCACAGGGGAAACGGCGAGGAGCTGCTTCCGCTGATCAGGCGTGAGCTTCTTCCACGAGTCGGAGGACTCAAGTCGCTGCATTTCACGGTCACGCACTTCCCCATAGTGGCGACGGCAACCAGTGAGGGCCGTGCGCAAGGCTTCAGCCGCCGTGCGGATCAACGGCGAGACATGATCGGTCGCCTCGAGCAGGAGGCGGTTTTGGACAACGGCCTCGGCGGAGGCATGAACAGGGTCCAACGCGGGAAGCCCTGGGCCGCATTTACGAAGGGCCTCCAGTCGGTCCCAGAGAGGGGAGCGTTTGGTCGCCAGCTCCGCCAATTGTTTCCAATCGCCCGCAGTGAGCTTGAGGGAGGACTGCTGCTTGAGGATTTCCGCCAACTGCTCATTGCCAGGCAGGCGGCGGAGATCCTCGATGGGCGCGGTGTTGGGGCGGGCAGGCAACGGGGCATCGCCACCGGCAGCATAGCCGTAGGACTGCAATTTCTCGAGATACTCGCGAGCCTTCCCGTTGAGATCGTCCTCCGGGCGAGAGGCAACCCCCAGCGACTGGAAGAGTCCCTTGATCGCAATCTTATCCTTGGCCGAAAGCGTCACCGACTCGGTGCGGAAGCTGGCTTTGGCGATGCGCTGATGGTCGAGCTGCTTGGCACTGAGCGCCTCCCCGGTCTTGGCATCGGTGGCGAGAAGACGGCCGGCGGAGCAAAGACACACGAGGGCGCCATGGACCGCGTCTTTGTCCCAGCCGTAGGGCGCGCGCTGGAGTTGGGCGAGAATGTGACGACCCTCCTTGCCGGCGCCAACAAGGTGGAGGATTTCCTTGCAGACAGAGTGGTCCTCAGTGGCGCCTTTCCAGCCGATGGCGTTGAGCGGTGAATCATCCCCTTGACGGGCTCGGTTGGCCGCGATCTCCCAACCCTTCTGGTCCGCCTCGTCAAAACGGGGAAACAGGCGCTTGAGGGCGTCTTGGGCTCCATCGGAGACCTTGTCGAAGAGCTCCAAAGCATGCAGCTCAACGCCGCCGCCTTTGAAGGCCTTGGCCTCGGCGAGAATCTCCTTGAGAATACTCTCGACCGTGCGCTCCGCGTCGTTGCGCCGGGCGAGCATCGCCGCCTGGGCCTCCTCGGCGGGCCGGGTGGTCGGTGCCCCCTTGAGATCGAGCACCGCTTGGGACGCTTTCATTCGGATGAGGCTCTCGCGAAGCACATCCTCCTGTTTTTTGGGCAACCAGACAAAGAGCATGGGACTGTCGGGTCCGGCCTCGCGAGCCTTGCTCTGCATTTGTTTGCCATCTACTTCCCACTCGTCACGGACCCATACTGGAACTCCCTGGTCGGAATTCTCGGGCTGCTCTGAACCGAAATGAACGAGCAGGTCGCGCGTCGTCTTGGAGACACCCTGTTGCAGGCGCAGCGAACGCAGCACCTCGTCGACGCCGGCACGCAGCCGGGCCTTACGCTCCTGGGAAACGGTAGCGACATCCTGTCGGACCTTCGCCACGTGGACCTTAAACAAGTCATCCCACTCGGCAGATTCCTTCGTCTGGAGGTTATATTCATTACCGTCGTGGAGCAGCACGGAGGCATCGACCAATTCTTTAAGGAGGGCCGGTAGCTCGTGACGGATCTTGGCCCCGTCATGGGCGAGATCAGCGACGAGGAGGTCGGCGAGCATCTCCTCGTTGGCCCGGATGCCGCTATCCATGCCCTTGTCGCGGCTGAATTTCCGGATGAGAAATACCAGGCCGCAGATGCGTGCCTTGAGGTCGCCGGCCTTGGAGCCGTCGGCCTTCAGCTTGATGATCCGGTCGCTGACTTCGCGGGAAAGAATGCCCTGCTGCACCAGCGCGGTCTGTTGCTGGAAGAACATGAAGTCGCCGGAGATGACATGGCCGATCTTCTGGTCGGCCACGTCGCGCAGCGCCTCGTGCGTGATGCGCAGCTGGGTGCGAAGGAGGGAACTGCTGCCGGACGGATCGACCGCATGGAGGGCAATTTCCCAAAAGCGCCGGCGGGTCGGCAAAATGGGGTAGTCCGGCACCAGCCACTGCTGGTCGCCGCTGGTGGAGGCGATGCTGCTCTTGGCGAGTTGGCGGGAAACTTCACCGGAGTTCTTCTGCAACTCAGCCTCCAACGGAGCCACGGCTTCGGGTTTCTTGGCGAGGAGCACCTTGCGGGTCACCGTCTCCACATCGGCGTCAGACAGCTCCACGCGGATGGTGTAGCGATCGCGCAGCCATGCAAATTGCGGCGTGTCGGTGCTGAGAGCGTTTTGGCCGGCGCCGACTACCAGCACGCGGGACCCCATCTGCTTATTGAGCGCTTCGGTCAGCTCCGTGATACCCATCGAACGCTCCTGATTTTCGCCGATGTAGTGCTGAATTTCATCCAGCACGATGGCGGTGAGCGGAATCTCGCCCTTGCCCTGGATAGTGAGGGCTTCCTTAGCAAGGTTCACGAACTCGCTGGTGGAGATATCGTTCTTGTTGGGGAACTGCTGGCGGAGCAGTTCGCGGATCTCCTTGTCGTCGCCGAGGCCGGGGTCGCAGGCGATGAGGGCCTTACGGATGTGGGGGCTGACGTAGAGGTCGGAGAGCTCGCGCTTAAAGTCCTTGCCGGCGCCACGAATGTGCTTCTCGACCTTGTCGTAGTAGCCTTTGTCGCGGAGAAAGAGGCAGAACTTGGCCTGGTTGTAAGCGGCAGGAAGGCCGCAGCCGCGGAAGATGATCCCCAGCACGGTAAGGCGAGCGCTTTCCGCTGAACCTTCCGGCATAGTGCCGGAGACGGCAAAGACGCCGCCTTTTGCGCGCTTGCCCTGGTTGTCGAGTTCCTTGAGCAGAGCCTGGAGCTCCTTCGGGAGATCGGGCGCAAGGCTGCGGGCGGTGGCCCCATCCTTGAACGTCGTGTTCGTCCAGAGGTGACAGAGCATTTTTAGCAGGTGCGATTTGCCCGAACCGTAGAAACCGCTCACCCAAGCCGCTCGCTGCGCAGCGGAACCAAGATTCTCCATGAACGAAGAGAGAATGCGGAGGAGGCCGGCAGCGTATTGGCCCTCGCAGACAAAGTGCTCCAACTCGTAGCGCAGCATCGTCTCGGCGCGCGGGTCCTCGGCATCGTTCAGGATGCGCGCTTGGCCATCATTGACGAGGTTGGCGGTCTTGGGGTCGCGACGGAAGAGATCGGAGTTTTTCATGTATAGGCCACTTCGTTGAGGGTAATAGGCAGCGACATGTATCCCCAACCGTCGCGTGCGTCCAAGAGGCGGTAGACGTTCTTGTCGTAAGTCCCGGGGAAAAAGAGGACGAGGCGGCCGCGGATGTCGGGCTCCAAGAGCTTTAGCACGGCTGACACGTGGACGAAGCCAAAGAGCGTGCCGACACCGAACACGCCCACGGCATCATTTGCCGCGGCGGTGGCCAACGTCTGGCGGATCACACCGGCAACGTAGTCGGTAAAGTCGGTGTCCAGCTTCTGCCGCAGGTCTTCAGGATAGGAAAAATAGTCGGTGGCGTAATCCTGCGTGGCCATCCAAGAGGCGAAGACATTGTCGAGGTCCACGCATTTCCAGCCGTGACCGTTCTTGTCGCAGGCCTGCTGAAACATCTCACATCGGGCGCGCAAGCGGCGCTCTTCGTCCTTCGGGTAAACGAGGAAGAGCGTGCGCTCGGATGGAGCGAGGTTCTGCGCCCAGGGGAGCGAGATGTGGTCCTCGAACTTTTTGGCGAGCTGTTCAATCCTACCCATGGGAGGCCTTTTCAGTTTCCTGCTTGGTAAGCAGATCAGGGAAAGTGATTTCGATCACGTCGCCGGCTTGGCGGAAGCGCATGAAGCCTGCCATGGAAGCGCGGGTCGCCAATGCGGAAAGTGTTTCTGGCGTGGAGTCCAGCACCTCGCACCAGGTTGTGCGTAAGAGCGCGGGGCCACGCAGGCCTTGGAGATATCCGAGCAGCAAGGCCATAGCGACGGTGCTCGGCGTCGGTTTGACGCGCTGGCGGCGTTTCAGCATGCGGCCGTTGAGGTGGCCGGATTGGGTCCAGCTCGATGCGGCGTTGCGGACCACCTTATCCAGGATGGCCTCATTAAGCCGCGCGCCGGCATGCGCACGAAGAGCGGCCGCCATGGAGTCACGGTCGAAGCCTTGGCCTTCGCGCAACGCGAGCACCGATGCGGTGGTCGCACGCAGAAGGGGGTCGCGCGCTAGGCTGCAGAGCAGGGCGAGAACGGAATGAGAGTCCCGGTCCACCGGCCAGAGTCGCGATAGCGCCCGGAATAGCACTACCGAGGTGTCGAGGGCGTAAAGCTCACTGAGCCGCTGGGCTGTGATGCGGCGGGTGGATGAGGTCGATTTGCCCAGCACATTCTCGTCGACGATCAGGCGGACGAAGCCCTCTCGCTGGGTGGCAGCGCCGGCGGAGGCCAGCAACGCCGATAGCTCCTCTACCATAATGGTGCGGCTCGTGTGAGTGCCGCTCACACCAGATTTGAAGCCGAGCTCCTCGGGGAATCGAAGACCGTTCATTTAGCCGGCAAACTTGCCGGCTAATATAAAATGGGCAAGAGAATTTGCGCGGCGATAGTCTGATTTCTTGCCCGCAAAGAGCAAACTGCCTACCATACATACCTTTTCTATCTATGCCTAAGGGACTTACCGATGGAATCCAGTGTCTCCCATGGCGAGAGGAGCTATATCTCCTAGCTGTAGCTTGGTCTGAGGTGGACTATCCCTTGGCCCGGCGCAGCGCCCTAGCGGCTTGGATCTTAGCGAGCGTGGCCTTGGCGGCAGCAATCTTCCGCGCCGATTTTGAGGCCCCTCCCTTAGCACCCAACTAGCCCATTACAGCAGCAACAGAGGCCACGGCTATCTACCTCAACCCCGAATTGGTCCGGATGCCACCGTCGTGCATTGACTACGTGGTGACCCATGAGCTGTGCCACGCTATTCATCCCAATCATGGCCGGGAGTTCTACTCTTTGCTCCAAAGAGTTATGCCGGACTGGGCGAAAGCCAAGTTGCGCCTGGAGCAATTTGCAGCGGCCTAAGACCATGAAAATGAATCATTCTCAGCTCACAGAAGTGGTGCGGCGGACTGGCCGGACAACATTCTGCATTGCGAGTCGAGTTCGCGTCATCATAACTTCGTCCTCTCCCTCCAGCAGACGACATATCCCAGCGCAATTGCCGGGCCACGCAGCACATGCGACTGACGACTACGCCTAGAAATATGCGTAGTCGTAGCGGACATACCCCCTCCGGCGAATAAGCAAAATATGGCCTTCAAGCTCACATCCACCGGCAGTCTTGCGGTTGAAAATCCCATTGCCATGTTCAATGACCTCCGCACCCGGACGGTCAAAGGACTACTTGGGAACCAAAACGAGATTCTCAACGATTACATTGCACGTGCTATCAACAAGCCAGATGTGGCAATTAAGGTGCCAACAGGTGGAGGGAAAACACTTATTGCACTTTGCATCGCAGAATGGCGAAGGCGCCACTTCGGCGAACGCGCGGTCTACTTGTGCCCAACCAAGCAATTGGTGAATCAAGTTTGTGCCCAAGCGCAAAGACAATACGGCATCGCCGTGCAGCCCTTTATCGGTAGCAAGCGCAGCTTCGACCCCAAAGCAAAGTCGGACTACAACAGCGCGAACGTCATCGCGGTCACGACCTACGCGGCGTTGTTCAACACAAATCCATTCTTCAGTGACCCTAACGTTATTGTCCTAGACGATGCGCACGCCGCCGAAGGCTACATTGCGTCTCATTGGAGCGTCCGCCTAGAGAAAAATGGTGAAACTCTGGCGGCATTCAATGCGATCACCTCGCTTATCAAGGATTCGATTCCAGAGGTCGACTTTCTCCGCCTCCAAGCACCATCAGGGGACCTCGAAAACCGCCAATGGACGGACAAGCTCCCGACAACGGCGCTCTTTCAACTGCAGACAGTTATTACAAGTTGTCTCGACGAGCACCTTAAAGGGACCAAACAACACTATCCGTGGACGGTTATCCGCGATCACCTGCCGGCTTGCCACCTCTATTATTGCGGCCACGAAATGCTGCTGCGTCCATATTTGGCTCCGGCCGGTATGCACAAGCCATACGCGGAAGCCACGCAACGAATCTATCTTTCTGCCACGTTGGGGCTCGACGGCGATTTGGAGCGCGTCACCGGCCGCCGTTCTATCCTCCGCCTGAAGGAGGCACAGGGCTCAGAGCGTCAGGGTTTAGGTCGGCGGCTGTTTTTCTTTCCTGGCTCAAGCCTGGACGAACAAGCATCTCTAAACCTAGCCACTGATTTTATCAAACTTGCAGGTCGCGCCGTCATACTCACTCCCGATTCATCGGGGGCCACAAAATTTGCCGAACTCGTTCAAAGTAAATTGGGAATCCCGGTCTTCAACATCGAGCAGATCGAGCAATCCAAAGACGCATTCGTCAATTCGCCCAACGCAGTCGCCGTCTTGGCTAATCGATATGACGGTATTGATTTCCCTGACGACGAGTGCCGCTTACTTTTTGTTTCAGGTCGCCCAACCTCAACCTCATTACACGAACGATTCATCGTCACAAGATTCGGAGCTATAAAAGCCCTGAACGACCGCATTGTCACACGCATTGTCCAAGCGTTCGGGCGTTGCACGCGTTCCGCTACCGACTACGCGGCCGTGGTCGTGCTGGGTGGCGACCTCGTGGGACACCTGGAACGGCGCGAAAGCCGTTTAGTGTTCCACCCAGAGTTGCAGGCTGAGTTAGCATTCGGCTTGGATCAGTCTCGCGATTCTACCGAAAGCGAGATGCTCGAAAATCTCCGCCTGTTCTTAAAGCGCGATGTCATTCTTGACGGCGTTGAGCGCGAGATTCTGTCGAAGAGAGACGCTGCGCAGGTGGCAACACCATCGGGGGCCTCCGATCTCAAAGCCTGCGCTGATCTCGAGGTGGATTTTTCGGAGGCTATGTGGCAAGCAAATTACCTCGGAGCCTTAGAAAAGGCACGCGCCATTCTCGGCCACTTGAACGAGCCTTCTTTGCGCGGATATCGTGCGCTCTGGCATTACCTCGCCGGATCAGCTGCGTGGCTTGCATACAAGACAGATTTGCTCAGCGGCGACGAGAGTGCTGCTGCCGAACAATTCCGAAATGCAGCAAAAGCAGCACCAGGCATCCGTTGGCTGAACAAGCTCGCAGTCATGGGTGCAAAACCCGTCGCAATGGATTCGCTGCCCGATAGCAAAGCAATGGGCCTTATCGAAGCGCTTGAGAAGCGGATCGAGGACCTCGAGCTGATTCACGACCGGAAGTTCGACGCGGCGGAAGCCAAGATCAGGAAAGCGTTATTGTCTAATGAAGCTGCTGATTTTGAGGCGGGATTGCTGCAGCTTGGCGACCACCTCGGCTACCAAGCTGCGCGCCCCAGTGGTGATTCTGCACCTGATAGTTGGTGGAAGGCGGACACTCAACTCGGCTTTGTCTTCGAGGCGAATTCCAACGGCGATGCGGCGGTGCCGTTAGACGCCAAGAAAGCGCGCCAGGCAAAGCTGCACCCAATGTGGATCGGGCAGCATGTTTCTATGGGGAAGGACGCGCAGATTGTCAGCATCTTGATCACGCCCAAGGCTTCGGTAAATAAGGATGCGAAGGTGTTTCTTAAAGGCGTCGCCTATTGGGACCTCGCAGATTTTAGAATGTGGGCCGAAGCCGCATTGCGCGCCGTGCGTAGCGCGCGCATCGGCTTTTCAGCAGGCGATCTCGCTTGGAGAGCGCAGGCAGCGGATGTCTTGAATAAGGCAAATGTCACCCCTATGGAGCTCCAGAAAATGCTCGCGGGAATGACCAATACCAACTGAGCCACCCAAGCTGTTTACTTTATGGCGATTCCCCTAACGACAGCCTGCCACTGAGGCTACAAACAAGCGCGTGGAATGAGCGCGTCGCGGCACCCGCCTCTATAAGAGAGTAAGTGATGACCGACGCAATGTTGGGTCGGATTGGCCAAGGCTTACGGCAATTACGCTAGGCCAAGGTTCACGTCAGGGCTTTGCATTAACAGCGGTGAGCGCTACGGCCGCCAGTCTAGCGCCCCCGATTCGCCGGGGAACGAAATTCCGACGCTACATGACGCGCGCAGCTCTATGGGTAAGCACGGGGCGTTGTCGTTTGGTTGAGAAGCCAGGAGCACCCAACGCGATTTGAGCAGTCATGCGCAGCTGCCATCGATCGGTCGGAGTGCGTTACATAGACGTTCTATGGAATAAGGTTGCACTATCTTCCATAGGCGGTCTATACAATGGTCATGACACCTCCAAAGGACGAACTGCTGCAAGGCACGCTCGACATGATGATCCTCCGAGTCCTGAGCCGTGGGGACAAACACGGTTGGGCGATCGCACAACGGATCCAGGAGGTTTCAAATAACCTTCTAACCGTAGAAGAGGGCTCCCTTTACCCGGCCCTGTTCCGGCTCGAGCGTCAGGGGTGGCTCGAGTCGGAATGGGGCCAGTCGGAAAAACAGCGCCGCGCGAAGTTCTACCGGCTTACCCGCTCGGGCAAGACCCAGCTCGATCGCCTCGCCGAATCCTGGGACCGCAAAATCTCCGCTGTTACGTTCGTGATGCAGAACGCCTGACTCCCATGAGCGTCCTCCATTCATTCCTTACGCGCCTAAGGAATGTTTTTCGGAAAAACTCGATCGACCGCGATATGGCCGAACAGATCGAGCATCACCTTGAGCTCATGACCGAGGAGAACATCACGCTCGGCATGTCGCCGACGGAGGCGCGCCAAGCGGCCCTGAGAAAATTTGGCGGCGTGGAGCAGATCAAGGAGCACGTGCGCGAGGAACGCTCGTTCGCGTGGCTTGAGCACTTCCTGCAGGATTTGAAGTTCGGAGTTCGACAGCTCACCCGGAATCCTAGTTTCACGATCGTTGCTGTGCTTTCCATCGCCGTCGCCATCGGCGCCAATTCGGCCATCTTCGGCCTGTTGGATGAAGTGATGCTGAAACCGCTTCCGGTGAAGAATCCCAGTCAACTCGTCAGGTTGACCTGGGTGCCTGGTGCGTCGGGCGGATGGATGCGGCGCAGCGTCGGGGTCAATGGGAACGACGACGTGGACGTAGCGACGGGCCGGAAGACCAGCCGCCTTTTTTCCGAACGCGCCTTTCAGGAATTTCTGAAGGCCCCCCATCCCTGTGCAGAAATTTTCGCCTCCGCCACGCTGTCGGGGCCGACCGTGATGGTTGGCGACACGACGGAACAGCTGCGGCTCGGGCAACTGGTTTCAGGCGAAACCTTCCGCATTCTCGGGATCAACGCGGTTCACGGACGGATGCTGCTGCCCGCGGACGACTCACCAAAGGCGAACGCGGTGATCGTAATCTCCGACCGTTACTGGCAGTCGTGGGGACTGACCTACAGTCATGTCGGATTTGGCCAAGGTTTACGCCATGCGCGAACTCCGTGCCTACGCCAGCTGTTCCGCTTCATCCGCGAGCGCGTGCTCGAAGGCGGTGGCGTAGGGCGCGAGAGTCTTGGTATCAAAGCGAAGCCGCTGACCTACTTTGCGCCAGCTTGACACCGCGCGGTGTATTCTCCGCAGGTCATTTCGGGCATCAGCCAACTTCATGCCGAAGCGCGCTGCGGCGTCCAGCGCGGCAGCGATCGTCGGTTCCCCTTGATCTTCGGTGATCGCCGTTTTTGGCGTCTGGGCGCGTTCAATCTCCGGGACGGGATTCAAGTCGTAAGCCGGTGAGAGCGACCAGCGCCCTGGAGCCCGCATCAGGAATCCATGGTTTCGCAGATGATCGTCGTAGTTGCTGGCGAGCAGGGAAAAGATCAGCCGCCCCCACAACTCGCGGAGATCTGCGGCGATGTCGTGGCCGTGCTGGCGGATGCCGTCAGCCAACAGCGTGTAGGCACCAGCGGCGCCCGGCGCGAGGCCGACGAGGCTGGCGCCGGACAAAAAGGGAATCCGACGGCCGCCCTCCCGGTCAAACCGCGTAATCACCGACACCCTCCTGCGCCCCACCTTTACGAGCTGGTGATCGGCGACATTAAGGCCTGCCTCACGGGCAAGTGCGAGGGCGAGGATCTCTCCGGCAGCAATATCCCGGATATCGTCCCTCTTGGGGAATTTGGCGAGGGCCAGCCGGCCGTCGGGCAGGCCGACCGAGGCTTTGGGCCGGGCACCACCGAGAGGCGAACCTTCGCCAAGGAGAAAACGCAGGTCTGCGGCCGTTTCTGTTTCACCGTGGATCGCATCTGTCGCGCTAAGCAGCGCCGCCAGACGCACCAGCGGCGGAACGGCGGTCGAACTGGACGCCAGAAAAGGTCCGTCCGGGTTACGGCGGAAGCGAAGCGCTCCGATGCGCGATGCGTCGGTCAAAGAAAGCAGATAGTCGAGGTCCTGATAGGGCTTCCGCGCCAGAACGCCTTTGCGGACTGCGCGCTCGATTAGCACGCGGCCCCAACGGTCTGGCCCGCAGTCCTGGATTCCGCCAAAAAGCGCAGGGCTGTGCAGCGGGCCTGCGACCAGCGGCAGCGAGGTGGGGTCGATGGCGAAGGCATCGGCCCGATCAAGCCAGGCGGTCGCGTAGACAAAAGACACGGCGGCGCCACGCGCCGACTCGTGCAGGTGTCCGGTCAGGTGGGTCGCCCCGGACCATTCAATGTGAACCTCAGTGCTCATGGCCGGGGGCGCCGGATGCGCTGGGGTAGATTTTTCTCATCCAGGCTGAGCGCGAGGGCGTCAGTGGCCGGCGCGGCTAGGTTTGCCAGGCGATCATGGAGCTGCAAAACAAAGCAGGCGGTCGCGAGGGTCCCAATCGCGACGGTTGGGTCGCCACGCTCGAGCCGCCAGAGCGTGACCCGACTGGCAAAGAGCCGCGACGCCATGTCCGCGGTGGAAATCCCTCGCTTGCGCCGGGCAATGGCGAGCTCGCGCCCGAGTTTGCGGAGGGCGGAAACAGCGGGCATGGGTAATGGACCGGTAGAAGGCATGTTGTTAGTGTTTCGTATGCGCATCGCTAAGTCAACTAAGGTTTCGCATACAGAACCTTAATAACAACAGCAGGCGCTGTTCCCTCTCGGAACCGGTCTCCTATTTGAACGACCGGAATGGATGCGGTCAATTAGAGGCTGTGGCGCATCGTTGGCCAAACATTCCGTCGATTCGGCTGCACAACCTGCGTCAGTCAGCACTATCACCCCCTGCGCGATGGTCATCGTGCAAGGGGTGTTGCGGGACATAATTGAATCTCCGGCGCGAGCTTGGGCCAAACCTCGTGTCAGGCTGAAAGTGCTGGGCCATGTCTCGTGTCAATCCACCCGAGAATCTGGAGATTTTGCCCAATTTCTTGGCCAAGTATTGCGTCAAACAGGCGCCGCACTATGTGTCAGTCATCACTGGAATGTGTGGTGCCTGTCGCTGGCTGATTGCTCATCATGCTTAAGACCAAGGAAACGATCGCCATTACCTGGCGCGATAAGGAGTCAGACGGATACACGGACGTGTTCCCTTACGACACCTTCGCCGCGCTAACGACTGGCACGACTGTAACCCATCAGGTGGTGGGGCCGAAGGGTGGCACCTCGACCGCGAAGTGCCGTGTCGTTGTCCGGGCAAAGATAGCCGACCTCGACTACCAGGCGTTCGGACCCTTCAACCTCGCCCGTAGGATGCTCCTCGGTGTGGCGCGCATAGAATTCGCGGATGGAGACCGGACGGCTGTAAGCGGGTTATGGTGGAAACCCAAAGGCGCTAAAGTCTTCACGGTCACCAAATTTGAATCCGTCAGGTGTCTGCTGGCTCCACTCCCTGCCTACAAGGGACTAGGGAAGCAGACGCAAAAGGTGCTCCGGCCGGTGCGCGAACGTCCGGGCCAGGCCGCCTTCCGCCGCAGGTTGAAATTTGCTTACGGCAACTCCTGCTGCGTCACCGGGTGTGCAATCGCCGAGGTTCTCGACGGCGCCCACATCGACCCGTATCTGGGCCCCGACTTCAACCACGGCCAAAACGGGCTGCTACTCCGGAGAGACATTCATACGCTTTTCGACGCTCACCTCATCGGGATTGAACCCAAGACCCGAACACTCCGCGTTGCCGAAGAAGCGCGCGGTTGGCCGGAATACGCGGCCTTGCACGGGAGACCGCTGAGGGCCCCCAGCGTTGGCGGGAAGACTTACTTGCCTGCGTCCCACGCTCTGGAACGACGCTGGATAATCTTCACAGCCAAGCACGGGCAGTAACCCCGGGCATCTGAACCTATCTCGTCGATTGCCCAGACGGAAATGGGAGAGGCCAAATCGGCGGAGGTCCGCCAGGTCCCCAACGCATGGCGTCGAGGACGACCGGATGAACTCCCGCCGGAGGGAAGAGGAACCAAATCCCTTGGGAGTCTGGCTTGTTTTGACCGCTTATTATTGTAGTTTTGGTTTTCATTTTATGAAGGCACGGTTCTAGGAATATCCTATTGCTGTGCATAAAGATATACACCGCAGACGTTCGGATTTATACTCATCGAACGAAGATTTTTGAGAATTCTTCCAAGCGCGCAGGTCAGCCGAATCCCTACGCGACCTTAAGGTTGTGGGTTGCTGAATTGGAGCCAGTGCCTAACTGAGATTGCCCATGTCCAACCTGCCGCCCCGACAACGCATGATGCCTCGCGATGGCGCCGGGCAGATGGATCTTATTGGTGGCACCGGTCCCGTCATGCACCCCATCGGAATGCCCGGCTTCATGGAACTCTACAAAGTGGACCGGACCTTCCGCGCCCAAGCACCCGACAACGTGGATCCGGCACGCACCAAACCGAATGTGCCTTGGACTTGGCGCGTCTCAGACGAAGTGGGCTGCGCCAATCCGATCGTCGGCCGCGTCTTCATCCAGTGCGCCGAGTCGCTCAACAACATCCAGCTCAAGCGCGGCGATTCCGAGAAAATCAAGGTTGCCCTCCATACCTGCAAGGAGGACCTGCGCAACTGCGAGAAGGCGTTCCTCCGGATTAGCGCAGTCCATGACCAGATCGTCGCCAAGCTCGCGAAGACCGAGGGCCTCAAAGTCGAACGCGGCGTCATCAACGACCTGCCCGGAAATCCCAACCTCGAATACGACGCTACCATTTTCCTCACGAACGCCAAACGTGCCTTGCAGGGCATCGCCGAAGTTCTGAACCAGTTTTATGGCCTCACGATCAGCAACGCGCGCTTCGACAAGGGAAGAACGCAGCTCAAAGGCCTCAATCCTCCGCCGGACCCGCAACTCGTAGAAATGCTAGAGCACTTCGCCAAGGACATCGAGCGAGTGCTGAATCTCCGGAATTTCCTAGAGCACACCCCGAAGAAAACTATCATCGAGGACTTCGGCGTGAGTGCAGACGCACTCCATCCACCGCGCTGGCGCGTCGATCCGGACCCGCCCAGCGAAATGTTGCCAGATATGCAGAAAATCATCGGAGGCCTCATCAACGTGGCCGAGTGCTGCTTCTTCATCGCACTCATCGACAACATCGATTCCCCGCCGGGACCATTTGCCTACGTCGTCGAGGAAATCCCCGAGGCGCAGCGCGAGGGCGCCGCTGTTCATTTTCGCTGCGAACTGAAACAGGTCGGCGAGCCACCGTTTGGCGCGTGACCTCGCCCGTCGCGACGCCCGATTAGCCGCCAGCGACACTCCCTTCGGACTGCAGCAGCCCACTCACCGACACAGATCCCACTCCGCCGCCTCAGCCGTTCAGCCAGAGGGCCAGTTACTGGCATTCCATAGACCGTCTATAAAATGATCTTGCGGTCTATTGCATAGACGTTCTATGGAACAGGCATGCAGAAAGAAAAGGACGATCTACTCCAAGGGACCCTCGACATGCTGATACTGCAGGTGTTGAGCCGGGGTGACAATCACGGCTGGGCGATTGCGCAGCGGATCGCGGAAGTTTCAAGAAATGCACTGGTCGTGGAAGAAGGGTCTTTGTATCCGGCCCTTTTTCGGCTTGAGCGGCAAGGGTGGCTTGAGTCCGAGTGGGGACAGTCGGACAAACAGCGCCGAGCGAAATTCTACCGACTGACGAAAAGCGGCCGCACCCAACTCGAGAAGATTGCCGCGACATGGGAGCGCAAAATCTCCGCCGTCGCCCTCGTCATGCAGTCAACCTGACTTCCACGATGAGATCCATTCGCTCGTTTCTTGCGCGGCTCCGTGCTTTGTTCACACGAAGCACGCTGGACCGCGAAATGGCCGAGCAGATGCAGCTGCATCTCGAGCTGATGATCGAGGAGAACATGGCCAACGGAATGACCTCCGAGGAGGCTAGACAGGCCGCGGTGAAAAAATTTGGCGGCATCGAACAACTGAAGGAACAGTGCCGGGATGAGCGCAGCGTGAAATGGATCGAGGATTTTCTTGGGGATGTGCGGTATGGGCTGCGAATGCTGCGGAAGAGTCCGGGGTTCTCTCTCGTGGTGATCCTGTCAATGGCGCTGGGTATCGGGGTTAATTCGGCGGTCTTCAGCCAGATCAACGACCAACTCCTCCGCATGCTCCCGGTGAAGGCGCCCAGCGAACTCGTTCTTTTCCAATGGTTGCCCGGCTCGCAGGGTGGCCGGCCTCCCTCCGATGGCGGCGATCTAGGCGAAGACAACGTGGATCTCGCGACCGGTCTCAGCATGCGGCGGATCTTTTCGCTGTCTTGTTTTGAAGCGTTCCAGCGGTCACCGGGGGCGGTTTCCGATGTGATCGGATGCGCAGGAATCTGGGGGCTGAACGCCCGGATAGACGGAAAGGTAGAGAGAGTGGGGCTCGCCGTCGTCGCCTCGGGAAATTTTTACCAAGCACTCGGCGTCCAGGTGCGCTTCGGTCGCGGCTTTCGACCCGAGGATGATCGCCCCGGGGCACCGGCGGTGGCTGTTATCTCATACCGTTATTGGCAGTCTCGATTTGCCGGGAGTCCGGCGGTGATCGGGAAGACGGTCTTCCTAAACCAAGTTCCGCTGGAGATCATCGGCGTAACGGAACCGGAATTTCAGGATCCCGTTTCGGGCCCGCATGGGGCCGAATACACATTACCTCTTTCGTCCGCGGCTTCGATCCGTTCGGATGGCAAGGATTTGGCCAATACGAACCATTGGTGGATCAGGATTATCGGTCGTCTAAAACCGGGAGCGACGCTCGAACAGGCCAGAGCCGGCTTTGAAGGAGTCTTTGAGGCCAGCGCCCATGAATCGATCCACGACCCCAAGAATCTGCCCCGCTTGCGGGTGGTTGCTGGCGGATACGGCACAACCGAGGCGGAACGGCATCGACAGAGTTCACTGCTCAAAATCGAAGCGGCGATCACCGTTCTTGTGCTCGGCGCAGCCTGCGTGAACGTCGCTAACCTACTGCTCGCGCGCGGAACGGGCCGGCGGCGTGAAATCGCCATCCGGATTGCGCTCGGCGCCAGTCGTTCACGCGTTGTTCGTCAATTGCTCACCGAGAGCCTATTGCTTTCACTCCTTGGCTCTGGAGTCAGCTTGGCGTTCGCTTTTTGGGGCTTTGATCTCCTTTCAATTGTTCTCCCCTACGGTGCGGTGCCGCGCCTCGATCTACGCGTGGTGGTCGTGAATCTCGCCTTGGCCCTTGTGGGTGGCTTCGCCTTCGGGTTGGCGCCTGCACTCCGTGCCACACGGCTCGATCTGACCGCCGAGTTCCAAGGTGGGGCAGGAAGATTCGGGAGTAGCCGCTCGCGACTCAGCCAAGCGCTACTCGTTGCCCAGATCGCGATCTCATTTATCGTCGTGGCGGGGGCTGGTCTGGCGGTCCAGACGGTCTATAATTTGCGATCGGTGGACGTGGGTTTCAACCGGACTAACCTGTTGGTCTTCCCGATCGATGCGGGGCTGGCAGGCTTCAACGGGCCGCAGGCCGTTGCCCTCGACGAGCGGATCAAGGCAAAGGTCGCAGAACTCGGCGGCGTAACGAGTGTAACCTACGCCGGTTGGCCCCACCTCATTGGCATTTCAGGTTTCTTAAACAGTTTTAGCGTGCCGGGAAATACGCCGACCGGAAAAACCAATGTCGCGGCGGCGTGGAATCCGGTCGCACCTGACTTCTTTCAAGTCTGCGAGATTTCGTTTTATTCGGGGCGCAATTTCAGCGAGCGCGATGGGGCAGGCACCCCGCAGGTTGCCGTGATCAACCGCACGATGGCCCGGCTATTATTTGGCGACGCCAATCCCGTCGGCAAACGCTTCGGGCGAGGGAAGAGCGAGCGGGAGATTGTCGGCGTGGTGGGCGACGTGAGGAATCGAGACTTGCGGAGCGCACCTGCACCAACCTTCTACACCCCCTTTGCGCAGGGCGCCATGGGGTCGGCTTTTTTCATCGCGCGAACCTCGGGCGACCCGCATGCCGTGATCCCCAGTATCCAGGGCGCCGTCCAAGCCGTGGAACCGAACTTGCCTGTGCCCCAACCGTATGTGCAGGACGACTTGATCAACTCAAACGTGTTGGGCACGGAAACTCTGCTTGAACGGATGTCCGTGGCTTTGGGATCTCTCGTGTTGGGGTTGGCGTGCATCGGACTATACGGGCTTTTATCCTACGCGGTATTCGCACGGACGCGCGAAATAGGAATCCGCATCGCGCTGGGTGCGCTGCCGGGCAGGATACATTGGACGATGCTTCGCGAGTCAGCGTCGGTCGTGGGACTTGGCACCTTGATTGGGATCGGCGGAAGCGTGGTCGTGCTGCATTCAGTTTCGCGGTTGTTCTACGGCGTGCCGTTCTTTGATCCGGCTACCTATGCCGGCGTTGCTTTGCTACTATTCGTGATCGCTGCACTCGCCAGCTGGCTGCCGGCCCGTCGAGCGGCCCGCGTCGATCCAATGGTGGCCCTTCGGGCGGAATGATAGGAGCCCCCCTAGGCGGTTTTAGAAGCCATGCGCTCGCTTCCCGCGATCGGCTTGGGCGCTTTGCATAGACGCTCTATGTAATAGGCTTGCACTGCCTTGCATAGACAGTCTATACAATGGTCATGACGCCTCCCAAGGACGAACTCCTGCAAGGCACGCTCGACATGATGATCCTCCGGGTCCTGAGCCGGGGAGACAAACACGGTTGGGCGATCGCGCAGCGAATAAAGGAGGTTTCAAATAACCTCCTCACTGTGGAAGAAGGCTCCCTTTACCCCGCCCTATTCCGGCTCGAGCGTCAGGGGTGGCTCGAGTCGGAATGGGGCCAGTCGGAAAAACAACGACGCGCAAAGTTCTACCGGCTCACCCGCTCGGGCAAGACCCAGCTCGATCGTCTCGCCGAATCCTGGGACCGTAAAATCTCCGCGGTTACATTCGTGATGCAGAACGCCTGAATCCCATGAGCGCCCTCCATTCCTTCCTTACGCGCCTAAGGAATGTATTTCGGAAGAACTCGATCGACCGCGATATGGCCGAACAGATCGAGCATCATCTCGATCTCATGACCGAGGAGAACCTCACGCTCGGCATGTCGCCTACTGAGGCGCGACAGGCGGCCCTGAGAAAATTCGGCGGCGTGGAGCAAATCAAAGAAGTTGCACGGGATCAGTTCGGTATCCGCTGGCTCGAGGATTTCGTGCAAGACATTCGCCATGGCATACGTCAGCTGCGCAAAGCCCCCGGATTTACCACCCTGGCCGTCCTCACGCTCGCGATCGGCATCGGCACGAACGCCGCTGTCTTCAACTTCGTCCATTCGCTGCTGCTCGCGCCCCTCACCTATGCCCGCCCGGGGGAAGTCATGCGCGTGATTTCCCAAGACCGGCTGAATCCCAGGAAGACCCGCGATTTTTCGTATCCCGCCTACCAAGAAATCCGGGAAAACAACTCTCTCTTCACCGATGTGCTCGCCTCCGCATCCCTGGTGGTGGGCGTGGGCGAAAAGGGGGACACGCGTCGCGCTCCGGCCGCGGTGGTGAGCGCCAATTATTTCTCGGTGCTCGGTATTGTGCCCGCGCAAGGCCGGCCCTTTCTGCCGGCGGAAGCGATGCCCGGTAGCGCCATCCCCGTGGTGATCGTGAGCCACACGTTTTGGCGGAAGCACCACTTCGACCCTGCGCTGTTGGGCTCGACTGTTACGATCAACAGCCGACCATTCACCGTAATAGGCATCTTGCCGGAGAGTTTTACGGGCACGACGGCGCTTTTCTTCACAGAGGTTTGGTTCCCGCTCGGGGTTTATAGTCAGCTGATGAACTCGTCGGACGCTGGTTCGACCTCGCTTACCGACCGGACCGGCACTGCATTGATGATTCTCGGCCGACTCAAGCCCGGGTTGACGGCCGCCGCAGCCGAACCCGCGCTCAAGGCGCTGGCTGCAAATCTGGCCACGCAATTCCCCGTCGAGCAAAAGGACCAGGTTCTCACGATGGCGCCCCTTTCCCGTTTTGCGTCCGCCAGCAACGATACTGCCGTGGCTTGGGTCGGCGGCCTTATACTCGGCATGGCGGCCATTGTGCTGCTCGTGGCGTGCCTGAATCTCGCCAACATGTTGCTGGCGCGCGGGACGGCGCGGCAAAAGGAGATTGCGCTTCGCTTGGCGCTGGGTGGGAGCCGCGCGCGGATCGTCCGGCAGCTCCTGACGGAGGGCTTCCTGCTGGCGCTGCTCGGCGGGACGGCTGGTCTCCTGTTCGCGATGTGGTCGTCCAACCTGCTTGTCGCCTTGATCGGCCGAATGATTCCGGTCGAACTGGTTTGGATGGCCGGTCCGCAAACCGCAATGCTCGCGGCTACGTTTGGTTTCTGTGTGGTGGGCACATTGGTCTTTGCGCTCGGGCCCGCACTGAAGCTATCGCGCGGCGAGGTCTTGGCGCACTTGAAGGGTCACGCGGGCGAGGACGGCGTGCGCCGGCGCCGGAAATTCCTCCCACGCAATCCGCTCGTCTCAGCGCAAATCGCCCTTTCTCTCGCCCTGCTCACCTCTGCGGCACTTTTCATCCGCAGTGCCGCCAGCGCCGGGACAGCGGACACCGGCCTGAAGGCAGACCGGGTCTTTCTCGTCGAAGTCGACGCCAGCCTTTCCGGTCACAATCAGAAACAAACGCTGGCTCTCTATCATCGCCTTGAGGAGCATTTCGCGGCACTTCCGGAAGTGGAAAGCGTGAGCGTGTCTGCTGATATGCCGTTAAGTGGCCTGGATCTGGAAAAACAAGCACGCCGCGCGAATGGCGCCAACGACCGAAAGTCGCTGGTGAGCGCAAAATGGAACGGGGTCGGCGAAGATTACTTCAAGGCCGCAGGTCTCCCCCTGTTACAGGGACGCCCGTTCACCGCAACGGAGGCGACGCAAGTCGGCGGGCCGCCGGTTGTAATCATCAATGAGCTACTGGCGAAACGACTCTGGCCAGACGGCGACGCCTTAGGCGAGCGCCTGCAATTGACCAATGATGGGGCGGCGACGAACTCCGTAGTCAGAACCGCCACCCGTGACCAGCCGGACAACACCTTTGAGGTTGTTGGTATCGTGCCAACGACGCGCCATGCCCTGTTCGAGTCGCGACCTGATCCGGCCTTCTATCTGCCGTTCGTCCGCGGTTTTCAAAGCCATGTTTTTTTCCACGTAAAGTTCGTTGCCTTGTCGCACGACAATGAGGCCGCGATGGCGGAGCTGCTGCGCCGGGCAGTGAGCGAAACGGACGCGTCCCTGCCCGTGCTTTCGCTGGAGACATTTGCGCAACACTTGCACGACAACATCCAAATCTGGGTAGTTCGGTCCGGCGCCGCGCTTTTTTCCGCGTTCGGGGGGCTGGCGCTCTGCCTCGCCGTTGTGGGCGCTTATGGTGTGATAGCCTATTCGGTCGCGCGCAGGACGCGTGAAATCGGCATCCGGATGGCACTCGGCGCGCGACCCAATGCCGTGCAACGGATGATTCTTTGGGAAATCGCAGTGATGCTGGCCACTGGCCTGACAATCGGCCTATTGCTCTCCCTAGGCATCGGCAAAGTGATGAGCAGTTTGCTCTACCGCGTGGACGCGTTGGATCCGGTCGCGTTTACAGTGGCACCAGTAGCGCTGGCGATTGCCGCGATTCTTGCGTGTTGGCTGCCGGCGAGACGAGCCACAAAGGTCGACCCGATGGTCGCGTTGCGCGCAGAATAACCTTATAGCTTCCAGCTCTTCGCATCAAAACGCGATATGGACGCTAATCGACACCCTGTCGGGTCGCGGTCGTGCTTGTGATCCGCATAAGCCTGTCTGCAACTCGGGGGTTCCGCGAGGGAGTCTTTGACTATTTCGCCTAATAGCGAAACAGTCTTGGCATGAACTCCCGTGCTCCTCTTAACCGGCTCCGCCAACGGGCGGAGGTATTCAAGGCCTTGGGACACCCTGACCGGTTGCGCATCGTGGACGATCTCGCCGCGGGCGAACGTTGCGTATGCGACTTGGTGAAAGCAGTCGGCTCCAGTTGGTCTACGGTGTCGCGTCACCTCTCGGTCTTAAAGCAGGCCGGGGTGGTGGCGGACGAGAAGCGGGGGATGCAGGTGTTCTACCGGGTGGCGCTTCCCTGCGTGGCTTCGTTCATGGATTGTCTCGACACCGCCCGGGCGGGCGAGGCCGTAGAGATGCGGCGCTGCTTTAATGCGAAGACGAGCGCTGCCGAAGTGCCAGCACGATGAATTCAATCGATACCACGCTCAAAAGACACCTGGCGCCAAGTCGCTCCGACGCGCCTGCGGCGTTCTTGTGCTTGCGGCGGGGGTGCAGCTCGTTGTCGGCACCTTCTGACGCGCACCAACCACATCATCAACCGCATCCACGACCGCAGAACACCCCATAGATAGACTGACCGCAACCGTTCATAGTAACATGCCGCACGACCGCGAGACCATCATCTGTTGCCACTGTCAGCTTGTTCTTGGTTTGGAGCCAACCTGCTCGGCCAGAATGGAGTCAGCATGCAAGAGCTGGCGCGCTCAGATCGCACCTCGCGTCGCCCAACTCGAGTAAATCCCCAGCAATCACACGTCCAATCCAACCCATCCCACTATGAAAACCATTCAAGTCTATGATCCCCCCATGTGCTGCTCCACCGGCATCTGTGGCACCGATATCAATCCTGATCTGGTCAGCTTCGCCGCAATGCTTGCGCAGCTCAGCACGCACGGGCTGAAGGTCGAGCGCTACAACCTCGGGCAGCAGCCGATGGCGTTCGTGAAAAATGACTCCGTCAAGGCTCTGCTCGACAAAGAAGGCGCGGAAGCGTTGCCGATCATATTTCTGGACGGCGAGGTCTATTTGAAAGGCCGCTATCCGACCGCGACGGAGCGGCCGGTCTTCTTCACTGCTGCGCTCGGCCAGGTTGAGAAGGTGACGCCATGAATCTCCCCCGCTATCAACCCGATCCGGCCAAAGCCACGCGCTTCCTGTTTTTCACCGGCAAGGGCGGAGTCGGCAAGACCTCACTCTCCTGCGCCACGGCCTTAAAACTTGTCGAGGCGGGCAAACGGGTGCTGCTGGTGAGCACCGACCCGGCCTCCAATCTGGATGAAGTGCTGGAGACGAAGCTCTCCAACACGCCCACACCGATCGCCGGAGTGCGTGGACTCAACGCGATCAACATCGATCCGGTTGCGGCGGCGGCGGCGTATCGTGAGCGTTTGATTGGCCCAATGCGCGGTCTGCTGCCGGTGGCGGCCCTGCGGAGCATGGAGGAGCAGCTTTCCGGCTCTTGCACGGTGGAGATCGCGGCTTTCGACGAGTTCTCCGGCCTCATTGGCAACGCCGAAACGACCAAGAACTATGATCACGTCATTTTTGATACCGCGCCGACTGGCCACACGCTGCGGCTGATGAGTCTGGCCAAGGCGTGGGACCAATTCCTCGACAAAAACACCAGCGGCACCTCCTGCCTCGGGCCGCTCGCCGGTTTGGAAAAGCAGCGGGGCATCTACGAGGCCACGGTCAAAACGCTCGCTGATCCCGCGGCGACGACGCTCGTGCTCGTGAGCCGCCCACAACTTGCCGCCCTGCGCGAAGCCCAGCGCACGTCCAAGGAACTTCACGCGCTCGGCGTGGGCAATCAGTGCCTTGTCATCAACGGCCTCTTTGAAACGAAATGCCCGGAGGACCTGATCGCACAGGCGATGCAGGAGCGCGGCGTGTCTGCTTTGGCTTCGGCCCGGGAGTTCATCGGCAGTATGCCGAGTTTCATCGTGCCGCTAAGGCCCATCAATATCCTGGGACTCGGCGGGTTGCATGTGTTGCTCAATGGCGGGGACACGCCCGCTCAGGTCGCGTCCACACCGCAGGGTGACCACTGGACACCTCCAGAAATGGAGAGTCTGGAATCCTTGGTCGCGACCATCGAGCGCCAGGGCCACGGGGTCGTCATGACCATGGGCAAAGGCGGCGTGGGCAAAACCACCGTCGCTGCCGCCATCGCCGTAATGCTGGCAAAACGCGGGCACCCGGTGCATCTCAGCACCACCGATCCCGCGGCTCATGTCGCCCAGACCCTGGCGGGGCAGGTGGACGGCCTCACGCTCAGCAAGATCGATCCCGCAGCGGAGACCGCGGCCTATCAGGCTGAGGTCATGCAAGCTCAAGGTGCCGCGATGGACGCTGCCGGCCGCGCCCTCCTGGAAGAGGATTTGCGCTCGCCCTGCACCGAGGAGATTGCGGTATTTCGCGCCTTTGCGCGCGAAGTGGGACAGGGAACCAAGCGCTTTGTCGTGCTCGATACCGCGCCCACCGGCCACACGCTGCTGTTGCTGGACGCCAGCGAAGCCTATCAGCGGGAACTGGAGCGTCAGGCGCGCAGCACCCAACCGGCGGAGGTGATGCACCTGTCGGAGCGGCTTCGCGATCCCGTCTTCACCCATATCCTGCTCGTCACGCTGCCGGAAGCTACTCCGGTTCACGAGGCGGCCGCTTTGCAGGAGGACCTGCGCCGGGCGCACATCGAACCCTTCGCGTGGGTCATCAATCAAAGCCTCCTCCAGAGCGGTTCGTGCGATCCGCTGCTTCAGCGCCGCGAGGAAGCCGAGCATCGCTACCTGCGCGAAGTGGTTGAAAAACACTCTACCCGCACCGCCTGGCTGCCATGGCAGGCCCAGGAGCCCGTCGGCCCGGAAGCGCTGGCTCGGCTGGCGGCATCTCACCTTCAACCCGCTACTATATGAAAGAAACCATCAACGAAAAGACCCAGGAGCTAATCGCGCTCGGCGCCTCGATAGCCGCGCAATGTCAACCTTGCCTGAAACACCATGTGGCCAAGGCCAGAGAACTCGGCTTGGGCGACGAGGAGATCCAGCAGGCCATGGAAATCGGCCGCATGGTCAAGCTGGCGGCCGCTTCCGCTTTCCGGGAATACGAAAAGCAAGCCACCGCCCAAGCCCAAGCCGGGGGGGAGTCGTGCTGCAAAAAGGGCAGTGGTTGCTGCTGAAGTTACTCACCCCATTCGCCCCGATATGCCCAAGCCCATCATCCTCATTCTCTGCACCGGAAACTCCTGCCGAAGCCAGATGGCGGAAGGATTGCTCCGCGCCGCCGCCGGCGATTCCATGATCGTGCATAGCGCTGGCTCCAAGCCCGCCGGCCGCATTCACCCGCGGGCCATCGCTGCGATGGCCGAACTCGGCCTCGACATCTCTGGCCAACGCTCAAAGTCGCTGGACGAGTTTCTCGGTCAACCGATCGATGTGGTCATCACGGTCTGTGCCAACGCCGACGCCGCCTGCCCCGCGTTCCCGGGCAAGGTAAGGCGCTACCATTGGGGGTTTGACGACCCCGGGCACACCGTCGGCACCGAGGAGGAGATCACCGCCCACTTCCGCCAGGTGCGTGATCTCATGAACACGGTCTTCTCCGCCTTCGCCGCCGGTTACGCCCTGCGCGGCTGAATCGCCGGCCACGATCTGAGCCATTTATCATGACTGAATCCGTTGCCAAAAACATGTCGTTCCTCGACCGTTATCTCACGGTCTGGATCTTTGCCGCGATGGGGGTCGGGGTCCTCCTCGGCCAGTTCGTGATCACCAATCCGGCGGCGTTCTTCGAGCCCCTCACCGTCGGGACGACCAATCTGCCCATCGCGGTCGGTCTCATCCTGATGATGTATCCGCCGCTCGCGAAGGTGAAATACGGTCAACTGCCCAAGGTCTTTGCCAACACCCGCATCCTCGCCCTCTCGCTCGTGCAGAACTGGATTGTTGGGCCGATCCTGATGTTCCTTCTCGCGGTGCTCTTCCTACGCGACCGGCCAGACTACATGGTGGGTCTCATCCTGGTGGGCATCGCCCGCTGCATCGCGATGGTGCTCGTCTGGAACGAGCTCGCCAAGGGCAGCCGCGAATACGCCGCCGGGCTCGTCGCGCTCAACAGCATTGCGCAAATCCTCTTCTACAGCGTGTTCGCGTGGGTCTTCATCACGGTGTTGCCACCGTATTTCGGGCTCGAAGGCCGGGTGGTCGTGATCGCGATGAAGGACATCTTTTGGAGCGTGATGACCTACCTCGGCATACCGTTCGCCGCTGGGGTGCTGAGCCGCGTGATCTTGGTCCCGCTCAAGGGTGAGGCCTGGTATGAGCAAAAGTTTATCCCAAAGATTTCGCCACTCACGCTCGGCGCACTGCTCTTCACCATCGTGATGATGTTCACGTTCAAAGGTAATGCCATCGTCGAACTTCCCTTCGACGTGCTGCGTATCGCCCTCCCGCTCGTGATCTACTTCGGGGTTATGTTTTTCGTCAGCTTCCTCATGGCCAAGAAACTCGGGGCCGACTACGAACGGTCCACGACCCTCGCCTTCACGTCGGCGGGCAACAATTTCGAGCTGGCGATTGCCGTGGCGATAGCGGTCTTCGGCCTGAATTCCGGCGTGGCTTTCGCGGCCGTCGTGGGCCCTCTCGTGGAAGTGCCGGCGCTCATCGGCCTGGTTCATGTGGCGCTGCGCATGCGCCGATACTTCCCCGCCAGCACCGAACGGAGGCCAACGCCCTAGGAGGAATGCGATGGACACGCCCGCGCTTACTCTCCTCGGCTTGTGCGTCTCGGTCGCAGTCTTCGGGGTCGGCACGGGCCGACTAGGCTTGGGCATCGCTGTTCTGGCGGCCCCGACACTATCGCTGTTCCTGCATCACAACATGGCGATGGTGCTGCCGTTCAGCTTGGCCCTCAATGCCGCGACATGTGTCACCACCGCAGTCCTTTTCGCGTTTCGAGACAGGTCCAGCTGGCGACACGCCCTCGACCTTACAGCGATTACGGCGGTCTTAAGAAAGCACGAAGACTCCAGCTTCACCTGCCCGCTGCATCCTAGACTAGCAGCAGGAGGATATCTGATCGAAGAACGCCGGGACGCGTTGCCGCCGAAGATCGCCGAGGCGACCGCCGTCCCCCTGTTCCGCCTAAAGGTGAGCTATGTGGGTCCGGAGGCGGCGGCCGAGAAATTCCGGGTGCCGTGGCAGATTTCGCGGCAGCGCATCGCGCCGACCTGATCGCCCGGCGGGCCGCTCATACGATCGCGCAGGTCATGAATTGGTCCGACCGCCCCAAGGTGTGGGCTCGGGCAGGGCTCTCGGGGATCGTCAGTCCGTGGCGCTGCAAGCATGAGGCACGCTGAGCTAAACCCATCTGTTGTATTATTAGCACAAAAGAACATATAGCACGACTACTCCGCATGACCCCACCGAATTCGTCCGCAAATGGCGCAAGGTCGCCCTCACTGAACGGTCTGCCTGCCAGTCCCATTTCATGGACCTGTGCGCGTTGGTGGGGCATCCCACCCCGGTCGAAGCCGACCCCACCGGGCAGGATTTCGCCTTTGAGCGCGGGGTCGGCAAGCTCGCCGGCGGCGATACCACCAAGGTCGGTGACGCCGTCGGGCTGAGCATCGAGGAATTCGACCTGGCCGCCACGGCAACACGTAAAATCATCGGGGCGGTTTTTGTCCCAGCTGGCAGCCGGCTTTTCGGCCGCACTGTTTGACCCGCACCAGAGAAACAGCAGCTTGCCGGCATCCCCCTCTTGGGCTGCTCCCCTTTTTAGCACAAATACACAGATGCGCATATCACTCGTAAACCAGAAGGGTGGAGTCGGAAAATCCACCGTCGCCGCACTCTTGGCTGCGGCCTTCAAGGCGGCCGGCAGCATTGGCGCTATTCCCACCATCGAGCAGAACCCGGATGCCGCCTTCGTCATCATCGACAGCCCCGGCCACCTCAACCTCGATAGCGCAGCCTCTCGGCTGCTCATGAGCTCGGTGGTGTCCTCGGCCGACCGCGTGGTCCTGGTGAGCGAGATGAGCGGCAATTCGCTGCATGCGTCGACGCCCACGGCCGCCTTGGTGAAGCAGTTCCTCCGGTCCGGGGCCAAGGCGGGCGTCCTGTTCAACCAGGTGCGCAAGCAGACCATCGTCGGGCAGCAGGACATGAAGAACCTCGCCAAGACGATCGGCCTGCCGGCCTACAAGCACTGGCTGCCCCTGGCGTCGGCCTACGAGCAATTCTCCAGCCTCGGTTGGTCGGTCGTGACCGGCGCCGAGCGCGAACGCGTCGCCTCCCTGGCCAAGGAAATCATCCAATGAGCAAGAACACCCTCCAAGCCCTCGCGGCCGCCGGCAAGGCCGCCGCGGCCGTCGCCCACACGAACGCCGTGGATAAGCTCAGCACCGCCCCCGGGAAGAAGTCCGGGATGAAGGCGAAGGCCAAGCCGGCCGAGAGCACGGAGCGCGAGCGGTTGAACCTCTATCTGACCGGCAACGACGCCACGATCCTCCGCGAGCTGCGAAAAATGGTCGTGAACGTGACCGGCGACGCCGCCTCCGGGAACGCCCTCATCCTGACGGCGCTGCGGGCACTTGATCTCAAGCAGTCGGCCCGGCTCCTCGAGCTTTACCGCGGGGTGAAGGCCGACGACGCCCGGCGCAAGTAGCCGCGACCGGCGAAGTCGAAAACACCGCCTTAAAACAGATCTCTTTCCCAGTATCGTGCTACTGTGCTTATAGCACAAAAGTTCAGACGCCCCATGAAGACCAAAACTCCAGACCTATTCAGGGCGACTGTGCACCAGATTCTGCGTGCCGCGCAGGCCGGCGGGGCTACCGCGGAAGTGGTGTCCGCCTCTTTTCTTCGTGCGCTCGAGATCGTTTATGGTCCAAACCCATTCTCGCGTCCCGCCGCCAAACTATCCTGGCGCCGCACCGCACGGGCCATGGCCGCGAGCAAGGAAGACTGGCGTGACCTCGATCGTGCGGCCCTTGCCCGTGTCCGAAAGGGCATAGCTCAGGCCGGTGCCGGTCAGACGCACGATCTCGGGTCCTTCGCCCGCTATTCTGGCACCCGCATTACGGCGCCTCAGCGCCGGCGCATGGTGGCGGCCATAAATGCCCGGATCGCCCATTATCGGCGCTGCCGGCAGCTGCTCCGCCACGTGACGGCCGATGTGCTCTCGGCCGGGCTGGAGCTCTTCTCCTCTAAGGAGGAGTTGGCCCTCTGGCTCTGCGAGCCGGCAAGGGCGCTCGCCGGCGAGATACCTCTCCGGGCGATCCGCCAGGCCAAGGGCCGCGCCCGGGTCCTCAACATACTGCGCGCGCTGGCGCACGGTGTTTTCCTCTGACCGCGACCGATCACTCCAGCGAATCCACAGGACTTGTAGCCAGTTGTAAGTGAAAACGGTTACAACCCGATAAAACTCCTTACAACTCTGGTCGTGTCAGGCACCACACCCCCGTAGCGTGCCAGAATGGACCCCTGCTCCCTATGAAGAAGAAACCAAATTCCCGGCCTGCAGCCAAGAAGGGCATGGCCCGTCGGGACTCGGGACCTCTCGCGAAACCGTTCTTCCTGAAGCGAAAACTAACGTCCTCCTTCCGGTCCGCGAAACCTTTCCTAAAGGGAGGCACGGACTCAACGCTGACGATCAGCAACGAGCGTGATCATACGGTCCCGTGATCTGCCCCCCGTAGCGTGCGAGAAAGGACCGGTTTGGGGACAGCCCGCCGGCGGCGGCCGCTCCCTCTGACGCAGGCCTAGGAAAACAGGGGAGGGTTTTGGAACAGGCGGCCGAGCCTGTGCTTTTGGAACTGACCTACTTTGCTGTGCTTTTTAAGTGACGGGGTGTGCCGGTGACTCAAGCGGCGCCTGTAGGCGGGTTTCTTAAATCAGCCAGACCTATGGCCTGAAAAGCAAGCCGAGTGTCGCGAAGGCGTCATTTTCAGTTGGTCACCATTTGTGACCTACTGACTTTCTTCCGCCTTGCTTTTTGGCAGATAGGGTAAGACGGTAAGACATGGAAACTACCCTTTCAACAAAAGGCCAGGTCGTGGTGCCACAAGCCGCCAGGCAAAAACTCGCGCTTCGTCCAGGCACGAAATTCGTCTGTCGGGTTACCAATGGCTCGATTCTGCTGACGCCGAAAACGACCCCGCCTGGCCGGCCGCGCTTGGTCCGTGATCACGCCACCGGGCTGACCATCACCAAAGGACCGGAGAACGGGCCAACGGTCACGGGAGATACGGTTCGGGCTATCCTGGCCGAATTCCCATGAAGCACCTTCTCGACATCAATACGCTGATCGCTCTCGGGCACTCCGCCCATGTCCACCACGCGAGGGCCATCGCTTGGTATCGTGCGTTGCCGGTGGCGACGACCGCCCTTTGCACATGCGCGATCACTGAATTGGGGTTCGTGCGCGTCGCGGTGCAAGCAGGCCTGCAAGCCGACGTGCCGGCCGCACGCAAGGCCCTAGCCGCCCTAAAGTCATCGAGTTCGATCCCGTTCGAGATGATGAACGACGCGCTCGGCGTCGACCGGTTGCCAGGCTTCGCTAAAACGCCCTCGAAGCTCACCGACGGACATCTGTTCGAGCTGACGCGTGCTAACAAAGCTCAATTCGCGACTCTCGACACAGGCATTCCTGGCGCCGCCGTGTTGCCGTAGCTGACCTTCCGGCGCAGCATGCTTCCTCAGGTATTCCGACCGAAACACAGCATTCCGCGCACACTAAAGTAGGTCAGTTCCTATCCCTTAAGAACTGACCTACTTCGCTGTGCTTTTGCCCGCGATTTCCTTCCGCCTCATGACTCCATTTCCAGGTCGGCAGGCGTTTAAGTCGTCCCTGCCATTTCCTCGGCTACGAACCTAGCAAACGGTTCGATGTTCTGGTCGGCCGAAGCCACTTCGAGCGCCGCCATGTAGCTGGAGCGGCGTTCCATGCGCAGCACCGTCCAGGGATATCCGCCGGACGCTAGCATCAAGTTCAGGAGGAAACGGCCTAGCCGACCGTTACCGTCTCCGTAGGGATGGATGAACACAAAGACGAAATGCCCCAGAACGGCGCGCACCCAGGCATCGGGTTCACCCCGCAACAGCTCGAATAGCGTTTGCATGCACGCGGGCACGGCGTCTTTCGGCGGCGGAACGTGGCGCGATGCCGTGATGTAGACCGCCCGCTCTCGATATCCGGCGAGTTGCCATGGCTCAAGGATGCCTGCCTGGACAGAAGGGCTGAACAACGCGCGATACCAAACCGCCAGGCTGCGCTCGAAGACGGCGCCCGCGCTCGCGCCGCCATACATCTGCGAAATTGATTCAAGGACTTTTGTATGCGCCTCGAAGTAGCCGCGCGCCGCCATGGCGTCGGCCTGCTTGCGGTCTTCCGCCCGGCTGATGTCCCATTGCCCCGACGCCACCCGTGCGATCAGGTCGGGGGTGACCCGGTAGCCCTCGATTGAAAGTGAGTTGTAGGCATCGCGGACATAGATGGCATTAGCTTGTTCGAGATATAGCGCCAGTTCGGGTCGGGTGGCAGGAGGGATCGGCCGCTGGGCCAGCACTCTCTCCCGCCACGCGCTCCACATGGCCGTTAGCCGCTCCGCCTGGGGCCATTCCATCCTTGGCGCAGCGGCCAGAGGCGGCTGCTGCGCAAACGGATTTTTGAGTGCAACCTGGTATCCCGCCGCGGCAATGTCTGCCGCAATGCTCGTCGCGTCGGCGCTGCGTCCAACCTCGGCCAGAGCGCCAAGCAGACGACCTGCCGCCGCTGCGTTCCATTCGGTCAACAATGCCCGAGCCAGGTCATCGCGCCTGACCCGCTTCAACGCGATCTCAGCGGTCAGGGGATCCAGCCTGAAGAACGTCGGCGTAGTGCGCGCAAGCGCTGACCCGAGCGGCATTACCCGCACGCCGTTCACCACCTCGGTCACCGCGGGGAGAGTGCTGGCGTTGGCGTGCATGAAGATGGAAGAGCCAACCGGATGCTCGATATTGGTGTTTCCGCCCGTGGCGGCCATGACCATGATCTGACGCGGAGTGCCCATCTTGCCTGTATGCAGGTCAAGTGAGCATTCAGGGGAAAGAGAATAGCTATCTCCGAACCGCGAACCAAGATACGCCGCAACAAAGGACCAGAACGAGGAGTGCCAGAGGACAGTGTCTCCTGGCTTGGCGTCCGGAGTGGCCAGCAGATACCAGCCGCGGATGATTTCCCACAACCAGCCGCGCGCCTGCAAAAGCTCACGGTCTCGCCGTGAGATTTTGTCGGATCGAACTACGGCCTCTTGGGCGGTCTTATGGACGCGCTCAAGGGCGGCAGCAAGTTGGTTGGTTGTTGGGGCTGGCATCGTTATGTTTTAATGTATAACAACATTCTCGTTTAATGCTGTCAATCGTTATTGTTTAGTGCGTTATTGTAGTCAAACCATTGTTTATGACCTAGAAACGTAATGCCACGCTGCCGTAGCCGCGGTGATGTTCACCTTGACGCGCCATGAGTCCGATTGGCCGTTTGTTCATCGCGTGCATCGATATGATCACGGCCAGAAATTGGTCGAAACCTTCCGGCGCCGCATGCCCAGGGCGCCACGACAGAGGAGGGATGGAGCTTTTGCGCACACTAAAGTAGGTCACTTCCTATCCCTTAGGAGGGTATGTCTTAATGAAACCTGATTTTTTTCGTCATTTCACTGTCATATCTTATTATACCGCATAGGGCTAGGAAATTCTTGTTGGCCGTCGCCTTTTTTGCTCCAGGAGTCTAGGATTTACGCCCCTGCCGGGGTTCAAAACCCGGTTCAGTATGGCGACCCAACCACTATCCTCCTGCCGCTCTGGCCAAGAACCGCTTGGCCCCACCCGTCATTCTGGGCGAGACATCCAGCGCACGTCCTGTTGTGCGACCTTCCAGACTCCCGCCAACCGGCCCCTTCAGGCGCCGCGTTTAGCACGCTGTCCTGTCTTGGCGGCTCGTTTCCGTAAATTGATGTCTTCCATGCACTTTCTAGCGGCGAGGCTCTGGGCTTCCGTGCGGCGGCTCCCTCCAAGACTTCCAAGTTTCGTAGCCCATTCTGTCACTAAGTCCGGCGCCGACGGAGGTGGGACCACCTTGGTTGACCGGGCGGTCACCGGCTTGCGCCCCTCGCAACCGGTTGCCAAACCGCTTTTTAGCGCAGCTGAGACGGTCCCGGCGCCTGGGAAACCTTCGTTGCCCCGCTTGGGATTTGCCCAACTGGCCAGGTCGCGAAGAAGCTCAATCGATCGGCCCAGATTGAATTTTGGCTTAGGCAAGTCCTTCACCGCCTGCTGCAGCGCTGCGAGAGCCTTACTTGATTCTTCCGCCCGCCGGGCGATCTCGGCCATGTCCACGCGCCAACGGTAGCGCTACCGTGCCGAGAAGCAAGCCTCAGGATCCAGAGAGCATCTACGTTGCTATATCCAAAAATCATGAAGGCCAAAAAATCTCAACCCAAGCGGAAGCACCCCGCCAAGAAGGCGGCGCGGCGAAAGAGCAACCGCCCTGACTTTACCACTGAGCGCGGCATCGCGAAGCGTTGGAAGGAAGGCCGCGGCAAGGGCGACGGTCGGGACTACTTCCCCTGGTTCCTCGTCCCCGAATTTTCATCGCGCGGCTACCGGGTGATGACCATGAGTGCCAAGTTCCTCCGGGTCATCCACCTGTTCTCCACCCTCGAATGGCTGGTGTTCCTCCTACTTGAGGCAGACCCCGACATTATCAGCCTGAAGGAACAGCATCCAGCTGACCGCGACCAGACCCGCGCGATCGCCAAGATGCTTAAGATTAAGCGTCACCCTCGCATGTATGGAGCCGACGTGGTCGTGACCACGGACTTCCTCATCGAAGTGCGCACCGCGACGGGCACGGTCACGAAGGCCATCACGGTAAAATGGTATAAGGAGCTGCGGGATCGGTGCGTCATCGAGAAATTGCAGATCGAGCAAGCCTACCACGCCGCCCGCGGGACGCTCTTCAAGATCATGACCGAGCGCGACGCTCCTCGTGAGCTGGTGAAAAACCTGGCGATCGTCCGCTCGATGCTTCGCCCGGGCTCTATGATGGACATCCCCGATGCGGCCATCAAGGCGGCCGACGCCATCATGCGGCCGCAGCTTGGCCGGGCAGTCTGGGGCCAGATGTGCGTCGGCTGCGATGCGGCGCTCCGGCTCAAGCCAGGCACGGCTGCACGGATCGCCAAGTTCCAGATCGCGTCCCGGAACTGGGCCGTCGACCTGACCCAGCCCCTCATGTCCCGCCAACCCTTCCGCATGATTTCCCAATGAAAACCAACAAAAGCATGACCATGTCACCGAAACCAAAATGCCCCGCGGTCTTACCTGAGACCGGCCCCAGCAAATACCGGGAGGCCTTCGCGCACGCGCGCCGTCGCCCTTTGACAAACCCCAGCGCCGCCAAGATCGCAGGTTCCCTCCACGAGATTGACGCGGCGAAGCTCGATCCGCGCCTGGTCGATACCGCAGCACCGGTGGCGGCCCGGCTGAACAGCATATTTATGATCGTGACCCAAACCGGCCATGTCGTCGCAGCCCGCGTGTTTGACGAGGCGCCAGACATCCTGCGGCGCGATCGCGCTTCGCCGCTGTTCCACACGGCAACCGAAAACGCACAGGGCCATCCCCGTCATTACCGCCAGGCAAACTAACCGAAACGTCCACCATCCCCTCCCACCACCTACCCCTTACCTACCCATGAAAACCAACAAAAACAACCCGTCCAAAAACAAACGCCCCTCGGTGTCATCCGACATCCTGTCTGCCATGCGCCGCAAGGCCTGCCCGCAAGAACTTCATCACAACCACCCCACCAAGGTGGCGTTCCCGCCAGCCGCAGGTGCCCGGTATCAAATTGATTCAGCCTGCCTCGACATGCGCGCCACTCTCCCTGGCGCGCACCGGGAGCTGGGGCAGGCCTACCTGAATATCCGCGTCGATAGCGCCACCGGACAAATCGTGGACGCCAAAATCGAATTCGGTGCTACCGGCGCGGCGCCGTGGGTCACGAAGTGCAACCCCTATCGGCCTCAGTTCAAGGCCGTCGTTGAACGGGCGTTCACCCGTCTCCTCCGCCACGACCAGTCGAACTAAACGCCTTCACCAACCTCCCTCCATTCCCTTATCTGCGTGTTGGGTTGTGGACACCGGACGCGAAGGAGACTCGCGCGAGTCGACTCGTCATCAAGTGTGTCACCCTATCGGATGTGACGACCCATGCGGGGCAGCTTATCGGTCTTCCAGACGACATCCATACTGATCCCAACGTAAATCAAATCTTCGTCGCCTCGGCGGAAGACATGGCGAAGAATGGGCGCTACGGGTCTCCGATCTTGGCCACCATTTCACTCGATAGCACACTCCGCCTCTACGCGATCGGTCCATGCGTGCTTCACGTTCGACCCAACCTCAAACCAATCTAGGGACTGAATTTTGCATGCTCTTGGGTAGTCGATCGCGAGGGGCAGCGCATGCGATGAGGCTCCGAACAAGGTCTAACCCGAAATCGGACGCTCCCTATGACCACGAGATCAACGCCACGAACCAAGCCCGCCCGCCTCCGTCCGTGTTTAGTCCCGTGGCTCGTCAGCGAGCGCGATTTGGTTCGCTACCTCTCCCGGGAACTACGCGCGTGCCTTGCGGGGCGCGTCGTGCTTTTCCTCCATCGGAACATAGGTAGAGGCACTACGGTGCTGCTGGCGATTGTGCGGATGCCGGACGACCAAGGAGCTTTGGCGGCTGCGTGGGAGTCCTATCAACGTGGCAGAGTGACGAGGGTGCGCCTGCAGGAGCTGCCGGCAATTCGGCGAGCAAGGCAGTTCGACCGCATAGCACAAAAGCCCACGAGCGCCCGATGAAGAAGGCAGGCACCCGGTCTGCTGCCAAGACGGTGAGGCTGCGATCCCTGCTGGCAAAAGTCACTCCGGCCAATAAGCCGGTGAGAGACCCTTGGAAGGTGCCGACGGCCGAGGAGTGGCTGCACAAGGACCCGGCGGCCCTTGCCCGTGTCCGAAAGGGCCTCGCCCAGGCCGGGGCCGGTCAGACGCACTATCTCGGGTCATTCGCCCGCTATTCTGGCGCCCGCATTACGGCACCTCAGCGCCGGCGGCTTGAGGCAGGTCTCAAACTGCAGATCCGGCTTTACCAGCAATGCCTCAATCTGCTCCCAGCCCTGAATGTGGAGGTATATCTGGCCGGAATGGAGTTGTTCGCTACCGAGGCGGCTTTGGCGCTCTGGTTGTGTGCTCCTGCCCGGGCGTTTGCCGGCAAGCTCCCAATTCGCGTGGCGCGCACCGCAAAGGGCAGGAAGCGGGTCGCCAATCTCTTGGGGGCTCTGGCGCATGGGGTGTTTGTCTGACCACCCTTGTAGCGTTCTACAAATCTCGCTTCGCATTTGCCACGTGGCTCCACCGGATGAATGTCTCCGCCATGCACCGGCCTCGGAACGATCGCACCGGCCGCAACGACCCGTGTCCATGCGGGAGCGGCAAGAAGCACAAGCACTGCTGCTTGGGGCGGGAGGGAGGCTTGCCCCCGGCCTGGGCCGCTGAACACTCTGAGGCGCTGGAGCGGCAGCGAGTCAAGATGCAGGGACATGGGCGGCCGATCATCGCGGAGGAAGCCAACGGGCAACGCCGGGTCGCCGTGGGCTCACTCGTTTACAGCTCGGAGCGTTGGAAAACATTTCATGATTTCCTGCGCTTCTACCTCTACGAACTGCTCCTGAAGGGCAAATGGGTGGAGACCGAACGAAAGAAACCGAAAACAGAGAGGCACCTGCTCCTCAACTGGGTCGATGAGGTCGACGCCTACTTGAAAACGGGCCTGACGAAGCCCGACGGCGTAGGTGGGCTGCCCATGACCGCGTTGCCGGCGGCCGTGCTGGGACTGGCATACAACCTCTATCTCATCTCCCACAACAACGGCCGGGTGCATCGCGTGCTCATCCAGCGGCTAAAACAGCCGGGGCAATTCCTCGGGGCGTATTATGAGGCCTTCGTCACCGGGGCCATGATCAGGGCCGGCTTCGATATCGCCCTCGAAAACGAAAAGGATGGCACCACCAAGCACTGCGAATTCACCGCCACCTACCGAGCGACCGGCCAGCAGTATTCGGTTGAGGCGAAGATGCGCCACTCGCAAGCAACGCCGATTAGGGTAACTGGCCTGCTCGCCAAGGCCCTGGAGAAACCTGCCCTGCATCCGCGTATCGTCTTCATCGAAATCAACGCCGCTCATGACAGCACCGGCGCCGCCGCGAAAACCGTCGTGCAGGAAGTGGCCGCGCAGGTCATGGGCTTAGAGGCCGGGTTCACCACGGAAGGCCAGCCGGCGCCACCTACCTATCTTTTCCTCACCAACCAGCCGCCAGCCACGACCGCTACCCCGCACACCTTCGCGGGCGCCACGCAGGGCTTCCGGATGCCGGACTTCACGCCCATGACCGGAGAACTGGCCGAGGCAATCGCCTGGCGCGCCCGGCATCGCGCCATCCTCGACCTCTCCGAATCGCTCGAAGCCCACATCAGTGTCCCCAGCACCTTCGACGGGACGCTGCCCGAAGTGGCGTTCGCCAATATCGACGACTCAAGGCTGCTGGTCGGACGGCGCTTCAAGGTGCCCAATGAAAACGGTGATGAGGAGGAAGGAGAACTGATCTCGGGAGCGGTCATGGCGGACCGGCAGTGCGCGATGTGCGTCTTCAAAATGGACAGCGGCGCCAACATCATCGTGGAGTGTCCCCTCTCCGACGTGGAAATGAAGGCCTACCGCGCCTCCCCCGAGACGTTCTTCGGCATCATCACCGGGCCATCGGGTTCGGTCGAGCATCCGTTCAAATTCTTCGACCGGATCTACGAGAGCTACCGGGGGAATTCCAAGGAGCACTTCCTTGAGAAATTGATGCAGGACGCCCCGGACATCGAACACCTGCGGACACTGTCGCAGGACGAGCTGGCGCGGGTATTCGCGGAACGGACGACCCGGGCCATGATGCAGCAGACCGGCCACCCGCCGGGACCGCTGGCACAGGAAAAAGGGTGCATAAGACTCCCATGAAAACTAGGACTCCAGACCTATTCACGCAGGTCGCTCACTTGATCCTGCGTGCCGCGAAGGACGAAGGGGCTACCTCCAATGTGGTGACCGACTCTTTTTTTCGTGCGCTCGAGAGCGTTTACGGTCCAAATCCGCTCTCAGGCCCCGCCACCAAACTTTCTTGGCGCCGCACCGCCCGGGCGATGGCCAAGAGCAAGGAAGCCTGGAACAAACCCGATCGTGCGGCCCTTGCCAACTTGAAGCTGTCGCGGAAGGAGCGGGGGCTGCACAACTCATTCGGTGAGGCTCTTTGAGCCAAGACCGCAGCGCTCCCGTATGCGCATCCTCCACTGCTCGGATTTCCACGGTTACACGGAGTGGTTCAATTGGCTGGCCGAGAGCTCCGCCGACTACGACCTTGTTTGCCTCACCGGAGACCATCTTGATCTACTCAACCTCAACTGGATCAATTCTCAGTTGAGCACGGTTAAGGCCACGCTGGGGCGGGTCGCTGTGCCCCTTGCGCTTTGCTCCGGCAACAATGATTCGTTCAGCGGACCGCCAGCCCCGGCCAATCTGCAGCATGCTACTTGGCTTACGGAACTGCGCCGGCCAGGACTTTGGGTTGACGGTGATGGATTCCGTCGGGCGGTCTTGGTAGTTGGCAGCATCTGCGAATCCGACTGGTGACAACCTCAGTCTCTGTGAAATGCTTCATTCCAAACTCGAACACAGCTCTTCCCTGACATGAGCACCATGACGTATAGTTGGGTCGATCTGGCTATACCTTACGGCAGACACGGGCCGCGTGCGGGCGGTGCGAACCACGGGCCAAAGTGGATTAGGGGTATGCACTTGCCTGAGACGCGGGCGGTGTATTTTCCCATGGATGCGTCAGACAGGATGTGGCACAAATGATGGCCTGCTGGTAGCGTATATGGCTAAGGCGACCTAACAATGAAAACGACGGTCAACATCAAAAAAGCGCAGGATACCTTCCCCGCCTTGGTCAGGACTGCAGAAAAAGGAGGGCTCGTTGTCGTCACGCGTCAGGGCAAACCCGTAGCGTGCCTCATTAGCCACCGACGCATGAGCGCTATAGCCGAGACTCTCGATATCCTGGGCAACGCGAGGGCGATGGAGGCTATCACCAAGCATAAGGCCGGTCTGACGAAATTCGGCAAACTCAACAAAATTCATGTGTCCGGGACAACAACGGCCAGGAAGCCGAAGACTATGGCGCGGAAGGCTCCTCCAAAGGGATTGGAACTGACTGATGAGGATGCTGAGTGGATGAATGCGCCGCTGGGGCCCATCGAACCGAAATCAGCCAGACCTGGCGACGCAGAGAGCCAGCCGGGAACGCAGCGGTGTGGATGAGACTGGACGAACGGCGGGTGATGGAAAGAGAGGGGGCTGACGGGCGCGGTTTAGTTCAGGCGCGCGGTAGAAGGGGCGGTAATCAGCCCCTTTTCATCGACGAAGGCGGCGAGCTTGGCGGGGAGGTTGTCGGTGGAGTCGTCCATGGCCGTATCGAGCACATCCACGGCGTCGGACCAGCGCTGGGCTCGTGGCGAGGCCAGCACCTCGAACCGGTCGTTGCTGTCAGCTGATGGAGCCTTCCTCTTTGACCTGAGGGCGGGGCGAGGGAATTGATCAAAACCTACAAATAGTTAAATTTCACGTCTGAGCCTCGCAAGCGGCCTCACTTGCGCCCGTCACGAGAATAGATCGCCCGCAGCCAGCCCGTATATTGGTGGAGGTCGCTAGAATCTGGGATGCACGCCAAGACCCGGACACTTTTCGTCTTTAGGTTGCCGCAAGGTTGTCAGTGATCCGGTTTTTGCTTTCACTTCATTGCGTCTGCCTATTGCTTGTTTCCGTTCCCAATCGATTAACTCTCAACTACTGCTGAGTATCATCTATGCTTCCCGCTTGCACACTCCGATCGGTCTCTCGCCCGCCCATGCCCGGCGCCGACTCAAACCGCAATAATCCGCTGCCCCGGGTTGCTGCTGATCTTCGCGGTGCTCGCGGGGGCATCATTGTGTCCAAGCCACTGGACTGTCGCGCGAGAAGCTGATCGGCACGGACTTCTCCGATTACTTCACCGAGCCGGAGAAGGCGCGCGAGGGTGGAGTGTGAGCGGCGTTCCCTCGCGCCGGCGGCGGCCAAGCTGAATACGAAGCAAGGCCAATCGCAGTTTAAGCACGGAACAAATATGAAGCATAAACCTATTCTCGACGGCGACTCCGTCGCGGAGGAGATCGTCACCGAAGTCCGGCGCAAAGAGGTTCTGCTGAAAGCGGGGGCCCTGCAGAGCGCGATTTTCAACAGCGCCAACTTCTCGAGCATCGCCA
>OCZT010000069.1_pt1 | contig 85929 bp, 68 predicted proteins | sample 1539031 | NCBI WGS metagenome assembly OCZT01 (sample SAMEA3539308, study PRJEB22396) | soil metagenome | biome: tundra; feature: field; material: soil | place: USA | collected 2010-05 | depth 0.15 m
TAAAAGGAATTGAAGCTATGAATATGATCAAAAAAGGACAAGTAAATGATCTAAATTACTCTGTTCTTAATGAAGTCAAATACATTAATCAATTGTTTGGTATAGTTTTATAATGTTAGTACATTTTCCTTGAATATTTTGATTTTTATTCATTACTTATAGGTCTACATCTTTTTTGAATTTTTTGCAACGGAAACCTGTAAAAACTATTTTATTAGAATAAATGATTCCATCACCTTCAATAATTGTTTATTTTATTGTGATTTGTAAAAAATGGTATCTGAATTAAAGACATTTAAAATCATAATCAGATCAAAAACTTTTATATAGTATTTCCTTTAAGAGTATTTGTTAATAATTTATTCTAAACTTTCCCTCATACTCAAATATAATATATCATCCGAGTATAAAGTATGAATGTTAGTAAAAAGGTCCTTGTTATCATCTATGTTATTTTTGCTCTTCTAACTTCTGTTGTTATTTTTGCATCTCAGGGAATTCTCTATTCGAGCTTCTCCCACCTAGAGGAAAAAGAAGCAATTGATAATGCGAAAAATGTGAAACATATAATTGATTTACAGACTGCACAACTGGATAATACTAACTCGATCCTATCTTCAAGGGAAGATATCAGGGCCTTTGTGCTTAATCAGGATCGTGAATCCCTCAGCAAAGTTTTGCTCACTGATTTGTTCTCCCCAAGGGAGTACGACTTTATTATTTGTGTGAATAGTTCAGGGAATATAATATACTCTCAGATTTCGAGTCCAAACAATACTAGTAATGACTTAATCCGTTCTCAAACAGACCCCGGAATAGTTGATAAAAGCTTCCTATGTAAAGACGAGAAATGTCGTTTGAAAGGGATCCTTGTGCTGGAGAAAGGTCCTGTAATTATCTCATATCGACCCGTGCTTGCAGCACCTAATAGTAACGAAATAATCGGAACAATTATCCTGGGCGAGAATCTGGATACTAATTTTATAGAGTATTTACAGGTTATAACTGGAAATCGGGTCTCGCTCTACAAGTATAACAGCTCACTTCCTGAGTTCCAGCAAGCCTTTTTAGAAAACAAGGATAGGAGTTTTACGCGCACTGTCAGAGAAAATAAGGTGGCTGGTTATTTTATCAATGAAGATATCAATGGAAACCCAGCTTTTATTATTCGGACGGATTCTGATAGGAACATTTATGCTGAAGGCCAGAAGTCCATCAGGTACATAGTTATATTTCTTTTGTTTGCAGGGTTGATGATTGGAGCATGCTGCAAACTTCTTCTTGACAGAGAAATAGTGTCTCGGATAGTCCTAATAGACGAATATGTCGAAAGAGTTGGAAATAGCGACGATTTTGCGGCACTGTATTCGATGAGTGGAGATGACGAGCTTTCAAGGTTGACAGAAGGGATAAACCGAATGCTTGATCATCTTAAAATAACTTCTGATAAAATTAAAGCTCAGGAACATGAAAAAAAGGCTATTCTTAACTCCTTAAGTGAACTCATGGTTTTTGTAGACCTTGAATTGAAAATTGTCTGGGCAAACAAGGCTTCTCTGGAATATATAGGTTTAAAACTAGAGGAAGTTGTTGGATCTAATTATGAAAAATTTTTCACTATGCATGACGAGATTTCCGGTCAGTCTTATGTAAGAAAAGCTCTTGAATCAGGAGCCGGAGAGTTTGGAGAAGTTGTCACTCCAGAAAGAAAAGTTTGGATGATCTACGCAAATCTTATTAGAGATGAAGACGGTAGGATTACTGGTATCCTGCAAACAGGTCTTGATATTACCGCTTATAAGCGTTCGGAGGAAAGGCTGCTTCAGGCGAAATTAGAAGCTGAAGGAGCAAACCGTACTAAGAGTGAATTTCTCGCTAATATGAGTCACGAATTACGGACACCTCTGAATTCCATTATAGGGTTTTCAGATATTTTGCTTGATAGGGTTTTTGGAGAACTTAATGAAAAACAAATGAGATACATAAATAATATATCTACCAGTGGAAAACATTTACTTGAACTTATAAATGATATTCTTGATCTCTCTAAAGTAGAAGCCGGAAAAATGGAACTTCACTATAGTGAATTTTCTGTTAATTCTGTTTTTGAGGAAGTCATAGCAGTTCTGGCTCCCCTTGCTCAGAAAAAATCAATCGAAATAGCTTTCAGGATAGAATCCGTTACAACTCTGGAAGCTGACAGAAATCGCCTTATCCAGGTGCTCTATAATCTCGTTAGCAATGCAATCAAATTCACTCCAGAAGATGGAAAAATATATCTTTCTTGTAAAAAACGTGGAAGTAGAGCATTTATTTCAGTGATAGATACTGGAATAGGCATTTCTCGTGAAGACCAACGAAAACTTTTTCAACCATTTACCCAGATTGATGCCTCTGCATCCAGACAGTATTGTGGAACAGGTCTTGGGCTTGCTCTTGTAAAGAAAATTGTAAACATGCATCAAGGAAATATCTGGATTGAAAGCGATGTTGAGAAGGGGAGTATCTTTATATTTACAATTCCTCTAAAAAAACCGGTAGACCCCAGGAAAGCTAACGAGATTGGACTCGAAGATATAATTATTGAATTCGAAATGAACAAAGCAGAAGCTCTTTCTATAATTGGATGTAGCGAAGATTTGCAGGAAGAAATAGAGCTACCTGAAATATATACTCCTGAAAAGAAAAATGAAGAACATGGGCTTGTTTTGGTAGTCGATGACGACAGAAATTCTAACGAACTTCTGTCAACTATTCTCAAAGAGACTGGATATAGTGTAGCTTCTCTTTACTGTGCAAAAAATGTATTAAATGTTGCAAAGAGACTCAAACCCTCTATTATTATACTTGATGTTTTCCTAGCGGACACTAATGGATGGCTTGTTTTGAAGCAGTTAAAAAATGACTCTTATACTGCCTCAATTCCTATACTTATTGTTTCAACCACCAATAATAACGAGCTTGGAATTGCTCTTGGAGCAATATATTCTTTTAAAAAACCAGTAAAAAGAGCTGAATTGGTGGGTTCATTAAAAGAAATCACCAATAAGCTCAGGTTAAGACATCCACGTGTTCTTATTGTAGACGATGATAAGAACACTGTGGAATTGTTGAACTCCATGATTGAACCTGAGGGATTTGAAGTGATTAAGGCTTATTGTGGTAAGGAAGGTCTACACATGCTCTTTTCAGATCGGAAACCTGATATCCTGATCCTTGATCTCATGATGCCAGAAATAAGTGGATTTGATATCATCTCCAGCCTAAGAACAGATGTACACACAAAAGATATACCTCTTATTGTGTACACTTCTGGAGAATTTACTGAGAAGAATATTGATGAGTTGAATGATGAATTGAAAAAGCATTTAATTTCTATTATGAAAGAAGGCACTTTTGTAAGAACAGACTTAATTAATAGAATGAAACAATTAACTATGCTTAAGAGGATTAATGATGAAAAAAATCCTGATTGTTGAAGATAATTCCATGAATATGGAACTGATTCTAGACCTTCTAGAATTCTATGGTCATAATGTAATTGAGGCTGAGGATGGGATTAAAGCCCTTGAGTGCCTTGCTGAGGAAAGATTCGATATCGTCCTGTTGGATATGCAACTTCCAAAAATGGACGGCCTCGAGGTTTTAGAAAGAATTAAAAATAACCCTTCAACTGCATATATCCCTGTGATAGCTGTTACAGCCCACGCTATGAAGGGCAGTGAAGAACATTTCATTAAAATGGGCTGTGCGGATTACATCTCTAAACCTATTGACATTAACAAGTTTAGGATACTTATCGACAAGTATCTTGGAGAATACTCCGATTAATTCAAAAAATGGTTGATCGAAATACAATTATAATTTTTTTAGAACCAAGGACGCCTCTTTGTAGTACAAGAAGAGCTCTTCACACCACTTAATTGCACTTTCATCATAATCAATCAAGCGTTGATGATCAAACGTTCCCTTTTTGTCGAAAAGCACAAGCGAACAAAAACGCTCTGTTACGATATTTTCGAGGTTTACTTTTTTGTTACAAATATAGATTTCAGTATTTTTAGATTCTATAAGAAACTTCAGATTTTCATAGTAGTCTTTTTCCATCCTGATAAAAATTGGTTCTGTCAGGATGAGGTGCAATTCAACTCCTTTTCTTATGAGTTCAGAATAAATTTCAAGATAAATAGGATTGAAATATGAAAGAAATATTTTTACATACCGAGATCTTAAGAGATTACTTTTTAAATCTTCAGGTATTTCAAAAAGTCGGTTAAGATCAGCTTCAAGCATGAAATAGTTACCTAGTTCACTAATCTTGTTAAGGAGATATTCAGGAATCACAGTAAGGTCATGGTTTACCCAGTAATCGTAATTTTCCTCAAAAACTCTCACGGTATCCAGTAGAGGTCCCATCTTTTCGATTAAGATATCTCCCATACCAGAAAGCTGGTAGACGTTTCTTTTATCCTGTACTATTAGGTGTCCATCCTTTAATTTTTTTATCTGAGGCATAATAGAAGTAGATTTGACGTTAAGGGCTGTTTTAATATCATCCCCTGATTTAGGCCCTTCTTCCAACAGAAGCAACACGTCCTTTCTTTTTTCAGAAAGAAATGCTAAATCAATAAGTGATTTTTTCATTTTATCCCATCTTCTCGAGAGCTTTGACAAAAAAATAATTTTCCTTTATTCTTCTTCAAATAGCAACATACATTTGAAATTTTTTTTATTATTAGATAAAATACCTTGAGGAAACTTTTTGCAATATCATTGCGCTATTATAAATTTATCCTATATATTTTTTCCCAATAAGGAAATGTTTCTTCAAGCGATAGTTATTGGTTATATAAGTGATCAAAATTTATGTGGGACATCAAGCTGAAAGCGATGAGCATGTTCATACCCACTGTCTTACAAAGTAGACAAACAAGAATATTTGAATGTATTTGCCGTAGTTATATAGAATTTTTTATGTTATTATAAATACTTTATTATGACCGTCGTAGGGATTGGACTAATGATTGAGTTCACCATTAAAATGGCTAAAAGTGAATGAGCGACGAGGCTATTGCAGATATTATATAGGTGTCACCAATTACCATAATTAACTAGTTGACCTTTTCTGATGAATAATGCAAAAAAATACAAAAATAAGAAAATGAACATAGCAGTTTATTGGAATTATCTAATATACTTCAAATGTAGGTACAAAAATGAGATTTAATTAAGGAGGATCAATAGAAATGAAGAAAATGTTTTTTTATAAAACCTACATAGGGAGAATAGGAATAATCGAAGAAGAAAACTTTATCACAAATATGTATTTTCAAAGAGAAAATATCCCTCAAGATGTTGTAGTATATGAAACAGAGCTACTGAAAGAAGCAGGTGAACAGCTACAAAGCTATCTTTTAGGCAGAAGAAAAAATTTCACGCTCCCTCTTGCTCCCTCAGGAACAGATTTTATGCTGTGCGTCTGGAAAAATATATGCACAATTCCATATGGTGAAACGCGAAGTTATCAAAAAATAGCACAGAGAATTGGCAATAAAAATGCATCAAGAGCAATAGGGCTTGCAAGTAACCATAATCCAATTCCAATTTTGATCCCCTGCCACCGTGTGATCGGCTCAAATGGAAAGTTGACTGGTTACAGGTTGGGGCTTCAAATAAAGACACATCTTTTGGAGTTGGAAAAACAGAATGTAGATTTGTAAATGTACCAAAAAAATCGGATTATCTGAAAAATAAAAATGATTTTTAGTTACAGTCCATTAAATATACTATTAAAAAGAGTTATTCGTGATGGATGTATTAACCATATGGAAAACAGGCGGAATTTTTTGTAATAGAATATAATCATCTATAACATTTTTGAATGTATAAAGTTAGTTCTGTGGGGTTACAGTATGTCAAATGAAATAATTACTAAGTCAGTATATTATTAAAAAAGTAGCCCATTTAATTGAGGCACAATACAATATTCCAACAAAATTACTTCTTAATTAATTAAAGTTAATCGAATAGAAAATTTAGAACTTTTAGCTAGATTTAGTAGGTTTATATAAATATTCATAACAGTCCTAATAAATACTGATTTGAAACTACCGTTTATACCTATTCGCAAATTGTTAGTTGAAGCAAAATATAGGTTTTGATATAAAAGTGATTTAATTTGATACAAACGATGCTTGAAATGGATAGTCAAAATTTATGATAGTTGCGATGTGGGGCAAAACGTTGGAGGACAAAAAAATCTAGCTCCAAAATAGCTGCACTATCAAAATAAACAGAAATTGTATACCTCAGTAAATGCAAAAAAGTATTAAAAATATAATGAAATTCAATAAATTCCTTAGCTATCAATTTAAATTAAATTAATTCATGAAAATTATTTTGTCAAAATCAAATTTTAAAGATTAAAAAAGAGAATCTCGTATCAGAAAAACTTAATTAAATTTCATATACAAAATATGTCTTCTAATTTAGAGCAAATTTTCAACACTATCAAATACACTTCAATGTATAGACTATTTACTTAGTTTTTAAATAAAATACATAAAAATTTGTTTTTTAATAAGAATTACTAGCCTATCAAAAGTTTTAAAATAGAATAACAATTAAATATTAATTATTTTTTGTTTTTACATGAAAAAAAATAAAATCCATATATATTTTTTCCACATAATTATAACGTTTTTGGATACCGTATTTCTGCCCTATAAAGATATTCTATTTAGAAGCCTTATTTAGAGGACAATCAACATTAGTGAAAAAACTTTATAAAATTAAATACTAATAACAGTTTGTCGAAAGGATACCTGATTATTCCAGACGAAAATAGACAAGGGTAGTGGTGTACAACATCATTAGTAGTTTCTAAACTAATTCAGGATAAACTTTGATTTTCATAATTTTTAATTTGCTTAAAGCTCCGACCCATACCCGAAATCCTATAAAATTTAATTGATTGGGCATTCTATTTTTTTCGACATAGAAAAGTTGTAATAGGAATTTTTGATGAGACTATACATAGATTTTATTTAAAGCCTCTATAACTACAAATCAAAAAAACTTGATCATTTTCTTGGAATTTAGAGCAAATTTGTGTTACTACTTTAAAATAAATAATTATAATAACGGAATCTTTTTTAATATTAAAGATTTTAGAATATTCTTGATAATATGGGACAAATTTTTTCTGATCAAAAAAACAATCAGCTACTCGTATATTCAATAGATTCTCTTTTAAATAATTTTAATCCGGAAAGTAAACTTATAATGAAAAAAATGCATTTTTTTAAACTTATGTGTATACTTGATATACGGCTTAAAAAACAAGGAATTGATATCAAATATCCTTCTTACTGTTACAAATTTGGTTATTACTCGGAAAGAAGACTTTTAGAAAATATGATTTCTAACTTTATAAATCAATATGAAGTTAAAGAGTTTATCATACTACATACTCCCGTAAAAAATAATTGTAATATTGAAAGCAGGGATAAGTCTATTATTGATCGTGCCGTTAGAGACCTATATGAAAACTCTAGATACCAAAATGAATATGGATTAAAGGCAAAAAAAGCATCATATAATTTGAATTCTCCTTATCAATTTAACACTCTTTTTCAAGAATACATCAGCGCAGTAGATCTAAGAGTACATTGTTTCTTTCAAGAAAGAAGTAGTTAGAATTTTATTAAATAAACTCCTATTTAAATTTCCCGATAGGGATTTTGATGAACTTGTAGACATTTACCTTGAATGGGATGATACAACAAGACTTATTCTAGACTGCATACCAGAAACTGGAAAAAGACAACAACTCCTCGTTGAAATTTTGATGAATATATTTTAGGATATTTATTCAAAGGGAGTCCGTATAAAGTATAACCAAAATATTCCCCCTAAAATTCTAGACGAGTGGAAAACTTCTTACAAAAAAGAAGTTTCAGGTTTCTATGAAAAAATTAACTATGTAAAAAATGAAATAAATTTAAATTCATGATTTTGATTTACATAAATTAGTTCAGATACCCTATAAGATCCATATTCCATGAGATCCATAAACTACATAAGTTATAAAATAACAACTTTTTCTAAATAGATCTGCAAACTAAAAAAATGTTCAGAAAATTACAAAATAGTTAAGTGGAAATTATGCATACATTTCTGCTCAATAACTCCACAATGTTAAATTTTATGGAAGAGACTACAAAAAAAATGGAACTAAAATGAATGGATGAAGTATTTTCTCTGAAATGTTAAAGAAAATTTATGACATCATAAGAATAGACATTCTAGACTACAAAAACTTGGACATATTCAATCGAGAGTAAAATTTTGGAAAGAATCTCAATCAACCCTCAACGTTCTTTATATAATAATCACTATCATATAAATGGCTTGTGAAATCAGAGGTTTATCAAAATACTCTTAAGCAAAAAAAGAACTAAAATTAAATTTGGAATTTTTTGTGCTGATGTTTTCCAATAAAGATTCCAGAAATATACCTTTCAGCTTTTTTTCAATAAAGATTTCTAATCTATCATTTCCAGATTGATATCTATCCATCTTGATTTATGGACAAGAGAACCCATCGATATAATATCTACACCTGTTTTGGCATAAACTTCAAGGTTTGCCTGAGAAATCCTTCCAGATGCTTCAACAATTACTGAATCTCTAAGACCTTTTTCCTTAAGTAACCAAAGAGTTTCCAGAATTTTTTCAGGTTGCATGTTATCCAACATGATAATGTCAGCTCCGAGTTTTGCAGCAAGTAAAGCATCTTCTTCAGACTCCACCTCAACTTCTATTTTACGAGTGAAACTGTTTTTTCGGGCTGCTTTAATTGCAGCTTCAAGTCCCATCAGTTTTAAGTGATTGTCTTTAATCATGATCAAGTCTGAAAGGTTAAATCTGTGAGGATCTCCTCCACCAGCAATTACAGCCACTTTTTCGAATTTTCTCAAGCCTGGTGTGGTTTTTCTAGTACATGCCACCTTTGTAGTGTCCGAATGCTCCCTTACTATATCCATGCAAGCTCGAGTAAGAGTTGCAATCCCACTAAGATGCCCAAGGAAATTTAATGTAAGTCTCTCTGCCCTAAGAATGGACACTGCCCCTCCAGTTAACTGGAAAATGATATCCCCCTTTTTGAGACTATCCCCATCTTGAAAGGTTGTTTTAGCCTGAATTCCAAGATAGCAGAAAATTGATTCAGCTTCTTTAATCCCGGCAACAATACAATCCTCCTTTGTGGAAATAATAGCTTCTGCAAATCTGTCAGGCACAATAGTACACGAGACGTCATCGTACCCCACATCTTCTTCGATAAAATTTTCAATATCTTTGATAAGCATGAACATTACCCATCTAACTTATGCTACTTAAATTCATAAAGTATATGGGTACTTTTCTGCATACTTTTAATGTTAACATGAGTTAAAACGAAGAGTAGATAAAATTTTTATGAATCAAATTGTGTATAGCCCCCAACCTAAAAATAGAGTATTCTTCAAGCACTCAGCTAGATTTGTAGAGACTCAAAAATCCTTAGTTCTTTTTTGCCCACTTTCCTTTAATCTAAATGATTTAAACTCTACTTTCAGCTCTCTCTGAGATTCCGTAAGATAGTGTTCTAATTGTTCAGAGATCACATATACAAAGTATCGATAAAAACTATCGTTCAACTATAGGACTCTCATCGCAATATAGTTATTCCAAGGATGATATTTAAAAAGTATGTAAAAACTACCACATTTCAAGTATTGAACTATCTCTTATAAAGATTTGCTTGGATGAAATTGTAGGAGTAAATAACATTATCATCTACAAATTTCCATAGCATGAATTTTGTAGCTCTGGTTTGTGCGAATAGTGATAAAAGTAGAACTATAATCCTCTTTAATTATATTGTTGCAGAATCATTGTATTTGATACTTAGGCGTCAACACCATGTGATAGATGATTTGATCATAATCATGCCGAAGGCTGTTAAATTCCAATGCTGTTTCACCTATGACAATTGTACCAAAGACAACATCATTTTGCAAATAAACGGTGATTCAGATGTTTGAACGGAAATAAAAAAATTTGAAGGTTCACATAATCTATAATCTAAAGGACAGGGTATCCTTGATCCTTTGAACTCCTAAGTAATAACGGAGATGAAAATGCTCAGCAACAGAAGATTTAAGGAGGGGAAACAGAATACAAGTACTCCAAACTCCAAATTGGAGAGTCTTTAGTATTTTCTGTGATCAAAAATATTTATCATCATTTACTGCATTCTGAGACCGCAATAAATCAAAATCCCCAAAATAATCTCCGGAATTATGAAACTTAGTATCAATGGTCAAAAATATTTTTTATTTGTAAGGAGTTTGGAATGCTGAAAATAGGAATTATCGGTTGCGGATTTATTGGTTGCCATATTTGTAGAGTTATTGATAATGGGACAGTTGATGTGGAGCTTTATGCTCTTTTCGACTCTTCTGAGATTAAAGCTCTTGAACTTGTAGCTTCCCTCAAGAGATATAGTCCAACATATATGAAGATTGAAGAACTATTATGTAGTGTAGATCTTGTCATAGAAAGTGCCTCTCAAGATGCTGTGAGGTCCATAGTGCCACGAGCACTTGAAGCAGGATGTGACGTGATGATCCTGAGTGTAGGTGCTTTGGTGGACGAGGAACTTAGAACGAAACTTTTTAAACTTGCAAAACAGAATAACTGCAAGCTATATTTCCCTTCAGGTGCTGTTGTTGGTATCGACGGAATAAATTCCGCTTCAGCAGCTGGGATCTCATCAATTACCCTGACCACCAGAAAACCTCCTTCAGGTCTTTCAGGGGCTCCATATATCGCAAATATGGGAATTGAGCTCGAAAAGATCAAAAAAGAAACCGTAATTTTTGAAGGATCTGCCTCATACGCCGTCAAAGCCTTTCCAGCAAATGTAAACGTGGCAGCAACAATAAGCCTTGCAGGTATAGGATTTGAGCGAACTAAAGTGAGAGTAGTTGCCGACCCTACCATAACCAGAAACGTGCATGAGATTACTGTAGAAGGAGAATTTGGAAAGTTTTTCACAAGAGTCGAAAATCTCCCTTCTCCGGAAAACCCTAAAACCAGCTATCTTGCAGCTCTCTCTGCAGTCGCCACCCTTAGAAAAATTTTGAATCCAATTAAGGTTGGAACCTAAAATGTCGAAGTCTTTAAAATTGACTCGCCTATCAATCTAACATTCTTAGTCAAAAATTAAGGTTTATTGAAATCTTCTCGGATTGATGACATATTAAATAAGCGTATAGTATTTAAGTAAGGATCTATTAAAAATAATAAAATTTATAAAAAAGATTATTTTATGAAATATCTAACAGAAACTAAAACCATGCAATCTCATTTCCAGTCAAAAATTGTTCTTACTAAGTACCAGTTTTTTAGTTACTCTTTGGATCTATTATGATAATGATTAGTTAATATACACATAAAAAAATCTGAAATTATTTTATTTACAAATTGTTCAGTTCCGTAATTTATGCATATTATTATCCTCAAAAAGACTAATTAAAAAAACGCTTTGAATGCTATTGTTAGTCTTGTTAGTGTACCATTGAAAACTGTGTCATTCAGTGCATATCACCATAATACCGCTTGCATTAAATTCAAAACAGTACCTAATACAAATTCCAAGGTATATTATGTCCGAAATAGGAGCTGATGTAACACTCTAAATAAATCTCCCGAAGTACTTTATCAAAAAAACAATGTTAGATCTTAGTTTATATATACTATTTTTGCATGAAGTAGTTCCATTTTGTAATTCATAGGTAGCTTAGAATATAACTCAGTTAGTCAAAAATAGTTGTCAGAAAATTCCATCCCTGTAGTAAGTAACTGAGTATTCGACTGAAATAATTAAGAATTCCTGGACTAACAAAAATAATAGTCCTTAAAAATGGTATACTTTGAAAAGTGGGATAATATACCGTTAGCAGCGTCACATATTTTATTGTGAAGTCAAAATTAAATTTGAGAGGATTCCATAAACCTATGATTTCCAGAAGTAATTTATATACTATTTATAAGCACATGACGAAATACTGGGGTTCACCGAAATATTCTTTAGTGTACTTTATGTAATTTAGTTCGTCATGTGTGTGATTTCCTTTCGCATAACTTTTTGAGAGTTGTAATTTTGCAGGAAAAATATATACACAGTCATATTTTTGCAGTTTAAACATAGAGTTCAGAGGGATCCTTCGGAAATTCCTTTTTTCCAAGTTTCGCAAGGACATTTTCGAAATCCTTACATGTTACTATTTCTCTGTCTTCAATAATTGCTTGGTGTAGAGCTGATTTCAAGACCTTTTCTACAATATCCCTGCCTGAAAGTCCTTTCGTTTTCTTTGCGAGGGCCTGGAAATTACAATTTTCTACTTGCAAGGGGAAGGTCTTCATATTTGATTCGAATATTCGAAGGGCTTCCTCTTCTCCTGGGAGAACAAATTCAATCTCTTCTTCGAACCTGCTTCTTACAGCAGAGTCGAGTGAGTAAATCCTGTTTGTGGAGCAAATTGTACATACCCCTTCACGTTCCATAATACCATCCATCTCTGTTAGAAGCGCATTCACGATTTCACTCACATCCCCTCTTAATTCCTGGAATTTTCTGTCCAGAGCTATAGCATCAAGTTCATCTATGAATATTATACAGGGGGCCATCTCTTCTGCCCGGTCATAAAGTTGATGAATCTGGCGGGCTCCATCTCCTACATATTCTCCAATAAGCTGGGTAGCTTTGACAGGAATAATGAGAACATCGGTCTTGTTTGCAAGGGCTTTTGCAAGCATAGTTTTTCCGGTTCCTGAGGGTCCAAAAAAAAGGATGTTTCTTGGAGCCCATTTTCCAAAACGCTCGGGATCTTCCAAGAATCTTTCTATCAGCCTACATTTCTGCTTTGCAATTTCCTGTCCAATTACATCTTCAAATTTAATGCTACCCTTTATCTCTAACGTGGACGGAAAACCATTTTTTTCTTCAGTTACAATAATCGAGGTGGAATTTCCTATTATCGATTCTGCAGGTTCCACTTCTATAATTCGGTAAGCAAAATCTGGAAACATTCGTCGATCAAAAAGATAATCTCCCTTACGAGCAATATGCCCATTCCACTGTTCTCGAGCATAAAATTCAAAAACATCCCTATTTTCAATTACAGGATATTCTTCCATCATGCCGCTTAAGGGATAACCTTCAGGCTTAAGGATCAGAAGCTCAGAGGTATATTTTTCAAATTTGGGATTATTTTCATGAATTTTTTTTGCGTTCACTCTTTGTGAGACAGGTCGCACTTTGTTATCAACTCGGATGCTTTTCTATACGTCTATAGTAATCCGAAAGGCTAATAAAATTAACCCTATTAACCATTTGAGATATTCGACTGCAAAAGCCTTACCTGGTCTAAAATATACAAAAAGTTTTTGAGGAGCTAGAAGCTTCCTTGAAGATTGTACAGAAGTATAATCCTGAGTTCCGGAAAGAACTCGATGTCCCCGATATCTTATCAATTCTAGATGAAGAAACAGCGCTGTTAGTATTCTGTATCAACGATAAAGGCAGCATAGGGTCTGTGATTAGCGAATCAAGAGGCATACAATCAGTAGATATCCCAGGCTTCAAAACATATAATTTAAACAGTCTGCTTTCCCAGCAGGATGGGCAAGGATCTATAAATAAAATTTGGCTGGGTGATTTTCAGAGTTACCTCAATGCTCTAGGCACTACACGCTATGAGGGTACATTCCAAGCTTAGCAGAATAACTTAAATGATGTCTTGTCTAGCATTGAAAGCTAATAGATCCGCTCCTAACAGAGCTCTCACCTCAAACTAAGAAATTAATAATTCTACCATCCGGCAGTCTATTTCTATTGCCCTTACATGCAATTATTCTGTCTGATAGCAAGCCCCTATGCTAACGTTACTGTGTTAAGCTACGCCCCTTCCATTCAGTTGCCTTATGGAAGTGCAGAATAAGGCTGGGACAGCTGAAGGAGAAAAATAGTATACTGTTATAAATCCACAAGAAGACTCTTGCCTAGTTTTTTCAGAATGGAAAGGTCACATTTCCATTTCTCCTGTCATGGTAGCTACAACTGGAACGACCCACTACAATCTGGTCGTATCTTGTTGGAGGAAGAACCCTTAGCTTAGCAGATCTCCAGAGTGATATAGTCGATTTGTCCCCAGCAAGATTAGTTACGCTTTCTGCTTGTGAGACCGGAATTACCGATATTGTAAAAGGCAGCGCTGATAAATTCACCGGCCTACCTGCAGATTTCATGCTTGCAGGTGTACCATGCGTGATTAGTAGTCTCTGGTCGGTTCCGGATATTTCTAAAGCCCTACTTATAGAGCGATTCTATTCCAATTATATTGTTGAAGAAATGGATATTCCTATGGCTTTGCAGGATGCTCAGCTCTATGTCAGAGATCTTGCGACTAAACAAGTGACAAATTATGTGGAGAAATGTTACAAATCGGGTAAATGGGAGGGTAAGAGCAAGGAGTTTATTGAACAGCGCAGGAAACGTTACATCGCAAAGGCTGAAAAATCTCCTGATGGGAAACCTTCCCAGCATACCTATTATTGGGCAGCATTTACCATTAATGGAGCATAGAATTATGGCTTGCTGAAGCAACTGTTAATGTTACTATGAAAAATACAGCTATCAAAATATTAATTATCGTTTTTATTCCGGAAAGTTTTTGCTTACTCATTTGTTTCATCTCCAAAATTTTGCTTAATTTGATACCTTTTTATGTTTTCTATCAACAGGCACATTATGAGAATATTATTCCACCGAATAAACAGATATGCAATATATTTTAGCAAAAGACTTTTATTTTAGTATAATTTAATTAATAATATTCCAATATGATAATTAATTAGACTATATGATAATAAATAACTATAAAATTTATACTATACTGAAGTTTTGTTTCTAAATATAGATTCTTAACTAAAATGAGCAAATGGATATACTATCTGGAAAATCGTAGTCTTGTGAGTGTAAACTATAGTGTAAAAAGGATACTGATAGTTTATTTTTAGGAATTACACAGATTTTATTTTAAAAACTATGCATTAATAGATAGATAAGAAACACGATATTTGTCAGTAAAACTATTGACTTTCCATTAATTTCAGGGAAAGACAAAATAAGAAGTACCGTAGAAGACTCAAAAAAAAAATGAGACATATTGATGACCGTAAGGGATGTCATTATTGACTTCGGAATTAGATGACCAATTTTTTAAAATTACATCTAGAAAATTTATCTATCAACAGAAAGTTAACGAGAATAAAATATTGATTGCACAGTTAGCAAGATAATCAATCCAATACTTTAAAGCTTATTTTCCCCTTGCTCTTTAACTCTATCTTCTGTCTAATTTTTCTATTTTTGATCATGGCCTAAGCTAATTAGTTCAAAGTGTTCTGCGAGGTCCATAAGCCAATGGGTAATAGACCAGAAACAGTTTCTTATTCTATATAGAACTTTGGAAATTCAGAAATTTTAGTACAAAAACTATGCATCAAAGATAAATAAAAACACATGTTTTGTCAGCCTAACCAAAATTCTGCATCCTACTATATTCTACATAACTTTTGGTACACTTCCGATATAATTGAAAAATATGTAGAAAATCATGATAACCAAGAAGAAAAAAGCATATAAACAACTTAAAAAATTTTATTTTGAATAATTTTATTTATATCCCGAGCAATAGCATACATATCTACTGCAGAGGGTGCCCCACACAAATTTAGATTAAATTGAAAGAAACGATTTTAAAAATTCCTTAAGAGAAAAAATATAATCAAGTCTAAATCCCCTCAAATGAGGAATCAATCTCTTTTCTTATTAGCTTTATAGCTTCATCGACACCTTTGATAACTTCATGACTTATCTCTAACGTAGCTTCAGTTACCCTGGCTCCTATTTCGATCCCGATGACTATAATTTCTGGAAGAAGCTGGATCTCATTCCCGATACGTAATACATCTGTAATTGTAAGATCGTGAACCGAGACCAGATTAAAAGGCTCAGTGTCTTTTTTGATAAGATCTTTACCCTCTATACGGTGTACTGAACCTACAGGACTGTCTGCAAGAATTGCATCTACTAAAATGATCGTTCGAGCTCCATCGAAAATATTTAGAAGGTCGAGCCCACAGACACCTGCATCTACGATATCAATGCCTTCTCTATTTCTAAGTTCCATTTTTTGAAGAGTCTCAATGACCTTCAGACCAATACCATCATTCCCCATTAACAGGCTTCCGCACCCTAAGACACGGACCGGAGCATGTAATATAGACATATTCTTCATCTTGCTAAGGCTTATACAGAGTGGACATGTCTATATTACCTTTCTCCATTTTTTTTTGTTTTAATGACTTTCATATTAATGGTTTCGGCGTCCTTTATCAACAAGATTGTTGGGAGTTTTGACAACTTTTACGTAATGAGTATCTTTAAGGTCTTCTTTTCCTGACCAGAAGATAGCTTTGTAGTACTTCCAAACATTTGGATCGAACTCCAGAATACCAACATGCACTACCAGTTCGAAGACAAACCAGTAAGTCATCAACAGATGAAGAACCCTCAGAAACTCAAGGGAACTCAATCCGAAAGAAGGTGCGATTAGGCCTCCTGCAGACAGAATCCAGGACGCTATAGGGAGTCCAACTAGTGACCAGCTCTGACTGTACAGAACGATACCTGAAACAGCAATGATGACTATGGCCACACCTTCCAACACAATTAAAATTTTCATTAGTGGGTGGAGCTTGGTCTTATAGTGTCCAGATGCTTCATCATATATGGTAAATGCTGGATATTTGCCCTTCCCAAAAAAATTACCAATTATACCTGCCATGCGTGATGCATCTCTTGGACCGAAAACATAATGGTCCAAAAAATGTGAAAATTTTTCCTTGATCCCGCCACCAGTTGCGAGAACAATGGAAACAGGAATAAGGAACCAATTCACCACGAGCAATAAAGGAACTGCGAACATATGAAGAGCGCGGGCTGTATGGAAACTCATAAAGCTCCAGCCAAAATAAATCTTTAACCCGGTGATAATGAGCGTCAGCATTGCAGCGGCATGAATTATGTGTACCACTCTATCAAGGAGGCTATAGCGCTCAACAATCGTTGGGTTGCCATTGGCTTTCATTAGGGATCATCTCCTTATAATATTCTTCATCTTCTTACAATATTCTCAAGGTTCTTGGAGCGTTTTTCCCTGTCAGATCAATAGTATGAACTGCGCATGAAATGCAAGGGTCATAGGATCTACCTATATGAAAAATTCCAACAGGATTGGCATAATCGACACCAAGAATGTTTCCAACTGCATTAATCTTTGATCCGATGAGGGATTGTTCAAGGGGACCAGGGATACCAGTTGTATCTCTCGGGGACATATTCCAGGTGCCTGGAACTACGCACTGATAGGTAACTACCTTTCCCTTACTGTCAGTGGATACCCAGTGTCCAAGAGCTCCACGTGGAGCTTCCCACAAGCCCATACCATGGGAATCGTTGCCTTTAGAAAGATCTAAAGGTACTGCGATCTTACCGTTCGGATCAAAGTCAACTGTCACCCACTTCAGGAGTTCATTTGCAATAATAGTAGTTTCCTGCATACGAGCCAGCATTCTTGTATATACATTAGCTGCAGAGTAGCCTTTATCATGAAAAGCAAGGGCTAATCCAGTTACCAATGGCTCTTTTATTGCGAGCATACGTGCAAGAGGACCTACTTCACAAGGAATTCCGTCATATCTTGGGGCTTTATCCCAGCTGTATCTGCTATTCGGACCCTGGTTATATACTATTTTTCCTGGATCTGTGAATGGAACGGTCTCACCTTTCGAAGGAGGAAGGTTATCGTTGTTTTCATAGAAAGAGTGAGCAATGCTTTCCGTAATTTTACTCGGATCAAAGTTCTTATGTTCGAGTTTCCCTGTTACGATACCTGAGGTCATGAATCTATTTCCTGCAGGGCTATTAGGGTCGTACCCGTCCCCATTATCGGGCTTATAGAATGCACCATATGAAAGGAAATTGATCTTTGAGGGATCACTGTACCCTCCTATTCTGTCGTGTTTAAGGCTTGCAGGTAGGTGAAGGAGATTTTCTCCTACTAATTCAGAGCCGAAAGCTGCATAGAATTCAACATCTCCCCAGCCCGCTGTTCTAGAAAAGTCATTTGTACTAAGTGATTTATTAATAAGGCCCTGGAGGTGCTCAACCACAAAGTTTACAGCTTTAGTAGGTGAGCTTGCCTTGTAGGTATTTTCAATCCAGGTGTCGAAGGGCACTTGGAGAGTGTACTTTGATACAAAGTCCATAACTTGCAGATAGTAAGAAGAAATCTTTACAATATCTGCAACATTCGGCTTATAGAAATATCCTCCAGGGTATGGAGTGACAGGGCCTGGCATTCTGCCACCTATGATTGCAATAGCTTCCTGTAAGCGTTTTTTTTCAGGTATTGCTGCCAGATAAGAGGTTCCCGGAGGAATAGGTACGCCGTCTATTTTGTAGCTAATTGGAGCAAATCTTCCGACCATTTCTTTCCAGATTGCGTTTCCGGTATCTTTGAGTGTTGCAAGGACATTTCTGTACGCAGGGTTCGCAAGGTCCGGACCCCAAAGCACGTATATATGAGTTGCATGGCTTGCAATAGTGTTTAGAGCCTGAAAAATGTTCCTTGTGACAAGAGCATCTTTTGGAACATGTTCAGCCACACCATAAAGATTGTCAAGGGCATTTGTAGCTGTTAAGGAATGAGATAGAGGACAAACACCACATATTCTCTGAACAAGAATTGCTGCGTCTCTTGGATCCTGATTTTGTAGTATGCGTTCAAAACCTCTAAACATCAAACTGGAACTCTGAGCATCTGTAATAACACCATCAGCACCTACTTCAGTGGACACGCGTTGGTGGCCTTCAATTCTTGTTAAAGGATCAATTGTAACATTTACCATTTTTTACTCACTCTCCTTTCATTCTTCTTACAGCATGTACGCCTGCAGCGACTGCAGCGGCGCCAACCGCAACTTTGGCTATAGTACCAACATTCTCTCCTAGAAGCACTCCCTTGCCTTCAGATTCTACATAAAGAGGTCTTGAAGAGTCCGGCCAGCCAGGTTCTACGCAAGCACTGCAGGGCCCTGCCTGGGTACACACGCTCAATGAATTGTTCCATTTGCGAATTGCACAATCTCCATGAGCATATGGAGCTTTACATCCCAATTTCCACAGACAATATGGTCCACCTGCCTGATCTTCGAATAGTCCTTGGTCATAGTATCCACGACGAGGGCAATTGTCATGGACAACATGGTCTGGAGGGTAGAAGACCTTTGGCCTGTGGTACTGGTCCAGAATGACCGGAAGATCATCAGGAACTCTGATCTTTCCAAGGATTACAGCGCCTAATGTGAGGAGAATCCAATCAGGGTGAGGAGGACAACCAGCAATATTGATTACAGGTTTATCGATGTTAAGTTCACTAAGAATGCCTTTTGAAGCATCAGTCTTTAGGAAAGCCGTTCCTCTATAATCCGTGTCCTGGACAACAGCACTTTTTGCAGAGGTAATTCCTCCCCAACATGCACAAGCTCCGACAGCAAGAATGGCGTTGGCATTCTTTGCAGCTTGTCCAACGGTATCCTTGAAAGGCTTATTCCCAAGAACAAGGTAGCGACCTGAACCATTAGGGCCATTTGGAATCGCACCCTCCACAACTAGAATATAGTTTCCTTCTTTGATAAGATCGTCAAGGAGAATCTCTGAGTTAAGTTCAGAAGTGTTTGCAAGCTTATTATCTACCCATATCCCCTGCTGGGCAAGAAGAGTTTCGTGGTAAGCAAGATTGACATTGAGTTTAGTGAGTGCCTGTAAAATGTCAGGATTTGCTGCATTTAAGAGGGATTCTGAGCATCCAGTGCATTCGGCACCATGGAGCCAAACAATCTTTGTTTCTGCAAATTCAAGAGCGTTTACGATCTCAGTTTGGTAACTGCTGAGGAATGTACTTGCTCCGAGAAAGCCCACAGCTTTCATGAAAGTGCGGCGATCCATTTTTAAGAAGTCAACACTATCCAGTGTTTGAACAAGATTTTTTATTCCAGTACTCATCTCTACCACATCTTGGTTTTAACAAAATTCATACATTCAAAAGAAATACAAATTAAATATTTACTAGAATTATATAAATGCGAATATAAACCTATCGCTAATGTTTTCAATGAGGGAATAGTATATAAGGTTTTTTGATTTTAACAATATTTAATACATTGATAGGAAAAGGAGATTCCGAATATATGTGAATTATCACTCAGCTAAAAACCAAGTAGCTTCTTGGTCTATTCCTTTCTTTTTTGAGAACAAGTCTCTAAGCACACTCACCGCATTAAAAGAATTTCATGTTTCAATTAGATTTAAATCAATGAGCGCGAATTTTTGATATTAATTGCAGCATTAATGTTTCATTTAATTGTTATTATTTTGCAATCAGAACATTTCCATTCTATACTTTTAGTATCAGCCCAGAATTATAATATCCACAAAAATGACAGATTTTAGGTATTGTTTAAATTTACTTTTGCAGAAGAATGATTTATCCTGAGCTTTCGGATATATATTCCAATTTTATTACAAATAATAATGTACTCTGAATCACATATAGCCTGCACTAAATGATGATTCTTAATCATGCCTTTAACTCAGAGTTTCAAAAGCGATTGCTTAGTTCTAGTTAACAAGTTCGGAAGATATTTTTTGTTGAGAATCATTTTTCCTATATGTTTTTTCTTATGAAGTATAGCAAGTTTTTTGACTTTTATTTGTTTTTAAAACTGCTCTGTTTTTGATTAACTTTTATATGGAGTGCTTTAAAGTCTCTTCAAAGATTTGTTGAGTACTTTGGATTTGCAACCTTTTCTAAAGTTGATATCACAACGAAATCTTTTATCCCAAGTTTACACCCATAGACTTAGATTTAGAAAACACTTGTTTAACTGAAAGTTTTTCCCATCTTCCATTAAAATGCTGCTATCTTCCTGTAAAAGACTTCGAAATCGTAGCGGTGTTCAATTCGCATTCAAATATTTTGTGAAGAATTGCTTCGATTTCTTCAATCTTAGGAAGCTTAAGAGTATTGTTTTCAAAATCCACATTTTAGTATTATGGTATCAGGAATAATTAATTAATTCTTCTTTGATTTAAATTTAGGAAAATCATTTTTTTCTTTGAAAATCTAATGAATGCAGATTCTACCTGTTTAATCATACTCTGAAATGAATGAGAATTGACTTCTCCTACAAATGGATTTTGAGTTGGTTGGATCGATCAATTGTTAGATAAAGCTAAACTTGAATGATTCCATCATTATTTTAATACTCTATACAATTGAACAGAATCAATATATATAATATTGTTGAAAAATGGATATGAACATAAGATCATAGAGATTTTGTTAATATAGAACATTGTCTTTGTGTGCAAGCATCGAAAAAAGATACTAGAATAGATTGATGAAGACCTCAAACAGACAATTCATGATATTGAAAAGGAAGACGATTTTGAAATTAATAGAAATGAAAACGACAAAAACCTATCAATCTACTCGTTAAGAACGAGCCAACAGTCAATATTCTTGCGATAATTCTAAAATTGATGCAAGAGATCGCAATTATGTTATAGAAAATTCAAAAAGAGTATTATGAAAATAATACTACTATTATGAAAATAATACTACTATTGGAAAAAAACATACACTATTGAGTAATGGATATCTCGCATTTCCTATCTGTAATATTAAAAAGCAGCGGTCGGAAGTTACACACAGAACAGTGTTGAAGTTGATACTACATCCATTAGGCCGGAGACCCGTTGATTTTAAGCTTTGTCTTATAAAATCGATCAATTAAAATTTGTTCATCGAACCTTAGTAAATGAAGCTATAGATATTGTTTCTTTAAAGGATTAATAGTTACCAATTTATAGTAAAAAATTAGAAGATCTAGTGACTTGGATAGAAAAATAATTTAGAATTAAAAGATAAATATGAAACATGAAAGCTATCGAAATAGAATTGATATATGAATAATATGAGAATATAGATTATAAAGGCGCAGATATACATATCATAATTTAATTTTATTTCAGATAGCATTCATAAAAATTATAAAAAATATAATCAAAAACAAGCACGATGATATTTAATCTATTACTTCATTTCGCATTGATTTTGCATAGAGATTTTGGAGAGGAATTTCAACAAAATATTGAGAAGCCTTTTTTTTGAATGAATAGCTTGAGCAAATAAAACTCGATAGAATCTTCGATAAACTTTTGATTTTCATGAATCATTTATACACTATTTATAAGCAGATAGCGAAATTTAGGAGTTTATCAAAATCCTATATTAATTGAGTTACACATTTAAAATCAATCTATTTCAAATTAAGGTCGAAAAGAAATTTTAACAATTGTAAACCGTCTCTAAATCAACTTGTAGGCTCAATAAAACATTTTTAAATTATTCAGGAGAAGTGAAAAAGCACAAAAGTTATAATATAGAAATATAGAATTGCGAAAAGCAATTTAATCCTTGATTTACTTCAAAAACCCGAAATCTAGTTTTAGTCATTGAATCTATATTCTTTTATTCGAGGCAACAGCAAAAGTAAAAAACTACTGTTTAAAAACAGCGATCAAAAGAACAAAAATGGATATTAACCAAAGTTATATCTAGCGCAAGGATAATAAAATAACTAATTACAGAAGTTAAGGCTTAAATAAAAACCGGGAATGGGGATGAAGCCTGTTTATTCAGTAATGAAAATAAAATTTTAAAGGCTTTTTACTGATTTTAAATCCCAAACATATTTCTTGCTATAACAAATCTTGCTAGAATAAAATTTCCGTAAAAAGATAATTCAAATACGAAAAACGAATCTAAAACAGTTAAACGGCATAATTTAACCATATTTTGAAAGAAAACCGTAGAGGTAACATGTGTATAGCTATTCCTGGAAAAATTACGCATATAGTGAATGAAAACACTGCCACTGTCAACATGGGTGGGATCTGTAGAAACGTAAATATGGATCTAATGGGAGGTGCCAGCGAAGCCATGCTCGGGAAACATGTCCTTGTCCATGTGGGATACGCGATATCTGAAATATCGGAAGAAGAAAGTGAAGAAACGATGCACCTTCTCAAGCAGATCGCAGGTCTTGAGGATATAGATACCTTTGAAAATGAATCTCAATGAAGAAGGGATGCTGATCAAAATGGAAAATGGAAATTCTCCCTCAATATCAGCTATTCTTAATCTTGAAAAAAAACTACTGGAAAGAATTGGGAATTCAAAAATATCGCTTCGCATAATGCATGTATGTGGAACGCACGAGAGAACTATTGCAAAAAATGGGCTTAGAAGCGTGCTTCCAAAAAGTATTGAAGTTATTAGCGGCCCTGGATGTCCGGTCTGTGTCACTCCGGAAGAAGACATAGATATTGCAATATCCCTCGCAAGAAGTGGAATGACTGTTGTCACCTTCGGAGATATGATGAGAGTTCCGGGTTCTTCAGAAAGTTTGCTGGATTCAAAATCTGAAGGGGCAGATGTAAGGATGGTCTATAGCATTGACGATGCTGTTGCACTTGCAGAAAAAAAGCCAGAACTCGAAGTAGTCTTTTTGGGGATAGGCTTCGAAACCACAGTTCCCGCAAATGCTGCTTCCCTTTTGAGAAATACCCCCGATAACTTTAGCCTCCTCACCTCTCAGAAGAGGACGCCTCCCGCAATAGAGCTCCTGGCCAATGGTGCAGAAGTTGATGCATTTATTGCTCCAGGGCATGTAGCGACAATTATAGGCACAAAACCCTTTGAACCTCTTGCAAATAAGGGTTTTCCTGTTGTTATTAGTGGTTTTGAGGTCAGAGATATTCTCCTTGGTATACACATGTTACAAATACAGGTAGAGGACGGATTTTCAAGAGTGGACAACGGCTACCCAAGAGTTGTAAAACAGGACGGAAACCTGGTAGCTTTAGACGTGATGGACAAAGTATTCGAAACTTCGGATTCTGAATGGAGAGGTATCGGGAGAATAGAAAATTCAGGGCTGGTACTCAGGAAAAAGTTTGAAGAAAAAGATGCAGCAAAGAAGCACATAGATATCTATGCCTCTTTAGTAAAGGATATTCGAAAAAAAGCCGAAATAAAAGGCAAAAAGTGTTGTATTTGCGCAGCTATCCTTACAGGGAAAGCAAACCCCCCCCAATGTCCCAACTTCGGACAAATATGCACTCCTCGAAGTCCATCGGGGCCATGCATGGTCAGCCAAGAAGGAATGTGCTACAGTTGGTTAAAATATTCAAGGGCCAGAGGTAGTAGACTTGCATGAACTTTCAATTGCTTGTGAGATCTTTGAACAAGTAATTAATTCAGCTACATCTCACAGAGCGACGAAAGTTAAGCAAGTAACTCTCCAGATTGGAAGGTTAACACACGCTAATCCTGAGCAACTGAGTTTTTGCTTCAAAGCCATTGCAGAGGAGAGCATTGCAGAAGATGCAGATTTCAGTGTAGAAATGATACCTCCTTCTCTTGAATGTGAATGTGGATATGAGGGAACTGTGAACAAATCGCAGATCCGAGAAAGCAGCGAACTCAAAAGCGAGCTTCTTGCTTATACAGCAGCTATGGAATGTCCAATTTGTGGAAAACTGGCCCATATTATAGGCGGAAGAGAATTGATAATTAAAAGCATTGAGATCGAAACAAAAGACGAAGATTTAGCTGAAGACAGGTGAAAATAAGCCTTGAAGTGATATATTATGTTAATGCATGTAATCCATATGGAATACGACGTTTTCAAAGCAAACGATAAAATTGCTGAAAAAAATAGACAAAATCTTGACAAGCATCATATCTTTTCAGTCAACGTCATGGGAGCAATAGGATCTGGAAAAACAACTCTAATTGAGGAGACGATTAAACATCTCAAAGGGAAGTATAGGATAGCTGTAATCGCAGGAGATGTGATCGCGGAAATGGATGCTTCCCGTTTTAGGAAACTCGGGGTACCAACAATTCCGATAAATACTGGAAAAGAGTGTCACCTAGATGCAAAGCTATTGGAGAAGGCCCTTAATGAAATAGACCTTGAAAACACGGATATCCTTTTAGTTGAGAATGTAGGCAACCTAATCTGCCCTGTTGACTTTAAACTAGGAGAGCACCTAAGGGTAGTAATCGTAAGTGTAACAGAGGGAGATGATATCATCCTCAAGCATCCGATGATCTTTAAGACTGCAGACCTTGCAATCATAAATAAAGTTGACATTGCATACGCGGTTGACTGTAGTACAAAGAAAATGCAAGAGGACGTTCTTTCCTTAAATCCTGATGTTCCTGTTATCCTGACTTCGAAACACGACTTTAAAAGTCTGGAAACCTGGATTAGCTTTATTGAACTTAGTTTTAAGAAAAATGCGGAGAAATAAGATCTATTAGGAGAGCAAAAAGCGGAAAAAAGGAGACGTATATGAAACCCGATACCATTTCTCTTGAGCACGGTGCAGGCGGAGAGATAATGCAGGCACTGATAGGGGATATAATCCTTAAAAACTTCCGCAACAAAAGTGCAGGCTCTGTTGGGCTTGAAAATCTTGACGACGGGTCCACTGTCAGGCTCGAGAATTTCAATCCCGCATCCGAACTCGTACTGACTACTGATAGTTATGTGATAACACCTTCCTTTTTCCCAGATACTAATATAGGAAGACTTGCAGTTGCAGGCACAATCAATGACCTCACTGTTATGGGAGCAAAACCACTTGCCCTTACCTGTGCTGTCGTGGTTCCTGAAGGCTTTTCACTCCAAAAATTCGAAGAGATAATCAAAACAATGGCTGAAACTGCTTCAGAAGTTGGCGTACCTATAATAACGGGAGATACAAAGACAGTCGAGAAAACAGCACTCGATTCCATTATCTTGAACACTGCAGGTCTGGGTATTACTGATAGCCCTGTGAGAGATTCGGGACTCAGTCCAGGAGATAGAGTCCTTGTCACAGGCACTGTTGGAGACCATGGGATTTCTCTTATAGTCCACAGAGGGGGGTTTGACTTCGATACCGACTTGGTTTCAGATTCTGCACCCCTATGGAATCTTATAAAGCCTATTTTGAAGCTTAGAACACTAGAGGGAGAACCTGTAGTCACGGCAATGAAAGATCCAACACGTGGCGGGCTTGCAAACTCCTTGAACGAAATGGCAATAAAATCCAGAACAGGCATCCTTATTGAAGAAGATTGGATACCATTTAAGCCTGCAGTTTCCGCGGCCTGTGAGATGCTGGGTCTTGATCCTCTTGAGGTTGCAAACGAAGGGAAAGCAATAATTGGAGTAAAATCCGGCTTCGAAGAAGAGATTCTCTCAATTCTTAGGCAGCATCCTTACGGCAGAAATGCCGCTATCATCGGGGAAGTTACTGCAGAAAACAAGGGAGAAGTAGTCCTGAAGAACCGTTTCGGAGGCATGCGTTATGTAGATATGCCTTCCGGAGATCCGATTCCACGTGTATGTTAACTTAATTGTGCCTGTAAAATTGAAATTTAGCCTTCCACTATCCGTTTTGCTCACTCAGGTGGACTTATTTATTTGTTATTTATTATTGTCACCTATCAACTTTAAATGCTCAACGAATTTCTGAAAGTATAGAATTTATCAGCGTATTATAACATAACTCTACTTCTAAATATGGTATTTGAGTTTTCAAGGATGTGTAATTGTAATTCATACAAAACTAATAAACACAACTTAATAATTAGCAATTACAGAAAATGAGCTCCAACAAACTTACTCATTAATTTGCAACATAGGAATAATTATTTGCTTTACCCGGATTTAATAACTACAGAGGATTTCGATAAACTCCCAAATTTTGTCATATGATAAGAGGTTATATACAAAATGATTCGTGAGAATAAGAGGTTTATTGAAATAGGATGGTTATTAAAATATTATATAGAGTTTGACTAATGGAGATATACATTCTTGTGCTCAAAATCATTAATTCTTTTGAATTTCTCACGAATATAATCAACTAAGACGGAGTTAGGCACTGTTCTCCAGAAAAATAAAACCGGGCAATCTCACGAATTTGCCCCAAATTCACATTTAACTTTTTACATACTGTATGTTTTTAGAATTTTCAACATGTTCTTTCCATTCTCATAATTATTTAAGCGTTGAAATTTTACAGAAAAATAAGAATACTGACTAACAAAAGTAACCCGTTTAAATGTTTAGTTTTTGATTACATAACTTTTGAGTCCTAAGTTTTGAGTATTGTGAAGACGGAGAACCTCATATACAGATCAAAAAATGATTGATAGATAAGAAAAAGAGAATAAAATCGAGGGAACTGAAAAAGCAAATAAAATGAACAGAAGTGATAAAAAGATAATGAGAGTATTGAAGAAAATCTGATAAGCCATCAAAACCAATAACGAAAATATATGACAAAAATTCTCATCCGAAAAGCCAAAAAGTCGGATATGCAGATAATTGAGAAGCTTCTATCCACTTACTTTCTTGACATGGGGGATCTTGAGCCAAAATATTTCTTGCTGTATGAGATCGATGGAAAAATTATAGGATGTATTTCCCTTATAAAAACTAAATTTCGTGGGGAAAATATTATGGAGATTCATTCCATCGCAGTCCATCCGAACTTCCGGGGAAAAGGTATCGGAACAAAGTTGGTGAAACATCTTCTGAAAAACATAGGGAATAGTTCATTCGATTTTTATGCGAGGACAACTGTTCCTAAATTCTTTGAAAAGCTTGATTTTGTGAAAATTGATAATTCTGAAAAATTTTATCTCTGGGAAGATTGTAAAAGTTGTGACCATTTTGAGAAATGCACTCAGTATGCAATGAAATATTCTTACAATCCAGTAAAATTCCACTCATCACGAGTTATGTAAATAAGTACTGTTGTTAATGTCAACAGCGATGAATAATTTTCCATATTTAACGGGTTAAATTTACAAGCTCTCGATATACCTATTTGGACCTCTGTGCACATGTGTGTATTGCGATTGTGCTCTCCGCTGCAAGCAACTGGGTATGTTCACGCCACCGTGCTGGATATGAAGAAATTATTCAAAATCAAATACCTTCATTCGCTTATATAATTTTTTCCTTATTAATTTCCCTTATTTTCAACATTGTTTTTAATGAAATTGAAAGTCTTACCATCACCCAAGGTTCCAATAACCCTCCTTTATTCCACAATTCACTATCAAATATTTTTTCCGATTTGAGAGTATTATTAAACATTTTTTTGCTGTGATATTTTTTATAATTTGCTTCACTCTTGGAGGAGAATTTTTTGGTTCAGCACAGACGAACAGATGTAGATTCTCACCATCACTATCTATTGCATCAAACTAAAAACAATATTTTGTACCAATTTTAAGGCATACCAATTTGAAATAATTGATGATTTATTTTCTAAGAAAATTTTCCCCTCATAATTAATGCAAAAAAAATATGATATTTTGTTATATATAAACTAATATAAGTACCTGCATCGTTTACAGTCATTGGTTATGATCGCTCCAGTTTCCAAAGATTTATAAATATTAGATTATGACCCAGAAGAAACATGTATCTGGTTTTAAAACAAGAAAACAGCTTAAAAAGCCGTTATAGGAGTTGGATAACTTTTAAATACTCATAAAAGTTTTCCGTAAAAACCTTAATCTAAAAAAGGATATATTATACTGGGAAAAAATTCAAACTAATATCAAATAATCCAAAATAAATTGAAATCGATGGATTAACACCTATGGGGAGAAGAAAGAGAAATTACGAGGGGAATATAATAACTTCGGACCGTGCAGAGGAACTTATAGAAGAAGGGTGGAGGCGAGCAGACCTGCACGTGCATACTACCTGCTCCTTTGATGTGCTTCCTGCAAAGGATCTGCGTCCAGAGAGTCTTTATGAGAAGGCCCTTAGTATGGGAATGGATTACATTATATTTACAGACCACAATACAATAGCGGCATACGAGATTCTTGGATGGGATCGGGAAAAGCTTGTTTCAGGAGTTGAAATGAGTATCGCTGACCCGAAATTTGCAGGACATGAGCTGCATGTCAACGTTTTCGAGCTTGATAGGGAGGATTTCTTCGAGCTTCGAGAAATCGCCGAAGTAGAACAGGATTTAAAAAGTTTTGTTAGATACCTCAAGAATCGAAGATTGCCTTTCATGTATAATCATCCTTTCTGGTTCAACTTTCATCAGGAACCTAAACAATCTGCAGTACTAAGGCTGGCAAAGTTTTTTCCTGTACTTGAGTATAACATGCATGAGCTAAAGACGAAAAATGAACTTACAATTGCTCTTGCTGAAAGATTCAACAAAGGCATTGCTGCGACAACAGACACTCATTCAGGAAAGCTCGGGCAGATTTACACTCTTGCAAAGGGTAATAATTTTAAAGAGTTCTTCAAAAATATCAAAAATGGGAAAAGTTACATAGTTACCGAAGACCTTACTAGGGAGCTTCTGATAGATGAGATGAATACCTGGATAGATCTGATTTTTAAAAAAAGTCAGAGAAGTATGGGTATAAAAAGTTATCTTACAGGAATAAAATCTTTGGATGTAATGGTGAGGATATCAAGGAGCTCTCTTTTAAATTGCTCCCCGATACTTAATAAGACAGCTATGAGCTTGCTCTATATTATCTCAAATACCGGGCTTCCTGCTTCTTTTTATCTGTATTCTAAAGAAAATTTTGTAAAGGAAATTTTCAAACAAATCGAAATAGGAAAGCAAAAGTAAGTCATTAAAAAATGAAACTTGAGACAAAAGGGTAGAAAAAAGGTAGTTACTCAGATAACCTTGATAAATTAATACACAATTTTTCTTCAGAAAGAGGATAAAATGGATGTATAATATATTATTTTTATTGCCAATGGAGCAGGAAAAAATTTTTGTTATTTGTGCTTCAAGAATTAAAATTATTGCGTTAATGTGTAAATTATTCTGTAAAGTTACTAATGTCAAGAAATTGTTGTATAGAAATATTAGACACACTGTTAAAACTTGAATGTACATCAGTAAAAACTATGAATCCTGTTTTTTGTTGTGAAAACAAAAGGTACAGAGTTATCCAAAATTAATCAACTAGACATTTAAGTATGCTGGTTAGTTTGAATGATGTGCTCATACCATAAACTTTGCTCCATCCAAGAGTTTGTGAGAGATGCTGTGATGGGGAATATTTTACGATATAGTGGTATATCCTTCGAAGAGGGATACTGTTTCTAATAGCAACGGATATCCAATTAAAGTTTAAGGAGTATATAAATTTAGATTTTCGCAGTACATCGAAAATTCTGAAAATTTGATTGATTCTTTGTCCTTTCCTTTCGCAATAAAAAAGAATTCATGCTTTAACTAGTGTATAGGTTTTAAGACAAAAAACACATGTATTTACCTGAATCACTAAAACTATAAGACCTTTAAGACTCTCCAAAGCGGACTGATTGCGAATAAGAGTTACCTTTTATAATGCCATAGGACAAAATTCCTTGTAGATTCCGCAGCCCTTGTATATCTAAAGTTTTATCTGATCTGTATAGACATTTTTACCCAGTGATTACTCCATAGGACAATTATTCATTGTAAAACAGCCCTCAAATACCTTAAATTCCATATTCCGCAGATAATATGAGTTTTTATTATGGAATATGTAGATAATGTTGAAAAATAATGCTGTTGATCAAAGTTCATTCTAATATATGCCTCAACAAGCTAATTTATTACGACTGAAATATATGGAATGTTGAATTCGAAATAGCTAAAATGCAGTAAAATATATCTATTAAAAATCTAAAAGGAACATTATATATGTTTATCACATAATTGATTTATTTTATTGAATCCTGACTTCAATATTCAAATAGATTCTCATTCAAAATGCAGAACTTATCTTAACACTTATATCTGTAACATTTTAAGTTCCGTTTCAGAAAATTTGATTTTGCAGACCAGTTCCTTTCAACACCATTCAACACCATTCAGCAATATACAGATGGAGCAAGTTCCCTTGACCGATAATGACATCTTACTCTGAGATGAAACATTATTTAAAGACCTTTCCGTGCTCGAGCCTGATTATCTATCCGAATATTTCCCTCATAGAGATTCACAATTGGATGCATCCAAGTTCGCTATTAAGCCAGCTCTGCGCAGCATACGTCCTTTGAATTGTTTGCTTGTAGGTCCTCCTGGAACAGGAAAGACCAGTGCAATTATGAAAATTTTCAAAGAAGTCGAAGTCTACGTCCCCAATGTGGTTGTTGTAAAAGTTAATTGCCAGATTGATTCCACACGCTTTGCAGTAATTTCGAGAATTTACAGGAAAATTTATGGGATTTCACCGCCTAATTCTGGAATTGCATTTCGGAAAATCTTTGAAAATGTTGTTAATTTCCTTATTTCTTCAGAAAAGATTTTGCTTGTTGCTCTTGATGATCTCAATTATCTTTGCTATGAAGGAGGGACATACCAATGAAGTGATGTATTCCCTATTGAGGGCTCATGAACAGTATCCTGGAGTTAAAATAAGTGTAACCGGAATCGTGAATGATACTTCTGACCTATACTGTATAGATTCCAGGGTGAATTCAATTTTTTTGCCAGAAGAGATACCTTTCCCAAAGTATGAGAATGCGGAAATTTATGATATTCTTAAGGACAGAATAAAGTATGGATTCTATCCAAAGGTAATTTCTAATGAATTACTAAAACTTGTTGTCTCGTATGTAGAAAAGACAGGTGACCTCAGAATTGGAATAGATCTTCTTAAGCGTTCCGGTTTTAATGCCGAACGCAGGGGAAATCGTACGGTTTCCCCTGAAGATGTAGAAAAAGCATATGACGCATCAAAATTGCTCCATCTTTGCAGGGGCATAAGTCTTCTTTCATATCCTGAAAAACGTTTACTCGAGAGTTAATAGCAAGAAAAGGAGAGATTCAGGCCGGTGAGCTCTACAAGTCCTTTCATGAACTGCTGCATCTAGGATATACCCGTTTTTATGTAATTGTTAACAGGCTCCAGATGCTTAACTACGTGGATGCGGATTTTTCTGGTAAGGGTCATAGAGACAGAACCCGAATCATAAAAACAAAGTATGAAACTGAGGACATACTTAACTGCCTTGAAAAAAGTTAAATATATATTTCTAATTCCCAAAAATATATAAAAATCTTGAAAAAGAGATTTACATGGATTCTTGGTGAGAAGCTAGTAAAATTATTCTCCAAATTTTAATTTTTTGAGGCTAATGTTAAGAAGCACAGCTTGAAAGCTGTGCCTTCTCCCAATTAGCCCGAATTAATCTTGAGATTTATTTTAGGAATTACATCATTCCTGGAGGCATTCCACCCATTCCCGGAGGCATCCCGCCCATTCCTGGAGGCATCCCGCCCATTCCTGGAGGCATCCCGCCCATTCCTTCTTCTGGGCCAGGTGCTGCACGAGTAGAAGCTATGACATCGTCGATCCTTAGGATCATAACTGCGGACTCTGTGGCGGCATTAATTACCTGGGTCTTGACTCTGAGAGGTTCAACTACAAAGTTTTTCCACATGTCAACAACCTTACCTTCGTAAACGTTAAGCCCTGCGGTTTTAACTCCCTTCTCATGTTGAGAACGAAGCTCCATGAGCATGTCAATGGGGTCGAGTCCGGCATTTTCTGCAAGAGTTCTTGGGATAACTTCGAGAGCTTCAGCATAGGCCTTTACTGCAAGCTGTTCTCTGCCCTCAAGGGTTGCTGCATATTCCTGGAGCCTTAATGCAACTTCAACTTCAGGAGAGCCGCCGCCTGCAACGAGCTTGCCATCCTCAATTACAACTGCTACCACACGAAGTGCATCTTCAAGAGCACTGTTTACACTTTCAACCACATGTTCTGTGCCACCACGCAGCAGGATGCTTACAGCCTTTGGGTTGTGGCAACCTGTGACAAAGGTCATGTGGTCGCCTCCTACCTTCTTCTCCTCTACGAGTCCCGCATACCCAAGATCTTCAGGGACGACCTCGTCTAGGTTAGTAATGAGTTTGCCACCTGTTGCTCTTGCAAGCTTGTCCATATCGCTTTTTTTAACCCTTCGAACGGCAAAAATTCCTGCCTTTGCAAGGTAGTGCTGGCCAAGATCTTCAATCCCCTTCTGACAAAAGACAACATTTGCCTTGCTATCGATAACCTTCTGAATCATTTTTTTTAACATCTGCTCTTCCTGGTCGAGAAAAGACTGAAGCTGGTCAGGAGAGGTTATAGAGATTTCCGCATCTACCTCGGTATCCTTGAGTTCGACTGCGGTGTTAAGGAGCATGATCTTTGCATCCTTAACCTTTTGAGGCATATTGGGGTGGATTCTTTCCTTATCAATGATCATGCCCTGAATAAGTTCGGAGTCTTCCACCTTGCCACCGACCTTCTTAACAACATTGATATTTTCTTTATCAATAATGTTCTTTCCGTTTGTGTCTGTGTCAACAATGCTTGTGACAGCATCAACTGAAATTTTAGAGAGAAGTGTTTTGGAGAACTCTGCAGCTTTTCCAGTCATTGCAGTTTCAGAGATGCTGATTAGCAGATTCCGGTCAGAAAGCATTACTGGCATTGCCAAGGAGTTCAGAACTTCCACGGCTTTTTCGGCTGCAAGCCTGTACCCCGATGCGATAATCGTCGGATGGATTTCCTGCTCAATTAAGTCTTCAGCTTTCTTCAAGAGTTCACCTGCGACTACAGCTGCACTGGTAGTACCGTCTCCGACTTGTTCATCCTGGGTTTTAGCTACCTCTACTACCATCTTTGCTGCAGGGTGTTCGATGTCCATTTCTTTTAGAATGGTTGCTCCGTCATTTGTAATGACCACATCTCCCATTGAATCAACGAGCATTTTGTCCATACCCTTGGGACCTAGGGTTGTTCTGACCGCTTCAGCTACTGCCTTTGCAGCCATGATGTTGTTACTTTGGGCATCCCTGCCTCTAGTTCGCTTACTTCCTTCTTTTAAAATGAATATTGGCTGTCCTGCCACGGTTTACTCCTCCATTAATGTGAGTTTGGAATAACTCTTGAATTAGAATCGCAGTTTACAAGTTTGTACTTCTATATAAATTAATCCTATTGATAACCTTGGTATCTAGGGATTTTTGGAATTGATTTTCTCAAAGGATATATCGATAAATCAGTTTTGCACCAATTTTTTCGCAGAATTTTGAAATGCTGACTATACACAAGCCAGATTAAAAATTTTAAGTTCTATTTCACTATTTTTGTTGATGTCTACGTTTTTTTGGAGGGACTTGATACTGATCAATAAGCTAAAACTATTAATTAACTGGAACTATAATTCTCCCAATGTAACTAGTAAAATGAAACTAAAAACCGAGGGAAATAAATATTAATTTGAGGAGTTCACTATTTACGAATTTTGCCAGTTTCGAAATAATTACTCTAAATTATAAAAGTGTCAAAAAAATATTCAAGATAATGAATTCGTAGATTATGACAAGAGCAATGACTTCATTTTCGGTATATACACAGCCAGTTTACTTTATTATCTTCTGGATCGGGGAGTATCGTTGATATGATAACTTTACCTGATTAGTAGTCCATATTTAATTTAGTTCTAGATTTATTTGAGACCAGTGACTATGATCCATAAAATTACCGGCACTTTTAATACCACATAGATCCGCTTAAAATTCATGAAAATAAATTATTTAATAGAAGGATAATAATTTTCTAAAAACAGATTTAAGATAAAATGAAAAAAGAACCTATTAGCAATTGTTTAAAGTAGATGTCAGCCATTAAAAAGTCAGCACTCTAGCACTTCGTGAAGCAATTTCATTGCCTTTCTCTCATTTTCGCCCCCACACTTGGAAGCTAAATTTCCATAATGCTGAATTAATTCGAGATATTTTTTGTCACCTGAGAGCTGGTAGCGGGTTGCATGGACAGTAGCCTCAAGCACTGCATTGAATCCTCTGTTAGGAACCAGAATATTTTTTTTATTCACATCATTAAGACCTTTATCCATGGGAATAAGATCTGCTACCAGGGTCTGATCGGTGTTCATAATATTAATGCATTTGAAAATGATCCAAGCTGCAGATTCTTTCAGGATAGGAAAATTGAGCTTATGAGTAGTCACATAGTCAAACTCGGAAGGTTCAAGGTCGAAAAAAGTTGAACGTACAAAAAGGAAAGGATTGTAAATTACGTTTGCTGTCATATATCCTTCCTTAAGGACGTTTGCCCAAGTATGGCTGCCTCTGAAAAGTCTGACAAAATACCTCCCATCTTTCACGATTATTCCGATTGGAGCAGCATTAGGATATTTCAGACCTGTGCTTACAATTGTTTCGGAAATTCCTTCCAGGATTCCGAATGCGGAAATATCTACAGTGGAACATTTATTCTCATACTTTGTATAGTCAGAGGAAAATTTGGTCAAAAGCGTAGTCCTCCCAAAAGAGCAATGAAAATTCCGGCAATAACGATGTCAGCTGTTGAACCTGGATTGATTCTTTCTTTAAGAAGTTCGAGGTCAAATTCCTTTACTGCAGGAAGTATATACGCAAAGTCTATGATCCTATTGTCTGAAGGCTTTTCATAGGCCAGTAGAATCTCACCTGCTCTGGATGATACGTAATCTGCAGTACCTTTATCAAATTTAGTCTGGATAAAAGTATCCCTATGCCTAGAAAGCAATTTCAAAAAGGTATATACTATAGCTTCGTTGATATCTGAGTCTGAACAGTTCAAAACTGAGTATTCTACTCTTGAATTTCGGGATTGCATGAACTTTGTTATACTATTTGCTCCTTCAAGGCAGCAACCGAATCCTGACACCCATTCACCTGCAATCATATCATATCTTTTGGCCATCCCCATGAGCTCATAAAGCGTAACTTTTTGTTCCTTGAGTTTGACAGTTGATTCAGAATCTCCAAGGCTAAATTCATCCACACCGTTTACCCTGACTCCTGCCATATCGAATGCCCTATAAAATTCCACAGCATCCTCACAGTCTGTTGCCCTGACAAAAAAATGTGCACGTGAAGTAAGAGTTTCAAATTCTTCTGGTGAAAGCCTACAATGGACTTTCCCGTATGAATGTAATAATTCTCCCGCAGCCATTGAAAGGGGGATAAGTAATAGAAAAGCTCCAAAATGAGTATTGCCCCCCTGTTGCCAGGCAGAACTCTCACAAACCGCACTTCTGAAAAGTGCCCCTATTCCACTCTTGCTTCTTGCAGCCATTTCAATTGCGGGGTAAACACTCACTGAAGAAGCTATAAAATGCTCAAAACAAGTATCCGGATAATTATGTTCCCTATCTACATTCCCTGGCTTGGGAGAAGCAGAGACCTCCAGTAGCATAGCAAGCTGGGCACAACGAGCAATAAAACTTATAATCTGTGAATCTCTCGTCCCTTTAGGCATGGGACGGGAAAAATCATTGTTAATGAGACTCATTTACAGGGATTTTGGCGTTATCCAGTAAGTATTCAGCCAGTTGCTTTTTAAGTTTCATGTACTCTACATCAGAGAGACCAATTGTGTTTAACGCACTACCCCGGAGCCAGCATGGCTTGGTGACTTTACAACACCAAACGAGGCTTCCGAAGCAGGTATCTCCTCCAAACTCCAGCATAGTACCCTTCGCAAAGTCAAGCTTCGTCTTGGCAAATTCTTCTGCTGTATAACCTAATTTTATGAATTTTTCGTGCACAGGGCAAGGTTTAACAGGAAGGCAACAAAAAGCCAGAGCTCTGAAGTCACCGTCACTGCAAACATGCTTAGGAACATTATACCAGCCAATGGATTGCTGATAGGAACTAACGCTTTCTACTAGCTCCCTTATAAGTTTAGGATTCTGCCCGACTCCCCTAGCAACAGATACCATGTCAGCTCCGCGGGAAAACATATACTTTGCTCCCTCAAAATCAGTAATCGAGTTATTACCTATCAGGAAAAGTCTTGTAGCATCCCTGTAATTACTGATTGCATCAAGGTCAGCCCCACAATCATCTAGGCTGGCATCAGAATGTATTATGTCAGCACCTGACTTATCTATGAGCCTTGCGAGCTCGATATCATTGACAACATTTGACCTCACTTTTACTGAAAGTACGACTCCAGTCTCCTTTATTGCCTTGATCCAAGTAGAAAGTCGTGGGAAATCATGAAGTAGAGCTTCCCCGATTCCTACCTCTAGCATTTCTGGTTGCCTGCAATGGGCATTTAACTCAAGGATTGCTCCCTCTTCTTTTATGAGTTTCGCAGCTTCGATAAGGGGTTCGAGTTTAGTACTTCTAACATTTACCGCGACGACACTTTCGGACATGATTGCCCGAATTTCCTTTTTTATAAGTGTCATGGGTTCGTCAGAGATGAACTCTTTTCTACCCATGGCTACTAGATCTGATGCAATAGTAATTGAAGCCTTATCCAGATTGAAAGCACCAAGAACTACCAGACCCGCATTACTTGCATACTTATTAGCAAAATCACTATCTACAATTCCTGCCATTGAAGCCAGTGCGATAGGATTTTTAAAACTAGCATAGTCAATATGCAAATTGAACAGACAATCATTCATGTTTTACCTCTTAAAAATAAGCTTGGAGACTGACAAAAAAATAATATTCATTATCAGATATCAAAAAGTAATGATAATTTTCTTTCGACAATCTTTGAAAATGGAAAAATCCATCTATAACTTACGGACAATAATACATATATATTAATATTTTGATGCATTCAAATATCATAATTTATATCAAGTAGGAACTTATGTAACTTCATAAGTTGACCTGGTAATAGAATCAAAATATCACGACATTATTGTAAAAATATACTGTTTATCAACTTTGGAAATGCATGTTCCCAAAAAGATATATATACCTATAAATATCAATGCCAATTGATAATTAATATGCGAGAGTGGCTGGACGGCTGACGGGCCTTTTGGTCTGAGGAAAGTCTCCCCACCACCCCGGACACACGAACATCTGTAAAGGATGTCGGGCGAGAGCTCAGGCTCTGGCACAGAAACGAGAACCATGCCCTGAAAATGCGATGATACGTGCGTTGAGATCTCAGGGAAAGTGGATGAAACGGCGAATCCTCGTGGGTGCAAGTTGAAAATCGGGAATATAGAGCAGTCCGGAATCTCCCGGTTATATTTGGAAACGCATAGCTGAATGCCGTCACTGCAAGAGTCTTCAAGGACCTTTTCCTACACTGTTGGGTGGCAGGAAAGTTTTGCAGGAACAGAAGGGAGCTTATGAGCCTCACTCGCATAAAATTATCCCAAATTAGTTATTATGTTCTAATAATTTTAGAATTCATTTATTTCCCATCATTTATTTGTCCTCGCTATTTCGAGTAGGCAATAATATTGTGATGTCTGCTTTAACCATAAATTCAAAGTCAAATTTTTGGTGTACTGCTTATAATTAGATTCTTCGGATTGTGAGATATATCTACTTTATAATTTATTGAGATTTGTAATTTCAAAGGAAATTGTGTATGCTGCATAATTTATGAGATTTCGATAAACTCATTAATTAAGTCATATGCTTATAAATTGCATGTAACTGACTAGTGAAAATCAGAGGTTGATCAAGACTCCCAATAGTTACTTCCTTGATTGTGGGTGCAATTCATATAATATTTGAAAGCATTAGTTTGTGGAATACCACATTCAAACTCTAAATCATCTCTTTTGTGCAGTCATCTTCAACTGAACAATTGTTCTCAACCCACAAAAACAAAGAAAAGCCATTTCTTTTAGTTTTAGGGATTTTATTTTGGAGGCATGTTCAGCCAGAAAAAATTAAGCAATAACCATTGGACATAACCTTTATAGTTTCTATTGATCACTACTTCATCCAGATATTTTTCAAGAATTTCCCTGTTGCTAACAGCTAATTTGAAAGAGGTTTCTGGAAAACGATGCATTAACTTCTCCAACTTAAGAGAACTGACAAGGTAGTTCCCAAACTCCTGTCTACATTTTGATTCGTATTTTTGGATGTAATTTAACTTTCCGCCATACATCATAATGCCTGCAATGGTCTCCGAGGCAAGTTGTCCGGATTTAATAGCATAAGCAATGCCTTCTCCTGAAAAAGCTTCTACAAACCCCGCAGCATCCCCGCTAAGAAGAAGTCTTGAATTTATTATTTTTCTTGCTATTCCACCTACCGGGATAATATGAGAACGAATAGGAAAATTGCCAGTAAAACCATTTTCCTCCAAAAAATTCAGCATTACTTTTTTCGGATTTTTAAAATATTGAGCCATTCCCATGACTCCTACAGAGTAGTATCCTACATGAGGAAATATCCAGCCATATCCTCCCTGGACAATTCCGAAATGGATATCTAGAGTGCCTGGATACTTACTCTGTATTGCCTCATCCTCATCAGTTATTTCTGACACCAGACCAAGACAGTATTCTGTTCTTTTATCTTTTGATCTAACTTTGTATTTAAGAGATCCATTTGAGCCTTCTGCAATCAGAACAAATTTCCCCAGATAGGTGTTGGTTGTGGTCCTTACCTCAACGAAATCTTTTCCCTCAATACAATCTAGAACTCTTTCTCCGGTATGAATCTCAATTCCAGTTTCTTTAGCTTTTTCGAGCAGAAAATAGTCAAAAACCGTTCTGGAAATTAATAAAGCTAAGTTGCCTTCCATCTCTGCCTCTACAAAATCATCCATAAAATGAATCTTTACCTTTGAAATATATCTCTCAACCACATACTCAGGAAGACTGAAATCTAGGCAAGACAAACCATATTGCGAAAGAGCACCCCCACAAGATTTGTACCTCGGAAAATGTTCTTTCTCAAGCAGAAGGGTGGAAAGTCCCTTTTTTCCAGCTGCCCTTCCAGCGGATGCTCCTGATGGCCCTCCTCCTACTATAATAAGATCATACATCTTGAAACACCTACTTAATTACATGAGTCTAAAGTTTAGAAGAGACCACTTGAGAGAATCTTTATAATTGAGCCTGGAATCTACAACCTCGAAGTACTTATCAGCCATTTTTTCATTGGAAGTAAAGATTTTGAATGTTAGATCAGAAAAACGATGAACTATCTTGGAAAACATCAGCGGGTACTTAAGGTGATTTCTGAACTATATATTGCAGAGAGACTTATATATGCCTAGATTTTTGAGATTTCCAAAACATAGGCAAATTCCTGCGATAACTTCAGACGCAAATTGCCTTGGTATAATGGCATCGGTTAATCTTTCACCTGAGAAAGTATCTACAAATCCGGCAGTTTCTCTAACTATGAGACATTTAGAGCCAGTAGCTCTTCTTTTAATTCCACCTCCTAGGGTCCTATGACCATGAATTTCATACTTGCCGAAAAAACCATCTTTCCTTAGGAAGTCAAAGATGGATTTCGTAGGATATGGAAAATACTTGGTAACCCTGTTAATTCCAACAGAAGAATAGGTTTCGCGTGGAAAAATCCGGCCATAGCCACTTCCAGCGATTCCAAAATACAGTTCTAAATTATTACGCAGACGCTCTTTAATTTTGTTTTTTTTAATAGGTAATTCTGTAACTACCTGTATCCTATATTCCCACTGATATTTGCAGTTCTCACGCATTTTTTGACTACCCCCTAGGCTCCTTCGACAACGACCACAAATTTTGCATAATATACTTCTTTCTAGCCTTCACTTCAATATAAGTGAACGTTTCCTCGCAGCAAAAAACTTTTTCCTTTGTATGGGCCTGAATTCCAGTTTATTTTGCCTTTTCAAGATGAAGAGTATCAGATCCTTCCCTGGAAATAAGGACAGATAATCGATGCTTTTCTTTAGCTTTGATAAACTGTTCCTTGAAAAATAACTTTGCTCCTGTTATTTTCCGCTCAATAATTTTGGAAAAAAGGTCGAAGTCGAGATCAGAAATAGAATGTTCTGGAAGCTCTCCATCACAGGGCTCGTATCTAGGGAATTATTATTTCTCAAGCAATAGTGTATTCAGGCCAAACTTTACTGCTCTTTTCTCAGCCGAAGCTCCGGAAAGACCATCATCTATGATAATTAAGTCATACATTGAAGTAGCATCCTAAAAGTATACACAAGTTTATAAATCTTTAATTCTTTTCTGAATTTAGGATCTATTGCGGTCAATTGCCAATAGAAGTAATGATAAATTGATTGCGATCTCATAATATATTAAAAAGTATCCAAGTTTATCTTAATTTTACATATATCTAAAAGGAGCTAATTTAAAGTGTTGGTATTGGTTCAAAATTGAGATAAAATAAGGAATATTGGAAAATAACATAACGAAAAAGCATCAAAGGACCAAATAAAAATTAAGAGATTAATCAGTATAAAAGAGATATGAGACAAAAAAATTCTAAAATATATCTACTTAGGTCCACCTGGAAATCAATTTTGTACTTATCTATACTATACTTGACGATATTTAATAAGCTCCTCCGTCCATTTTGTTCCAAAATAGCTATGTTTTACCTGAGTTATTTTGTAAAGAGCCCTTAGTTCTTAAAAATTTCAAAAACATTTAGAACCTTCTGATAATTCACTTTTGTCCCAAAGCAGCCGTCCCTTTCCATAGAAATACCGTAACTTACAATTTTTCTACCTTTGAGAGCACGCATAACCTTATTGATTTCATAATCACAGGCAATTAGAAGGACACCATCAGCATTTTCCATTTCAAGAATATTTTTAATGTAGGAAGAACCTGTAAGAATAAATAATTTATATCCATATTTTACGGAGTCTTTCTTCAAATTAGTATAAACACATTTGCCACAGTAGTTACACTGGATTCCTGTCTGTGTGGTGTGGGCTATGCAATCTAGATTCCGCATACAATGTGGAGCCAAAAGAACCCTTTTTTTGGTTTTTGCAAAAACAGATTTATATGCCCGATTTTTCAAAGATGCCATCCATTTGTCCAGAATGCGCGTATCTGAAAACTTAAGGAAAAGCTGCCTAAGAGGCAAATAAAAAAAATCGAGTATATTTGCAAAAAAACCTGCTAAATAAACGCTTCTTTTAAGACTCTGTTTGCTGACGACCAGAGCAATGCTCGAAAGAATAAAGGATATTATTATAAAAAAGAAAAGTGCCTTACCAATAGTGCTATACATTGCACATCTCCATTTTTAGAATGATCTCTTCAACATTAGCTTCAGTATTGAAGCATCCATCTTTGCGAAGAAGAATACCCTGAACAGCAACAAAGGACACAGCTTGCATGTTTTCAGCAAGCTCGTTGTAGCAAGCAACCCCCAGACATGCTTCAGGCATATACTCATTGAAAATTTTTTTGACGAAACTTCCTCCTGGAACTACAAAAACCCGAAAGTTGCATCTATCAGCGGCATCGCAGAGTTTTGAGATATCACATAACCCACAACGTTTGCACTCATATCCAAAGACGGGATCACACCTAGCCTTGCAGCTGGGATGCCGCAAACACTGTGGAAGAAGCAAGATCCTCGTACCTTTTGTGTGCAAAAAATCATCCAACATAACAGCATTTCGGATATCAATGAGTATATCATCAACAAGTGTATCTCTGATCCGGAAAACTTTACAAAGCCATTTTGCAGGAGAATAGAAAAGATAAAGTGTGAACAGCACGAATCCCGGAAAAATGATTTTGTGGTTTTTAAACGAGTAAGCTCCTAAAAGCAGAGCAATTCCTATAACTATAATAGCAAAAAATATGAAGTATGTGAATATTTTTCCAAGAAATTCGTAAGGAATCTCCATATTCAAGGGGACGAAAGTATCGCTATTTAAGCTTTACTATATAATCTTAGTTTGATAGTACGATATTAATTTGGATGAAACATCATGTGTTAATCAAAATTTATGTGACAATATTCAAAAATTAATTATATAGATTAAATTTGTTCATTCCTCCAAAATATGAAAATTTCCTTTCAACATAAAAATCGAGCTAGCAAATTCGGGATATATATAATATTACTTATAGTCACCTCATTATTAAAATTAAGGGACACTGTGGTCCATTCACTAAATCCGTCAAAATTCAAAAGTTTTATATTATTCTCAGACTTACTTTATTTTAGTTATGATGAGCTAAACTTTGATTTCGTCTTGATCTACGATTCCTGAGTATAGTGTGTTATTGGACAAGATGTCAAACTTCCGATGAATAGATAAAACCTATTACGTGATAATACACTCCCATAAAAATACCTTTTTTCAAACTCAGGATAAAGCTTAAAATGTCTGTAGGAACTCCCCCCCTTTCAATTATTGAATTGCATCTAATCGAAAGTTGCTTGATAGAATTACATGAATAAGTTAACGTGATCTTTTTACACTTCTATAATATGAATTTTTTAGCCTGCCTCAGCACAAATAATGATAAAGATCTAAATACAATCTGTTTTAATTTATTCATTTTAGATAATTTCGATGAACATCTGCAATATATCTATAATTCGGCACCCACACTATATGATCGATAATCTGACCATAACACTGGCTAAAGCTATTTAATTCTAGTGTGTATCATATCCCAGTAAGAGGTGGATGCCACCACCTTTGATCATGGGAGCAAAAATAAACTTATTTTCAAAGAAGTTATGTTTCAAAGGGTTAAACGGGAACAAAAAAGTGAGAGTTCACATTATCTTTATCTACGGGGTAAAATAATCTTGATCTCCTGCACCGGAAGCATAACAAATAAGCCAAAAATATCCACTAAAAGTAAGGCTGGAGATCCAGCCTTCGTATTCTTTCGTTTAATCCAGTTTCAGACCTAAACCCTGTGCAACCAGCTCAATGACATCTTCAACATCGATGTCAGCTTTCATAGAGTCACGGCCATCCATCAGATTTCTCTTACAAAATGGACATGCACTTGACAGAATATCTGCTTTGGTTTCGAGAGCATCCTTAACTCTGGACTGTGCAACACCATCTGCAAGATCAGGGATACCAGCCTTTACGCCACCTCCGGCACCACAACAACGCTGAAATTCTTTGATCCGTTCCATTTCAACGAACTTGACGCCCGGAATGTGAGTAAGCACATATCTAGGCGCATCATATACGCCTACATGGCGGCCCAGGTGACAGGGATCATGGTAAGTAATTGTCTTATCGATAGACTTTTCCCATTTAATTTTCCCCTGCTTTATCAGGTCCGCAAGGAACTCAGTGATATGAACAACCTCAAAAGGCAATTCTTTGCCTAAAAGTCTTGGCCAGTCTACTTTTGCAGTACGGAAACAGCCTGAACATGCGAAGAGGACTTTTTTAGCACCCTTTTTCATGATGGCTTCTACATTGTGTTTTGCAACTTGAAGGGACATCATATCATTGACATGTGCCTGGCCTGTCCTGATTAGAGCAGAACCACAACACCATTCATCTTCCCCAAGCATAGCAAACTTAATGCCTAACTTATTAAGCACACGTGAGGTAGCAAAGGCCAGAGTGAGCTGCTTGTACCCTGCAGTACAGCCAGTGAAATAGACAATGTCTGATTTGTCTTCAATTTTCACATCATCAGGAACCCAGGCAAGTCTGTCTTTCTGGTCAAGCAGGTAAGGATTATGGTACTGACCAATGAGTTTCGGGAACATATTCTGTTTTCCGTATGGGCCAATACCTTTTTTGACAAGGTTTGCCCTCAAGGCTTCCCAAAGTTCTACTGTGTTGATGCCTGATTCACAGACAGTACCACATATACCGCAGGTTGTGCAGCTGTGAACATCATCTTTAAACTCCTCAAGTTCCGACTGGGGGATTTCCTGCGGACCGAAGAGCTTTGCTCTGATTCCATATGATTTGTTCATATACTGCCTCCAACGTAGGATCTTGTCTCTGGGAGCTAAGCCCGGTTTCCCATCGGTGGCAGCATAAGTTGGACACCATTTAACACATTCACCACAGCGTGTGCAGGAGTCGAGCTCCATAAGTTGAACTGCGGTAAGATTCTTAGTATCAATTGAGGGGGTACGTTTTGCCATTTTTTTATTCGCCTCCTTTGTTTGCAAGAATTGCAAGTGGTGTAGCGATTACATGAATGTATTTACTATATGGAACGTATGCAATGCAGAATAGCAGGGAAATCACGGAATGGAACAGAGCTGCAGGTGGAGATGATGCTGGATTGAGTCCAAAGCCCCAGATAATGTCGTTCCTAATACCATCTGCAATAAAGCCAGTGATTGTGATTATGAAAACTCCTGCGAGAAGAAGCCAATCATACATTATGGAAACTTGTCTGACTTCTGTAACAAAAAGTCTTCTCACTATTGCAATGAGGACTCCTATAAGCAAGATGTACCCGAAAACGTAGTTTGGGACAGATAAGATATCTCTAAATTCAGCAGGTGTGAATGGCAGCACGATTCCTAATTTTTCGGTCATTTCGACTGTAAACATCATCCCTGATAGGGAAAAAAGGCTCATCCAGCCTGCGAAAATACAGAAGTGCATGAACCAACGAAAAGGACTCCTTTTAAGAATTCTTCTCTGGAAGAGGATATCAAGAATTAGAACCTCTAAGATAGGCTTTCCATGTCCATGACGAGTCACTTCAGTGACCTGTCTCCACCAGGTTTTTAAGAACCTGATAGCACTCCCCTTCTGCCCTACCTGAGGTTCAAGGGCATAACCTGTTACTCCGGACCCCCATTTCTGTAGGTTACTTATCATACCATATAAGAAAATCACAATAGCTATTGTACTGAATATCATTATCTGAACAAACGTCATCTTGAGTGTTTCTGAGAGCCCAGAATAGTATGCCATTTCAATGCTAATAATCTATTCCTCCTATATATAGGTCAAAAACTAAGAACTAATGTTACTCCTAAAATTATCATGTTATAAAATGGAAATAACAGTAAATGCAGAGTGATAACCGTAGCAACTGTTTGCATAAGGTTTGCATAGTCTGTTAGACTTTGTATTTATTATATTTAAACGTTATCTTTAATATACAATACATCGAAAAGCTCGCGAGAGCCACTAAAATTATTTACTTGGGACTAATCGAACAGAAAAAAAAGAAGGAAAATAAAAAAGATAATTATTAAATTATAGCATTAAAAAATATGGGTACAATTATAAAATTTTTATCGGAGAAAAATCTGAAATTAGTTTATAACTAATTTGGATATAATTCTGTGCATTTAAGCATTAGAGAATTTAAATCTCTTATAAATTATCCTGAGAGACACTCTACAAATTCAGTGTCATGCTTTCTGAAATGGGCCGCATCGAAGAAGCAAATCAAAGGTACGAAAAAACGCTTGAAATTTATACTGAATCCTTCAATACCGGATCATAGGCAAGACATCAAATTTGATAATTTAACTCATCACGTTTGTCATCGGTTAACGAATTTTATGCACAAATTCGAATAGTAAGTGTAGTGATTTTCCGACTAGCACTATGAACTAATATACTCCACTATTTAGCATTTTTTAATTATATTATTCAAACTATGTTGATATTTTATTTCATGCTTCTCATGTGATCTAGTATCATCAAATAAATACGTTTCCTTGAAAATCACTGTTTCATACTCCAGTACTGTAGCTGTAAAATAATGCAAAAAGGACACAAGTTTTTAAATTAAACCTGCTCATTCTCTTGAATTCTTGGAACATTTTTGAGTCATTTTTACACTATCATCCTAATACATATGTTAAAATATAATCTGTGTATAATCCATATTGGAGATTCCTTATGGAAAAATACAAAATGTCAGGATACATAAAAGATCCAGAGGCACTACACCTATACGTAAGAGATATTAGGATCTTGACACCGAAAGATTACGAAACCTTAAAAGCTACAATCCCGAAAGACTCCCACAAAGCAGTACTAGACATTCTTTTAATCACAGGTATGCGGTATGCTGAGATGCTTAGGCTTTACGACCACAGAGAATGGTATAACGATAAGCGGAATATAATCCATCTACCTGAAGGAGCTCAGAGGAAACATAAAAGAAGACAACTTGAAAGAACTATCCATCCACTACCTAGCATGTTTAACTACATTCTCAGAGATTTTTGGGAAGGGAAAAGACCGCCTCTAGAGCCTACATGGAACAAGAATATCCAAAGATGGACTATGAATGCAGGCGTCAACCCATATGGATTTTCAGCTAAAACTACAAGGAAAACTATAGAGTCATGGATGATAGCCGCCGGAGTTATTGAATCCACTGTGTGTTTGCGCCAGGGACACGATTCACTTACTTCAATGCGACATTACCAGGGGCTCGCTTTTTCTGACGATGAGATAAGAGGTATCAAAAAGCAGTTAACAGCTTGGGGCTTAATGAGATGACAACTAAAAGCGCAGAGTATGGTAGAATTTATGCCCCAGTCATCAAATCTAAAATTGTGAGAAAATTAAATTAAAATCAAGAACTTTAACCTCAAATTATAAAAGATGACCACACTGTCAAAACTTCGATGCTTCACACTCACACAGAAGAGGATATGGAATTGTAAAAAGTGTAAATCAAATTTTACGATTCCAAAGATAAAAATGAAAAACGATCCACAAATAGCCGATTGGTCAAAGGGTTGATTAAATACACTAAATGCCCCAAGATTAACAGATTTAAGTCATCTAGGGCCTATAATAAAGCCAAGAGAACATTCAGAGGACATCGATAAAGTTCTGATTTTCAAGAGTTAATTATATTCCAATTATAGGAATACTACGAAATATGGGATTTATCGAAATCCTCTTTACAACCACCCAATTAAATATTGGATTTTTTAGAAATTCTCTTGAAACTTCTCAGCCAGATTAAATGTCTCTGACCAGACTAAAGGGATCCAAAGGAATAACTTATTATTTTCAGCTTCTGAATGAAATAAATTTTCAAGTTATGTCTTCATTTTCTGAGCCAGTTCTCGACCTATTTTCTCAACCTTTTTTAAATCTTCATCGCTGGCTCTACCTTTCACTTGGAGGTTCCCCACAACCTCAATTTTAGAAGGAATGAGGATTTCTTCGGCCTGTTTGACCGCCCCTCCACCCCATCCAAAGGACCCGAGCACAACACCATACTTTGCCGGTGGATTGAGAGCTTTTACTAGGTAAGTGCCATAAAAGATAAGCGGATGCATGCCTCCAAGAACTGTAGGCGCTCCAATAATAATAGCACGGGAATCAACTAGCTCCCTTGCAACATCTCCAATATCTGAGACTGCAAGATCGTACATTTTAACATCCACTCCTTCTTTAAGAATAGTCTCTACAATTGTCCGAATCATATCTCGAGTAGATCCCCACATACTCACATAGACTATAAGGGCTTTGTTTTCTGTTTCTCCTGCAGTCCATTTAACATACGGACCCATAATACGGCTTGGATTTGTATAAATCGGTCCATGGCTCGGAGCAATAATTTTTATATCAAGATTCTTTATTCTTTCAAGAGCTTTTGCCCCCATTTTCCTGAAAGGCATAATTATTTCCCCATAATAGCGTTTTGCAAAAGGAATCAGGTCCTCAATATCTCCATCATAGATTCCCTGAGCTGTGTGGGCTCCGAAAAAATCGCACGGGAAAAGAACTTTATCTTCAGCTAGGTATGTAAATATCGTCTCAGGCCAGTGAAGCCAGGGCGCTTCTATGAAATGGAGAGTTTTTCCACCTAAATCAAGGTTATCACCTCCAGCAACTATTTTAATCCGGGCTTCAGGCAGCTCATGATAAAGTCTGGCCATATTTATTCCTTTTTCGGTTGTGACCAATAAGGCATTTGGAGCTTTTTCTAGGATAAATCTGATCGCATTACTGTGATCAGGTTCTGCATGATTCATAATCAAATAATCAAGCTTTTCCAAATCTGAGATCATATTGATTTTTGCTTCGAGTTCCTCTTCAAAACCCGGATTTACTGTATCTATTAGAGCTATTTTCTGTTCCCCTTTCACGAGATATGAGTTGTAGCTCGTGCCATCTGGCAGAGGAATTAAAGCATCAAACATCCTGCGGGTCCAGTCTTTTGCCCCGACACTGAAAACATTATTGGAAATCTCTGGAATATTATAAGTTTTCATAGTTTCCTCAATTCTACATGATGAAATTTAAAAACCATAACTAAATTTCGAACTATTTCTATCAATTGATAACTATTCATCAAAATTTACGCTTTTTCAGGTACTAAGGCTTCCGTTGATATAGCATGATACTATAAAACTTCAACCAATGAACAAAATGCTGGAATTTCAGCATATAACCATCTGAAATGACAGATTTGTATACTTAGGAATATGCGCTTGGAATACGGAGTACATAATTTGTTTGATGTATAATATGTTGCATTTTTAAGATATCTAATTATCCCAAACATATCAAATGGATAATATACTCTCGATAATTATGTTAATTTAATCCCAATTTAGCTGCTATTTTGCTAATAGTGTCGCTAAGGTTACCATTAGTTCTTACGACAAAAATGAGTATAGGCACTTCAAACTTTATTTCAGTAGAATATCCCACAGCATGCGGAGAGGATGAAAACTTTCAAGAACCATTATAATCTAGCGGATTTATATTTTAATCTACTTTTGAATTTTATAAACAGAACCATGTGATGGAAACCGTTGAGTCTATAAAACATGAAACCACATGGTTTTTTAAGAAGTGTTGTAAAAGATTATCTTCGTCAGTGATACCCACAACTGTTTAAAAAAAAGTACATTGGAATCAGTAAAAGATACTCTTTTGAGTTCGATGCAACTGATAATGATGATGATCATGTATATTTTTTTGTTAGTGCTGAACCAAAATATTATCTATCAAGATTGATGCAGGTTAGATACAAAATATCACAGCGATAAGATCTTTAAAGAATCTGTCTAATTTAAAAAGAAATCGGATGATAAACTTTGGGGTGAGGAAAATCCTATTCGAACTGTTTATGGTTGTACAACTTCAAATAGCACTAAAGGCAATATTGAGAATCAGGGAAACTAGAAAGAAAAAAATCATGTAAGTAAATGAAAATATTTGATTAAAAATGTCTTTTTTGTAACCAGAGCAGGGGCGCTAACTTATAACTTTATTTTAATCTGTGTGCATACTCACCACCAAAATTTTGATATTAAGCGAATTTTTTTAGATCCAGCTAACACTTTGCGAACAAGTGTACCCAAGGTACAAAGTTAGTGTTTGTTAGGACTATTAAAAATTTTCAAATGGACTCGACGGGATTTGAACCCGTGGCCTTTACGTTGCGAACGTAACGATCTTCCCCTGATCTACGAGCCCTTTAAGGAAAAGAATTCTATAAAAATGATTTATCCGGAAATATTGGCCGGTTTTTTTGTTTAGAAGCGATAAAGTTCCAGAACCTGGATGTTTTCGACGCCTGGGACTTTTGCGAAAGCCTCTTCTACAGCTTCGGTTCCACCTTCTTCGTCATTAACAATTAAAGTGACGATAAGAGCCTTCAACCCGAAAGCGATAGGTTCTTCAATAATATCCCCATGAAGATCAGTACCTGCTGGGATTGCACCTTTGATTTTTTCTTTTAACTCTACAAGGTTAGTATCAACACTTTCAGGCATTATTTTCATTTTTGCTGCAACTTCACCCATTCTGATGCCTCTCATCTTTTAGCAAATTCTATCGATCAAGTTCATTTTGATTTTTTTATTCGCATATCTATATTCTTTAGGACTTTGCCTTAAATCATGGAGCCTTATATCCACATTTTGGACAGGTGTATACGTTACCCTGCTGCCTACAACTACCACATCTTCCGATCTCTACTCCACACTGAGGGCAAGGGAATTTTACGTAGCCCTTTTCAACAAGACGAATTCCACATGAAGTACAGTACTCAACTTTCTGTGATGACATTTTTTTTCTCCTTAAAGTTATTTCATGTAGCAACTTTGCAACGAGTTACCAGTTATTTAGTTGCTTTATATTTGATTTACGCTCCTGGAACCTTTATCAACTTCAGCGAGTTTAATGATCATAATTTGAATGATGCTTTTTGGATACGCTTTGCTTCTCCCCTATCATATGCGATATACAATTTAAATATTCCCCTTTATAGCCGTACCAAATACAGGTTTTCCATACAAAGCCTGAATAACTCTTTCGGGATATTTTCCGTTTACAATAAAGCATTCCATCTTGTTTTTCTGCAAAAATTGTGGTAAGGCAGGATCAATGCAGCTTACGCAACTTCCCTCAAAATCGGTAGCAGAAATTTCCCTAATCAGCTTTCCTTCTTGAAATATTCCATCTACATCCGTAACCTTCAAGAGCATTGCGTCCACTTTCCTTGCAACCCACGCAGCAATGGTATCAGAGGTCACATCCCAAGTATGAGGGAATGGATCTTCGCTTTTGAGGAGCCTATAAGGAAAAAGAATAGACACTCCTTTAGGTATATCTGCTATTGAATCTGTAGACACAATGCTGCTTTTATCCTGCAGGTAGTAGGCATACTGCTCCATCCCAAGTATAGCCATCCAGTGAGCAGCATCTGCCCCAAAAGAATAAATTTTGTTAGCTGACCTAACGGTATCAGTAAATATTCCACCTCCGGGTATAATGAGAATGGAAATGGATAAGCTTCTATAAGATTGCCTTCGTTCGAAAGCAGTCTTATTTTCGGAATTAAATTCTTGTATCAATCTATCCACAAGTTTAGGAGCTTCTTTGATGAGACTCCCCCCTATTTTTACCACTGCTCTCATAATTTAATTCCAGTTAAATATTGTATAATCAAGTCAGCGATTAATTACACTCTCATTCTGTCATCAAATATTATTATCCAATTTTTAACAAAGTATTTTGATTTAGCTAATTCTGTATAGTAATAACCAATTAACTCTTTAAATCTAGTAATTGATTTAAGAAAACTTAGATAAGTCTACCATCCAACAAATTACTCATATCGGATTCATAGACAATAGCCAAAAATTACGGCTTATAAAAAATATCTTAATTTATTATTTCTGAATTTCTTTTTACACTTTCCAGAGAAATTCAATTGAATATGGATCCGATGAATAAGGTAGCGGAAATTTCAAATCTTATTCTTTATACCCATTTTAACATCGAAAATATTAGCATTATGCATCTACAATCTGCTTATTTATAAATAGTTTAAGTTTTGACAAAACAAGCAAAAGGGTGGCTTATTTCATATTTTTTGTAACGAAGATTCATCCTGCATTTCCGAATTTCATCAGTCTCGAAACAATTTCTAAAAATTAGAAAATTGCAACAAATACATGATTTATTGATATCACAACGAAACATAACTTCACTTTTGGTATAGCTCCAGCCTGTTTACCGTCTGTATCTCATAAATTATGTAGTATCGCTGATAAATATAACTTTATCCGATGAAGCAAATAACACTATCAATAAATTATGTATTATTCATTTAACGCTGCAACATCTTTTACCAATTCCCTTAAATCTATAACCAACGATCTAATGTCAAAAGTATGAAACATAAAATTTTCTCAGGATGAGACTCTTGTTTAAATACATAAAATCAAATTTAATTGGTAACATTATCTTTTAATTTAAAAGTATGTAAGGTGAAGTTTTTAAGATGACATATTCTAAAAACGAAGACTTAAGATATTATTGTTTACTAGGATATTTCCATATTATAGTACTAGAGATTCTCCATGTATAAGTGGATTAAAACCGAAAGATTAGGGATATTCGTTCTGCACTTTGGATGTAATTGACAGCTTTAAGCTACATTTGATGTTATTTGCATAAATAGATTAAGCAAAGAGTATTAGATTCTTCTGAGAATACTTATTTAGAAGCATTGGGATAATGAAAGAAAAGTAAGAACCATATATATATATATATATGAACAATGATTTTTTTAACAGTAAAGTTAAGCTGATTGGTGAATTGAAACATATATCTTGTCCTTGATTTAATTGATCAAGTATGAAAATTAAGCATATTCCCATTTTTTTAGGGAATTTAGAGAATATTAATATTTATGATTTTCAACAAATAATGGACACGATCATGAAATAAGATGAAGAGATAACAAAAATGGACAACTTGAGGATTAAAGTTTATGATCTCTTAGGATTCTTGTGAAAATAATACTCAATTGGACTAAAACTTGCTGCATCAGGGATAATTATATTATAATTCCATAGATGGGTACAAAAAATGGGACATATAACTTTCATAAAGGACGGGAGACATATTGTCTAAAATAACTAATAACATATTAAATCTTATAGCCTCGATTTCTCTGCTGCTACTGGTTTATAGTACTTATACTATTAGGGGGATCCCGTCTGAAGGGTATGTAATTAACATATATAAGCAGCTCCCGTTTCATTTTTATTTAACTTTGCTCTTTTGCTATCTTTCAGCCTGCGTTTTACTGATAGCATACAGAAAACTTAGTGCAGTTATTATACTTTTGCTTGTTCACATTATTATGCTGATTATCCCTTACATTCTTGGCTATGTTTCGCCAAGCAGAGGCGATGAGATAATATATATGGGACTTGTAGGAAAAAATGAACTGTTTGATTTTTCAAATCTTTCTCCAACTGGTCCCCTCTTTATTTCAGCCTTAGCTCTGATCACAGGGTTGGAGAAGTGGATACTTTCTTATTTTTTGCCTGTTTTTTTTTCACTTATGTTCATCACCGGAATGTTCCTTTTTTATCGAATATTCATGAACCGGGAAAAATTGGTCTCAGTAGCATTTATTTCATCGACCATTCCTTATTTTGGGCATTTCCAGGTTTCAACATCTGCTTACTACCTGTGCTTTTGCCTTGTGCCTCTTTATCTCTTTATGCTAAGAAATGCACTTTCTGGTAAAAATGGAGCCATTTATATTTGTTCTTTGTTGATGATACTTTTGATTCCACTGGCACATCCATTTATTTTTATATATATCTCTTTTTTTGTCTTATCTCTAGCCTTTTCGGTAAAAACGTTAAAGTCCAATTTACTCTATAAAGTCTTGAATTTTAATTTCTTTTCCATTAAATTACCCCATTTTGGAGGAAAAAAAATCCATTTATTTATTTTCCTGTCATTAATTTTTGGAGGTTCCCTATTCTATGCAAGATACGCTTCCCAATTTATGGATATTTTTCTTCCAAATCTTGTCTGGCACACTAAGGCACTAATAACTGACGGCTTTCCTAATATACCAGACACATCGAACAACTTGTATAAATTTATACATCTTTTCAATCTCTATTATGCCAAGTACTACATTCCACTAATCTTCATTTTTATCAATTCAATAATTGTTTGGCAGAATCGAAAAAGATTTTGTCATCATTTCGTCCACAGATATTCCCGCTTTTTGATTTTTTATACATTCACCTTTTTCCTCGGACTTGCATTCCTTTTTAACCCCTTTATTCCTTATCCTCTTGAGAAATTTGTAAACTTGAATTTCATCATTTTTGCCCAGATTCCTTTGCTGGGGTATTCTCTTTACGTTATTTTTCTCAGGAAAGGATACACCTTTGGTCTTGGTTCAGCAGTCCTGATTCTCGGCCTTCTTTGGACGTTAGGATTCTTCAGTTGCTTCAATTCACCTTATATTGGCGGAATTTCTGAAGCAATTTCACAAAACGAGATGGAAGGATTCCACTGGTTTTCCGAGGTAAAAGGAAACTATCCTTACATCATGTCATTTGGAGAAAAAGAAGTAATTAATTCCTTGACAGGAAACTTTAATACAAATCTGTATAGATCAGCTGAGTTTGCGGATTCCTGGCAAAGGTTCCCAATTTATACATTCAAAAGTGACTCAAAAGAGGATTTCCCCTTAAAAGCTTCAAATATAAATGAACCTTTCTATCTTGTGGTAACCAGCTTTTCGAAGTCTTTGGACCTAAATAAACGAAAATATGAAGAAATGCCAGTTTCTATCGGATTTACTCGGAGCAATTATCCTGCATATAAGATCTACGATTCTCTGAACATAGAAATTTATGAGAATAAAGCTTAAATAGACTTTATAACATTTCCACCCCAGATTTACCTTGATATTGTCATACCAAACTTATTTATATATATACTATAACCATATTCACTTGAATTCAGACAACTTTGACAACTTTTACCGGACATTTTTTTATTCTATTTTCGCCTTAATCCAATATTTTCATTAGGCTCACTGCCATAATTTATGAGTACCTATTAAGCACCTCGCTAGTTTTCATTTCCCCATAAAGAAGCCTTTACACATCATTATAGCAGTGAAAAAGTTTTTATTATGCTGTTATATAAATTTAAACATGGTCACAAAATGGAATTAAATTCATTTTAAGTTCATTAAATGTATTGACTCCGTATCACAATTTTTAAGAGACTACTGTGAGTATCAAGATCATTGGTTCACTCACGAGCTAAGATATTTTTCGTGCCGTTGTAAGTATAGCAGCCAACAAAAATGTTGTTAACTCACAATCTAAACATTGCCTAGATGTTGCTTACGAAACATCCGTGAACTACCAACTTGAAATATTGAAAATTGAAGATGATCTTGATAAATTACTAAATCTAATTATATAAATGAATGGTGTATAAATGACTCATGAAAATTAGGATTTTATCAAAATCCTCTATAATATAAAAAATATATCAATGTAAGAATTCTCTAAAAAAACAAAATTTTTCAGATATCAGACACAAATAAATGAAAATACTTCTCATATTACCTTTTTGGTGATTGATTCATTATTAACTCAGGTCGGAGGGTCTTACAAATTTTGTTTTCTTTCAAAAACGCTCAAAACTAATCCATGAAATGCTATTAAAGGCTCAAATGTGACTGTAATCAGGGACATCAAATTGGCTTCTTAGTCCATATTCCATTGCCTAAACAAATTGAATGATATCCACTGTAAAAAATAGTTCATAACTCTCGAGTTTTGCCATATACAAAAGTTTTTTTGGCTATATCGAAATTATTAATTTAATCCAAATGATATTTACTATTTTTATTTACTTTCTGCTCTGTAGAAATCCTCTAAATTATGCATTTTCTCACATTTTTATAAACGTTGTGCTATAATCTATTTATATATTTTCCCACAAAAAATGAAGGAACACACAATATTGAAAATCGAATAACTACACTAAATTTGTTGATACTAACCTCAAAACTGTCAAGTCTCACAGAATGAACGTTTATTCCTGCAAGTTTCCAAACATGTTTATATTCAGCATCAATTTCTTGTTATGGTCTGGTTAAATTTTGAAAAACTAATGTAATTTTGTCAAAACTTGATCAAGAACTGATTAACGTGATAAAATAGAAATAGAAAGGAAAATAAAAACTAAAACTTGAAGTAAATCTACAAAATCGAATATTTTAATAACAAACTGTTTCTTCAAAATTATTTATGGGCAAAATATACCTCAACTTTTTCTTTGTCTACAGCATCGACCCTGCAGAAACCAAAGCGTTCGAATTGTACTATTTTGTCAAGTTCGGTTGCAATACCATGCTCTCCAGTCCCTTCTATATTACCATAGGGACCGCGTACTTTCACCGATATTCCATCAATTGGAACCCAATGGATTATTTTTCCCTTCGATTTTTGATGAGCTTCGAGGGAAATTGCTGAATGTCTTGCTTGAAGAGGAACAAGAGAAGTAATTTCGATATTGTAGAGATCTTTTAAGCGAAGAACGGAACCCAATTTCAGCTTTTCGACATCTTCCCTGCAGACAAACACCTTATTCCTTACTGAAATTTCCCTTATACCTCTTGCATGGTCAGTGGGATGAAGCGGAAGTTTTGCAACTGTAGGTTCTGAATCTGTAATTTCCAATTCCATGGGATCCCAAACAAAGAAATAGCGATTTGCAATTGCATCCACTATTTTGCGATTTTCGGCATATAGAGACTCCATACTTAGACTTATATCGGTAGTTCCAACCCCTATATCTATCATGAACTTTTTAAGGGCCTCAGCCTTTATCCCACGCCGTCGGAATGCCCGGATTGTGGGCAATCTGGGATCATCCCAACCACTGTATTCTCCGGTTTCAATAGCTTTTCGGAGACTACTAGTACTGAATTTGCCGAACTCATAGATTTTAACCCTCCCCCAATGAGTTGTTCTCGGATATTTCCAGCCAAAGTATTTGTAGATATAGCTCTGCCTTTTTTCGCTATCCATAAGATCTTTTCCCCGGATGATATGGGTCATATCTAATTCGTGATCTTCTATAGCTCCTGCAAAATCAAGAAGTGGCCAGACAAAGTATTTATTTCCGATCACATATCTCGGATGGGCCATCTTTCTTATCCTGAATGCTCCCCAATCTCGCAAAGCAGGATCTTTGTGTTCGATATCAGTTTTTATTCGTAGAACAGCTTGATAGTCTTCATACTCTCCAGTGAGCATTTTCTCCCAGTGCCTTAGATTTTCTTCAAGGCCCACTTCTCTATGTGGACAGGCTTTTTTGGCATTCTTCAATTCTTTAAAAGATTCTCCTTTACAAAAACAGACATAGGCTTTGCCCATTTCAATAAGCTTTCTCGCATAATCATAATAGATTGGGAAATGGTCAGAAGCATAGATCACCTTATCAGGCACAACTCCGAGCCATCTGAAATCATCAAGATACCATTCATATGCTTCAATCATCGGCCTTTTTATGTCAGGATCAGTATCATCGAAACGTAGAATAAATTTCCCTTTATACATTTTCACATATTCGGAATTAACTACCATGCCTCTCGCGCTGCCCAAGGTTGCTGGTCCATTGGGATTTGGGGCAAAACGCATTACTACTTTGCCTGCTTCGGCTCCTTCCAGGGGTTTTAAGCCTTTATAAGGGTCTTTCTTTACACTCAGGGCTTCTATCAATTCAGGTGCAATTTTAAAAAGTCTGGATTTCCAGGCTTCAGGGTGTTCTTTTACGATTTTGGAAATGATGCCTTCAAGAGCTTCAGACACTGCACTGGGGTCGGATCGGAGTTGAGGAAACTCCCCCATTGTCTTGCCCATCACAGATTTGAGCTGTGGAGCTTGTCCATATTTTACAGCATTTTGTAAGGCATATTTTTCGATTGTTTCAAGGTCTTCAGGACTTAAGATCATAGGAGTTTCTCCAAAGTAAACGTGGATTGAATTAGATAAGAATACAGGTCAGATTTAATTAAGTTTAAACTAACAAAGAAGTAAATATTCCATGAGACAATTTTATAAGTTGAATTCAATGATTGCGGAAAAAATGTGAATAAAATTATGAAAAGTCACTTAAGACTCAAATCCCAGCAACATATACAGATAAAATACCTTTTTTTGGAAGTGTGTTATGCAAGTAAAAGCCCTATTTTTGAATGGAGGCTTCGATTTCCAGAATTCGTGAAACCTTACTATTGATTTTATCAAGCTCACATTCAAACTCCTGTCGAAACCTCTGGACAGTATCTCCTGGTACTGCGCCCTGGGCTGAGGGCTTTATAAGATTAGCTTGTTCAAGGACTCTGAGAGAGTAGCGCACTTTATGATTCTGCATTCCGGTAATTTCTGCGAGTTTCAGAATTCCGATCGGAGCTTCTTCAATCACTCTTTTGAGCACCAGAAGATGACGTTCGGTAAGGTCAAGTTCAGCTCCGATATTCTCAAGCAGCATCATAAAACCTCGTTTCTAAGTATTCCGATTCCCTGGATTTCCACTTCTACAGTATCCATCCGCTGCAGTTCTCCAACGCCTGAAGGCGTCCCAGTTGTAATTATATCCCCTACTTCAAGGGTCATTATTCCACTGATGAATTCAATGAGGTAAGGAATGTCAAAAATAAGATTTGAGGTACTGGACTCCTGTTTGATTTTTCCATTTACCCTGCAGATAATTTTTGTATCCTTAATATCCAGCTCTTCCGGAGACGCCAAATAAGGCCCGAATGCTGCAAAGGTATCAAAACTTTTTGCCCTTGTCCACTGTCCATCCTTCTGCTGGAGGTCCCGCGCAGTCACATCATTAAAACAGGTGTACCCCGCAATTACGTCCTCAGCCTTTGAAGCTGAAATATTTTTGCAACGCTTACCGATAACAACTGCAAGCTCTGCCTCATAATCTATTCTTGAACTGGATGCCGGATAAATGATCTTGTCTTCATGCCCAATGACTGATGAGGGCGGCTTTAAAAAGAGGACCGGATTTTCAGGTATTTCCATGGAAAGCTCTCTGGCATGATCCAGGTAATTAAGGCCAACACATACAATTTTCGATGGTGATGCAGGAGGTAGGACACGAAGCTCCGAAATTTCGTAGATCCCTATGTGAATATCTCCTTTAGGATATACGCGCCCATTGTCTATTTCTCCATAAAAGATCTCATTTCCTAATCTGAACTTTCCCATCATATCCTTGAATTCCCCTACATTTTGAAATCTTTTAGCCTGCTTTCCTTTTTAAGGAATATATCGTAACTTAAATTTTAACCCTTCGGCCACTGGCGTCCCTGGCATATCTTCCGAATTCAGAGTCAAGGAGCTGCACGCCTGGAAAAACAGGCCCTTCCTTACAAACCCTGAACCCTGACCTGTCTATGCAGCATGATCCACAGATTCCGATGCCACATTTGAAATAACGTTGGAGGCTAAACTCCATTTTCTCAAGAACTTTTCTATCCTTAATAAACCTGAAGATAGAAACCATCATTAATTCCTTGCCACAAATCAAAATCTTGTCATAAACCGAAAAATCGAGCTCCTTGAAAACATCGGTCACAAATCCCTTTGTACCTTTTGAGCCGTCATCCGTCGAAATAGAAACCTTTCCTACTTTTGAAAAACGTTTTTCAAAAATCAGTTCATCTGCACTTCTGGCTCCAAGGATCGTATGTACCTCAGAGCCAGCGGCATGAGCTGCTTCTGCGTAAGGAGAAAGAGGGGCAGCTCCGACACCACCTGCAATAATCAGAATTTTTTCGTTCTTAGAAGGAAAAGAAAAGCCTCTCCCGAAAGGCCCTCGAAGTCCAAAAGAATCCCCTTCCTTCAGCTCAAAAAGTTTTGAGGTTGTCTCCCCCACTTTCAGAACAGTTATAGAGTTTGTCCTAGAGAGCCCCATGGGTACCTCGTCTACGCCCCTTACCCAAACCATTATGAACTGACCTGGTTTCATAGTTTCAAAATGAAGATCAAAGAAAAATGTCCTGACAAAGGGAGATTCTTCAGTTATTTGTAGTATTGTAGCGTTAAGAGGGAGCATCAGACCATCTCATGAGAAAGTCCTATTAATTCTTTTACATCCGAATAACTTTTCCTTTGCAGAAAAGCTTTGATCCCCTTATTGATTTCATAAAATATATCAATCCTTTCGTACACTGCAGATCCAACCTGTACTGCTGCTGCACCTGCCATCATCATCTCTACAGCATCCTGCCAGCAAGAAACCCCTCCTACTCCTATGACAGGAATCTTGAGAGTAGTGTAAAGGTCATATATACATTTGACAGCTATAGGCTTGACAGCCTTTCCTGAGAGCCCGCCTGAACGATTTCCAAGAATAGGGTACCCTGATTCGATATCAATAGCCATCCCTTTTAAAGTGTTTATTGCAACAACAGCATCAGCACCCCCAGATTCAGCTGCAGTCCCCACACACGTAATATCAGAAACATTGGGAGTAAGCTTAACCCAAACAGGTACGTTTACTATATCTTTCACCGCAGCTGTGATTGCTTCTACAAGGCATGCGTTCGAGCCAACAGCAGCTCCATATCCCTCAGAATGAGGGCAGCTCACATTAAGTTCAAAGGCATCGGGTTTGCCAGGGAGCAGACCTTCTGCAACTTCCATAAATTCAACTACAGTTCCACCGAAGATGCTTGCAATTACTGGAACCCCGGAATACTTTTTTGCAATTTTGAGTTCCTGCAGAAAGTCCGAATAAGAAGGATTTGGGAGTCCCATAGCATTCAAAAAACCACCATCAAGCTGGACAATAGTCGGATTTGAATGTCCTTTTTTAGGCATGGAACCTATTGATTTTGTCACAACCGCATCTGCTCCTCCTTCAAGTGCAACCCTGCACAGAGATGCTCCGGTTGTGCCAAGAACGCCAGCTGCAAGAATGATCGGATTTTTCATTTTAATCCCAGTGAGAGTGTACATTATAATTCCTTTTCTGTTCTTGCAGGTTATATATTTAGTCGCATGAATCTTCAAAGTTGTACGAATTTTTTGAAATCTGCAATAGAGCTTCTTCAGCCAGTTTCCTGCCGCCCATCTTCACAAGCCTTTGTCCAAGTTCCCTGGCTTTTTCAATACCTCCAAGCATAGGGATAAAATCATCTATTCTAATAGTTTCCTGTCCGTCTAGGGAGAGAACCTCAGCTCGGACACTGATTTGTTTTCCATAAGGTACAATTTCGGCATAGGAGCCTAAGGGAGTAGTACAGCCCCCTCCAAGTTCTGAGATCAGGATACGTTCTATTTCAGTAACAATCCTGCTTTCTGGATGATCAAGTTTAGAGACGGCAATTTCAGCTTCAGTGCCTGTCTTTGTGACTACTGCAACCGTACCTTGGTTAGGGGAGGGGCAGAAGAGCTCAGGGGAAAGAATTTCCCCTTCAATCGCCCAACCCAAGCGTTCAAGCCCGGCTTTTGCGAGCAGTATACCGTCGTATTGTCCTTCCCTGAGCTTCCGGAGCCTTGTATCGATATTGCCCCTTAAGCCTTGGATGATAAGGTCAGGCCTATAACGTTTTATTTGAGCAGCTCTTCTAAGAGAACTGGTCCCTATAATAGATTGCTCGGATAGTTCATCAAATGTAGTCCCATCATAAGTGAGAAGAATATCAAATGGTGTATCGCGCTTCAGAACCGCAGCGGTTGAAAGCATGTCTGGACGAATTGTTGGGATGTCCTTCATTGAATGGACCGCTATGTCTATTTTTTCAGTTAGAATAACATCATCCAGCTCCCTGACAAAGGCCCCAAATCCATTTGACACGGCGTGCAAAGGACGGTCAGTAAATAGATCTCCGCTAGTATGTATAATCTTTAAGCTGGTTTCAACCCCCAAGTCTTTCAAAAGGTAGGCAACTTTATCGGCCTGTGCAAGCGCAAGCTTGCTGCCCCGCGTACCTATGATCATTTAGAATCCTCTTTTTCAAAGACGTGAATTTATTAAGAGATTTTCAGCGTACACTTCTAGGGTGTTTTCGATATCTTCTTCACTATGAGCTGCAGAGATGAAATTAGTCTCGAACTGAGAGGGGGGAAGGAAAATTCCATTTTCAAGCATCCTGTGGAAGAAAGCAAGGTAGCCTTCCTTATCACACTTCAAAACCTCTTGATAATTATGAGGTTTTGCTCCGAAGAAAGTCTTGAACATGGAAGAAAGCCCACATACATTATAATCAAGACCTAAATCTTCAACAATTTTTGAGAGAGAATCCCTTAGATAATTGCCTTTTGAATTTAGTTTCTCATGAATATTTTCCTGCTTAAGATAATCAAGCATGGCAATACCAGCAGCTATCGAACATGGGCTTCCGCTGAAAGTCCCTGCCTGGTAGATAGCCCCGGATGGGGAAATCATTTCCATAATTTCCCGCCGGCCTCCAAAAACTCCTATAGGCAAGCCTCCACCTATGATCTTTCCCAGAATGGTTATATCAGGAATGACGCCGAAGTATTCCTGTGCCCCCCCCATCGCGAGCCTAAACCCTGTAATAACCTCATCGAAAATAAGAAGTACGTCATTTTCCAGGGTGAGTTTCCTGAGTTCCTCAAGGTATCCATTCATAGGGAGAACAGGACCCACATTCCCAAGAATGGGTTCAATTATCACTGCAGCCATATCGTCCTTATTCTTTTCTACGAGGTCAGCCATTGCTTCAATATCGTTATAAGGAGCCTGTAGTGTATATTTTGTGAAACCTGCAGGGATACCAAGGGAATCAGGCTCCCCCATTGTTGTAGCTCCCGAACCTGCTTTTACTAGAACTGCATCATGAGCGCCGTGGAATCCACCTTCTATTTTAACAAATTTGTTTCTGCCTGTAAAGCCGCGGGCGAGTCGAAGGGCACTCATAGTCGCTTCAGTTCCTGTAGAAACAAAACGAAGCATATCGATACTTGGATAATATCCTATAATCTTCTCTGCCAGTATTACTTCAAGTTCTATGGGAGTCCCATAAAGCCAGCCTTTATCCAACTGAGATTTAATGGTTTCCTTTATTATAGGATGATTATGCCCAAGTATCAAAGGGCCGTAAGCCATACAGTAATCAATGTACTCATTATCGTCAATGTCCCTTATTTTGGAACCATTAGCTGAAGCTGTATAAAAAGGATAAGGTTTAATTGCGCGCACAGGACTGCTTACCCCACCAGGAATGAGGAGCTTTGCTTTCTCATACATCTGTCTGGACTTCTCGAACGTTAGTTCAGATATCATAAATTCTCACCTATTGAACTGAAAATATTCGAACTTGTAATTTATAAATTAAAACAAAAATTTTAATTCCTACTCAAATTAGGTCGTGGCATTGAATCGTTGATTAAATCTGAAAAACGAGTATTTCCCCCATTTTTTGGAAAATGTATCTAGAGTCTAATGTTTATGATTTTCAACAACTCATAAACACGATCTGAAATTATCAAACTAAATTATTAAACTGAAGTCTGAGTTTGCTGAATTTTTTGGGTAGAGGTAGTTTCACTTCTGTTATGTATTTCTATTTATATCTTTAGAAGAGAGTCAATTACTATTATAGTTTTCACTTAAATGGATAACATTTATAAAAAAAGTTGTATTCATGCAAAAGTCTGGAAAATATCGTATTAAACAAAAAATTTCTTTTAACCACTTGATTGGTGCATAAGGAATAACAGAATATTAGAGTTCAAAGAAGTAAGAGAATATTTGATAAACTCCTAAATTTTGTCATATACCCATAAATGGTATATAAATAACTATAACAAATACCTGTATTTTTGTGGCTATCATTTAATATTACTTGAAAATTATATGATATTTTCTCAGTAAAATGATAATCAGATAATTATTCTGTGACTTTGCAAGAAGATCACGTGCGTACCAAATTCGATCCAAATGAATTTGCGTTCTATCCCGGTAACAACAATCAGGGAAGTTTCGTCAATGATCAGGCTGATATCAACACTATTGTAACGAGTGGTGCATAGAATGGCAGGGAATATTCGAGCTGAGATTTGACGACGAACGCTACTCGCCTTTTGAATGCGTAGATGCCATTGGCTCATGGAAATTACAAATGAATCCTGTATATTCGCAGTTTGATTACAGCACTATCAGCGATGTTATTATACACATACAATACACTGCTAGGGATGGAGGAGAAAACTTTAGGACAGCAGCGATAAAAACTGTAAAAAAGAATATCAAGGATTTTGCTTTGGTGGAAAACCGAAGCGGATTGCATCTTTTGATTAGTTCCCGTTACGAACTTGACACCAACTGGCAAAAAGTTCTCAATTCTAAGTCTGAAAAGCCTCAGACACTTTCGATTGATATAGCATCGGATAGATTCTTGTTTTTTTACAAACGGCTTGAATATCACAACAAAGGGTATCGACTTTGCAGCTAAACTTTCTGATTCATATACTCTCATAATAACAACACCTGATGAAGATGAGACTACAGGAACCATGGAAGTAAATAAAGAAATCCTAGGTTATTTGCATCACTATTGAAAGAAAAATATATTGATTCATCACCAACGAGAAGATATAAATCACCATCAATACAATTGCACAAAACTTAAAACAGTACTTTTTACTAACTCAAAATCATATATATTTCAAATGATTAATTATATCATTGCATAATAGAATTTTTTCAGGATACTTCATTAAAAAAAATATGATGTCTTATTTTATAAACATAATGGTTCACATAATGCAGTTTCATTTTTATAGACTAACGTAGCCTAAAACATAAATCCGTTCATTAATAAAGGCTCTGTGGGAAGTTTTCATACCTACAGCAATTTGAGGGGGATTCAACTGAAATATAGTCTTCGGTCTTCCAGTCGGATGCAGATTTCATGATATTCTTTTTAAAAAGTATCCATCTGAAATGGCAGAATATTAATATTACTTTATTAATATGACTTTTCAAGTTTCAATTTCACTAACTTTCGGTAAAATTAAATTTCGCCCAATTCATCCCCATATGATTATTACTTCCTGATATCGTTAATTTGCAAATATCATTAAACCTTGACTGCTTAACATAAACCATTAATCTATGATTACCATGACAAATGCACCAAAGCTTATTGCATGGGAACTGACTGCATGTTGTAACCTTAACTGCGTACACTGCAGGGGAGCCTCCACTTCTTCAGTTCCAGCAGGTGAGCTCACAACTGATGAAGCTAAACATTTCATTGATGAAGTTTCAGGACTTGGAAAACCAATTATTATCCTGAGCGGAGGCGAACCTCTCACCAGATCTGACGTTTTTGAGATCGCACTATATGGTACAGATTCTGGATTTCGCATCGTGCTTGCAACAAACGGCACTCTTCTTACTCCTGAAATTGTGAGGAAATTAAAAGAATCTGGGGTTCAGCGTCTAAGCATCAGTATCGATGGAGCAGCTGCAATATCTCATGATGAATTTCGAGGCAGGCCTGGAGCGTTTGAAAAAATGCTTGCTGGTATTAAAGTCCTTCGAAAAGCAGATTTTCCTTTCCAGATCAACACAACGATTTCAAGTCGCAACCTTGAAGAAATTCCAAGGATCTTTGAGCTTGCAAAAAAGCTAGGTGCAGTTGCATATCATGTATTTTTCCTTGTGCCCACAGGAAGAGGCGAAGAATCCGATGAGATATCCCCCGATGATTACGAAAGTATTCTGCACTGGCTCTATGATATGCAGAAAGAGTCTAAAATTTCGTTGAAAGCAACCTGCGCTCCCCATTATTTTAGGGTTATGCGCCAGCGGGCAAAAAAGGAAGGGATCAAAATAGCGGTGAATACTCACGATTACGAAGCAATGACAAAAGGGTGCCTTGGAGGGACTAATTTCTGTTTCGTATCCAGCGTAGGTGATGTCTACCCCTGTGGCTACTTCCCAGTACTTGCTGGTAATATCAGGGAGCAACCTTTCAGAGATATCTGGAAAGATTCGGAGGTCTTCAGAAAACTAAGGGACCCCGAAAAACTGAAGGGTAAATGCGGCATATGTGATTATAAAACAGTGTGTTCTGGCTGCAGAGCAAGAGCATATGCTGCTACAGGTGATTATCTTGGTGAAGAGCCCTACTGTGTTTATAGTCCTGGAAAAAATAAGTGATCTACATGATTGAACTTGAAGATTGCAATAGTCGGCTACAACAAAAGAAGGCCGATTTCAACTTTAAAATGGAGCCATATGGCGAGGAAATTCCTGAATTTGAAATTGATGAGACAGATAAGAGAATTCTGAATCTGATCCAGCAGGAGGTTCCCTTAGAAGTTGAGCCTTTTGAAGAGTTAGGTAAAATGCTAAATCTTTCTGAAACCGAGATTCTTGAAAGGCTGCGCAAACTCAATATGAAAGGAGCTGTAAGACGTATAGGACCTATCCTCAATACTAGAAATATGGGGGGAGTAGGCACTCTTGTAGCTCTGCAGGTATCCGAAACTCGGATCGAAGAAGTTGCGAATTTCATTAATGAGTACCCTGAAGTTTCCCATAATTACCTCCGAAATGCTGCAAAGTATAATCTATGGTTTACACTTTCCGCTCCTGATAAAGATAGACTTGAAGATATCATTTCCGATATTCAAGAAAAAACAGGCTGTCCATTATTAAACCTCCCTACCAAACGTCTTTTTAAAATAAATGTAAAATTTGATATAAGGTGAAAAAGATGAATAAAACAGATGTAGAAATGCTCAAACTTGTGCAGGACGGGATTCCACTAATTCATTCTCCATTCAGGCATCTTGCTGCTGAACTTGGAACAAGTGAGCAGGAAGTTGTTGATAGGCTTAAAAATCTTCAAAAAGCTGGGAAAATCCGACGTTTTGCAGCTTCAATAGGCCATCGAGCAATAGGAATCACATCCAATGCTATGTGTGTCTGGAACGTTCCCAATGAGCAAATAGAAAAGGTAGGGGCAATAATGGCAGAATTTTCTGAAGTTACTCACTGCTATGAGCGTCCGCGCTATCCTGATTGGCCATATAATCTGTTCACTATGGTTCATTCGTACACTCATGAAGATTGTGAAAAATTAGCTTTTAGGATTTCAGAAGCTACCGGAATTAAGGAATATACTCTATTCTTCAGTGAGCGGGAGTTTAAGAAAACAGGTGTCAAGCTGTGAAGTAATATCTTTAAATATTTTCTCATGAGGTTTTTAAAATTGACTAAAAAGAACAATTTTCTTCCTCTCATGATTGATCTTTCTGGCAGAAAGATTGTCATCTTTGGAGGTGGCTCCGTTGGAGAACGCAAAGCTGAACTTTTCTGTGGATGTGCAGACACTCTTATTGTAAGTATTGAATTCTCCCAGCGATTGCAGGAACTTGAAGCTTCTGGACAAGTTCGACTTTCCAAACTTGACATTTTAACAGCTTCAGATTTTGAACTCCGAAAAATCATTTTGGGAGCCTTTATCGTCATTCCTGCGACTAACAATTTGAAACTTAACCAAAAAATCGCTGATATGGCACTTGAAAGCGATATTCTGATAAATCAGGTAAATACTTTAGGTAGTGTCGTAATCCCTTCAGTCATAAAAAAAGGAGACCTTATAATCGGAATTTCTACTCTTGGACACAGTCCTGCAGTCTCCAAATATACTCGCAAACAAATAGAAAGCCTGATAACTCCTGCATATTTCGATATGATCCAGCTTCAGAACGAACTTAGGATCTATCTCAAAAAGCATATAACAGAGCAAAAAAAAAGGAAAGAAATCCTATGGAATATTTTGGAAAGCGAGAATGTTTGGAAAGGATTTAATGAATCTTATGAAAAAGCAGCTGAAGCGGCATATTATATAATTTTTCATTGTCTAGAAGATTTCGACAAGTAAATATTAGTAGCAAATGCAGGACTTTTTATAGAAAATCATTACTCTATAAATAAAAATGTGCATAAATTAATTATATTCTGCAAATCGAATATTCATAAATGAATTGTTCTGCAGATAAAATATTCATGAATATAATCATTTTATAAATAGAAATTTCTTTGATGAAAAAAGGCTAACGATTCCTGGATAAAGTTTAATTTACCATTTCTTATGTAAATATTTTATTTCCTGTATTTTATCCTATCTGGAGGCTCTCTGTGACCGAAATCTCAAGTATGATTATATCCCATAAAAAAGCAAAAGTTGAGGAAATGGAGTCAGCCTGGCACGGTGATTTGGACAGTATGCTCCATAATCTGTACAGGCATGAATTTGTTCACGAATGTGTTGTCTTGAAAACCTGTAACCGTGTTGAAATCTATGTTGTTTCCCCTAAAAGCAGCAGTGTACTTTTTTCTTTTGCAAAAGAAATGGGAGCTTCCACCCATATCATCGATTTTTACGGGCACGAAGAATCTCTGGAACACCTTCTAAGACTTGCAGGAGGCCTTGAATCAATGATCGTAGGGGAGGACCAAATCCTTGGCCAGATGAAGGACCTGTATGCCTATTCCAAAAAAGCGGGGACTACTGGAAAAATAATGGATACTGCCTTTGAAAAGGCTATTCAGGTTGGAAAACGAATTCGGAATGAAACCAAAATCAACAAAGGTTCGGTTTCAATAGGTTCTGCTGCTGTGGATTTGGCAGAGGAGATTCTCGAAGGGCTTACAGGAAAATCCGTGCTCGTAATAGGTGCAGGGGAAATTGGAATTCTTGTTGCAAAGGCTCTAGCTAAAAAAGATATTGAAGCAATATACATTGCAAACCGCACATTCAAGAAAGCTGAGGAAATTGCGTATGAACTTGGAGGGCATGCAGTAAGACTTGATGATGTCAAAACTTACCTTATAGATGCTGATGTTGTAATTAGTGGTACTAGCGCTCCACATTACATCCTTACTAGGGAAATTATTGAAAAGGCTATAGAGAACAGAAGCCGCAAACTTCTCCTTATCGACATAGCAAATCCCCGGGATATAGAGGAGTCTGTTGTTGAACTTGAGAACGTCGAACTGTGTAATATAGACAATCTCAGGGTCATCAGCGAAAAAACTCTTAAAATGCGAAAAGATGAAGCTAAAAAAGCTGAGGCTATAATTCAGGAAGAGATCAAACTTCTAAATCTCCAGTATAAACGCCAGAGAGCTGACCGTCTTCTTGCTGACCTTTATAGGCAGATTTATGATGTTAGAATAAGGGAAAGGCAAAAAGCAGTAAACAAACTTTGCGCTTATCATACTATCGGAGAGATTGAAACCGAAGTTCTTGATGATCTTACTCATTCAATTGTGAACAAAATTTTGGCCGAGCCTACCAAAGTCCTGCGCCAGGCCGCAGAACTTGGAAACGAAGAGTTTCTTGATGTGGTTTCAAGAGTTTTCTGCCTCGAAAAGCATAATGTAAAGATTGAAAAAGTAAAACAGAGTTGTGTAAATGAGTTAAATCGGATCTCAGAAAAAGGTAATTAAAGAAAAAGTAAGATACTTCTTAATGTATTCTTAATCACAAAAATACGCCACAAATTCCATTTTCAACTGATTACAATCAATCAAGATACCTAAAAAATAATTAAATGTAATATATTAAGGTTGATGTTTTTCATGACCAAATTCCCAGTGTAGCGAATATTTGATTTTTCATGTACTAAAGCTGATAGCTCTATTTAACCTCGATTAAATGTGGGACAGATTAAGCTAGGATACAACATTATGGTTATTTTCAAAAATAACATCAACTAAATGAAAGAATAATTCCAAAATATCCATTCAACATACAGAGTCGTGCATTGCAATTCCAGTATCTGTAAGGCGATACATTTCGTCTTCGAATTTAAGGAATCCTTCTTTGAGTAGGAAATCCATATGAAACTTAAAGAAAAAATCGTTTAATCCTGAATCTTCCTTCAACTTCTTTTCATCCTTCCCAAAGATCCCAACTATCCTAAGAAGCTTTCTTCGTGCAGGATTTATAGAAATTTTTTCCATCATTACATGTTCTAGTTTGACAGCTTCGCCTTCAGTAGGTCCTCCTTTTTTGCAAAAATAATCCTCAAGTTCGTCGATATTATTGTCCATATCAAAACTCCATCTATTTTTTGATATCTAAACCGAATTCTTCAAAAAGTTTCAAAGAAGACCGAGTGTAATTGATCTTCTCTATATTAAATAGCATATTTAATTATGTGAAGTTATCAGTTAATGAATATTATTCCAGAGATGATAGAATAACCATTGCGTAAAGAAGCTATAACTGGAAAAAGTATCTATTTAAATCAAAGGGACTAAAATGTGAAGCAACTTCTGCAACATAATTGGTAGTCTTCGTGCAGGATAATTTCTTAACCATTGATTATTAGATTTGTATTGCAAGTAGATATTATATATAAATTTTGATAAATACACTATAATGGTATTTTTTTAATTACAACTTAAAAACTTAATTCGATATGACAGCAACATTTTCTGGTAAAATAGCGCCATTTTCCAGATTTTACAGTCAATTTTACAGATATTCTACTCTTCAAGTAATAAAATCGCAATGTTTTAATTAGAAATGTTTTGGCTTTTTGCTGCTGCGCTGATTTTAATGATATCTATTTATTTTCAAAAAATTAAGTAAAGACTTCCTTTTATTTAGACTGAAACTGATAAAATGCGTATATTATGCAGTAAAAAACTTGTGCATAAGTGAAGACAATATATAAAACTTTGTCAGCATAACTATTGATCCTTCATACTTATATATTTTACAGAGTTTGTGATATGCATTCAGAATATGAGCCGTTAACAAATTTACTCGGAAGGCAAAATCTAACATTCAGGCAAGACAACAATATGGTTTTCAAGGAAGATAATAAGATTTTCGAAGAGGATAAATTATTTAGTAAGTGGAATTATTCTCTATTGCACACATTTTGATTTATATAGAGGACATAGAGTAAACATACCCTAATGAAGAAGTTTTAAATGTAAACATACATTTACAAAAAAGATAGGAATTACGGACTCAGAGTGGATTTTAGAGGAATTGCTGACATTCGGGTATTTCAAAACATCAGCTTTATAACTACAGACGACCAAATACTTCATTTAACATGTGATTTTCCCCCCGGAGAAGGAAATATTGTAATCTTTACAATCAGACATGAATAATTTCCTCCATTATTTCTTTATTTCTAAAGAAATTTGTTGGTCAGATATCAAAGTTGACCCTTAATATCTCACACTTTGGCATATTTCTAATTTGTACACCTTTTATTGTTCCTGTTACCTCAAGACTATCAAATTCATTTGAACCGCATAGTATGTCCTGATTCGGGTGTGTGCCAGGTGTGATATTGCAGCTCAAAACAGTCTTTTTACCAGCAGACACTACGATTGGAAGCCTTGGTGATGCAGGGTGGTTCTTCGGAAGAACTATTAATGGTGACCTGATTTCCCGAATCATGAAGAGAACGCACTTAAGCCCTTTCTCAGTATTCTCATCTACCGAAAGCGCAGAAGCAACAATTAGATCATGGGGTTCCAGTCCAAGTACAATTTCTTCATTATCAGTTTCCAGAAAGAACTGTTCACAAGAACCTACTTTCACGATAGCCACAGTTCCTGCTGTGCCACGCAGAAGAAGCATTTCACTTTCCTTCAGTGAAATATCTTTAGAAGAGGTCGATTTTGTCATGTTTAAAATAAATATCTAAAAAAATACAGTTGATTAATTGGATTCTTTTACATTTTTGGATTGGCAGGAAGGACACTTCACATTCTTGCCAATACCCTTGAATTTATTTCCACAATCCTTGCATACATAATCTTTAACCGGCAATTTTGCTTCCATATCGATATCAAACGCGTCTCCAACACTACACATTATTATTACCTCATGATTTTATCGAGGAGTTTACTTAAATTATATAACCCTCATATAATTACTCATAATTCTCCAATTAATACTTTTCCATATATATCCTAGGCAATTTTTGACCTTGGTTCCTAAATAAGGAGACTCATTTTTCCAAAAGCATTGTGAAGATGGACACTTTCTTTATTAATCATTTTGATCATTATAACTGTGTCATCCGAAAGATGAGTAAATTTGTTGACAATTTTTTGTCCAGGATATGCACACAGTTCTTCATAAACTTTGAAATCTTGTGAGCATTTTCGACAACATATGATTATCAGATTATTTTATTAGTTTTAATTACTCTTATCAATCATATTATCTAATTATACATCGAATATTAGTAGAAAACCAGTAGAATTACTCGTCAATTTTTATCCGGTTAATATTCTCTAAGACACTCTTAATGACTTCTCTACGACTTTTTGTTTAAAATTTTAATATACTGAAGCGATCTGCTTTAACATATACAAACTTAAACATTTAACACTAAGCACCTAAACGTCCGAAGAATATAGAACTGAGTTGAGATATGATTAACTCTCTATCCTTGTATTTCACTAAAAAAATAGGATGTAGAGTCAATAATCATGTTAACAATAATTATTTTTTAATTTGTTAGACTTTTTAATGTATTCTGGGCTCGCCAAATTTCACCATTAATTCTACTGGCATTGACTGCAATCAATCAAAAAAATCTCTTGCGCAGATCTCACATTTTTGTCTGAAAATTATGTTCACGATCATATTACTTTTGCGGATAATTTCCTGACAATTTTCTTATTTTCAAGCTCTTTTCCCTGATAAAAAAGTCAATTACGCTCTTACAAAAGGAACGAAATTGCGTATTGGATTGGTTTCAAATCATCCATATCAATATTCTCAACAATATAATATAGTGTAGAGATATATTCTTCAAGGTAATTACTATATAATCTGCCGAGTGGATAAATTTGTAAAGGATAACTAACGCCTCATTGGAACTTTTCCAGAAGATTATCAAGCTTAAAACTTGCAGTATGTATTCTTGACAACCAATGAACTGAAACAACTAGTTAATACAAATGAACATGGGAAAATGTGGGAGAAAAGCATGACAAAAGTCACCCTTAATCAATTTGCATTGACACCTATTATAATTTTTATTCTTATGCTAGGAAGTGCTACTGCTACATCAGACAACCCACAGAATTCAGTAAGTTGGTTCGATAAAGGACTTGCTCTATCTGAATTAAATAAATCTGATGAAGCAATAAAAGTATATGACAGAGCGATTGAAATTAACCCAAAGGATTCATTTGCGTGGATTTCTAAAAGACTTGCTCTATATAAATTAAAAAAATACGATAAAGCAATAACAGCCTATGACAAAGCAATTGAAATTAACCCGAAGGACAAAAATGCTTGGGATGGTAAAGGAATTACTCTAATCAAATTAAATAAGTCTAATTTGTAGATCTAATAGTTAATTAATTTTCATTTATTTTTCATGATAGTTATCAAAAGTAAAATATTTGAATATAAGAATGTAGTTATGTGTCTCAAAGTAACAAAACTGACATAGATCTCTTCGATAGATATTGTATTTTACTCACAATTTATAAGATTTATTTTTTATATGTAATTGGTGCTTATAGCGCTTCAGTTATTCATTGCCGTTGTCTCGTTGATTATTGAGTTCCATATCTCTAAGTATACCTGTGGAGTCAGAGAGCTGCAAAATCTCAAGGATCAAGAATATAGCAATCTTTCAAATAAGAACGGGCCTTAAAATTGAATCAACTTTTATAATTATAAAATGATTAATCTTGACTTTAAATAGTGTACTGTTCGTTATATACATTTATTCACAGTACTTCTGAAAAACAAAATAATTTATCTTTGTTAACACTGGTTTGTATGATACTAAGTAATATTATTATATAATATCGGATAACCTTTTTGCTTTCCAGATTAATGCTACATCCACCCTCCAATCTCAAAAAACAGATGCATGTTTATTCTTTTAAATTCATCCTTCTCATATTCATAGGACCTATGTGATTGAATCAAAAATTATAACTTTTTCTTCTATACATCAATCTCAGTTTCTTTTGCGAGATATTCTAAAAACAAAGGAAATATTTGCCTAAAATGATTGGAGTTTAAGTATTTATTAGGGGTACTTTCATAGCATCATTCTTCCAACATCATCAAGATCCCTAGAATATCCAATTCCTGATAAGGTCCATATTCTACGCAGCCTTCTTCTTTATAGATTCTTCAACAAGTTTTTTACACAAACATACAAATTCTTGAATTTTTTTCAGGCTTTACGTACTTTTTTGAAACGATTCTTATTGTCAATAAAATCATCGTCTTCTCAATATAAGTCATGTTACCAAAATGTCCATAATTATCTTATCTTATATAATTTACTGTGTGATTTTTCATTCTCAAGATTCATTTTTTTTAAATAAGTCTCTATTATTAAAATTATGTCTGATGGGAAATTATCAAAGAATTATATATAAGACATTAGGCTGTTTTCACAAATCTAATCAATCCCTCGGGAAACTATTAGTAAAAAACCGATAAAATAATTTTTAATATCAGTTCAGAGTACATATAGAAAAAAATTTGTACTTCAAAAAAATAGAGAAGCTGAATCAAAGGTTACTAAAGAGATACAAGTTTCTTCTACAAGCTGTGATCTAATGAAGGGTAAGGTATTCTCCTTACCAGTATTTTTTAATGTGAATTTTACAAATCTGTTTTACTCTAAAATGGTCAGTTTCTAACCATCATTTCTTTTGTGACAGAATATCACTTTTGGCAGCTAAAGTTGAGTATAAATACCTTCGAAAAACATTACTTGTCTTCAATAATTGACGTCCAAATCGGTGTTGTTCCATATACTACAAGAGATCCATCGTCCTGCAGGACTATAAATGCATCCTCGTGATTATAAGTATTTGTGGCCCATAACGGGTCTGGGTATCCATATATAACAAAGTTTCCATCACTTTGCATAACTGCCCGCGAAACAGTCATATTATACGTATGAGAAACCCATATAGCTTTCTGATCAAGATTCAAATCATAAAGCACTAAATTTCCATCGTCTTGCAGATTTAGTGTATATCGGTTATTAGGTGAAGTAAGGAAATCACCCTTCTCTAAATATTGGTTTTGAAAAAGACAGCTACCTTTATTAACCAACTAAGATTCCTCCTATATATTTTTATAGATTTACAACATAACTAATTTTTGCGTCAAAATATCAGCCTAAGACTATAGGTTGATACAGGATTGTTGTTGCCACAATTAATTGTGTTATAGTGGGATGTACTTGTTCTATAAAGGTTGTATTACAATAGTTTATTCTTTTACTATTGTTACATAGATCCAGTCCCGCATTAGAGTAGCCGGATTCTACACCGATTCATAGTCCGGTAAAAACACAATGAAAGAGATAGCGATTATGTTTATGATGGTGGTTGTGGTCATATCAGTCATGAAAGTTATATCTATTTGAATGTCCGTCTTAATGTTCAACCAGGGATATCCGCCTTGTTGTTGTGCAACATCTACTTTAGTTTGCTTCTAAAAAGCATTATCATAAATATGAAGTGTTAATCTGAATTTAAAAACTTATTATGATTTCATTTATCGAATGATTCTTTTTATTAACTTAAAAGCTTTCAACAAATCAGATTATACACTATGTATAATATTGTATTTATGTCCACTTATCGGTAATTATCAATATAATTAAAACACGTTTCTAAATACATAATAATTGTGTTTCTTAATTAATACATAATAATTGTGTTTCTTAATTATATCTACCAATGAAGAGTGAATCTAGGAATAACTTTCTTGATAATATTGAATAAAAAAGGGAAATTAAAAAAATGTTAAAACAAATGAAAAAGACACTGGGTATTCTGCTAGTAGTTTGTTTTTAATGTCCGTAACCGCCGCAGCAGTAAGTGCAGAATCCGTAGTGGTTAAGGAAAAGAAAACGTCCCCCAATCATCAAAGAATGTAAAGACTAAATTTTTCAAGCACCATCATCACAAAAACACGACTATGACTAACGGATGAGGTAGAGATATAACTATGAAATCCGGAAACAGCGATGATATGAATATGAAAACTGGAACAGGTAAAGATATGGTTATAATAATCGAAATAAGTAGAGCCATGAATCAGAAGTAAGTGGCTGAAGCAGAAACACTATTAAAAAATCAATCAAACATTCTAAAATGTTTGTAGTGCTATTCTGTGATATTTACATCAATTACTTCTGAAATATATTTAATTATATAACCATGAGCGTCACAAAGTGCGACGACAAATTCTGCGTAAAGCGATATAAAATTATTTAGAGATGATTTCGAAAGATCCCAATTTTTAGCTAGGTGTTTATACGGTATATACATAAATTTTTTGAAATTGGATGCTTATCGAAATTAATCCTATTTTAGTATGTCATTAATTTGAAAAATATGAAGTAAGTGGAATAGATGTTGAAATAACAAGTTAGTAGAATGGAAATAATACTGTCTATTTTATTGGTAGTACTTTTGGTTGTATCTGTTACAGCAATAATAGCCAATACAGAGCGGTGGCCATGGTGAACATAGTGACGGCTGGGGCAACGATCATTCGCATCACTATTGGTGGCACGGCCAGTAAATACACCGACTGTGGTTAGGTGCTGGACCCGTACCATCAACAATGGGTATGGAATTGTTAATGATAATGATGACGAAAAACTATAGATAAAAACTGTGTGAATTAAAATTGTAACTAAAATATAGATGTGGATTTTACTGTTAATTTTATTCTACAAAAAGATCACGAAGGATACTTCATTAATATAAAAGTAAAATGACTAAAAGTTTGATGCTGAGCCAATAATGCTGTTAACAAAGTTTGCTTCCATTTTTTTTGCATTGATGCACGTTTTTTCTAAAGTAAAGTCTATGCATCATTGTTTCTAGATGGCTATGTACTACGTTACATCACAGCTTTTTTAGCTTATGTAATAATGTAGGTTGAAAGATTTTTTCCAAAATTGCTGTTTCGCAAGTTAAAACATTATTTGTCTCAGGTCATCATTAAAATTTTTAAAATAATGACAACTAACAGTAATATAGTAATTATTTTAATTAATTAGCAGATATATTTTAGCAGTAGAAAAGTTTACTTTGTAGATTGAAGTATTATCCATTAGTATTTTTTTAGTTATTTTTTATCATTAATATCTACACAAATTTCAGGAGACTTTGAATGAAAAAAACAATATGTGGTAACACAAGTAGAAAGCATACAATCATGATGGTTTTAGGAATCACCGCACTAGCAGTTTTAATGTTAGTGAGTATCGCAGGCGCGGCGCAATCTACAAATGTTTGGGTCCATAAAGGAAGCGAACTGATGAGCTCAGGAAAGTACAATGAAGCCATAACAGCGTATGACAAAGCAATTGAAATTAACCCGCAGAATTCAGATGTTTGGTACAAAAAAGGGAACATTTTAAACAAATTAGGAAAATATAACGGAGCAATGAAAGCTTATGAGAAAGCAATTGAAATCAACCCGCAGAACTCGAATGCTTGGAACAATAAAGGAGTAACTCTAGCAAAATTAGGTGATGCCGATGAAGCAGTAAAAGCATATGAAAAAGCGATTGAAACTAACCAAAAAAATAGAGGTGCTTGGAACAACAAAGGAGATGTTCTAGGCCAATTAAATCAACCCGATAAAGCAATAACAGCATACGACAAAGCGATTGAAATTGACCCGCTTGATTCAGAAGCTTGGTATAATAAAGCAGTTACTCTAAATAGATTAAATAAATCCGATGAAGCAATAAACGCATATGATAAAGTAATTGAAATTAACCCGCAGAATTCAGATGCTTGGTACAATAAAGGAGTTGTTCTTGATAATTTAAACAAGTATGATGAAGCAATAATAGCATATGACAAAGCGAGTGAAATTAACCCACCAAATTCCGCAGTTTGGTACAACAAAGCAGTTATTTTAAGTAAATTAGGTGATTCCGATGAAGCAATGAAAGCATATGCTAAAGCAATTGAAATTAATCCGTTGGAATCAGAGGCATGGAGTATGATGAAGCAATAACAGCATATGAAGAAGCAATTGAACTTAACCAATAAGATTCATAGCATGGGATAATAAAGGAACTTTATCTATAATGGATTAAATAAATCTGATTTATATCAATTCTCATTTATTTGTATCCTTCGTGAGATAAATGTAGCAACTTTTTGGCTTTATAATATCACATATTTTAGTAAAAAACATGCATATTCTCAATGCTCAGATAAAAATATTCCTTCATTTCGGTTGAATAATTAGAAAATGCGTAGTTTTCCTACAAAACATATGTATTTTCTTAATTTTAGTTTCATGAAGCCAATTTCATCGCTTTCCAAAACCATTTTTCCCGGAAAAGTTTGACATTACTCCAAACATTACGATGTTCTTGTAATCAATATTAGCTACATAGACCGTAGAGATTGATTCATTAGGACCGGTATTCGTTTGCCAAATAAACATGTGCTTATCGGCATAAGTTTACCAAAACATGTCAATAAGATGTCATCGAGACGTTTTTTTACCTGGTTTGATTTAAATATAATCGTGTCAGTCTAATAACTTTAGAAGCTCGATCCTATATACTAGCTCAGGCAATATCTCTGGCTCGTATTCACCGTTTTCTATGCAAAAGCTATAATAATACTGTTCGAATTTAGCTGCATCTCCAAATCTGTGGAAGCCACAATGTTCTGAACATAAATTTCAGATTTTAGATGTATTCTTTCGCAGCCGATGAACTTGAGCGTATTAATTAGATTGATTATAGCTATGTGGACGTTCTCGAAATTCTTGGATCCAGTGCATACTATTTTTTTCCGGAAGTGAATGTCAAAAAAGCAGCATACTGATCCTTAGCTCTGTAAAAAAGACCCGTAAATTTCGTTTTGTGATATTCTGCACTTTCCAGCCCAGCTTCGATCTTAGGTAGATCGAAATCTTCAGCCAACGTAGTGGATGCCACCACGTTCTGTATAGTCATTGGGGACTTCATACAGCATGGTATCTTAGGTATTCATATATATACTATTCTTTGGTCACGATAACCATTTTTAATCTTTTAACATTCTAATGACTCTTATTGGGGTACTTTTAAAAATTTTGCCCGCTTCCATTATGCAATTTTTGAAAATTATGCAGACTTTAGTCATGCAAATCTTAACAACTCTGTTTATTTCAAACAGACTAAATTTAATGATACTTCCAGATTCATAGAGCCGACAAAACCTGACAAATTCTTATTGGATGGAGAAAGTAATCATATTTTCATTAATTATTATAATCGGAGAGATATTATTACTCAGATATTGTATATTATAACTCCCCATACGTATATCTAGTAATAGAATTTTTTAATCTTGAGTTTTCACCACTTATATTGGATTTTCTTTATCGACTCACCTGCGGTTTTGATGTAAAACCATTGTATTCTATTCATTTTAGTATCATGAATAGTTATATCCTAGGTGATATAAGTAAATCTTATAAATTTGGAAATAAATAGGCCAAAAGGATATCTATCAGTTTATCTCTTAATATATATTTAGCCAACAAAAACTATATGATAATACCTTTTGGAGTATCTTTGAACAAATATGGCATTGTAAAAAATCATGATCAGAACCAAAAAGTCACAGTACTATATCCTATTTGTTACAGTATTGGTACATTCATTTTAATAAGCCAAGCAACCTGGTATCCTAGAAATAACTTCAGGAAATGGGTCACTCTCGAAGGGGTTTTTGGCTATGTTCTTCTTATAATTTTGGTAACAACTACTAATAAGGTGCTACATGTCCAGTAAGTGCAAAAAACATAGGCAAATTTAAATAAATTTACTTGTTATTGATTTTTAATTTGTACAGTGTAGAGAAAAGTCCTGAAAATTATGATCGACTCTGGATCCTCTTTTCTTTGCTACAAAAAACAGGATTTATCTTTTGGACCAATGCACAGCTTTTATGGTGCACACTGCACATAATTACGGGATTCACATTCAAACATTGATCCAGTAGAACAAAATGATAAGTACTGCAGAAGACTCCAAAAGAAAAAGGACAATATCTATTACCTTAAGGATATCATTATTAGCCTGGAAATTAGGTGACTAACCCCTTATATTTATTATTTTCTTATTTTTCTATTTACGATGATTGTTTGGGTTAATTAGTTTCAATTGCTCCCGACGCTCCAGATGTTCTAGAAGTCCCATAAGCTCCATGAGTAGTATATCATCAATGTTTTCTTATTACTGGTGACATTTAGAAAATTTATATCGTTTAGCACAAAATCTATGCATAATAAAGTTGTCCATATTCAAATCTCAATCCAGGGAAACAATGTTAATACCTATTCACCCTAGTAAAGCAAAGTCTATAGTAATAACCATCTAGACCCAATCGAAGAAATTTAATGAATTTATTTTATTTAATAATTGAATCGCATCCTTTTATATGGTTTGTGGTATAGAAAAAGTAAAGAGACTTAAATTTAAAAATTCTATACGAATAAAATAATATCTACAAAATAAATAATTATTAAAATATGGGTCTAAATAGAGTTATTTTGTGCTTACATCTAATTGTAAGTATTAATAAGTGTACCTAGTATTAATACAGGCATATATAAACATATATTTTTAGTTGCCTTTGCCTATTTTTCGTCTGAGTTTGTATTACGAAAAAATGATTCCATTGGTTATATATATTCAAAAATATAATGCCATTTACTATCTTCTCCTTTTTTTCTTTAGTATTTATATCACGAATAATGGATTCAAGCTATATGTCAGACATATCTAAAGGCGCGTATGTACTTGTTTCAGTGGCTAGATTTGGATAGACACTAATATATATATGCAATAATGGTAGTGGGGTTTGTAATGTGCCTATTTGAAAGAGAGACTGGCTGAAAAATGTCTATTTATATGCTAATAGAAATCAAAGTCTTGGACGATGAACTATATACTAGATATGCTTAAAAAGTTCCAGATATCGTAAAAAATATGGAGGCAGGCGTCTGGTTCGAGGAGATAAAGTTATTCCAATGTTTGGAAACTGGGATCCCGAAAGAATAGTCTTGATTGAGTTCGAAACCGAAGAATAGTTAAAAAATTGCTTTAATTCGGCAGGGTACCTGAAAATTGCACCCTTTAGAGAGAATTCTACGATTACAAAATCATTAATGTTCAATAGATTGTTTCCAGTCAAATAATTTTAACTGAAACTTCAAAAATATGTCACTCTGAACAACTTTATTCGTGTTTGATTTCAATACTCAAAAACGCCAGCATTAAAACCGAACTCTTTAAACAAGAAATTTAATTCGGATTTTTTTTGAACTCATATAATTGATGGAGTAATTGACTGTCATAAAACCGGAAAATTGGAAACATAGGGGGATCACAAGGTCTATAAGCACCTCTTGTTCAACCTGACATGTTTCTTAGAGCTATCCATATTCATCTCCCACAGAGTTAGCAAAAAGTTAAGGGGAAAAAGATATTTTAGCGTGATTGTACATCTTGAGCAGTTTTAGTATAATTTAATTAATATATTATTAGATTGATGTTTTTATGATATAATAGTTTATGGCCAGATTGTTGTTTGTATTAAAACCTATGTATTTTTAGATTTTTCAGCCGAAATGAAGGAATATTTTTATCTAAGCATTGAGAATATGCATGTTTTTTACTAAAATATGTGTCATATTATAAAGCCAAAAAGTTGCTACATTTATCTCACGAAGGATACAAATAAATGAGAATTGATATAAATCAGATTTATTTAATTCATTATAGATAAAATTCCTTTATTATCCCATGCTATGAATCTTATTGGTTAAGTTCAATTGCTTTGTCGTACGCTTTTATGGCTTCATCTGACTTGCCTAATTTTCCTAGAGCGGCGCCTTTATTGATCCAAGCATTTGAATCCTGTGGATTAATCTTAATCGCGTTGTTGTATGCTGTTATGGCTTCATTGAACCTGCTTAATTTTCCTAGAGCGGCGCCTTTCTGGAACCAAGCATTTGAATCCTGTGGGTTAATTTTGATCGCATTGTCGTATGCTGTTATGGCTTCATCGTACCTGCCTAAGTTGCTTAGAGCTTTTCCTTTATTGTCCCAAGCATATGAAAACTTCGGGTTAATTTCAAGTGCTTTGTCAAATGCTATTATGGCTCCACCATGCTTACCTAAATCATCTAAAGCGTTTCCTTTATTGTACCAAGCATTTGAATACTGCGGGTTAATTTCAATAGTTTTGTCATACGCTTTTATACCTTCATCGAACTTGCCTAATTGGCAGAGAGTATTTCCTTTATTGTACCAGGCATCTGCATACTGTGGGTTAATTTTAATTGCTTTGTCATACGCTGTTATGGCTTCATCTAACTTACCTAATTTGCTTAGAGCAAGTCCTTTTCCGTTCCAAGCTTCAAAATACTGTGAGTTAATTTCAAGTGCTTCGTCATATGCTTTTATAGCTTCGTCTAATTTACCTAAATTTTTTAAAGCAACTCCTTTATCGTATAAATTTATTGAGTGATTCGGAGAGTTGATTTGATCTGCAACTTGCGCAGCATTTGCGATACTCACTAACATTAAAACCGCTAGTGCAGTGATTCCTAAAAACGTTAGGATTATATGACTTTGACTCGCTTGATCGTATTTCACTTTATTCATATCCAGTCTACTGATATTGGTTCATATATTAATGATGAAAAATAACTAAACAATTACACATGGTTTAATACTTCGCGCTATAAATTAAACATTTCTACTTTAAAATTATATTTCATAATTTCTAAAACTGATTTTGATGTTATTCTTTATAGAACTTATCATAATTTTTAAAGCCCCATCAGTATAATAATATTTTAAATTGTGAAGTAATTATTCACTAAAAAATTGATCTGAATTTAGATACAAGGCGAGAAAAGCTACATTGTAAAGTAGAACACAACTATCACAAACAAAGAACAGAGGAAAGTCGTCGACTAGATTTCCGGAACCTTAACCCGGCTAGATTTAAGCTCATCTGCTGAAGGATATTGATAATGCTAAAAAAGGGATCCGAAGTTTTCGATGCGATACACTCCATTCTGTCGCCCAATGATCTAACAGACCCAGCAATTGAACAGTAGTGTTGCATTCCAGTACCACAGTCCTTACGTGGATAAGGAATTCCTAACCTCGTATATAATTGAAAAATAATACTTGATTGTAGATTATTTTGGATCCCAAATCAGCAAAATGATCTTTACAGGTTGTGTCAAAATTTGACCATGTGCTATAATTGAAATTTTGAATCTACACTTTAAACAAGATATTGTAATAAGATTCATTTTGTAGATAATTGAAAATTTAATTCACTTGATTTATCAATTCAGCTGTGTAAGTCTTAAATGGCTTTTCGCTATTTTGAGTAAGTATCATATATTATCGTTCTTTTTAATTGAGCATTCTTTCCCTATTGAGAAAGCTTTTCCAAGATTACACCCTATGCCATAATAGCTTCTGTTCCCGGTCCCATATACAACAGGTCTGATTTTCTCAATGTCAGGGTTTCCATTTTCGTCAAGTATGGATTTTTCTGCCTTTATATCCATAATCTCTCCTACAAACAGGGTGTGAAGTCCAATTTCAATAGTATGAAGTAGTTTACATTCGATGACAACTGGGAACTCTCCTATATAAGGAGCAGGGACAAGCTCACTTCTTATGGGAGTAAGGCATACTAACTCAAATTTATTTTCATCCCTCCCACTTGCGATGCCAAAGTAATCGGCCTCCATTAAATACTTTTCAGAGGGGATATTCACAGTAAATGCCTTGTTTTCCACGATACCGGCATAGCTATAGGTTGCCTTTCGTAAAGATATGCTGATACATGGAGGAGTCGAACAGCAAATTCCGGCCCATGCTACAGTCATTGCATTTGGCTTTCCATTCATGTCATACGTTCCCACAACCCAAGTTGGTGTCGGAAATGCAAGTGTCTTTGCACCAATTGATTTCTTCATAGTTTTAATGTTCTTTTCGATAATACAAAAGGTTTTTCAGATGAACTTCGAAATATCCTATTTACCTTTCATCTTCGTTATTTTTCCCATATTTTTGCTATTATAATCTTCACAATAAAAATCAGCACTTTATCAAATGAAAAAAATGCATTGAATTTCGACATAATTTATTCCTGCTCTGTCGATTTCTGCTATCTTTCTATACTAAATTATACAACGCATATTTTGCAACGAAATCCATGTCTTTTTTTCAGTTTTAAGGCAAAAATCGAAGAAACAAAAATGGAAAGTCAAAAATTTTCAAAATAGCATATATTTCGTGAAACTTAATTTAAAAATCTGCAAGTATGAGTTAATTTGACAATCCCAAGGAAAATCGATATAATTTTAAAAACTAAATCCTGGAGAACCGAATATATCTTTCTAAGATAGTAACTTTTATTGTAGTTTAAAACAATTAATTGTTTATGAATATTCTAGAGAGAAAAGACCTTCAAGGAACTAACCTCCAAGGAACTAACCTCCAAGGAACTGACCTCATAGAAACTAAACTTGAAGGAGCTAACCTTAAAAGAGTTAACCTTGAAAGAGCACACCTTGAAGGAGCTCGCCATTTATCACTTAACCAATTTTCTAAAGTGAAAACACTTCATAGTGCAAAATTAGACACAAAATTCCTCATACAATTAAAAGAAAAGTATCCTGCTATTTTCGAAATACCTCATTCCGATGAATGAACGATATTATCAGAACTGTTTGAAAAAATGCATTTCCCCTTTTATATTAAAGTTGTGCTGGCGCACCCCGTTGCTTGCAGCGGGGTGCGCCACCGCTCTGGTTGTAATGGCTATTAAAAATCGAGTATTTTCATTTGCTGATATGCTTCTTTTTCTTCCTTGTTTCCCTGATTTTTTTCGTGATTAGGCATAGCGCAACAAATAATTATGTATCCATTTATTGAAACAATTATACTCCAATTTCACTTAGGTGGGTACAAAAACTAATACAAGTCACTAAGTGCAGGTTGGAAATAACATCAAACAAATAGATTATTGAAAATGACATTTATGTAAAAACTGCCAAACAAGAAGTTGAAAATGAGAAATCTATTCGTTCTTCTGTCTGGTAAGTCAGGAAAGAGCAGCTACTACTGACTCAAATGGTGTTTTAAAATTGCAGTACTTTATTGACATCAAATTAAAAAAGTGATGGTGTAAAAAACGAATAAAGTTATGAACTGCACTTCAAGCTTTCGGAGGGGAGATTGCATGAGCAATTATGTGCCTAGGATATTAAAAATTCCGTTACTAGCAATGTATTATGATGATAAGCGTGAAAATTTGACCCTAGAAGTTGAACTTCCCGATGTAAGGAACGAGAATATAACCCTTGTAATACATGAAAACAGTTTTTATCTGAAGGCTTTCAGTAAAACCGTGGAATATCTGGGAGCTTTTTTTCTTGATGGGCCGGTAGATC
>OCZT010000070.1_pt1 | contig 85743 bp, 131 predicted proteins | sample 1539031 | NCBI WGS metagenome assembly OCZT01 (sample SAMEA3539308, study PRJEB22396) | soil metagenome | biome: tundra; feature: field; material: soil | place: USA | collected 2010-05 | depth 0.15 m
GACGCCGATCGCGTTCGGGCTGCCGAGCGCTGGAAAGCAGCGGGGGCAGGCGAGCTTGCGCTCGCCTGCCCGGGTCCCGCTAGGCGAAGACTTTTACGCCGCCCGCGGTGAGCGCGCTTAGCGCCTCTTGGACATCCTGAATCGGATAGCGCACGACATTCTCGCTTTTGTCCCGCGCGATCTTGACGCGGGCGAGCTGGAAAGCGCCGAGCGTTTCATCGATGCGCTTCTCGCGCTGGACAACGGCGAATCCGCCGCTGGCGCACGGTACGCGCTTGTGAACGTCAACGTAGACGCGCTGCGCGCGGCTGATTTCCTCGGTTGCGACCGCGGTCGCGATATCGAGCGGCGCCGCGGGGGCGGCGGGGGCAGACTTGCTAGTGGCAGTGGCCATGCGTAAGACTCCTCTAGTAGCGCAGCGCACGAGGATCGCGAGCCGCGATTTACTTATCAGGGATGACAGGGGGCAGAATCGACCGCGGTCTAATCACTTGTAACAAAGTGTTACTAATGATGAGATCCGGCCCGATAATCGCCCCTGTCACTAGTAGAGCCTCGCGCGGATGTCCGGATGCGCTAAAGTTTGTCGCTCGCTGGCCGATAAGACGGTTAGCAGGATTCGACCCCTAAGCATTGGAGCGCATCGGATGGATATCGCCGCACAAGTTGCAAGTCGTGAGAATCGCATCAGTCGGCAAGTCGTGCTCGACGCTAGAGAATCGGAGCATGGCGGTTTGATCCCTGCTGATCGCGTTAGCGAAGTCATCAAGCGCAGCATGGCCGGATGGTCTGACAGCTATCGACCGTCGACCACTAAGACCGAAGTCAGCGCAGCAGTCGCCGGAACGATTCGCGATTGTCGCGAAGTGACCATCGGCCGCCTCTATGTCGACTTATCCAAGATGGTCGACGACGCCGCGCGCAAGTTCTCCACCGATGATCGCGAGACGATCCGGACCGAGGCCCTGCTACTCCTCCTCCGCTGGCCGTCGCATGGCGCCGCGGGGAGAACCCTTGACTTAGGCGCCGCTCGACTTGAAGCGAGGATGCGTCGAATCGCTAACACTGCGCCGACCGCTGCGCTGCGTTGCTCGCGCTGGATAGACCTAGCCGAGATTCTGCTAGCTAATGGGTCGCTGCCACTGCGCCGAGACTGGATAGACCCCGCAACCGGCTATGCGTCCGACGCCGCCCGGCGCGCGATGCGCGCAGCGATAAAGCAAGCTGCGGCCGATCGTCAAGTCGTGGCAGAGCTTGCGCCAGCGGCCGAGATCCCCACGGACGGGCTCGATATCTCCCGGATGATCGAAGCCGAGGCGATCAGCAGCGCCGAGGCGATCCGCATCCCGGACGCCGCAGCGCCCGAGATCATCGCGGCGCATATGCGCTGTTCACTTGACGCCGCGCGAGCGATTCTCGCGCGAGCGTATCCAGCGGCGAACGTCACTGAACTAGCCGCTAGCTGGCGCATCAGTCGGGCCGCGGCCGATAACGCTCTAAACCGCGGCGCCGCTTGGATACGCGCCAACTATCCGGACCCGATCGACCTCTTGACTGCGCTCGACGCCGCAGCGGCCAGCTATCGCGATCAGACCGAGCGCGACGCGCTTCTAGCCTTGCTCGACTATCGCGAGTATCGCGACGCGCGAGACCTAGAAGCGGCGAAGCTGGCCGTAGCTAATTGGCGCGGCGCATCGGCCGGATTGTCGACCGATCAGGGTGCGATCCTCAGCGCTGCGCGCGCTGCCATCCGCAGACATGGCGGTCAGTATGGGTCAGAGCTTGCCGAACGCATCGCCGCCTCGGCGCCGCGATTGATCGCCGCAGAGCAGCGCGCTACCAGCCGCTCTAGCCGCGTCAAGCGCTACGGACACCTAAACCACTGCGCGCTGTCAGCGCAGCGGCGCAGAGCGGCGCATATGAACCCTCAGCAGCTTGTAAAGCTCACGCATGCGCGCGAGCAACTGTCACGGTTCCTTGATAGTGGCAGCGCGGATGCCGACAGGATGCGCGCGCTACGCGCCGAGATTGCAGCGCTGGCCGTCTAGAACAAACGGCTAGAGCGCTAAAGCTCCCCGCCCGCGGCGCCGATGTAGAGGGTATGAACCGAACCACCACTAAGGGAGCAGACCTTATGCCGATGTCTTGTAGTTGTGATTTCCCCGCTTGCCGCCCGGGCGAAGCGGTTTGCATTGCCTGCGGCGGGATCGCTCGCCCCGCCCGCCCGCCGCGTGGATTCACCCGGAACGGGACCCATGCTGATGCGACGGCGCTAGCGCAGCGCATCGGCACGCTTGCCGAAGTCGCGCAGGGTGGAGTCCACTACTTCAAGTGCGACGGGACCGAGCCGCAGGGATGACCCGGACCTATCGCTATGTGACCGTCAACGGTCGCACTTACCGCGAAGCGGTTTGGACACCGATCGCGCCGAGCACGCGCGGGACTATGTAGGCGAGCCCTCCCCGCGGCGCCGAACCTAGACACTGAGAACCGACCCGAGACCGACAGGACAGCCATGCAAGGACAGCAGCAGCTAAACATCAAGCTCACGACTGGGAGAGTCACAAGGACCACGCGGTGTAATGCCTGCGGCGCACTCTACGACCACGCGAGCCAAGACGGCCATGCTCACGGGTGCTACTGGCCCGAGCACTCAGAGCGTCGAGCACGCGCGATGCGCTTACTCTTGACGCGGACGGCTGATGACGACGCAGAATGGTCGGATTAGCGGGGAGAAACGGACGAGCACAAGCGCGCGAAACCCCACGGTTAGCGCGCTTGAATCGTCCACGCGTGGGATGCGCATAACCTCCCAAAAAAAGGTTGCGCCCATCCCCCCCCGTTACCTTGTAGCGAACCGCACAAGCGCGGAAACGCTACACCACACCCACACTCACACCAGACCCCTAATTTTCCAGGGGTTTTAGTCATTCACATCACTCCCCGGTTGACGCGGGAACCCGGAGGCAGTGCCGCGCTTACACACGGTCGGCAGGTCGCGAGCCCGCTTCGCCCAGATCCACCCCCTCCCAGGCCGCCTTACCCGTCCTCGGCGCCGCTGGGAGGTCCCGATGGCTCTTCGTCCAAATAGCGGGGTACGGGTGGTAGCACTCTGGCCTTCGGTGGTAGCACCTGCTATCACTCCGTGAATGGCTGACGCACGTGTGCAGATCCCCTTCCGAGTCTCCCCTGAGCTGCGTGAGCGCATCGAGGAGGCCCGCGGACAGGTCGGGCTCAACGTCTGGCTGGTCTACGCCGTCGAGCTGGCTATGGCCCGCGAGGACGCGGCGCCCGCAAAACGCATCAGCCCGACAGGTCCAGCCGCGGCGATCCGGTCAAGCCAACGCGCTCGCGCGCACGTGAACCCGATACCGAAGGGCGGTCAATGATGGCGATAGTCGCGACAATTCAGATCGGGGTACGCAGACAGGGTCGCCTCGTGGGCTGGGAAGGGCCGCACGTGTCGATCTCTCGGCAGGTGGTGGATGCTCCCGAGGACCTCACGGAGAAGCAGCTCGCGGTTGCCGTGTCGATCGGGGAGATCAAGCGGGCGCTGGCGAGTGCGGAAGCGTGCAGCGACGAGGTCGACACGCTGGAGTTCATGGTCGACTTCACCGAGAGCGAGTGATGAGACACGTCTACGTCGGCAATAGCAGAGTGACGTGGTGCGGCGCGAAGGTGCATGCGGGCTCAGGCAACAGGTTGAAGTTGAAGCGCGGCGAGCTGGCTCCGCTCACTGAGGAGGAGCACGCCGAAGGATTCAACTACGGCGATATGTGTCCTGAGTGCGTTGCGAACGTAGCCGCGACCGTGGCGGAAATGAAACGCATCAACGATCGACCGCTGCCCGACGAGCAGTCCGCGGTCATCGAGAACGCACCCGTCGTTAGGTACGACCTTGATTGACAAGCCCCGCCTGATAGCCCTGCTCAACGACTACGTGGTCCGTCCACCTGATCCGAAGTGGCAGGAGGATCTCGCTGATGCGATCATTGCGCTTGACGACGGCCCCGAGCAGGCCAAGCGATCATTCAACGAGCAGCTTGACGACGCGCAAGTTGCCGTTGATCGCTTGCGCAGGCAACAGGCCGAGCAGCAGCTCGTTGACGCGCAAGCTGCCATTGATCGCTTGCGCAGGCAACGGGTCGAGCAGGCCGAGCGTGTCATCCTGGCGGTCAATCGCGCCGTGCGCGAGGCCGACGCCTTCCGCGATCAGTACAACGTGCGAGCGCTCGCTCGCTTGTATAAGGAGGGGTGATGATCGACAAGACGCAACTGCTGCGCCTGCTCGACGAAGCACACGTCTCGCTCGACCATCGGGAACGGGCGAAGATCGCTGACAGGATCATCGCGCTCGACGAGACTCAGGAGCAGGCCCATACCAGGGCCACCAACGCGGCGCGGGCGAGGCGCGAGACGGATATAGAGAAGGCTGAGGAGGGTCTGTTGCGCGGCGAGGCGCTCATTGCCCAACTGGAGGCAACGCAAACGCGACATCCAGTGGGTCGGATCTTTCTCTCGCCGTTGTCGTGGTTCCATCTCGCGGCGACAGGCGTAGACGCCGTGCTGGGGCTCAGCGAGCAGCTCGCCTACCTACAAGACGAGATCCGGCGCCAGGGGCGGCAGGGATGAGGGTGACCCTGGAGATGCGCGTGCGCCGCGGCGAGCACATAGCGCACGTCGCTGAGATCCCGGTGGACTACGAGATGCGCAACGGGCACATGGATCTGCGCGATCAGTACATCGCGGTGCCGTGGTCGATGTTGGGTCAGGCGATCGATCGAGGACTCGCTGGTCTCAGCGGCCCGCGCGATGAGGTCGTCTGCCTGCTCAAGGTGCGCCCGTGACGCAGTACGACTACTGGATGTCGAAGCGACTGGCGGCCGAAGATCCGCCGTTCGCCGCCCTGATAATGGCCGCGTTGCGCAAGGCGGATTCTCACAACGCAGAGTTACTGCGTCGCGCGTACCCAGAGGTCTGCGCCGAGATGCAGTTGCGTTATGACGCGACCGGAGGAAAGCTCCCAGGCGATGTTGAGCCGGGTGACGCCGAGCACAGGTGGGTGGCGTCAAGCACTGTCGACACTGGCCACCAGCCACCGCGTCGCCTCTGGGTCTGCGTCTGCGGCGAGGAGATGTGGGCCACTGACAATCCACCGCGGTGGGATCCGGACACGCCGCCAAGGACTCACGAATGACGCTGGCAAGGCAGGCCATCGAGGAGCACGGGGCCTGGCAGAAGGTCGTAGAGCTGGAGGCGCTCGCGCTGATGGTCGCCACACTCAGGCCTCACCGGGTACTTGAGATCGGCACCCACAAGGGCGGGACGCTCTGGCTATGGTCACAACTGGCGGCCGACGACGCCCTGCTGGTCTCGGTCGACCTCGATCACGAGACCGTCTGGGCGGCGATGAACGCCGACGAGCGTCTCCGTGAGGATCTGCGCCCCCTCATCGACCAGGAGAGGCTGTTCTTCGTCGAAGGCGACTCGTCGAGGGCAGGCACCCAGCGAGCGGTCGAGCGCCTGTTCGGCGGCGAGTCGGTCGACCTGCTGTTCATCGACGGGGGCCACTCCTATCTGGCAGCGCTCGTTGACTGGTATCGCTACAGCGGGCTGGTTGGCAAGGGCGGCCTGATCGTCCTACACGACACCCGCGAGGCTGACAACGCCGGGGTCGACCAGCTCTGGGCCGAGCTGAAAGAGCAATACGAGACGACGACTGAGATCGTCGCCACCGACCCGAGCCGCTGGGGCGGGATCAGCGTGGTCCGCGTATGACGATCGTCCTTCACTGCTCCGAGTGTGGCCAGCCTGAGCCCGGTCCCCACCGTGGTACGTGCTCGCGGTCGATGATGCACACCGGCGAGCCCACGCTGGCGCGGATCCCGAAGGGCGACGAGGTATGGACGAGTCCGATCAAGCCGCGCACCCAGGGCGAGCAGGACGCCTACATGGCTGGCCAGCGGGCTGCGCTCGTCCTGGCGCGCGAGGAGGGCATCGACTACGCCGAGCGGATCGTCAAGCTCACTCAGGACTCGATTACCCGCGAGCGCGAGTCCGATAGCCTAATGGGCGAACCAGCGACACTGGAGCTACGTGACGCGATCCTCGCGTGGAATCATCACGGCGCCGAGCTGGGGCGTCAGAAGGCGTTGAGCTGGGCGAGGAGCTGGCTCAAGTGATCGGGTGTCCATTCTGCGGGGCGCACGACTCAACCCCGGACAGGTCGCGCTCCTCCAGCTCCCTCGTGGACGTGCGGGTCTGCACCGGCTGCGGTGGGCGCTACAAGGTCAAGCGGGAGGGTCCAATCACTGCACGTGTAGACATCCTGCCGTTCAGCGATGGACACCACGAGGTCAGGGTGACCGTCGACAGCAAGGTCATCACGGTGGTCGACGTACCTGACATGGCGGCGGCCAGGCGGGTACTCGACGACGTAGTGAAGATGGCGCAAGACGCGGGAGGCCAGCTCCAGTGATCCTCCTCAATGGTCGTGCGCTGCCCGAGGGCTACGGTCTTAGGATTGAGCGATCGCTCGAAGGATGGCCCCATGCCTTCCTGACGCATCGGGTGCGCGAGACCCTGTCCGACCTCATCATGCCGCACTACGAGACAGTCGGACCACTGATGTCGGGAGATCGGATTAGCAGCGACGGCGTGCTCGTTCACGTAGAGAGTCGGCCGCTGTGACCCTTCGACTAGTCCTGATCGGCGTCGGCGTCCTGGTGGTGCTCAACTCGCTCCTCGGAGGGTGGCTTCTGTGGGTTGCACGACATCCCCGCGGGCGCGACGTACCTGACGTGCCCTTGTGGGTGGTCACGCTGAATATGGTCTTCATCTCTGTCGCCGTGGTGCTCACGCTGGTGTTGGTGAGGCGCTGATGCCCTGGAGTCTGAAAGAGCTGATCGAGCTGGTGGTCGGAATCTTGGTCACGGCGCTGCTGAGCGCTGTCTGCCTCTGCGCCGTTATGGTGCTCGCCCTGGTATTGGTGGCGCGCGGACTGTGATGCGGGCGCTGCTCGTCGGGCTCGCTGTAATCCTGCTGATCGCGTTCAGCTTCGAGCTAACCAACAGCGAGGTTCTTCACTTACTGGGAGCTGTGGTCGCGGCGAGCATCGCGATGACCCTCACCTACCTCCGTTACACACGACCCCCAAGGGAGAAAAGATGATCGACACGCAAACGATGGCAGCCGTAGACCTGCCCGATACGCCGCCGCCCGATCTGGCGATCTGGACCTGCGTGATCGGAGAGATCCCGCGAGCTGACCTGCCCGAGGGCGCCGACCAGATGATGCGCGGCGCCCTCGGGAAGGCATACAGGGCGGTCACCGGCCGTGATGACGACTTCACCTTCTCGGGCTGGGGCTCTAAGCTGGACGAGTCCTACCGGGCCGTGGTCGAGGACCGTGACCCCGATCCCGTTGTCAATCTGGCCGAGGTCGACAAACGGCGTGCGTGGATCATCGAGGAGCTGTTCGCTCGTGACCAAGCCAATGACGTGTCGCTGGCCGACCGGGTTGAGCGGATCCGGCGTGAGATCGGCCAAGGAGCCCCCGAGGACTGGCGGATCGAGCAGTTCGCGGCGTTGGTCACTGTCAAGCTCGCGCAGGCGATCACCTGCCTAACGGACTCGCCGCCAGACTTCATGCGGCGTGAGGGTCGCGAGAACCTGCTCGCCGCAGCCGCCGCCCTACTCGACGCTGCCGAGCGCTACCAGTGAAGCTCGATCGTTGGCTGTGGTGCTGGTACTTCCTGGCGATACTGATCGCCGTGGAGTTCGGACTCAACAACCAGGGCTATGCGGCGGCGTTCACAGCGTCGGTTGGCTATCTGCCATTGGTCGCTCGCCTTTTATACCTGCGTAGGAGAAACCAATGAAGATCCACACGGGGACCATCCGTGGCTGTTCGCGTTGTCGAGAGGAGTTCCGCGGCCGGTACGTGCCGGTCGAGCTGGCCAACGAGTTGACCGAGCTGATCCGCGACCTATGGCAGTCATCCCCGACCGTCCCCTACCAGAGCGAGATCGCACAGCGGGTCGCCGCCGCCTTGAGGACCACATGAAGCGCGAGCCCTACGACAGCGAGGCGATAACTACCGTCGACTGCTCGTATTTTGATGAGCACCGCGCCCACCACGTACTAGTCCACCCCACTGACCCCAAATTGGTGTGCATGATCTGTCATCCACCATCAGGAAAGGAGGCGCCTAATGGGACAAGAGGAGAAGCTATCGACGGTATACCAGGCGTTAGAGGCGACTGAACGTCGGATGGAGGAACTTCGGCGCCAGCAGACGAACACCATCCTACGTCAGGAACGTGACGCAGCGATCACCCGCGAGACCGAGCTAGTCAGGCTCAACGGTGACCTTCGCTCTCAGAACCGGAAATATCGCGAACATGTGGGCGTATTGCTCGAAGAACTCAAGGACGCCTGGTGGCGACGAGCTGCCAATGCCTACGCGCACCTTGAGGCCATCCACCGCGATGAGATCCAATGACCGACCAGCCCTTCCTGACCTTCGACTGCGAGAACGGTCACCGCTTCGCGATCGTCGTCACCGACGAGATGCTCGATTACGAGGTCGCCTGCCCCTGCTGCGGCGCCCCGGTGATCCTCGACACTCAGAACACCCGGTTCGACCCGCGCGAGCTGGGTGGTGACTTCGCAGGCCCCGGAGGACACGAGGACTGGGGCCAGACCGTCATCGACGCGCGACACGCGATCCTGGTTCACCGGATGGACTTCTTGCGGGTCGACCCCGAACACGGCGGCCGTGGCCAGGAGATGTACGCCATGCTCTTCGAGGGTCGGATCAACCAAACGGTTGACATCGCCAAGGTGATGCTCTTCGGTGATCTCGGCTGTATGGCACACGTCATCACCCAGCTCTACCACCTGGGTAGGCGCGCGGGGGTTAGCGACGAGCTGGTCGAGCTGTGCAAGGCACGATGGAAGGAGATGCCATGAGTCCTGTCGAGACCTCGAAGTCGTTGAACGTCAAGCGCGATCAGTGGAAGAAGGCGGCGATGTTTACCAATGAGCGTCGCTTCCGCCGTCGCGCTTATGTGCGAGCGCTCGCTCGCTTCCGCAAACAGAGAGAGGCAACTAAAAGTGAACGTCGTCGCTGACTTCCTTGGGCTACACGGCCCACTCGCCGTCGTTGCCATCATCGTGATCGCGTTGGGCGCGATGGCGGTCTTCGGATCAATAAGGGGTGGAGAATGACCGACATCATCGTCACCTGGCCCAAGACGCGCCCACTGGGCAGCTACTACGCTGAGCTGGAGAACGCCAAGCGGCTGGGCCGGGTCATCAACTTCCGAATCCCGACTCGCCCGCGCGCCACGCCGAGACGCTGCTACATGGTCTATGACGGCGCCGTGCGCTGTTGGTCGTCGGTGATCGAGGTTGTCTACCGCAACGCGGGGGAGGTCCGTAAGGTCGCCTCGGATCCTGGTGTGGTGGAGTGGGGGTTCTGGCCCGCAGGCTGGTACGTCGTGCGCGATCCCGTCTATCACGAACTGGCTGACCACGGCATTCCGATGCGAGGCTTTCAAGGATTCCGTTACTACGAGGGAGACCGATGAATCCCCACCGCCGACTAGACCTGATCTCTGACCTGGAGCAGCTCCGGGCGGAAATCTGGACGACCCCCGGCTGAGCAGTGTTACGCGCACTCGCCCAGTTGGGCGTTATCCATAAGCCGGACTTCGACGACCCCGAGACGGCTGACCTGTTCGATCAGATGTCTCGCTCGGAGAACAGTGTGAAGGTGCTGGAAGAGCAGGGCGGTAGTCTCGTGATGGCCCTCATGTCGGATCAGGCCCATGAGGGAGTCACACCCGACTTGATGCACCAAGTCCGCAACGGCGACCGGGAGCAGGGCAGGGAGATCCTGCTCAAGGTGATGCAGATCAAGACAAGGGGGGATGATGAAGCGCAAGCACCGAGCGATCGTTGAGAAGTATAAGCCCACCAGAGTGGCCGACATCCGCACGAACACACGCGCCAGGCTGCCCTGTGGCTGCGTGATCCTCGTGGGGATCGGATTCGACACGGAGGATGGCAAGTTTGCGCCCACCACCCGCAGTCAAGCCTGCTGTGAGCAGCATCAGCTCCTCGTCGAGCGTGCCGACAATCTCCTGCGCGAGTGGGCAGCCAGGCCGGTCGGCAACCGCATGATGGTCGCCGTGTGTGCGGATGCGCTGTCGGCCGCGGCCAGGGAGCTGATCTGATGATGGATGACCGGCACAAGATCGCCGCCCTGGTACATCTGTCACACACGCGAGACATCGAGGTCCCTATCGGCCCGATGCTGCCCCCGGCGATCTGGAAGCACCTGGAGGAACGCGGTTTCGTCTGGAGTCCGGCCGGTTGGCCGATCACCCACTTCATCGCGACCAGGGAGGGGAAGGAATGGCTCCAGGCAGCTCTGAGATGACCTGGGAGCCTCACGAGTTCAAGGCCGCCGAGAACGGCCGGTTCCCACTGTCTTGTCAATACTGTGGTCGCGTGAGGGATCACCCGCACCACACCAACCGGGAAGACCCCGACGAGTCAACACCACCAACGGAAGGAGCAGGATGATTCGATACGAGCAGGTTGGCGACGGAGCGCCCAAGGACGTGAAGGTGACCACTGACGACGCCCAGGCCGAGCTGGCGCAGATCGACGAACTCATCTCACAGTCCAACTGGGAGGGCGAGGCGGCGATCAACTTCAACGCGGCCAAGCTGGAGCCCGCGGAGCTGAGCTTCATCGTTCCCGGCAACGAGGCAGGCGACTTCGGTGGACTACTCTATGACCTGGGCATGGAGGACTGGTTGGAGGGGCAGAACGACAATCTCATCGGTGACCTGTCGGCCGAGAAGGGAGTTGACGAAGGGTGAGTCGCAAAGCCCGCAGGCCTAAGCCACCGCCTAGCTCTGAGCGAGCGCTCGACGTAATCTACGCCGACATCCCGGCGATGAAGTCGTGCTCGGGCAAGTGTGCCTCAGCCTGCGGGCCTATCGCGATGCTGGAGGGTGAATGGCGGCGGGTGAAGCGTTCGGTCGGTGGACGGCCGCCTGACTACAAGCCAGGCTCCCTTCGCTGCCCCATGCTCTCGGTCAACGGCCGGTGTACCGTCTACTCCGTGCGCCCCTTCATCTGTCGCCTGTGGGGCACGATCGAGACTCTAGCCTGCCCCGAAGGCTGTCAGCCTGAACGCTGGCTCTCGCGCACCGAGGCCCAGGAGATATTCGAGCGACTGCGCGCGATCGCAGGACCCGGCACTGATGGCCCGGTAGGACAGGTGAACAACTTGTGGGAGAGCTTCGCCCTTGCAGAGCGTGAAGAGCGCGCATTGAAGATGGAGATGATCCGTCAAGCCAACCTAGGAGGAGAACTATGAAACCGACCGAACGAGACGGCCTTGAAGAAATGCCCGCCGCCGCACCGCACGACCCCCAGGTTCAGCGACCCATCCCTGACCAGGAAGCAGTCGCACTCGGGATGACTGATCTGTTCGCAGGCGAGAGCCAGCTCCACCGCTACATCCGTCAGCAGTGGGAGGCGGCGACTGGCGCCAACAAGGTCGCCCTGGATGCCTGGCGACGTGTCTGGCCGGGGGAGACGCGCTACGGGTTGCGTGCGGACGACCAGGAGACCGCGGCGAAGATCGAGAAGCACTTGGCGATGGCGGATTACCTGCTCGATACGCTCACCAGCGACATGGTCGGAGACGTGCTCGATGACGTGCTACAGGGCGTCTCCGACGCCGACGATGTGCGCCAGGAACTTCTTCGCGAGCGACCACCACTACAGTCAGCTCCCGAGCCTGGAGCACTTCCATGACCGATCTGAGCCTAGAAGCCGAAGAGGCGCGTGCTCGAATCGCGTTCGAGAATCCCGTCTCAACGCCGCCGCTCAACTTCCACACGCTGCGCGTCCAGAACGTTTCGCGCAAGATCCGCTGGCACGGCGAGGCCGACGAGTGGTCGGGCGCGGACTGGTCTAACGCGATGGCTGGTGAGACTGGCGAGGCATGCAACATCGTCAAGAAGCTCCGTCGTCACGAGACGGGGATCGGTGCGGGGCCGCAGGCCTATCCCGGCATGCGCGACCCGTCAGGCTCAGGCATGCCCTATAACACGCCGCCTCCCGACGAGCTACTGCCAGCGCTCGCGGAGGAGCTGGCCGACGTGGTGACCTACGCGGATCTGGTCGCCCACAAGTACGGCATTGATCTAGGGCGAGCAGTCCGCGAGAAGTTCAATCGCGTCAGCGAAGCTCAAGGCTTCCCGGAGAGGTTGTAGCTGATGGGAATCCGGGAACTCTTACTTGCCATCTGCGAAACGCCGGGGTGGGCGCCTAACGAACCCAGCTCTATCGTCGAGCGATCGTTGGCTGAACTGAATGCGAATGGGTGGATCATGCCGCGACTCGACGGCTGGGAGGCCACCCCCGCCGCGCTCGATGCTTATCCGGACTTCCGTGATGAGGGTGACCTAGAGAATCCCAACTGGGTACGTGCGGCACGCGAACTAACGCCGCCGCCCCTGTCCGAGAGCGAGTCGACCGGCGTGCAAGAGGTCGGACTCGACTATCGGCTTGTGATAGGCGCCGGACAGCGTGTAAGGTCACCGATCGACGTGAGCTACTTCGGAGGGGATCTCACGGGCTTTATCGAGCTGGAATACGATTCCCTGACCTTGGATCGTCGGAGGCGCGTGGAGGTCGAGGTTAGGCTCCGCGTCAGAAATCTTTCCCACACCACGAACCCGGAGGTAGAGCCGTGAGATGAGCGAACACGTTGACAAACTGCGTGCGCAGCTCCACCACGCACATGCGCATGGACCCTCGGACGAGACTCTTCTCGTCCTCGAAATGATGGAGGTTGTTGTGGAAGCGATTGACGCAATCCAGATCGAGTTCGATCAGTACAAGCAGGTAGTTGCCGAAGCATTCACGGCTATCGACACGGCGCTCAGTAACTTCGCCGGTCGGGTGACCGAGCTGTCGAATGAGATTGCGGCAGCGGGGGGTAACCCGGCCAAGGCCGCAGCCCTGGCCGCCGACATCACCACTGCCCAAGGGGACGCCACGGCCGAGTTGGCCAAGGTCCAGGCAGCCGATCCGGGCACGGTTGCCTCGGGCGGCGCTTCGGGCTCGGGCGCAGGCGGCGGGTTGCCGACTGGCGGCACCAGCGTGACGACACCGAACTACTACACGTTCGACGGTGATCCGACGACGGTGGCAGCCCCGTGGCAGCCGACGACGCTGGAGACGGTGGATCCGGCCGGACCGCCCAAGTCGTTGTTCACCAACTCCAACGACGTTCTCGGCCAGCCGTCCACCATCGCTCTCGGCACCGACTGGCACGTCTACTCAGGTCCGACCGCGGCGGTTCCGACCACCTGATCGACTAGGGTGAGCAGCACGGGGCCGCGTCGCTGGGAATCGGCGCGGCCCCACTGTCTCGCCCCCTCCATGACTGACTTCGACCCCAACACCGACCCAACCACTCAGGACGAGGCCGACGCCTACGTGAACTGGTGCGCGGAGAACTTCATGCGCTTGTCTCAGAATGAGCGTCGTACCTACCGAACGGGGATCCGGTGCGCGCACTGGATGTTCGTCGTCGGCTGTGCCCACCTTCACTTAGACGAGGGCGTTGAACAGGATGCCGATGCGCTCCGTGAGCAGCTCGCCAAGTACAACAACTTGGCTCGCGCCGTTGAGCGCCAGCGCCAGCGCTTCAACGTAGAGCGCCTGATCGTGACTCGCTCCTCCCTCGATTGCTGGGAGCCGGTGGGCCAGTGGTCAGAGAATCTACTTGTGGCCATCCGTAACGCCGTCTCCGCGCTTGTGCTGATCGAGCTACATCCGCTTGTCGATCTATGGAGCCTGCCCGCCTCTGACGTGTGGGCGCTCTTGGAAGACGCCAGGAATGCGATGGCGGTCATCAACGAGGCAGACTCTCTGAGCTTCCAGGACTACGCCATCCGGCGCAACGACGCCGTGGCGGCCAAGTTCACCTGGCAGCGCTCCATGAATCTTGTGCGTAACGCCGGGATCAACACCGACCACATACAAAACAACTGATGGGCATCCGCACGAACACGCGCGAATGGCCCGAGTGTGTCGACAATGAGACGATGCAGCGCAAGTTCGTTGGTGGCCCCGTGGTGAAGAGCGCCGTGCTCGTGCTCGTGAGCGTGGGGTCACCTGACGGTGGGCGGCTATACAAGCGCGAGGGCAACACCTGGTGGCTACTGGACGACAAGCCCAAACACCCGATGCCGGGAGGAGTTGAGCATGGACCCTAAGACTCAGGATTGCATTGGTCTCTATCTGTACGGAGCTGGCTACTTCGCCCGTGACCAGAACACTCTCGGACTAGTCACCGGGCAGAAGTCGCCGCCTCACTTCTGCCTCTCCTGCCCTAAGCGCGCGGAGTGCGAGGACAGGCACGAGATGCTGACACGCGAGCGGATGCCCGCTCTGTGCGAGGTTTTCGATCGACGCATGTCCGAAGCTCAACGCCGCGGTGTGCCTCCGACCCTCGCGGCGATGTACCTGGCCAAGAAAGGGCTCGACCCCTTCGCGAAGACCGCCACCGACAACTTCAATCGTGGCCACGGAGATCGTGGCCGAACCGCAGGCCCCCTAGTCCAGTGATCGGTCAGCTACAATACCCGCGGCCAACGTTCGCGCGGAGGGCAACCTCCGCACTCCTTGGCACACAGGGGTCGAAGCTCCCCCGTCATTGGCTGTCGTGAGTCGGTGGCGGGGGAGCCCTGTCCCATATACCAAGGAGCGATAGATGTCAGTTTGTAGAGTGTGCAACGCGGTAATCGTCTGGTCTGAGGACGGCGACGGCGAGAGGGTTCCGCTCGATGAGCACGAGATGCTCGACTACGGGCCGGGGCGCTACCGCATCGTGGCCAACTCGGTCCCTCCGGTCGTTGAGGCGATCAGCGAAGAGAGTCCGCTTCGGACCTACGTTGACCACCGGGTGCTCTGCCAGCAGCCGAGGGCGATGTGACTCACTGGGACGTTGACCACCGTGAGTGCTTCGTCGTCCCAGGGCTGCGCTGGTGGCCCTGGGCGCCCTGGTACAAGGTTCACTGGCGCACGAGGCCGAGCCGGTGAACGAGGTCAACTGGCGTGACCGCTGGACGGCAGCGGCCGGTAGGGCGGCGCCGCATATAGGTGACCCACTGGCAGCGACCGACCAGCTCAACCGACGCATACCCGGACACGTCGGCGTGCCGCGCTACCTGCACACCATCGCCCTTTGGGATCCCGATCGAGTGCGGCTGGTCCCCTCCGTGGCGGTGACCGAAGAGGGCGACGATGACGTGGGAGAGTTCGCGCTTGTCGCCTGTCCCTGCGGTGCGCATCCCATCGTTCGGCCGCGGCTCGTCCGATGCGTTGGTGACGATTGCGAGCGGTGGTACACCTATATGAACGGCGGCAAAGTGTTCGTCGTTTACGGGGAGATGGCGCCCCCACCGCGACCGCCCGTCGTCCCTATCGTCGAGCGCTCGCTTGACGATATCCGATAAGCCTGCCAGACTTCGGGGCATGAACGATCTGGTCATCACCGGGCGTCAGCCCGTAGCCCCGCTCAGCGACGCCATTCTGGTCGCCGCATGCGCGCTCGACATCTGGGAATGCTGGGCGCACGAGGACCGCTACCACTTCGCTCTCGGCGGCGGCTGGACGCTCGCGCTTTCCTCGGATAGTGCGGACCGGATCCGGGTCGAGACTTGCCGTCTGACCCGAACGATGGATACGATGTGGGCCTCAAGCCATCGATCCGACCGCCTGGCTGGCCTGGTTCGGAAGATGAGCACCGTGCCAGAAGCAGCTTGATCCGGAGGGAAAGACCATGAACAGCTTGAATCTCGGCTCCGAGCCGGTGGCAATCGTTGGGACCGTGGACTCGGTCCTGATCGGCGTCCAACAGCTCGCGATCCCCATGTCATCGGGCCTACACGCGGCGGTTGCCATCGTCCTCGTGATCCTCGGAACGATCCTCGCGAGGTCGGGCGTCACGCCCAACGCGAAGGCAGCGTCCAGCGCGACGCAGCCGCCCGCAGTCTGACGTGGGCGCCAAAGCCAACTGGTTCGTCGATGCCGTAGCGGGCCTCGACGATCAGCCAGACCCCTTCGCGGCGCCGATCGAGGAGGTCGGGGAGCGCATCGACCTCCTCGACCCGAAGGCGACTCTCTCGCTGCGCCTGACCGAGCTACTGGGGCGCGAGGCCAGTCTCGACAGACACGGCATCGTCTGCCCGATCAAGGACAGAGCCGACTCGACCTGCCACGCCTGCCCAGTCAGCAAGGCCTCGGACCCCACGGCCGACCTGTCCACGTTGTGCCGGGTCGGCCGCGAGCAAGAGACCGTGATGACGGAGCTGGCGGTTTTGGCATGCCGAGACGAGTAGAACCCCGGCCGCTCAAGCAGCACCAGCTCAAGACCGTTCTACTCAGGGTTCCGACCCTGGCGTGGCCCACCATCAGCACCGGCCGCGCCTCAGAGTTCAGGGCGGCTACAGGGAACGTGCCCCAGCTCTGGAACGTCCCCCTCCCAGCCCTGGTAGTCGCCTACCGACGCCAGCTCTCCAAAGTCAACTACGACTATCGCCTGATGGTCATGGAGGGTGTGCGTCAGGAGGCGCTAGGGACGATCAGCGAGGAGGGGCTGCGTCGAGCTGGCTATGCCGGTGACGATGCGCTGGCCCACTTCCGGCGTGACTGGATGGTCAGCGAGAAGAAGCGGTTTGAGCCGCTGCGCAAGGTGTTCGTGTTCACCGTGCGCCCATTCGAGCACGGTGACATCAGTCGCGTGGGCGAATCCATAATCAACCATCTCTATGGTGACTACCTTGTCCAGGAAGCGCACAAGCGGTCGCGAACGATCCAAGTACGAGACCCGGCTGCGGGCTCTAGCCGAGGTAGAGAGGCAGCTTCGGTTGGAAGCCGCTGACCGGCGTCGACATGGCTACAGGCACCCCAATAGATCGCCCCAGCGCGTTCGTTTCGCTGACCGACATCAACAACCAGGTGTCGTTCTTCCTAGAGGGGCGCTACCAGCAGTGCTGCGCGCATTGCGGACGTATCAAGGGTAGCTGGCAGGTCCACCATGTCATCTTTCGCCAGCACTGTCGCAAGGAGGGTGCTCCACAGTACAGCCCGGACAACGCGCTTCGCGTCTGTCAGGGCGCTGCGGAGTGTTGTCACGAGCGCGAACACAGCGCTCAGGAGCGCATCCGCGTTTCCGATCTGCGTGACGAGAACATCGCTTTCGCTGCTCGCTGGTTGGGACCCGGCCCCGCCTACGAGTACCTTAGAAGGCGCTATGAAGACGACGGCGATCCGCGCCTCGATGCACTACTGGAGCAGCCATGAGTAACGACCAGCACGTTGTCACCCTGCCCGATGGCGGTGGGGAGATGTGGCTCGGGAGTAAAGCCGAGGTCGATCGCTGGCAGACACTCGAAACGCGCTACCGCGACGAGTACGACCTACGCAAGGTCAACGATCTGACCAACCTGGGCACGCTGCTCGTGCAGCAGATCAACCTCTACCGCTCCCAGCAGGCTCTCTCCGGACGCATCCCCGAGGTCGACGCCGATGATCTGCCGACCGGCAAGATGAAGTCCGTCGTGCTCAAGCCCGCCGAGGTCACTCGCTATCAGGAGCAAGTCACCAACGCCTCAAAGGAGATCCGCGAGATCGAGAAGACGATGGGCATCGACAAGAAGTCACGTGACGCCGCAGGTGACGAGACGCTGCGGAGCTGGCTGATGACCATGAAGGACCGCGCTCACCGCTACGGCCTGCACGTCTCCCGGCGCACGAAGGCTTACGAGGAGTTCGCGATGGAGCTGCGCTGGCGCGTGCGTCTCAACCAGGTCGGTGACGCCGAAGACAAGATGTATGAGGACTGCACTGACGAGCGGATTATCCAATGGGTGCGTGAGCGGCTCGCAGAGCTTGAGGTCAAGGACCAGGAGTTTGCACAGGAAGAGGGCGCGCTTGTGCTTGGAATCGCTAGGCCATGACGGCCACCGCTCCTGTCGTCCCTCTACCGCCTGACTCCATCAGCGACCTGGTGCGCATCGAGAACCGGCCGTTACCGATGGACGCAGGCGCGTTCATATTCACCGAAGAAGACTTCCTGCTCTTCGGGATGTTGCTCGATCCGGTCTACATGCCCGAGCTGATGTGGAAGGACCCAAAGAACTTCGACTACGGCAGCCAGTACCGGGTGCGCGATTACCAGTACATCATCAACCGGCTCGAAGACCCCTACGCGATCATCAGTTGCGCGCGCTCGGTGGGTAAGACCGAGTCAGAGAAGGTACACGCGGAGATCCATCCGCTCAAGAACTTCGACAACCTGCTCATCACTGCGCCCGAGCTGATTCACCTGCTCCCGCTCACTGACTCCATCGAAAGCAACATCCACGACAACCGCCTGTTGTCAGAGATGCTCGATCTGCGTAACGGTCAGACCGGCTTTCAGCATCGCCCCTTCCAGTGCAACCTGATCGACGGCACGAAGATCGTCGGGCGTATCCCGAAGAAGGACGGCACGGGCGTCAAGGCGCAGCACCAGAAGGATCTGATCGTCGAGGAGGGGCAGGACTTCCCAGAGAAGGGCTGGATCGAACTGGCAGAGACCGTGAACTACGACTCGCGTGACCGCCAGGGCAACTCCGACTTCCACTTCTGGGTCTACGGTGTTCACTCGGGCGACAAGTCCTCGGGCTTCGACGAGCGCGCACGCTCATCGCTGTTTCGTAAGATCAAGGTGACCGCACTGCGTCGTCCAGACTGGGGGCCGACACGCAAGCAGAATGCGATCGCCTCCTATGGCGGTACGTCCTCCCCGGACTACAAGCGCAACATCCTGGGTGAACCGGGTTCTGGTGCGACCGCGTACTTCGTCACCGCCCGCTTGATGGCGTGTGTGGATCAGGCGGTTGGTCGTGACGGCAAACCGCCATCCGACTACAACGAGAACACCTACGTGGCTCAAACCTTCCGCGCGGAGGAACTAGACGAGCTGGACATGAAGATCACCGATCTACTCGACCTGCCCAGTATCCCCACGCGCGGTTGGTGGGTCGGCTCTGACCTTGGACTCACCGACTCGCCAACCGTGATCTCGATGTTCGCGGAGATTGAGATCGCCAAGAAGCGTCGATTGGCGCTCATTCGCAAGTTCACCCTAGAGCGCTTCCGTCCCCGGCAGATCCGTGAAGCGCTCTATGCGATCGCCTGGCATCTGGGTCACGATCTCCTTGGGGTCGGCATCGACATGACAGGCCTCGGCTACCCGATCTTCCAGGATATGGAGGACGACGAGCTGTGCCCGCCGCGCCTCAAGGACGTGGCGGTCGGTTACACGTTCAACTCGAACGTCGAGGTTGGCGTCGACAAAGACATGGTGACCGACAACCAGGGTGTGCTGCGCGACCATCTGGGCAACATGGTCAAGGTGATCGTGGACGAGATGACTGGCGAGACCCACTACGTCACGATGATGCCGTTCATCGCCGCCTCGACTCGCTATATCCGCGAGGAGGTCGACTCGGGTTACCTACTGCTGCCCTTCGACACCGACGTGACCAGCGACATGCTCCAGGAGACCAAGCAGCGCGTCGAGCGCATCGGTCGCCGTGGTGAGAGCGGCGGTGGTTCGCGGGTAAAGAAGGGCGATCGCTTCCACATACTCGACTCCTTCCGGGCGATGGCCTACCGTCGCCGTCAGGATGAGATCCTCGCCCAGCTCGCGTCCCCTGAGCAGGTCTCTGTACTGGACATCGCCGGTGACGGCAGCTCGATGGGCCTGGACGGCTACACCGAGGAGCAGATCCGTGGCGTCCTCGGACTCTCGTGACCGGATCGTAGATTACGAGTAGATGCTGTGTCTGCTGACGGGCCAACCACACAGGGACTCGGGCTTCCGGGTCGGGGGCTCGACGATGTGCCTGGATTGCCAGCAGAAGATCCAGACCTGCTGCGAGGGGCCGGTGGCGAGCCCGCTGCCGGATCCGGTGGCGATCAGGGAGGCGCGACAAGCGTCCTCGCCCGCGCAGCCAAGCTCCGCTTCCCCAAGATCCGCGATCTCAACGGCCCTCGCGAGCGCATAGATGCGCTTGTCGACCACATCACCGACACCGCGATCCTCCGCGGCGAGCTGGAAGAGGTCAGGCTCAACGCCGAGACCGAGCTACTGCTCCTCCGTGGCCGCTGGAATCGCATTCCTACCGTGCGAGGCAAGACGCAGTCGGCGTCGGAGGCGGCCAAGCGCGACGCCAATCGTGACCTGGCCGAGCAGATCGACACGGCGCGGTGGCTCATCGCTCGATGCACGGAGGCGATCGCTCGCTTCGGCGGTTCAGATTACGACGCCGCTTCTCGGGCGTATACACTCCTCGCTGGCTGACCTCGATCGATGGGAGATATGAAGATGGAAGACGAACGTGGCACCCTGCCTGGCACTGCCTCTGAGCAAGCTCCAGGCGTCGGTGGTACCGGCGACCATCCGGCTCCCGCTTCGATGGTCGACGAGAACGGCGTGCTTCACGTCGCGGGCGAGCCGCCCAACGCCGCGGCGGGACAGTCGCCGGTGGGTGACAGCACCGATGTGCAGTCCGGCACCGACGTTGACCCCGAGGCGCTCGCCAAGCTGGACGCCGTGACCGAGCCCGTGCAGGCCGAGACGGACAGGCCTGACATCGGCACCCCGACCCAGGAGGACTGATGGGCACCAACCCCAACGAGCCAAACTACCCCTACTCAGGGGGCACCGACAACCCCGGCGACGACACGTCCAAGGCGGGCGGCGGCGTCCAGACCGAGACCGGCGCTCCTCCGACCGCCGTGCTGCATCCACCGATCGTCGCGGGACTGGCTGGGGGCGGCACGGACACGCTTCTCCCTCCCGGCGTCGAGGCGGTCCCACCGAGCGGTGCGGGCTTCGAGTCCGGCGCCGACTACGGCGAGGAGCGCTCGGCCGGGGGCGGCCCGGACGCGACAGGTCGCGAGCCCGGTCAGGACGAGGTCGCCGGTGCCACCGAGACAAGCTCGGATCAAGCGCCTGCCTCGTTCCCCGAGCCCAACCCGTGATCCAAGTAGTTCGCTAACTGCGAACGAATAGAGCGCCCTCTGCTGAACAAGCGGGGGCGCTCTGTTATTTTCCGGGACGCCACGCGCGATTGGGGCTGCGGGGGGTGGCCATCGGCGGCAAACTGCTGGCCACCCCCCGCTTCCAAGCTAGAAGGGGATGTCTTCTTCGGCGGCAGGAGTGGACGGCGCGGCAGAGACCGCGGGAGCGTCCTGGGAGCCGTCCGAGCCGCTTGTCGAGCCCGACCCGGACTCCCGACTGTCCGAGAGGAACTGGACGTTCTCAGCGATGACCTGGACGCCCTGGCGCTTACTGCCGTCCTGAGCAGTCCACTCGGACCAGTCGAGTCGTCCGCTGATTGCGACAGGTCGTCCCTTCGCCAGGTACTTGATGCAGTTGTCAGCCTGAGAGCCAAAGCAGACCACGTCGAAGTAGTTAGCCTTGTCCTCCCACTGCTCATTGCGCTTCACGCGGGTGTTGCACGCAACACGCATGGAGCAGACCGTCGTGCCGCCCGAGCCCTTCGACTCCGGATCGCGAGTCAAGTTGGCCGTCAGAACGACCGAGTTGATATTTTGGATGGCTCTGCCCTCCGGGGTTTAGGGGTCGATTCCGGCCCGTAAGAGGGCCGCGCCAGCATTCTAGCCGGTGGCGACCGTAGATTACGTCTCGGATGTCATTCGAGCCCGGACCACACGACAGCAAGGTCTGGGTGCCCAGTGATGCGACTGCGCGCGTCGAGTCAGGTAGCGCCGAGACCGTCGTCATCGACAACCGCACTGATGTACTTGACGATGATCTGCGCGACTTTCTCGTCGAGGACACTGCGCTATTCGGCTTTGGGCAGGAGACGCGCTACCTGAGTTATCCGAACGAGGGCACGATGATGGCGCGCTCGAAGTGGCGCCCGCCGAAGAACGTCATCGAAGAGATCGCCCTCTCTCGTGACCTGGCCGAGCGCGACGACGACATCGCGGCGGCGATGGGCTCGATCCTCGCCGCCGCATACCACGGGGGCTACCAGAACCAGCATCCCGACGAGCAGGTCGAGCACACCTTCGAGGAGATGTCCGAGCAGGACGTGGGCCTCGCCGCCCTACTGCACGACATGCACCGCGAGCTGCTCATCTCTGCTCAGGTGAACACGGTCACCATCTTCACGCGCTCAAGTTATGACATCCGGCCCGAGAACGTAAGCCGCGTTATCACCCGCTCGATCGCCGCCCCAATGGTCGGCGTTCTTCCTGCCGAGCGCGTGCGGGTCCTGGGCAATGACTTCTTCGGCCGCGGCACACTGGCCTACCAGCCCGATGGCGAGCTGGCTCTGTGGCTACGTGAGTTCTTTAGCCAGAGCGCGTCACCGGCCAGGCAGCGAGAGATGGCGCGTGAGGACCCGCTGGCCGCGGCGCTCTTCCTGTCCAAGGTGCCGTACACCGGCTGGGGGATGAACGACCTACTGGTCACCGGCCAGGATCTCTACGTGCTGAATCCCGAGATGGTTCACCGCTCGACGTTGCCCAAGGGGTCCTGGCGCTATCCGCGTCCGCTGCTCACTCGCGACTTCTCCCTGCTGGAGGCCAAGCGCCTGCTCAACGTGATGGACCACGCGCTACTCCAGGGCGGCATCAACTACATCGTCGTGGCCAAGAAGGGCGACGAGAAGAAGCCCGCCACGCAGCCCGAGCTGACCAACCTCCAGGGCATCGTGCAACGTGCGTCGCGCTCTGGCGTCATGGTCGGTGACCACCGGCTCAACCTGGAGATCATCCAGCCCGAACTCAAGGAGATGCTCAACCCCGACAAGCGCCGGATGCTCGGCCGCAAGTTGGCTCAGGCCATCCTACGTGTCCCCGAGTTCGGCTCCGACGAGACCGGGATGGCGGTGGCCACATTCACAGAGCTGGCCCAAGCGGTCATCACCGACGATCGCAATCTGGTCATCAATCACCTGCACCGCTACGTGTGGCGCCCGTGCATGAAGCGCAACCAGTCGGTGTTTGGTCGGAGCGATCGTCCGACGATATGGACGCCCAAGGTCATCTTGCAGGGGATGGACTTCTGGACCCAGTACCTCCTCAAGCTCTATGACCGCGGTGACCTGCCGCGCAAGTACATGGTCGAGTTCGGCGGCTATGACTACGACGCGGTCAAGGCTCAGAAGCAGCGCGAGGTTGACAACGGCCACGACGACATCTTCACACCGCCGCCCGTCCCGTTCAGCTCACCCAACCAGACGAACAGCCCGAACGCGGATCCCAACGATCCGTATAAGTTCGGCACTCCCGGAGGCACTCCCCCACGCGGTCCACAGGACAACAGCAGCGGTCGCCCGCGCGGTGCTCGAACTCTTCCCCCTGGCGCTCCCGCCGATCCTCGTCGGCCCACCAGAGTCGTCAGACGCACCCGGGGCGAGACCGTGCGAGCGTCGTGGAACGAGGCTGAGGAGCAGGTCGTGCGTATCGGAGAGAACACGGAGCGCGTGCTCGGTGAGTATTCCGACGCGACACTAGGCCGCGTCACCACTGCTGAGCGTGAGGCGCTGGGGATGGGGTACACGACCAACGTCGGCAATCTGATCGTCGTCCCGGTGAACACCGACTACGAGCTGACCGACGTGCAGGCCGTGCGGCTGAGCGAGAACTTCTCGGTGCTGTGCGGCAACCGCAAGCACGACGGCGCCATCCTCGCTGCTGCCTTCTGCTTCCGCGAGCCCAGCGTCGCGATGCACGAGGCCGAGGACATGGTGATCCGCTGGGGCTTCTCGGTGCCGCTGGTTCAGGCCGCCGACGATCTGCCCGACGATGCGCTCATGGTGATCTGTCCGTCGTGCAGCGCGAGCACGGAGATTCCGGCCGACGCCTGTAGCGCCTGCGGCTTTACCGAGGCGCCGTTCAACCTCAGTCCCGAGAAGCAGCGACAGGTCCAGCCGATGATGCCGATCGCGCTGACGGTCCACGTCGATGGCCAGAACGTCACGGCCAAGGGCGGCGTCGAGCCTGGTAAGTACGTCTATCTGCGGTGCCCCGAGTGCGGGCTGGTCCAGGACGCCGCCCACGATCACTGCACGCGCTGCGGCCACGACCTGACCGAGGCTCGTAAGGGCATGTTCGCCTCGCTGGAGCAGCAGGGCAAGAAGCCCACGCTGCACGACACGCCGCCGCCACCGGCGAGCGAGCAACCCGACATCCGGAAGGGCAAGCCCAAGTGACCAAGCCACCGGAGGAGAAGCCAATCCCCGTCTGGCAGAAGCTCGCCGCGTTGGTGGTCGCTGCCCTAGTCATCGCCTGCGTGGTCGTATTCCGCGGCCACCTGGGAGCAGACTTCGTCCCGTTGGACGCGAGCAGGGTGGGACCCAACCTGATCGCCTCGATGATCGTCTGGGCCATCCTGTTCGTGCTCGCCGTTCTACTCTGGCCGCCTACCCGTCGCCGGATGCACCGCTTCATCGACGCCAAGATCGCGCCGCTTCACGCCCGCCACGATGAGCACGTCAAACACCTGGAGCGTCTCGGCCGGTCGCTCGCGGCTCTACACGAGAAGCTGGACAAGCCCCAGGATGGCGTGTGACGAGGGCTGCGAGGCTCTGCGCTCCGGGATGAGCCGCTATGACCGGGTGTCGGGCACAATCAGCTATGTCCTGGTCTGCGAGGGCTGCGGGGCTGAGGAGGCCATCAGCGGGATCGTGGAGTACCGGCCGAATCCGATCGACCTGCGCTCGCTCGTAGATTACGAAGCGTGCTCCCCATGAAGGCAGCGGCGACAATTCGAGAGCACGGCGACTACATCTACATGACCTCGCCCGTCTCGTTGTACGAGCCAGCAGAGAGCGAGATCGAGGCCTTCGCCTTCGCCAAAGACCTGCGCAGCGCGGCGCCCAATCCGAAGATCATGTGGCTCAAGGGCCAGTACGTTGAGGCCGACAAGCCGAACCGCAACGCCGACGCCTGGACCGCGGGCGAGCTGGAGATAAAGGCGCTCACGCCGGTCTTGATGCCGATCACGGTGATGCACGATCTGCGCTCGGCGGTGGGCACGATCGCAGACGCCAGGCTGCTCACCCCAGCGCACGACCAAGTCCCGCGTGCGCGGCTCGATACGACGCTGGCGGTCTGGGCTCACCGCTTCCCCGAGATCGCCGCGGAGTGCCAGGCCAACGCCGCCCAGAACACGCTGATGCAGTCGATGGAATGCCTGTCGCCCTACTACGACTGCTCGGTATGCGGCTCGACGATGCGTCGGCACGCGGGGTGGGAGAAGGAGTGGAGCGAGCACGTCGCGGGGCATCGAGCAGAGACCTTTGCTAACGGCCAGCGATCGGCCGCTCGTACATTACGGAATGTCACCTTCACCGGAGTCGGCCTGATCTTCGGCACCCGAGGCGCACGCGGCGCAATGTCCGACGCGCACCTGGAGGTCGAGGAGCTGGCAGCGATGCACCGGGAAGCCCATAGCCCCAAGTCAAAGCGACCCAGGAGAAAAAACGTCATGGAGATCGAAGACAGCAGGTATGAGGGTATGGTCAAGGCCCAGGCTGAGGCCGACACCAAGGTGACCACGCTCAGCACCGACGTTGCCGCCAAGGAGAAGCGCATCGAGGAGCTGGAGGCGCAGGTCGTCAAGATCACCGGCGAGCGCGACACCGCGCGCACCGAGGGCGAGGCCGCCAAGGAGACCTCACGAGTCGCCGCCATGTCCGACGAGCGCATCAGCGCACTCGGCACGGGCTTCCGCGCGAAGCTCGACAAGATGGAGACGACCGCCAAGACCGTCAAGGCCCAGGCCGGGAAGCTGTCCGACACCGACTGGGAAGCTCGCGTCATCGAGCTGGAGGAGCTGCTCAGCGCCAAGCGCGCCGACAAGCTCGACCCCAAGGACGAAGGCAAGGGCAAGGAGGGCGACGCGGGCAAGGAGAAGGACGCCACCGCGGGTCTGCTCTTCGACCGCAAGGAAGTGACCGGCTCGAAGGTCGGCGGCGAGACCGAGGTCACCGCGGGCGCAGAGGATCAGGAGCCCTCCGTCGAGAATCGGCGGGCAGTGATGGGCGGTCTCATCCGGCCGCGCACGAAGGCCAAGGCCGCGGCGTAAGCCGTCCGGACGATCGTCAACCACGAGTCAAAGTAACAGGAGCCTGACACCATGAGCCCCATCGGAACTGCTGTCCCCGGTGCGTTCCCGCTGACCAGCGTCGCGCGCCTGCCCAACGTCACCGTCGCCTACTCCGGCGAGCGGTGGTCAGACCGCAAGGCGTCCGGCGTGATCGCCCCAGGGACGGCCGTCGTGCCGGTGTCCTCGGGTGGCAAGCTGCTGATGCGGGCCGCCGCCAGTGGCGACGCCGTCACACAGATGGCCGTCGCCATGCGCACGATCGACGTGCCGGATCAGAACCCCGGCTCGATCTACCAGGAGGCGCTGGGGCCGAACGACATCCGCAACCTCCCGATTCAGAACGGGGACTACGTCCTCTCGCTGTACTCGGGTGGGTTGATCTTCTCGCTCATCAACCCCGACACGTACAACCCCGGCGATCTGATCGGGTGGCTCCCGGGAGGCGCAGTGCCGACCGGCAAGCCGCTTTCCTCCACTCCGGGGTCCGGCGTCTCGGGCTCGTGGGCGAAGGTCACAGGTCCAGCGGGCGGCGGCACCACACTGGCCGCCCTGTTCGAGGTCACCATGTTCCGCCCGGTCAACCAGGCCGGAACCGAAGGCCTGCTCAACGTCCGGTCGCTCCGCGGCCAGGGTCCGTTCTGAGCTAACCCACAGGTCAGAGCCAACCCCACGAGTCAGAAGACAAGGAGCACACGTAATGGACCCGACAGTATTCGCCACGATGCAGGCGGTGCAGGCCGAGGAGAACGACGGGCGGCGTGCCGAGTTGAAGGCGCTCAGCAACGCGCAGCTCGCCGCGCACTTCACCCACCCGCGCAACGCCGGGGATCTGGAGGAGCTGGCCTACGACCTGCTCAACATCCAGTGGCAGGACACGATGGAGAGCAACGTCGTCCAGCAGCTCATCGAGGTCAAGACGGTCGGCCTCGGTGACCCGGACTACGTCAACGAGAACCTGCGCGGGATGCGCGCGTACTGGCAGGGCAAGGGCGGCCAGATCCTCTCCGACGTGATCCGCTACGAGCGCGCGACCATGCCGAAGGAGGAGCAGGTTGCCGCCATCGACCTGCACCAGGACGAGCTGGCGCTCGACTTCTGGGGCGAGTTCGACAAGCTCGTGACCCAGGCCGAGGAGAAGCTCTCGCAGCTTCCCGTGACGCGCCTGCTGGAGCTGATCCAGGCAGGCATCTCCGTCTCGCCCTACGCGGGCACGTTCGCCGCATCGACGCTGACCGACACCCAGATCGATCCGATCCTGGAGGCCGTGGCCCAGCGCTCGAAGGGGAAGGTCACCATCGCCGGTTCGCGTCAGGCGATCCGCAAGTTCGCCTCGGTCGGTCTGGACTTCGGTCCGGCCCTCCAACAGCAGGTGTTCGAGACAGGCATCATCGCGAGGTACAAGGGTTACCCGGTCGCTCAGATCGAGAACTTCGAGGACTTCGCGGGCAACCTGGTCCTCCCGGTCGACGAGCTGTGGTTCATCGGCCAGAACTCCGGACGCCTGACCTACTACGGCGCCACGGCGAAGGTGCAGCAGCTCCGTCTGCCGTCCTTCTACATCCGGTGGGAGACGGCGCGGGACGCCGGGATGCTGCTCTACGGCGCGGCCAAGGGTCGCGTCGGGCGCGTCACCCTCACCTAACCGTCAAGGATTCACAAAAGACGCAGAGAGCGGGGTCAGGGTTCAGGCCCCGGCCCCGCTCTCACGTTTACGACGGGGGCCGAGGCTAAGCTACCGCGCGACAGGTCCCCAACTCGGAGGAGTACCCGATGGCAGCAGGTAACGCAGCGATAGTCGACAGCTCTCAGACGCAGCGCAAGTTCATCAACCCGACGCCTGGTTGGGTCGGGGCCAACATCTTCGACGCCGAGGGCAAGAAGACCTCGATCCCGGTCGAGCCCGGTGGTGAGGTCTGGCTGACCCCCGCCGAGGAGCGCATGACCGCAGAGGCGCCGCGCATGGCCGCCGACAACCCCTTCGTCAAGGAGTGGGAGGAGCCGGTCGACTACGACACCAACGGCGAAGTGGTGCGCACGGTCATGCGCGAGGGCGTACTCCAGCTCGCTGACGAGGATCCACGCCCGATCGCCAGCGACCGCTTTATCCCAGGCCGACAGCAGGAGAAGCCAACCGTGGACAGGACCATCGCACCGCCCCACGATCCGCCGCCCGTACAGGGCCACGGCGAGCCCGGAGAGGTCATGGGCACGCCCGAGGCGACCGCGGCCAACCGCGAGGCGCTCGCGCAGCGTCAGCCGACCCCTGAGCAGCCGAAGGAAGCCGAGCCGACCGTGACGGCGAAAGCGCCGCCCGCCTCCGCGGCACTACCCACCGAGTAAACCCTGAGCGAAAGGCGCTAGATAATGATCGACGAGACCACCACCATCGAGGCCCCGGCTCCCCCGAGCGCGGTGGTCCTGTTCGGCAATACGGCGCCCCAAATGAAGGTGCGCATCCCGCTCCCCGACGCCACCCCCGAGGAACTGGCCGAGGGTCGCGGGATGCGCATGATCTCGGTCCCGGCCAAGCACATCAGCCAGTCCGAGACGCGGATCGAGCTTCAACCGGACATCCTCGATGAGGAGTTCGTCAACCACACCCTGAGCACCGACAACGATCGCGTGCTCTGGATGATCGCCAAGTCGCTGCCCGACCAGCACAAGAAGTACGCGATCGCCGTGCAGCACATGGAGCACGTGATCGACGAGCACGCTGCCGGGGCAAAGCCCGCCTGGGTGGACTCCTCAAACTCGGAGCTGGCTCAGGCTCTCGGTGAGTTCTACGGGATCCCGGTCGGCCAGCCGACGATGATGCTCATGCTGAACGGTCGCGACAAACTGCACGACCAGCACATGAGCACGAGTGCGCAGCCCGCTTCGTTCAACTACATCGCGCTCACCGCGTCGACCACCACGATCGTCAACAGCAGCACAGCGCTGGCGGGAGAGATCGCCACGGGTGGTGGTGGTCTGGTCCGTAAGCAGGTCACCTACGCTCACACCGCTGGCACCAACACAAGCACGCTCACCGGGACGTTTACGGCCAACGGTTCCGACGTACTGCCTGTGGTGGTTGCTCAGATCGGAGTGTTCAACGCCTCTTCGAGCGTCACGATGGGCTACAACACAAGCCTGTCCTCGACCTCGACGCTCACGGTCTCGGGCGACAGTACGACCGTCACCTGGACCGACACCGCAGGCTAACCGCCTAACTGACGGCAGCCCCCGATGGCTTACGCATTAGTCGCAGCGGGGGCTGCCTCACAGGGTGGAAGTGGTGTGGCCATCACTCCAGCCTTTGGAGCTACGACTGGAGCGGGTCACCTACTGGTACTGGTGCTAATGGGAGGTAGTGCTAGCACCCTCATACCCCACCCAAGTGGCGTAACTGGGTGGACTCAATTAGCGGCAGTAGGGGGTTCGCAGAATTGGGTGCAAATATATGTCAAGTTAGCAGCTGGGGGTGATCTTCCACCCACGATAGCTGGGCTAACGTCCCAATACCTCACAGGCAAGCTATACGAGTTCTCTGGTAATCCCAGCAGTCTTACAGGAATACTCGACAATTCATTCGACACGGGTACGTGGACTGTCAGTCCACACACTGGGGGTGCGGGTAGCAAGGATGTTGCAGTTGGAGAACTCACCATATATGGTGTGTCGACTGCAAATGCGTCATCGGTGAATAGGATTGTTACGAGTACGTTGGCCAATGCCTCTGCTGTTGAGGTAAGTGGACCTGGGACCGCTATCGCTCACTACGATATCGGCTATGGCATAGCCACCAGTAATACATCGGGCGAGTCACTTACGACTACCCTCACCAATACTGTGGTTGAGGCAGCATCGGCTGCTGTCACCTTGCATCTGCCGACCGTCGCGCTCAGCAGGACCGCCGCTGACTCGGTCTCGGTCACCGATGCCGCTAGCGCCAACGTCGGGCTTCATCCAACCGCGGCAGACTCGGTCAGCGTCAGCGACGCCGCTAGCGCCAACATCGGGCGCCATCCCACAGTAGCCGACAGCGTGTCGGTTTCTGACAGCGCGAAGGCCAACATCGGGCGCCATCCAACCGCGGCAGACTCGGTCAGCGTCAGTGACGCCGTCAGCGGCAACGTCGCACGCCATCCAACCGCGGCAGACAGCGTGTCGGTCTCTGACGCCACTGCCGCTGGAAGTGGCGTGCGTCCTCGCACGGCAGTCGACAGCGTGTCGGTTTCTGACGCCGTCAGCGGCAACATCGCGCGGCCGGTGACCGCCCTAGACAGCGTGTCGGTCGCTGACGCCGCTGTCTCTGGAAGTGGCGTGCGCCCTCGCACGGCAGTCGACAGCATCAGCGTCAGCGACGCCGTTAGCGGTAATGTCGCGCGGCCCGTGACAGCGGCCGACAGCGCGTCGGTCTCGGACAGTGCGCAGGCCAACGTCGCGCGTCCGGTGACCGCAGACGACAGTCTCTCGGTCACCGATGGGGCTGCGGAATATGGAACGGGTCCGAGGACCGCTATAGACAGCGTGTCGGTCGGTGACGCCGCTAGCGGTAACGTCGTGCGCCCGGTAACTGCCGCCGACAACCTATCGGTATCTGACACCGCCGCAGAACACGAGACAGGGTCTCGAACCGCAGTCGACAACATCAACGTTAGCGACGCCACGAGCGCCAACGTCGCGCGGCTGGTGATCGCGGTCGACAGTCTGTCCGTCAGCGACTCAACCGCTGACCACGGCGCCTACTCACGGACGGCGCCTGACGTTGTCTCTATCGGGGATAGCGTCTCGACTCGAACCTCCGCATCAGGCAACGCGGTCGACGTGGTGCTGGTCAGTGATACGACTGGAGCGAGGGTAACCCTCCGGTCGCAGGCCTCCGACTCATGCTCGATCGCGGACTCGGCAACCTCCATCACCCCGCATGGACGTGGAGCGAGCGACACCGTGTCCGTAACAGACTCGGCAACGCGCAACGCCCAGTCCTTCATACGCAGCTCTGGAGACGGCTTCTCGATTCTGGACTTCGCGGGCTCGGTTGCGCTTACCTCGGTGAGCGCGAATGATTCGATCTCGGTCTCTGATGCCGTGGCCGCCAGAGCGACCTACTCCAGGGGCGCCTCGGATGGCTGGAGCGTCTCCGACTACGTCAGCAGCGTGGCGAACACCCACACGGCGGCCGACACGGTGGTTGTGTTCTCATCTGCGTCGACCCTCACGCAGCTCAATGTCACGGCCTTTGACTTCGTCGTCATCGCGGACTGGACGAGCGGGATCGCCGCCCAGCATCCCGGCGTTCTGGTCGGCCAGGTCAAGGGCACTCGCTCGACCGCTACCGTGGGCGGCGCGCGCTTGACGACGACGACCTCGCCCGCAGGTAGTCTGCGGAGCATCACAACGCAGGAGGGAGAGCTAGTCCCATGAGTTTGATCCTCGGAGAGATCGCCACCGTCAACGCCCAGGTCAAGGACGCCAACAAGAACTTGGTCGATCCCACGACGATCTCGTTCTCGATCACTGACCCCACCGGCGCCGAGGCCACGCCGACTCCCGCCCACGACGGGCTCGGGCACTACCACGTGAATGTCATGATGAGCGCCACCGGCACGTGGCGCTACCGCTGGATCACGACCGGCATCGTCGCCCCCTTCGAGGGCACGCTTGAGGTCGAGTCCATCTACGAGGGCGCCGTCACCGATCTGCGCGACCTGCGCGTCCTGGTACCCGCTTGTCGTCGAGCGATCGATGGGCCGATGGCGACCTCGCCGGACGCTCCGAGCACCACCCTGGACGACCGCGCCGTACTCGCGCTGCTGGCCGACTCGACCGCGTCGATGATCCTCAACTCGGTGGGCAACGCCGCCTTCGGCTATCAGCTCTTGCCGACAGCGCGCGATCCGTTCTACAAGGCGCCGGTGGCCTGGGCGACCGACACAGAGCGCAGCCCCGCCGCGGACGCAGCCATCCTCTCCCAAGCCGCCCTTGACCACTACTTCTGGCTCATCAGGATCCTCAAGGTCAGTGAGACGATGAAGAACGAGGCGCAGGAGTGGACCTACGCGATCTCGGCCAACGTCATCAGCGCGTGGGTCAAGTACCTGATCGACAACCGCGATCGAGCGATCGCCTCGCTCCAGGTCATCAACGCGCCGCTGGATGTCTACATCTCGCTGGTGGCCGAGCGCGATCGCCTCGCGGCTTCATGGCTTGAGCCCTGGGTGGCCGAGGTCGGCGCCCCCGTGCCTTACGTCGGCGGCGGCGGCTCAGGTCCGCTCGAATACGACTACCGCTTCAACACCTGGGGCTAAGGAGGAGATCAAGATGACCGAGTTTCCATACGGGCGCCTGGCAGCCATCGAGAATGCACTAGGTGGTCGTGCGGCTGTTGCGGCAGCCTTCCTGGCGCACGAGACCCTCGTGGGTAGTCGTGGACCTGCTGGTGCTCGTGGACCTGCTGGTGCTGATGGAGCTGCGGGCGTTTGGGCTGGATCCAGCATTGCCAGACGGTTCAGGCGTTATGTATCCTGATGTTTGGATCCAGGCACCGGACCCGACCAAGGCATACCTCTTGCATGTCTTCATCATCGTGAAGGCGAACGCTAGTACAGGGTTCTCTGCACAGTTTGCGCTCAACATGAGTCTGCTCGCTGAGCACTCTGACGCTGACAACATACTCCTCAACCCCAAGTGGCTTGCCAATGCTGATTCTGGACAAGCAGACGACGCAACTGGGACAGAGTTCGACACTACTCGGACGGTCCTGGTTCCAGTGGGGGGCTACGTGCAGCCGAACCTCTACCTGACGAATGCCACTTGCCAACTAACGCGGCGCTGGCAGGCGCTTAGCTAGGGTAGGTGTTGGAAATGATGCTTGGAATTAGCAAGAGGCGTCGAGGGGATCACAAACCCGATCCGACCGAGAACGTCCTCGGTTACGTTGACGCAGCGGTCCAGCGCCAGGATGACCTGCGGATGCAGCAAAGTAGGCATATCCGGCAGTTGATGAAGATGCGATCCAAGCACGCTGATGGGATGCGCGTAGCGGAGGCGGCTCGCATCAACGCGATCCGCTCCGTGGACGTGACTGCCGTCCAGCAGGCCGCTTCCGTTGCTGACATGCGGGCTAACACGTTGGCGGCACAGGTGGGCACGTCGGCCGAGGCCCTGCGTACACAGGTGCAGGATGCCGCCACCGCCGCGGCCATCGCACTCACTGCCGCCCTGTCACCGATCCAGACCGACGTGGCAGACTTGCGCAAGACACAGTACGAGCAGCAGGGCAGCAAGGCGCATAGCGTGGAGGAGCGTGAGGTTCTCGGCGGTCAGGCGCCCTGGATCATGCTTGGTGTGGCTATAGCCGGTGTTGTCGGCGCCGTCATAGTCAGTCAGATCGGACAGCTTCGTCGTTCTGCGGCCATAGCCGTAGGTCAGCGAGAGCGTGTAGTCGAGACTCGTGCCGTCAGTAACTCCCGGTCTGGATGGGCGATCGTCGCTGTCGCCATCGCCGCGATGTTCGCCTCGGTGGTCCTCGGTATCGCCGCCCTCGGTGTCACGTTGATCCTTCATGGATGAGAGATGACCACCTTCCGCTGCTTCTGGCTGGAGCCCACCGGCCGCGCCGCTCAGTCGGTCCTGGTCGACTGCTCGGCCTGTAATCACTACACCCGGCGCGACCTGGGTGAGGTCCCCTTCTCCGAGGGCGAACCACGGACATCCTGGAGCGAGTTCGACTGGCCCACGGCTTGTGAGAAGTGCGGCCACGTCTTTGAGTTCGACAACGAGGACTGGCGCTCCAGCAAGCGCGAAGCGATCCTTCGCCGCGTCGACACCGGCGAGGTCGGAACGGTCGACAGCTTCGGTCCCGGCGCGATGTGGGACGCCACGTGGATGGGCCGCAAGGGGCCTGACGGCCGCTCACTCGTCGTGCGTCTCCCTGGTGACCACGATTGGCACGTCGACTCGATCTGCGCCAACTGCAACATGCGCGAGGTCGAGCACCAATGCTGGCAGCGTGAAGGCGAGGTCCCCAACGTCACGATCGTGGGCGGTCCTCCAGGTCACGCTGGCGGTGGGTCGGTGTGGGCCGACTCGCCAGACGGCTGGCACGGCTTCCTCAAGCGTGGCTATCTGCAAGAGGCCACCGATCCGGAGCCACCATGAGCGTCACTCCAGACTTCGCAGGGTTCGAGGAAGGTCAGCGGCGCCTGCTCAAGACCTTCGGGCGCGACGTGCGCTTCTATGGCCCCGCAGCGGTCATCTATGACTCGGGGATACCGAGCAGTGCGTTCGACGACGAGGGGATCCCGCTCGACCCGCTCGCCAGCGGCGCCGTGCAGAACGAGGCCAACGTGGAGCTGGCGGGCCTCACGGTCGTCGCCAGCGCCCACTGCAACGTCGTCTTCAAGCCGCTCCAAACCTCGATCCTGCGTCGCGACCAGTCCGTCGAGCAGGAGATCGGTCTGCGCAGTGGGCTCAACCGGGACCTCATCCTGAACCCCGAGGACGCCGTGTTGGCCAGTGGGGCGACGCACTTCCAGATCGGCACCTTCGCTCGTGACGACGATGGGGACGTGATCGAGCCCGAGCAGTGGACGCCCGATACGACCAGGATGTTCAGGATCAGCGAGACCGCCCCCGACACCTTCGGTCCCGTGCAGCGGTTCATCGTCTACGGACAGGTTGTGGAATGAGCGACAGGTCCACAGATAACGGTGAACTAAACGGCGAGCGATCGCTGTCACTTCAAGGAGGTCCGCGATGATCGATCGTGAGACGGTGATCGAGAGATCAACCGAGCTGTTCATCCGCAACCAGCTCTTCAACGTCCGTGGCTATCCACAGGGCGGTCGCCGCGGCATCACCTTCCTCGATACCTACCCCGATAACAAGCGCATGGAGCGCGCGCTGGACTCCAACTACGTGGCGATCGGGTGGTCGACCGACGACGGCGGCAAGCAGGCCGAGCTGGGCTCATCGCTCAAGCGACGGCTCTACACCTTCGACTTCTACGTGTTCGGGATCTCTCGGGTCTGGGGAAAGAACCTGGCCAGCGTGATCCGGTTCTCGGCCGAGAGCGACCAGGTGATCCCACTCGTCGATCCGGCCGACCCCACGAAGGTGATCGGACACGTCGATGTCGACTACTGCTCTGCCCAGCAGCGCGTGAGCGCCACGCCGCGGCCGTGGGAGGAGAACGTCTGGATCGTGCGCCTGCGTCTGGAGGACTTCTACAGCTCGGCGCTCGGTGGCTGATGTCGATTGGAGCGCCAGGTGCCACGGATATAGCGTTCGCCTATCTGGTCACCCCGGACATCCCTGAGATCGTCACGGGGCTCGCGCGGATTCAGACGCTCGCACTAGAGGTCGGCTTCCCCGCGGTGCGCGAGAAGGCCACGGTCATCCTCACCGACATGCTGAACGCGATCAACGGCGTCGCCACCCGGTTCACCGCTATCTCCGAGGAAGAGATCGTCAAGGTGCTGCACGCCACCCACACCGCCAGCCGTCCGACGCGCGGCGATCTGGAGACGCACATCATCTCGGCGCCGGGGCCGTTCGGTAGCGTCAAGATCGCGCTGATCTCCGAGCTGGACAAGATCATCAACCCCGAGGGGTACGGCACCTTCTGGCGCGCACAGGAGTACGGCACCGGCAAGGAGGGCGTGCCCCAGCAGTCTGGCCGCTTCCTCTATGGAGTCTTTGACCCGAGCGGTACTCGACCCGACTCCAGCCAGCGCGGACTCAACGTGGGCCGCGACCAGGCCTTCTTTCCCGGGCCGGGTGGTGGACCGGGAGAGATCAACGTCGAGCTACCGGGCCGCCACTTCCTACGCGACGGGTCGCTAGCCGCGGGCGAGCGCTACAAGATCGCGATGGGAGAGATCAGCAAGACGACCGGCGACGCGCTGAGCAAGCTCGCCGCCGAGGTTCGTGCCGAAGCCCAGCGGGTCATCCTCGTGCGCGGGATCATCTCAGCCTAGCCTCCATGTGGGCGTCGTTGACGCAGGCGCGCTGGCCGCACTGCATCTTGACGATCTCGCCGGGTTGTAACGGACGGCGCCTCTGCTCATAGATCACGCGCCGCGCGAGCTTGACCTTGCCCTCGAACTTCATCACGGGGTAGCCGCGTGGCGTGGTGGCGCCCCGCCAGATATGACATCCCAGCGGGCCAGTGATCTCGATCGGGCTCACGGTTGTAACACTTTACCGTGAGCGATCGGCGGCTCGTAGATTACGTAGTGGCACGGCTCGTCAAGCGCGAGAACAGGCATGGATCCCTCAGAGTTCGTCGACATAAGGACTAGGCGCTACATGGCGCAGGCGTTGGAGGAGTTCGAGCGAGACATTGAACGGCCGCTACGCGCGGCCGTATCACGTGAGCCCGGACGCCCCGACATCGCCGCGATCCTCAGCAGCGTCGAAGGCGTCAAGCGGACATTCCGCAAGAAGCTCCAGGCGCTCGGGTCGGACTGCAAAGACCTGATGGATGAGGGGATTCAGATCAATGGCTTCGAGCCCGTCATCAGGAGGTAGATTCACATGACCGTCAAGGCAGGTTCGATCGTCACCGTCGCAGGACACACCGTTGTCCAGCGCTTGCAGACGCAGGGGCTCACCAACGCCAAGATCCCGATCAACACGATCTACGAGATCGGCAACAACGGCGTCGTCGACAAGGTCCCGCAGGAGCCCGACTTCACCTTCACCCTGGAGTCCTTCGCGGTCGACAGCTCGATCGAGGCCATCCTCCACGGCCGCGTCTCCAGTGGCCCCCTCGCCAGCCAGGGAGCCGGTCAGGCCGATCCGGTCGGCACCGAGTACAAGTGGGCCGAGTCTCAGCAGGTCAACATCTGCTCGCCCTGGAAGGACCCGCAGTCCTTCTCCTCGGGCAACGTGGTCGCCGGTCATCTGCTGCCGGGGTACTTCCCCCAGAAGCTCAGCTACAAGTTCGGGGTCACCGAGGACTCGGCCGTCACCGCCGAGCTACGCGGCGGCACGTTCTTCTACGGCGCGTTCGCGCCGACCGAGGATGTGATCGTCGGCAGTGGCGGCACGCAGGGCTACGTCACCAGCGAGCCTGCGGTCGAGTTCCGCCGCGGCGGCGTGCTCGGAACGACGTTCAAGAGCGCCCTCGGCGTTCTGGTCAACGGCGTCTGGAAGGTGGAGGGCGAGGACTACACCGCAACGGGTGGTGGTCCGGCTGGATCCGCGACCGCGGTCACGGTCACCTTCACCAACTACACGGTGGTCAACGGCGACCAGATCCGCATCGCCTACTACACCACCAACACCCACAGCTACCCGGACACGGTGCAGGAGTCCTCCCTGGTCCTGCCGGGTGCGGTTCGCGGGCGCAACGTCTGCCTCTCGGTTGCTTCGGGCGGCTCGGACGTGTGGCAGCGCGTCTACGGCGTACAGACGCTCACGCTCGATGCCTCGTTCAACATCACGCCCGAGCGCGAGCTGTGCAACGACGAGCTGGTCGGCTTCACGATCAACTCGACCGACTGCACCGGCGCGGTCACCCTGCACGCGAAGGACATCCAGGCGTTCTTCACGTTCCTCAAGCAGATGACCGGACTGGACACGACCCAGGAGGTCGTGGGGTGGCTGAACCTCAACCCCTTGAAGATCAAGATCGAGATTCAGGATCCTCGCAACCCCGGGTCGGTTCTCAAGACGCTCTATGTCTCGGACGCGATCTTCGACATACCGGCGACACCAGCCAAGGCCAACGCCGTGGTCGATTTCCCACTCACCTGGGAGTCACTCAACGGCACCTACAGCGCGTTCAAGGGCGCGGCGGCGATCTGAGATGGGAGCCCTACTCAGCACCGCATCGACTGGCCAGAGCGAAGTCCTGGAGACGCTGCACTACCAGGGCGCCCTCAGCTCGGGACTGCCCATCTACCGACTCGGCCCGATGGTCTCGCACCGCTGGATGGGCGACGAGGACCGCGAGGGCTCGGACGCTGGCTGGGAGGCCGACCTCATCACCGTGCTCGGTGCTCTCCAGACGGCCGGTTACGTGACCGGCCACGACGACTTGGGCAACGTGGTCAACCTGACGGCCGCGCCGCCCAGCACGACCTACGTGAAGCTCACGGCAGCGGGTCGCGTCGCAGGACGCGCTCCACGCCCACGCCCACGTCGCATCATCGGCTGACGACATAGCGCCGAGCGATCGGCGCGAACTAGGGATCTTTACTGGCGCCCCACCAGGGGCATGGCGAAACACAACGGCTGCGACACCCCCTGGTGGGGCGTTCGCATAGGAGGTCCACATGGAAGCATCAGTAGCAGTGAGAACAGAGGACATCGAGGCGGTCGAGGCCCAGGTTCCCAAGGAGCCCGCAGCCCCCAACGCCGATGCCAAGAAGATGTACCGCTACAGCGAGTACCTCGATGTGGGTTGGGGTGCCGCTGGGTGCGAGCACAGCCGCGACGGTGCCTGTGAGGACACCGAGCACTTCCACGCCTGGTGTCGGCTGCCCAACCCAATCCAACAGGAGAACGTGCGCAAGAGCGGCGCCGCCGCCAAGGCACGCCTCCTCCGTCTCTACAAGGATCCAGAGTCGGACGTGTCGGTCGTGCTGGACTCCGAGCTGGGCATACTGCACGACGACGCCTTCCGAGCCGCCGTGATCGACGAGCTAGTCACTCGCGACTTCGCCACCGACTACCTGGAGGCTCAGGCCAACGTTGAGGATCGCGAGGAGTACGAGCACATCGACGGCGACCGCGAGGAGTTCAATCGGCTAGCCGAAGGCGACAAGCCCGAGGCCGAGCAGAGCAAGGAGTACCGCGAGCTGAGCAAGCAGATGTCGGCCTACGTCGAGGCCATCCGCGAGGAGTTGACCAAGATCCAGGCGCCGCGGCGCGAAGAGCTGGAGTCACGCTCGATCGACAGCCTCATCGAGCTGACGCGCACTCGGCGCGTCGAAGAGGAGGGTGATCGTGTCTTCATCGATCAGTTCAACCTCTGGCAGTGGTTCATCGGCACCTTCAAGGTCAAGCTGCACGACTCACTTCGTCGGCCTTACGAGCCCATGTGGGCGGCCATCGGTGATCCGAGTCGCGGTGAGACTGGCACGATGTTCGGTGAGGCCCCCGAGGTCATCGAGGCGCTACGTCAGGTCTATGGCAGTCTCCAGAGTGCGCTCCAGCGGGGCAGCTCGGGAAACTGATAACGGACGATGCGTGGATCGACACAGTACGCATCGCCCGTGACCTCGGAGACGTGTCGCAGCTCCTCCCGGAAGGCATCGATCACCTTGGGGACGCTCCGTACACGTTGCACAACGCGATCCTCATCGCCTTGCGGATCCTCGACTACGAGGGGCTGCCGACCGAAGAGCGACCGCCCAAGCGCATCTGGCTGGATAACGAGAAGCTCAACAAACACTGGAAGCAGGTCGAGGCGACCCGACGTAAGAAGTACGGCATCAAGGGCGATGAGGACACCGACGAGGATGACGAGCCGATGACCGACAACGCCGTGGAGTTGGTGAAGCGTGGCCGGTGAAGACCCCCTCCTCTCGATCCGCGCCGACTTCGAGTACACGAAGGCGGGGATCCAGCAGGTTCAGGATGAGCTACTGCGTGCTGCGGCGCTCGCCCGTTCAGTCGGTGACGAAACGCTGGCCGCCCAGTTGGAGATGCAGAAGCTCGCGGTGCCTGGCCCGACCTCGCCAACAACGGGCCGGGGGCTCGCTGGTCGAGGGGGGACGGGTGCCGCAGAGCAAGAACGGCTGAATACCCTCAAACAGGCGGGTGTCAAGGTCGACGCGGGTGACCTCGAAGTTCTCACCCAGCAGACTCGCGCACTAGCCGAGCAAGCGGCGATCAAGACACGCCTCCAAAGCAGTGGACTCATCACCACTCCTCGGAGACAGGGCGGGAGCTACAGTCAGCTCGCTAGTCAGCAGGTAGCGGCCGATGAGCAGGCCGCAGCGATGGCAGCACGTGAACAGGCCGCAGTAGCACGTCGGGGGATTCTTCTCGGCGGGGGAGCTGCGGCGACAGGGGGCGTCCTCGTCCCGCCGACCAGCACACGCGGTGGTAGCTACGACACGCTCGCCGCTCAGCAGGTGGCGGCCGACGAGGAGCGCATCGCCGCGGCGGCGAAGGTGGAGGCCGCGGAGCGCGCACAGATTGCGGCGCTCCAGGAGCGCCAGCGCGTAGCCGCCGCCGAGCAGCTCGCGATTGAGCAGGAGACCCTGGCCGTTGCGCGTGAACAGCGCAATCAGTACGCCTATCAGGTAGGCGCGACAGCGGGTGGGATGACGCCAACGGGTAGGGTCGCCCCCAGGGTCCAGACTGCGCTGGCGACTGCGCCCGCTGGCATCAACCCCGAGATGTGGACAGCGGCCGACATGCAGGCCGTCCGTTACAACACGACACTCGGTCAGAACACTGCACTCAATGCGCGGGCCTCGCTCTCCACCGAAGCACTTACGACCAACCTCACCCGCCTGGGTGTGGCTGATGCGCAGGCGAGTAACCAGCTCCGCAAGCACGGCGCGTTGACCACCGAGTTCCTGGGTGCGTTGGCCCGGGGTGAGACCACCGTCTCTGAGTTCGGTTTCCAGATCGGTGCGACGATCGGCAAGTTTGCGGGTTGGACGGCTGCGGCGGCTGCGACCTACGGTGCGTTGGGTGCGGTGTTTGAGGTCGGCAAGGGCGCCGTCGAAGCCGCAACGAGCGTGCATCAGCTCACCAGGACGATTGACAACGTCAACCCGGCGCAGGCGTCCAACGCTATCCAGGGGCTATCGGCAGAAACTAACGTCTCGATGAAGGAGGCCGGTGACGCGGTCTTCGCCTTCTCGCGCACGTTCCACGACATCCCCACCGCCACTGGCGCCGCGCGACTCGGAGTAGCCGCCCTCAAACTCGACAACGTTGCGCTCACCGACTCGGTCCGCGCCTCGACAGCAATCACCACACAGTTTGGTGGTGGCCTGAGCACACTGACTACGGTCTACAACGAACTGTCTGCCGCCCAGCGCGAGTACAACGCGCGTATCAGCGACATGGTTCCGATGCTCCAGGTCTCCTCGGGTGCGGTACACAACGCTGGCGGCGACCTGAACCAACTCATCCAGCTCGGGGCCTACGCCGCGCGTATCACTCAGCAGGGCGGCTCGCGGATCGGCACAGGCTTCTATCGCTCGGCGTCGAACATCCTTAGTCAGGCCAGCACACAGGGCCAGACCAACCGCGCGGCGGTAGCCAGCCTCGGCGTCGATGTCACGGGTAGTTTCACCCAAACGCTCATCAATGCGATCACCCGCGCGCAGGAGACGGGACCGAAGGCGCTGACCCCAGTACAGAGGGGCGCGCTCTCCGTCGACATCTTCGGCAAGCAGTTCGGCGGTCGTTTCTCCTCTCTCTTCAACCCGAGTGGAGCGGACGTATTCCAGGGGATCACGGGCGGCGGTGCAAAGGGCATCAACCCCGCGGCCACCAAGGGCTCGCTGGACACTGAGCTACAGAAAGAGCTGGGTACGGCCGGTCAGCAGTTCAAGTCTTTCATCTACGAGCTACAGCGAATTGGCGCTGCGTTTGCCGAGACCGGCGTAATCACCATGCTCACCAACACTGTCGGTGGAGTGGTCCTGGTAATGGATCAGTTTCGCAGGATCGTTGACGTGTTCGACCAGCTCCCCGGCCCCATCAAGGAGGCGGTGACCGCAGTCCTCGCATTCCGCGCTGCGTCGCTCTTCTTCTCGCGCACGCGCCTTGGCTCGACTGCACCGGGGATCACATCCATCCCAGGCTTCCGGCCGTCGCAGGCCACGCTCGCTCGTGGGACGCTGGCAATCGGTACCCGTTCGGCTATCACGGGTGTTGAGGCTGATCTCGCGGCGACCAGCGCGCAGGTCACCAAGGTCGGAAGGGATGCGACAGAGCTGGGTCAGACACAGGTCAGGCTCCAGAAGCAGGTTGTCGACACCCAGTTTCAGGACAAGGCGGCGCTCCAGGCGAGTAACGACGTATCCATCGAGATCCTGGCGCTCCAGAAGGAGCAGGCCGCTCTGGAGTTGAAGATGGCCGACCAGGGGGCCGCGCGGAAGGGGCTCATTCGTCAGCAGGTAGGGCTGACAAGTATGGGTCCGGGTCGCTTCGTCGACACCAAGGTGATGTCGATCCAGGCCGGGGTCGACGAGGGCACTTACAAAGCACAACAGGCCGCCGTTACAGCACAGCAGGCTGCCACTGGAGAGGACACCGCACAGCAGGGCATCCTGGCGCGAGCTAAGGCTCGGCTGGCCGTCGCCCTACGTCTGAACACCGTAGCGTCCAATGAGGCCACAGGCGCACTCACGGAGGAGGCAGGCGCGGCGGCAGGCGCAGGCAGGGCGGCGACACAGGAGGCTGGGGTGGCGGCCGGGACGGCGGCAGAGGAGACCGCAGGCCTGACCCGCGGGCTCGGTGGGATGGTCGCAGCGCTCGACCCGCTCACTATCGGCCTACTTGCCCTGCCATTCGCGTTCACCGCATTGAGCGGGGCTGCCGATAGCGTCAAGACGCAGATCGACAAGATCATCAAGGACGCCAAGAAGCCGATCACCGACCTGGCCAGTCTCCAGGCTAGTGCTAAGGCAGCGCAGGCCGAGGCCACGAAGCTCAAGCAGATCAAGACCGACCCTGGGTCACTCTTTGGCCCCTCACTGTTCACCCAGATCGGCAACGATCTCGGCCTCGGCGGTGGTAAGGATACGCCTACGCCTCCATCAGCGACACCAGTGCGCAACCCTGGGTCCAACTATTACCAAGGGTACGACAACAGTTCAGCAGCCGCTCGTCTTCGAGCCCAGGAGGCCGCACAGCGGGTGGCGCAACAACGGCAGGCGCAACTCGCAAGGGAGAGCACACCACAGGCCAGGGCGACGGCGAAGGACCATTACGCGACTGCCTGGTCACAGCTTGCCACCCGGGGGACGGAAGACGCTAGGGCCGTCAAGAACAACACGAGCAGTCGAGACAGGTTCTACAAGGAGCTGAACGCCCTCAAGCTGGACTTCAAGGTCACCACGATGCTCAATCCGGACCCGAAGGATTCGGTCCCGGCGATCAGGGCGTTCAACAACGCGATCCAGGCGCTCTACGCCAAGAAGCAGGCCCAGTTCAACGCGCTCAACCAGAAGAGCGGCAGTAACATTTTCGCCGGGTTCAGTCAGTTCACGCCCCCCCAACTGGAGAAGCAGCTCACCTACGCCGATGATTACTCCAGGGCGTTCAACATGGGTCAGGGGGGTGATTCGGGCATCAAGCGGGCGATTGCCGCCTACCAGTACCTAGCCGACAAGGTCGGTAAGAGCGGCCCGAATAGCGCTGACCTCCAGGCGCTCGGCCAGGCCCAGACGAATCTCAATTCGACGATGTCCTCTATGGTGAGCAAGCTCGTGGCCGACGCCAAGTCGGCGCCAACCAGCGGCCAGGCCAACGCCGATCTGTCTAAGGCTTACCAGTTGATCGAGACAGAGCGTCGTCAGGTCGAGCGAGCCCTTGCCGCAGTCATTGCGGAGGACAAGGGCAACAGGCAAGCGATCGCTCGTGCAAAGGCCATTGCTGATGCGCAGCTCCAGCAGATCAACGCGCAGTTCGATACGGTTGTGCAGGCCTCGGCCGCGATGCTAGCGGACCAGTCCTCCCTAGCGCAGTCGAAGGTCACCGGATCCTCCCCCGCGGCCGACATCGCACGCCAGCAGATCAATCTCAGCTACCTTCAACAAGGACTGAGGGATGCGCAACGGGCCGGGGGTGGTGGCGACCCAGGCGGCAGACTCCAAGCTGGGATCAATAATGCTCAAAACGCACTGGCCAAGGCTCAGAGTGACAATGCGCGGGCGATAACGGATGCGCAGTCCAAGCTCGCGACCTCCTCGATCACCGGCATCTCGCCCGCGGCTGACATCGCACGCGCACAGTCGGCGGTCTCGGCGGCGGCGACGATGCTGGCTTATGACCAGTCACACGGCGCTGGGCAGGCGCAGATCCTCTCCGACCAGGCCGCCCTGTACGACTCACAACGGGCGCTCAACCAGTCCATCCAGCAGCGTGACCAACAGATCGCCCAGGACGCCCAGGCGCTCCTCGCGGCGCAGGCCGGGTTCCTGGAGTCCCAGACCCTTGATCCGATCAAGCAGGCACGCGAGGCGATGGCGGCCGACATCAAGTCACTGGCCCTGATAAAGCCGTCCGACTACACCACACAGTCGCAGTACCAGACGGCGATACTCAACCAGAAGGCCAAGATCAACAACGACCGCACGAGCTTGAACGACAAGATCGTCCAGCAAGACTTGTCCACTCTCAAGTTCGAGCTGAGCACCCAGAAGATCGGTGACCAGCAGTACATCAATGCGCTCCAGAACATCCTCAAGAACAAGAAGCTCACCCTGCAAGAGCGCCAGCAGGTCCAACAGGATATTTTCAGCACGCAACAGGGACTCGGCGCCAACATGGATCTCAACGTGGGCAAGATCAAGCTGCCGTCCGTGTACGAGATCAAGCGAGCGATTGGCATGGGGCAACACGGCGTCATGCCTGGCGGGTCGGGCACGGTCATCAATCACACCGCGTCGGTCGTGGTCAACGTGTACGGACCCAAGGGTGCGTCGGCGGTCGGAGTAGTCCTCGACCATCATCTAGGTACGAGCGTAAACTCGTCAATGAGAGCGAAGGGAGTGGGATGAGAGTCGCCAATCAGTTCATCGACCCCACCACTGGCGAGACGTGGTCGTGGCCGATCAACCACAGTGACGAAACAGGCTCGGCAACCAAGAGCAATAGCCAGGGCGGCGTCGAGCGCAACATCACGGTCTCCGCTCCGGTCGGTGGCGGCGTCCACATTCGTCAGGAGGCGGCGCCCGACCCGCTGGCGTTCTCCTGGAAGGGCACAGCGCTGACGCGCCTCCAGCACCAGAAGTTCCTCTACTGGTACAAGATGTGCGACTCGCACTCGATCATCCTCCAGGACTTCTCGGGTGACCGCTTCGAGGTTCTGATCCTCGCCTATATCCCCGTGCGCAAGGCTGTCGTGCAGAACCGTAACGACATGACCAACGCGCCGCTTTGGGTGTACGACTATTCGATCTCCCTCGACGTGATCGCGATGATCGCGGGCGACTACCACAACGCCGGGATCCAGGCCTGATGACCGCACCTTACGCCGGGGCGCCGGTCACTCAGAAGTTCCGTGAGCGCTGGCTCAACGTCGCCCGACAGGTCGGGAGTAATAAGCCGGTGGCCTCGGTGCAGATTCGGCGCGGCCGGTTGAACCGCACCTATCATCAGTACCCAGGGCTCGGCTACCCGACCTTTGGTGAGTACCCAGGCGTGCTGGGAATCGGCTTCTGGTACCCCGACTGGCAAGTCAACTCCGACTGGATGGACCTCGAAGGCGTCCTCAACATCAAGCTCGACCAGTCCTTCGATCAGAACGGCGTGCAGACATGCACGATCTCGATGGACAACGTGGCGCTGATCGAGACCACGGGTCACGCCGGGATGCTCTACCACATCGTCGAGAAGGGTTACTACTCACCCCTGCGCGGTTACGTGGCGCCAAAGCGCCCTGACCCCGGCGTGAAGAAGACCCCGTTCTTCAACCAGCTCCCCAACGCCCAGATCCGCATCATGCAGGGCTACGGCGAAGACGAGATGGTATGCACGTTCCTCGGGCTCATCGACGACATCGAGTCCACTAGTGTTGGCGGCCAGCTCACCATCACCGCACGTGACTTCGGTGGCGTGCTGGTCGACGAGCGCTTCTTCGGGTGGGCACAGGAGAAGTTTCTACCCTCACCACTGACCTTCGCGCCCCGCGTACTAGCCGAGAACAGCAAACTCGTGGGGGGCGGCGGCCGAGCCAGCTCGACCATCGCGGGGTACGACGCAGCCAACGTGACGAGCCGAGGGGGTGCTGGCTGGCGTAGCATCGTTCACCGATCGCCCGCCCACACCGAGTGGGTAGAGATCACCGTTCCGGTCTCCAAGTTCTCTCAGATGTTCGTCGGCTTCCCGATGGAGGGCATGGACTGCTTCGTGGGCATCAAGCCCCAAGCGCCCCCACCGACCAACATCGAGGGCGAAGGTGGCCTGACCAACCCACGTTTCAACGGCGAGGACATGATCCTCGACGGCGACGGCTGGTGGAATCCCAACGGCGACATAGTCCCGGGCGTGGCGGGGGGCTGGCCGTACTTCGAGGAGATCCCAGCGACCAAGGTAGGCCCTCCGAGCTATATGAACCTGGGTGGTGCTTTTGAGGTCGGTGACGGCACCATCCTGCGTCTGGGATTCCGCGACCTGGGGGCGGCGACCGTCTCCAGCGATGGCGCGCTGCTGGGCGGTGGCTATCAGGCAGGTGTCGACTACCTCCAGGTCAACGCGCGCTCTTACAAGCAGAACGCGATCGCTGGACGTTACGTCATCATCGACGACGTGGCTGACATCATCCGCTGTGTGCTGCGCTGGTGCGGATTCAAGGGCTGGGAGGTTGAGAACACCGGCACCAACCTGCGCATGCCCTACGTGGCTGACTCAGCCAAGACGTTCATGGATGTAGTCAAGGTGGTCACCGACATGACCGGCTACGTGTTCTTCATGGGCGAGCCGCGCGATCCCGAGAATGACCAGGATCTTGGCTACCCGATCTTCCGTAACGCCCGAGCCCTCGAACCCCACACAGCCAAGACGGAGTTCATCGATGACAAGCTCCTACTTACCGACGCCAAGGTCAAGGTCTCAAACGCCGACGACCACTGCATCATCCGCTGCCGAGGTAAAGCAAAGAATGATGGCGTGGCGCTTGGTGGTGACCAGGTACTCAGGATCATGTTTGCCTACATCCCTCCGTGGGCCGCTGAACAGGGAGGACACGTCGCAGGCGTACTCAAGCCGCTGACGCACTTCGACCACCTGTTCACCACGGTTGATGAGTGCGAGTTCGGCTGTTATCTGATCGCGCTCCAGGTTGCCATGCTCAAGTACACGGCGATCGTTGACCTACCCGGGAATCCTGGCATCGGCCTGGACACCCTCCAAAGCGTGATCGACCGTACCCAAGGGCTCAACTCACGGCTCTATGTCTCCAATCGCACCCAGGAGATGCAGTTCGGTAACAACGGCTACTGGCACCTGGAGATCGGCGGCTCGCTGATTGACACCCAGGACTTCGTAGGCGTGATGAAGGACTACAAAGCCGCCATCCTGCGCATCGACCGTGGTCGTCACGACCCGTGGCTGCGTAAGCGCCACGGCAAGGTGCTCGACTACGGTTACCAGGCGAGCTGATGCACACGCTCGATCACAACGCTATTGGTCGGTCACTCAAGGTGATCGGCTTTCAGCTCGCGGTGAACATGCACAAGGCTCGCCACCAGGCTGACGACTATCGACTGGCCGAAGTCTTCGAGCACCACCAGCTTGCCGTATCCGGGACCGCAGGGACGGGCGCCTTTACGGACTTCTCGATCAACTTCCAAGAGGTTCTGTACTACGCGCCCACTCAGCGCAACAACAAGCTAGAGGACCCACAGGTCACCCACGGGGTGCAGCTTGACTCTGGGGACGCGAAGCTCATCGTCTACGTGACCAAGTGGCTACTGGATGACAGCGCCAACTACCTCGGGGCCGTCGTGCGCATAGGCGCCGAGGAAGTGACGTGGTCACCAGGGTCGTCGTACTCGGGAACCGTTCACATCACCTTTCAGGGCCTCGGCGTTCCCGTTGAGGACCCCGGATTCACCGACACGCCATAGGAGCCCACCGTGCATAAGACCACATTCGCAGGCTTGACTGAGCTTGATCCCGGTGATCCGATCTCGGCCGATGGCGCGAGCTTTACCCAGCGCAACCCGAGCATCACCGACCTCTACCTGCGGATCGGCGCCGTCACCCATCGTCACGACGCGCACTCCAAGCTCCCCGATCCTGTGGGCGTCCCGAGCGCCTCAGTGGCCACCAGTGGTGGTCAGATCCAAGCCGGGATCTCCATCTTCGCGGAGTACACGCTGACCGATCTCGACGGCGGCGAGACGAGAGCCAGTCGAGCCGTTCAGGTGAACACCGAAGCCACGCCAGCCGCACCGAGTGGAGGAATCGACGCAGTCTTCGCTTCTGCGGCGGGCACGCTGCCAGTCGGTCAGTACGTCTATGCGCTTAGCCTCAATGACGCTGGTGGTGGCGAGACGGTTCTTGGCCCCGCGGTGTTCGTTCAGCGCCAGCCAGGCTACCCCTCCGGACAGGTCGATCTCTCGAATCTGGCGCAGGAGCTTGGCGGTTTCTATGTCTCCTGGAACCTGTGGCGAGCCCAGGACGGCGGCAACTTCGAGATTCTGGGTACGGGCGTCACCGACACGTTCACCGATAGTGGGCTGATCTGCACCGATGCGGCACGCACGCCGCCGAACGACATGAGCAACGTGCTCTCGACCAACCTGCTGAGCATCACGCTGCCCAGTGGTGCCCAGGACAGCTCGATCAGTGCGAGTGCGGCGAGCATCAGCCTGTACCTGTCGACCGATGGGTCCTTCCCCAATCCCTGCCTGTACGCCATCTACCCGGTCGCTTCGGCTGGGGCGACGATCCTCATCGCACAGCTCACACTGCTGACGGGTGCGCCCCCGGTAGTCTCACGCTCCATCCAGGGCGCCCAGAAGATCAACCCCGACACCGACATGCTGGACTTCCCCTGGAAGCGTCCGGTGGCTAGTGCCTCGATGCTGCCGATGACAGGCAACGAGGACGGTGACATGCGTGAGACGTTGGACACGCATATCCTTTACATCTGGGACACGGGCACGTCCACCTGGATCGAGACCGCCCAGCCCGGGGCCTCTGGTGCAGCCGGGCCAGACGGTCCGACTGGTGCGAGTGGTGCTATGGGTCCGGCTGGACCTCCCGTGAGCGTGGACGGCCTCGGTCCGTTCACCGACATCGAGTTCGTCACCGGGGGCGACGTGGCGATCTCCGTCACCGACCTCGGCGGCGGTTCGGGTCAGGTGATGCTGACTGCCTCGGGTGGGGCCAGTGGTGATGTAGACAGTGGTGGCGGGGCCTCCATCTTCCCCTCACCAGAGACGGCAGACTATGTACTTGCCTCGGGAGATCGCTTCAAGGCGGTCGAGATGACGACGGGAGGTCACGTCCTCGTTCCCCTCAACGCGGACGTTGCCTTCGTGGTTGGCGATTGGGTTGAGCTATTCGCGGATACCACCGACAACGTTGATGTGCTGGCCTCGGGTGTCGTGGAAGTGCTCGCACCGTCAGGTTGGACGAGTCTCGCAGGTGAGAACGCGACGGCGCGTCTACGCTTGCGTGACATCGACTCCTGGGTGTTGAGCGGTCGCCTTGCATTCACGCCCTCCGGTGGTGCCTCTGGCGTTTCCGGGCCTGAGCTGTTGTTCGCGGGCATCGCATCGGCGGTCACGACCGGAGGTATTCCTGGCGCGATGACCCTCGCCTACACCGTGCCCGCTGGCGCGTTCATCTCCCTGGTAGCGACGAATACCGACGAGGTCGAGGAGCTGTCCGGTGTGACCGACTCACAGGGCAATACCTGGCACCTTGACTCTTCGGGCCTCGGCGTCACCGTAGCGTCGTGTCACGTCTCCGCGGAGCTAGTGGTAGGCGTGGATACGATCACAGTTGCCGGTGCTGGACTACATTGGTCAGTCTACGCATCCTCGTTCTCGGACGTGGGCGACCTGCGCGTTGCTGGCGTGGTCACCAACCCGTCATGCAGCATCACCCCAGTAGCAGGCGATCTTGTCGTCGGGTACAACGCAGGTTACGAGAACGACTCGACTTCGCCGTGGATCACCCTGTTCACGCAGACCGGCACCGACTCTGGCGCTGGAGGCTCTTATCAGATCGCCGCTGGTGGTAGCGTCACTTATGAGGGCGCTCCCTACACAGAGCCGAGCGTTGCGGTTGCCTATGAGCCCGCTAGTGTTGCCACATTCCTATACGACACCTTCACCAACGTTGATGGCACGCCGCTCACCGCGCACATAGGTGAGGTTGGAGCCGTGTGGGTGATGCACCCCGCTGGCGATGTCAACCCATCGATAATCACGACAGACGAACTACGGCGCGGGGATGCACACGTCGCCGAGAACCGCCAGTTCGCCTCCTGGGTTCCGCTGAGCGCGGACTACACAGTCACCGCTGTCTTGACGGGCGTAGGTGCGGCCAACCAGGGCTACATGGACATCTGGGCGCGGCTGGACGAGACCGCGAACACCGGCTACCTGCTGCGCTACAACATGAACCCCGGTGGTGGGGCGCCTCCCGAGTTCGAGCTATTCCGTGCCGTTGCTGGCTCGTTCACCGAGTTGGGAACCTACACGGTTTCGCCGCCCGTAACGGCAACACTGAGCGTCGTCGGTACCACGATCAGTGTGAGTATCGGCGGAACGGTAGTGATGAGCTACACCGATAGTGGTGTAAGCGCTATCGGTCGAGTGGGTGTCGGCGGCGGCACAGGCGGCGGTGGGGACGCAACCAACGGCGTCTGGCTAAGCAGTCTGCTAGCCCTCCCAGCGGCAGTGTTCTTGAAGGACGCCTTCGTCGATGCCGATGCCACGGACCTGTCTGCGCACACGAGCGACTCGGGCTCGGCGTGGACCTACGAAGGCGCCGAAGCCGGGGTGCTCCAGATCCTTACCGACTCTCTGGTGGGCGTGGTCAACGGCGGCGACACGCAGCCGACCTACTACGCTGATGTCACGCCGCCCAGCGCCGACTACGAGGTTAGCGCCGTGGTACACAACGTCAACTCGACAGGGGTCGCGATTGGCCTTTGGGCTAGGCTTGATACGACGGCCCATCGGGGTTACCTTGCTTCCATCGGTGGTGGAGTGATAGGTCTCTACCTTCACTACACCGGAGGGGGTTCGTCTTATACGTTGGGCGGTTCTGCTTCTGTGGCCGAAGGCGACACCATCACGCTCAAGGTGCAAGGCACGACGATTAGCGTACTGGTCAACGGCGTGACGCAGATCACGGCCACTGACGGCACGATGACGGCGGCCGGGAAGGTCGGAGTTCGCGCCGTGGCCTACAGCGGCATCGCAGGCACGATCGACGACCTCGTAGCAACGACGGTCTAAATTGGCCAATCCCGCACTGAAATCAATCGCCGCTTTCGAGGCCCCAGGTTGGGCTTTTCAGGACGACTGCGGCTACTACATCCACGCCGGACGGGTCTACCTCCAGGGCGCGATCAACAACAACGACGGCTACCCCGTCGTACCGATCACCAGCACTACGATTCTGACCGGGCTGCCGCCAGCGATTCGCCCAACCTCAGACCAGCCCGTAGTCCTGTTCGTGGACGTGTTCGGATCCAACGATACGATCACCCCCGGCGTACACCAGCCGCTCACTCCCCTGGCTGCCACCGTGACCACCAGCGGGGAGCTGCGCCTGGACGTGATGCCGCCCTACCTCAACGTGCCGCCACCCGACCCGCCCTACCGGCACATCGACGCCACCACCGGGTTGATGATCCCCGACTTCACGGGCGGGATCATCTACACGATCGCACTGGGCAACGCGAGCTGGCTACTTCACCACGAGGTCGATAGCTACCCGACTAAGAGCTTCGATCCCTACCTGGCCTTCTACGCCTTCGATGACATCGATTCTACGATCGACGTGCATGGGACGCGCGTTCACCTTGGCGGTCGCGTGCGCGTTACTCAGGAGCGACCGTTCTCGCTTTCGCTCTACGGGCATCTCCCCGAAGAGTTCCTGGCGGGCATCACGCCGGACGACAGTTTCTTCTCCTACACGATCGCGCACGACTCTGACGGCGTCCCCTATGTGCTGAAAATCTACGGCGAAGAGAAGCTCATCGGCATTGAGCAGGACTCCGTCAGCACTCCTTGGCCAGCACCACCCGCATGGGGTGTCAACGGGTGGGGTGACATCCGCACCACGGGGTACTGGGTTCCGAGTGGCCTGTATGACTGGGAAGGACTGGCCGACACCGGCCCCGAGAGTTCCGAGGGTCTGCGCTGGACACCGGGTGCGATGCGAGGTCAGCGCATGGGCGGCGGTGCCCTCGATGGTAACGGTGACGTGTTCGCGCTCGGCGTCTCACGCGAGGCGGTGAGCTGGGACCACGGCGCGTACTGGGTGAGCGCCCATGCACCCAACATGGGTGGGTTCCATTACGACACCACCTGCCCTCAAGCTGGCCCCAGCGGTCATGTGACCGCGTCCATCAGTGACCTACTAGAGGACTTCTACCCGCTGCCCGACTGGTTCGCCGTCTACGTCATATTTGAGACCTCGTGGCAGAACTACACCACCGGCCAGGGGGACGACTTTACGCCCTGGATGTTCGCCACCTGCGGCGTCTTCGGGACCGACTCGCACGCCGCTCCGGTCAGCGCCGATGCCGACTGCATCCTGGTCAACGCCCTCGACGGCACCGACACCCCTACTGGTCAGTCACTGGGCGGTGGAGACCTGCCCCTGAGTAATCCACTAGCACCGACACCTTTCGCTGGCACTTGGCCTAATCACGGCTACGCCTTCGGCTCCCAGGGTGACGGTGGCAGCTCGCGCCAGGAGGGAATGCTCGCGCGCCCCGGCCGCGCCAGCGCCTACCCGTATGACCCCAACCGGCTGTCCACGGCGCTGCTGTGGAAGCCCGATGAAATCAATGACCTCACGCTGCGTCTCGACGGGGAGACGAACGCAGGCACGGTCGGGATCACGTTGCAAGTCCTGCCGTTCTGGGAGCAGCGCCGCCATTGGCTAAAGGTCGGTGACGTGCTCGACCTGACCGGGGCCGGATGGCAATCTCCCTCGGCCCCCGGCCAGATATTCCCAGGCCCCGTCGATGCTGGCGTGGTGCGACTCCGCAGCAAGATCCCCCTGCGCGAGCAGTACCGCATCAGCGGCAGCGGGCTCGCGCCGCGCTGAGGTTCACCGTCCGGGTCACCGGCTAGGGTCACCAGCTTCAACGACCCTTGGAGGAACGATGGCAGAGCCCAAGCAGGGAGAGCCCAAGCAGGAGCAGACGGAGGACCGGGTAGGTCGCGAGGGAGGCCGGTGGCTGAACGCTCGGCCGACCCCCGCCGAGTTTGCGGAGTGGTTTGAGACGAACATGAAGATCGACCCGGCGCTCAACGCGCTCGATTACGTCGGCGGCGTGGTGCTGATCCCGGCCGTCGACACCAAGTCCAAGTACGTGACCGGCTTCCGCAACGGCAAGCCGATCATCGAGGAGCGCGAGGAGCTGGCGTTCATCCCCTACGCCAAGGTCGAGACGCGCATCAACTACTTCTGGGATCTCATCGCCGCCCACCATGAGGATTGGGTCGCGTTCGTCGAGCACGTCGACCTGGAGCGCCTGCCGGTGGTGATCGAAGCCGCCGTGCAGACGATCGAGGAGGAGGGCAAGACGACGACGACCGAGCGCCCCGGCCGCCCCGATGCGATGACCTCGATGGTTCACCAGCTCCCCAAGGGCTTCTCGATCGCGGCGATCCCAGTGGGCGAAGGGTTCACCTACTTCCTGTGCTGCACGACGCTCGTCGAGATTTACGACGCCGCCAAGCTCGCCGCGGCGCTGGAGAAGGCCTACGAGATGCTCGCAGCCGCGGGTCACGGGGCCAAGCTCGACGAGGCGATGTCGATCGCCCGGAAGCTGACGCCACCGCTACGCCGAGGCAGCGCCACCAAGCAGGTCCCGCTGCTCAAGGGCGGCTACGGCAGTCGCCAGCCCTACGCCGACGACTCGTCGCTGATGAAGGCAGAGACCGGCGCTCTGGGTCGCGCGCTCGGCTTCGCCGGGATCTTCGTCATCCCGGGCTCGGGCGTGGCGACCGCCGAGGACATGCAGGAGTCGCTCTCTCAGGGCCAGACGGTGAGCCAGGCGCCCCAGGCTGAGGCCGACGCGGGTCCGAGCACCCCCGAGGCCGCTCCAGCCCGCACAGGGGCCGAGCAGGCGCAGGACGACGAGACCAAGCTCGCGGCCCAGGCCGCCGCGCTCTGGAAGACGCTGAGCGAGGACTTCCCCGCGAAGGCCACCGAGTTCGGCACGTGGGCGCGCACCCGGCACCTGGCCAGCCTGCACGACGCCAAGGGCGCGATGCTGCGCGGCGTCGTGCGCAAGCTGGAGACGCTCGTCGACCAGGCCAAGCACGAGCAGCAGGAGCGCCTGGTCCAACCCACCCTCGAAAGCGCCGTTGCCGAGCCCGAAGTAGAGGCCGGGGGTGAGACCGTTGCCGCCCCAGCCGAGGAAGAGCCCAGCCCAGCAGCAGAGTGACGCCGCTGCTCAGGTCGAGCGCGCCGCCGCGGCACTCTACGTTCAGATCCATCCACGCTGGACCTGGGAGGGCGTTGCGCCGATGTGGAAGGAGCTGTGGCGCGGTCACATCCGAAACCTCGTGCAAATGGGGGTGATCTCGCTACCGCCCCCACCTAACGACGAGCGACCGATCGAGGGTCAGCTCACCATCGATCAGATGGTTTGCAACCACGTGTGGGCCGTGGGTTCGGACGCCTGCGATAGCTGCGGCGTGAGCTATCAAGCCTTGCACTTCGTGCCCGATGAGGTCGATCCGATGCGCGGTGTGCCCTTCGAGGATGAGCCGTGAACGTGATGCCCGGAGGTCCGGTCGTCGCTACCAACGGGAGACGGCTGCGCATCATGCCGCCCGAGGGCTGGGTCTGGCACGAGATTGACGTGCCGCGTGTGCCGCCCTCGATGAACAACAACGAGATACGGTCGAGCTGGCGCGGCTTCCAGACCCTCAAGAAGGACTGGCAGTCAGAGGTCGAGCTAATGCTGATGGTCCACGACATCAAACGTGAGGCCTATCAGCGAGCGATCGCTGGGGCGTGGATGCGTTTCGACGTGCGAGCAGGGCGACGCGACAGCGGTAACTACAGCTCGCTCATCTCCAAGGCCCTCGGTGACGCGCTAGATAACTACCGCGCGATCCCTGATGACGATGACCTGCACTTCTTCTTCACGGGCACAGAGTTCGAGGGCGTCACCGGGACACCACGGACCCGCTTCGTCATCGCACTCCAGCCCAACGACTTGTAACCCACCAGGAGGAACTATGCCCACCACCAAGAAGGCCCCACCCATCCGGACGCCGGACGACAAGGTCAAGAAGGCCAAGCAGGTGAGCACTCAGGCGATCAACAAGGCCGCCGCCGTCGCCGCCGACATCGCCCGCAATCGCTCGACGCGGACTCGCTCGTCCTACAAGATCAAGGCCGACGCGCTGGACAGGGTGGCACGCATCTTGTCGGGCAAGGAGTAAGACGAACGCCCCGAGCCCGCCGCGGGATATGAGGCAACGGGCTGGGGCGTTCTGAGGGAGGAGAGTCCCTTGCGCTGCGCATGAAACCACAACGAGAGGACAGACAATGGCTGACGACGTGAGGCACCTGGACGACGACGTGAAGTACCTGGACGCTGCGGAGTTTCGCAAGCGCGGCTACCTCCACGAGGTAAACCGGCTGGTGCTCCACCCGCTTGGCCTGGCGCTCAGCGTCGAGCGGGTCAAGGACCCCGGTCGGATCATCAGGCTCAAGGAGGCCGATGCCAAGGAGGCCATCGCCATGCTCGACGAGGCGATAAAGCTCCTGAGTGACGGCCACGGCCCCGAGTCGATCCCTCCCCCCCTCGAAGCCCTGACCAAGCTGCGCAACGGGATTATGAAGGCACAGCGGGTCAAGGAGGGTGACGAGTGGTTCGGTCATATCTGGGACCGCCAGGACGACCCAGAGGGCCTGTATTACGCTGGCGACCTGCTCTCGGCCGAGAAGGCGATCGCCGTGTGCGGAGAGCTGCTCACCCGCCGCACCACGCGCATCGAGGCACTCGGCTACGTGATCCAGCCGATCCCCGACCAAAGCGTCCTGACCACCAATCGCACCGACCCCACCGCTGCTCCATGAGGGCGCGCTTCGAGGGCCGCTCCAGGCCCCGCGCCATCCATCGCGCTCGCGGTTGGGTCGACTATGACGGCGAGATCACCCCGGCCGGTGAGCGCGAGGCCGAGGAGCGCCACAACCCCTACCCCGAGCCCGACGACTTCGACCTTGATGCGCCTCACGGCTGGGCGCCAGACCCCTTCCCTGGAGGGATGCTCCAGTGAGGAAGATCCCGCTGCGAGCACGCGACGGAACCGTGCGCGCCTACGCGCTGATTGATGACGAGGACTACGACACCGTGACCGCAAGACTTCGTGGCAATGGTGAAGTCCGCTGGTCGCTTGACAGCGACGGCTACGCGGTGCGGTCTACATGGCGCGATCGAAAGCGGACCACCTTCAAGCTACACCGCGTTATCATGGCCGCGCCGCCTGGCGTCGAAGTTGACCATGAGGATCGCAACAGGCTCAACTGTTGCCGCTCGAACCTGCGCTTGGCAACACGCGCTCAGAACGCGCAAAACGTTGCAGCGAAAGTCACGGCGAACTCAGGTCATAGGAACGTTTACTGGAAGCCAAAGCGACGGCGCTACCAGGTCCAATTCAAGGTTGGAGGCCGAGCTATCTGTATCGGTTGGTTCGAGCACCTTGAGGACGCGATAGCAGCGGCGCACCAAGCCAGAAAGGAGCTACACCCGTATGCAGCTACCCAGTCGTCCTGATGGTGATGGAGTGGAGATCGGTGTCAGCGATGTCCTCGCCTGGCGTGACTGCCCCGCACGAGCGAAGTGGGGGCGCCAGCGACTCGTCGGGAAGGAGGCGCCAGAGTCGCAGTCGCCAGCGGCGAGCTACGGCAGTGCGATCCACCTGTGCATCGAGCTACTCGACAAGGGCGCCACACCCGACGAGGCGGCGCAGGCTGCGTTCGCTCAGTTCGCCAAGTGGCTAGAGCCGAGCGATCTCTCGCTGTTACTGGAGGACATGGAGAAGTACCTGGCTCGTGAGATCCTCGGAGTGCGCACGCTGCTCAACGAGGGAGAGATCAGCGTCAGGCTCTTCGTTCACCCCATCGTCGGACAGGTCTGGTTCCGGGCTCGCATCGACCGGCTCGTGCAGTCGATCGATGACCCGGCGCAACTGATCCACATCGACTACAAGTCCAGCAAGCACGCCAAGTCCGAGGAGGAGGTCCACAAAGACCTCCAATTGTGGAGCTACAACTGGGTGATCTACGAGTGGTTCGTCGACCTGTACCCCGAGGTCGACGACCCGGTGCTCCAGCAGTGGATGGATCAGCTTCGCTACGGCCTCATCCCGACACATAAGGGACCGGCTCAACGAGCACAGATCAAGACCTGGCTCATCAAGGCGGTGACCGCGATGATCGACGACGAGGACGAGGCTCCGACGTTCAATGAATGGTGCCCCTGGTGCAGTCTCAAGTTCGACTGCCCGGTCGTGCAGTACCAGCTCACCGACTGGGCCAAGACCCGGATCGCTGCGCTGATGCCGCGCGAGGAGAAGTTCAACAAAGACGGCTCGGTGAGCAAGCGCCAGGGCAAGGTCGCGCTCGACCACACCCGGCTCAAGGAGTACGTCGAGATCCTGCACGACGTGAAGCGCGCCAAGCAAACGCTGGAGGCCTTCGACACCGAGGTCACCAAGACGCTCAAGGAGCTGCCGGTCAGCGACCTCAACGAGCTGGGCAAGCGCAAGTTCGAGCGCTCGGCCCGCGGCTTCTCCTCGGCGGCCAAGCGCCAGATCATCGACGAGCTGGGGCTTGGGACCTTCCTGCTGCTCAGCGACCTGTCCCTCGCATCCGTTGAACGCTTCTTCGGGGACGACAAGGACACGGCCGCGGGGATCCTCGCGCTGGCCGAGAGCCGCCCCGGCTACTCCGTCATCAGCGATGTCTGACGGGGAGTATGCAGATTCACGCATACTCGGAAAAACGCGCAACGAGCAGGGTTGCGCCTGACGGGCCGCTCGGAAGTCGGTACAACCGTGGAGTCCGTCCGAGCAACCCGTAAAGATGAATGAGAGGGGAGTTGCGCCGTGTAGCTGGCTGGCGCAGGCGCAACCCCCCTCCCGATTCGACCCCCGACCCCGTGCCAGTGAGACCGAGAGAACCCCGAATCTTCCCGAAGCTGATGCGTTTTGTCAAGGGTGCTGATGCGTTTGATCTTCATCCTTCACGAATCACGAAGGCAGCTTCACGAATCATGTCCACCCAGGGCGCCCCGGCATCCCCCGGGCGCCGCCGAGCCGGGGAGACACGCTGACGATGGACGAGATGGCGCCTCGCGCGGTCCCGGCGCCCCCGCCTCGCGCCAAGTGCGGCTGGTGCGAGGCGACCTCAGTGACGGATGTCATCACCATCAGCGGCAAGAAGCTCCGCAAGACCGCGCCAGTCTGTAACGAGCACGCGACGCGATTCGAGGACGCCGGTCAGATGACGACTCGGCTGGAGTTCGACCTCAAACAGGAACGTAGCGAAAGGAGCCGTCAGTGGAAAGCGCAACATCTGAGATATTGAGGGCTGCACGCGGGACCCTGATCGTTCAGCCATCGCTTGTGGATAACAGCGAAGGCCGGACAGCCAGTGGACTCTTCGTCGCTGGTGCCTTGGAGCGCAGCCCCGTCTATCGCGGCGTGATCCTCAGCGTAGGTGCGCACCTGGAGGAGCCACAGGCCGAGGAGGGCGCCGTGGTGCTCTACTCCCACTACGTCGAGCTGGGAGTCGGAAACGACGCCGTCCATCTCGTCGCCTCCCAGCACATCCTGGCGTTCGCGTGAGCAAGGTTCGCTACGACATTGACGCAGATAGCGGGGTTCTCGTCGATCGTGACGGCAACGAACTCGGTCGTCTGGTATCTATTCGCCTCGATGTGGGGAAGGGGGGCAGGGGGGTTAGGGGCTCTTTCACGTTGGATCCTGCCGTAAAGAAGGACCAACCTAAAGGATCAACCACACAGAAGGATGGGGGTGTGGGGGAAACCGCGAGCGCGTCACGCCCAACGGCCACGCAGCTCGAACGAGAGGCGATCGATCGCCTCTGGGCCTACTGGATTGAGATCAGCGGCAAGGCGCGCATGAAGCTCGATGCCAAACGCATCGGACACCTGCGCAACGCACTCCGACTCGGGTTCACCGAGGACGAGATCAAGCTCGCTCTGCTCGGCTTGACTCGCTCACCGTTTCACAACGGCGAGAACGAACAGCACAAGAAGTACCTGGACATCCACTACGCGCTACGCGGCAAGGGCGACGAGTCAGACGACACGCGGATCGAGAAGGCGATGGTCTGGGCTGCGGTTCACGCACCGAACACTGTCTCGATTCCACAGTTCAAGGTTGAGCGCTACCTCGACGAGATGCGCTACACGGCTTCGCTACCGCACAGGCCGGAAGCAGGTCGCGCTCGGGAGGCGTACAAGGCAGTGACCGCCGCAGGCTTCAAGGTCATCATGCTGGACAAACCGCCCTGGGTTCGATTGGAGAGATGATGAAGACACGCCTCATGCTCACCCTCCTAAGCCTCGTTGCATGGTGCTCGGCGTTCGAGCTTTACCGCAAGGCCAGGCGACAGGTCCGCGAAGCTCACAGAGAACTACGGCTTGCCGTGATGCGTAACGACGAGACGCTCAACGATCAGCGCAATCTCACAGCTCGCTTTCAGGAGCTTCACGTTGACTGATACGCAGCAGCGTCCTGCGCAGGCTTCACAGCGTGCAGAGGAGTCAGTGGTCGGCGCGTTGATGAGAAGTGAAGAGGCAAGGATCGAGGTCATCGGTCTCGGGTTGGACGCTGAGCAGTTCCACTACCGGCCGTACAAACTGGCTTTCGAGGAGGTAGTGGAGCGTTATTACGCGGATGATCCGATTGATCCACTGACGATTGCAGAAGCGATCGCGCCAAGAGCCGCGGAGATGTGGAGTATCTCCGAGCGAGAGGCAGTGGATAAGTTCGTCGCCCTCAGCGCGCAGGTGTTCGAGGGTTCACCGGCTGACCACGTGAAGATCATCAAGCATCACGCCGACCTGCAAGCGCTTATCGGGATCGCAGCCAACGCACTACATGAGGCGTCTTATCAGGAGCGCTCACCCGAGGAGATCGCGGGAGTCCTCAGCACTGAGGCAGCGAAGATCGTCACGGGTGCGTTGACGCACTCAGAGAGCCATAGCTTTGGCGAACTGGGGCGGCGTTGGACACGTCAGAAGCAGGAGGAGATTGCGGCTCGCGCCGCTGGCGTTGAACTTGGCGCTCGCTATGGCATCGCTGCGATCGATCAGTATGTCAAGGGACATCGGCCGAGCGAGCTATTCATCCTGGGTGGTGACGCGGGTATCGGTAAGAGCGCGCTGGCTTGGGCGATGGGTCGCAACTTCGCGCTTAGTCAGATGAAGCAGGCGCCTGAGCGGCGCATCGGCACGTTGATCCTCTCGCTGGAGATGGGTGAGGAGCCCAGCTCGTCGCGCTTCGCACAGATGGAGGCTAGATTCCCCGGCGAGAAGCTGCGCGAAGGTGACCTGACTAGGGCAGAGCTGACAGCCATCGCTGCGAAGTGGGCCGCGCATCGCGAGCTACCACTATGGGTGAACCACTCGGGTGAGTTGCGCGAGTCACAGCTCAAGGCGATCGTCGTCGATCACGTGCGCCGTCACAATGTCGGTGTGGTCATCATCGACCACTTCCGCTTCATCACCACCGACGAGCGCTTTCGAGACAAGAACGATGCTGATGAGCAGATAGTCAAGTTCTTGAAAGCCAACCTGGCTAAGGATCTCAACCTGGCGGTCACTTGCCTGGCGCATACACGCGACATCGAGGTAGGTCGGCGGCCAACGATGAATGACCTGCGGGGAAACAAGATGATCTCAGCGTTCGCTGACCTCGTTGCCTTCCCATACAGCCCGTGGCGTGCCTCAAGTGTGCATGAGCGGGAGCGAGACCTGGTCGCTCGTGAGGACTTCGAGCTGATCTGGGCGAAGGTTCGTCAAGGCGCCGAGGGCGTGGGCGAACTGTATATGGACTTGTCAACACAGACCGTTCGCTAACGGCCGGTCACCACAAAGGAGCACAGCATGGAAGGTTCAGCCATCAACGCACCACACCCCGACGCGGCCAAGGACGCTGCGGCGTTCTTCGACGCCGACGAGGAGGGGACCTCGTCTCCGGATCCCGATCCCGGTGACTTCAACCCCGAGACGGGTGACTTCTCCGGGTCGGCCAGCGACACGCGCAGTGACGCGGATCGCGCCGAGGACGCCTACCAGTACAAGTCGGGTCACGGCGAGCCGATCAGCGTCGAGGAAGAGGCGCAGCATGAGGCGTGGATCGCAGCCCAGGTTGCCGAGCCCGAGCTGAGCGAGCCCGAGAAGCAGCAGGCAGAACTGCGAGCGATCGCTGAGCGGGAAGCGGCAGCAGCTCAGGCCGCCGCACCGGCCGCCGAGGCGTCCCCTCCTTCTGCACCCGAGAGTGCCGGTGGTACTCCTGGCACGGGTGCCGCTGCGAATGGTGGGGGAGACGACGCGGGTAAGCAGAGCGGCGCACTGGAGCGCGAGTACATCGTCTTCCAGCGCGTCCCGCTGACCGAGCGCATCCTCAAGTCCCTGCTCAAGCAGATCGAGGACGGCAACGCCCCCGAGCCGCGCGTCGCCTACCTGGAGCTGTCGCGTCGTACCACGCGCAACGACAAGCAGGCGGTCGCTCAGACCTACGGGGAGCACAAGTCCGCGCTTGGGGACAAGTGCGAGCTGGCCGCGGTCTCGTCGCGCTCGTTCAAGGTCCGTAAGGTCGCGCCCCGTCAGGTGGTGACCTCGGACATCTCGATCTCCTAGGGAGTGAAGGGCCGGGACGTGCGTGTACTGGGCTGGCGGCACGTTCCGGCCTCTAGTTCTCTAGTTCTCTAGATCAGGAGGAGATATGAAACTCAAGATCGACAGCGACGGCACGCCAAACGGCACGAAGGTGATGACCGAGGACGGGACAGTGCTCTCTGGAGTGACGTTTGTGCAGTGGTCCCTCGCCGTGGGGCACAAGGCCACGGCGACGATCGTCGTGCGCGAAGTGCCGGTGCAGCTTCGTGGCGAAGCTATCTCAATCGGGAGGAGCTGAACATGGAGTGGTCATACGAGGCATGGGCCTCGGGTGAGCCCTATAACTGGGGTGGAGCATTACGTGGATCGAGCAAGTACGACGCGATCGACTTCCACGTCGACCTCGGCTGCGGGACCGTGAAGAAGGGACGCATCGGGATCGATCACCGTCAGGCACCGGGGGTCAACATCATCATGGACCTGAGCAATGGACAGATTCACGGCATGGCCACACGGCCTGGTGATAATGCCAATTACCAGAGCTACCACGCCCACGGCTTCGCCAACGAGAGATGGCTGCCGTTCGAGGACGGCACGATTGAGTCGATCATCAGCCACCACTGCCTCGAACACATAGGCGACGGCTTCCTGACATTGATCGATGAGGTCTACCGGGTGTTGAAACCGGGCGGCATCTTCCGGCCGATCACTCCTCTCTTCCCCAGCCGGACAGCGGTGGAGGACCCTGACCATCGCCGGTACTTCATGGAGAAGACCTGGGACTGCTTCTGCGGTGGCCTGGGTAATGCCGATCACCCGACCGGCTGCTGGCTGGACTCGTTCTCGGTGCCCTACACGTCGGCTCGGTTTGAGCTGCTCGACAAGGACATAACTCCTCCAGTGCAGCGCGACGAGGAGTGGGGTCCGAACGACGCCCGCGAGATCCGCGTGGCGCTGAGGGCTGTGAAATGACCGACCATCGGTGGATAGGACCGTGGCAGGTGCGCGTTTGTCCCGAGCACGGTCTAGTCGAAAGTCACTCATCCGGCTTCTGCTCGATGTACCTCGGCGGTGCGAACGGCTGGTGCGGACGTATGTTGAGCGAGCCGTTCACGGTTACGCGCGCCCCGACAGCGGCAGACCTCGACGGCGCCGGTCAGGCACGCATCACGGACCCCGCGACGGCGAGGGCTGCGGGAGCAATCAAGATCACCCGAGGCTCGCAGCGTTGGAAGGTGCTGGAGGCGGTCAAACAGGTAGGCGTATACGGCGCAACATCGCACGAGCTTGAAGAGCAGACGGGTATTCGCTACGCCTCGTTGACCCCCAGGATCGGAGAACTCAAACGCGGCGGCTACATCAAGGCGACGGACAGGACGCGCACCGGACGCTATGGCGTCGAACAGGAAGTCCTGGTCGTGAGTGGAGTGGGGATGCAGTGGCCCGAGCGCGTGGACGATGATGATGACGAGTCGGAGCCGTGGGAGAACCCCGACGTGCTGTTCGAGGACTAAATGAAACGTCCAGTCATCACGAAGGGTCGGAAGCACGGTCGTGTGGCTGTGCGGCTGCGGATGTTGACCTACGCTGACCACGCCAGGATCCACAACTGGCCCGACCCGGCGATGGTGCCGACCGTGGCGCTGCGGCGCTGCGAACAGGCAGAGACGATCAGCGAAGTGCGAGCGATCGTTGGCCAGTTCCTTCGACCCCGAGCGGTGACATGAGAGAACTACATTCCGATGAGGAGTACAGAGACGTGACCTTAGATAGGGCTCGTAAGGCATACTCGTTGGCCGTCAAGCTGCCGGTGGTCGAGCCCGCGGGCCACGAGAAGAAGGCTGAGCTGATCGAGATCCTGACCATCCTAGGCAAGCGCGCCAAGCAGCTCATCGAGGACATCGTCGAGCGCGAGGAGGAGATTGAGAAGCTGGAGCTGGAGCTGGAGGAGGCGACGCCCGTGGCTGGTGAATTGAGTGCGTTCATCCAGATGGTCTACGACATGGACCGCAGACTCATCACCCCCCGAGAACTCATCGACAACGTGAAGGCGAGTCACGACGAATGACCTACCTGGCAGCCGTAGCTATCGTGCAGAACGAGGCGCTGTACCTGGAGGAGTGGATGGCTTATCACCGAGCGATCGGTGTTGAGGAGTTCCATCTTTACGACAACGAGTCGACTGATAACACGTGGAGGGTGGCCCGTGACCTCGGCGCCATTACCTATCACTGGCCTGGTCGCCGTGTGCAGCTCGCTGCGCACCATCACGCGCTGAGCACCCTTATAGACCGGACCCAGTGGATCGCGTTCATCGACCCCGACGAGTTCCTGTTCACGGACGTACAGCGCTCGATCCCTGACCTGCTATCCAACTACGAGGCCTACGGCGCGCTTGCCGCGTGCTGGGCATGCTTCGGGACCTCCGGTGTGGAGGAGCGTCCCACGTCGGCGCTGCGCACGTTCACCCATCGGGCTGCACAGGGAGCCGAGATGAACCTCCACGTCAAGAGCATCGTCCAGCCTCGCTTAGTGCGAGCGCACACACCCAAGGACCCGCACCACTTCCTCCAATGCGTGACCGTCGACACAAAACGACGACAGGTCGTCGGCCCGTTTCACCAGGAGCCTCCTTCTTGGGAAGACTTGCGCATCAACCACTACGTCTCACGCTCGGTCAGTGAAGCGAGGGAGAAGATGCGTACACCGCGCGCCGACAACGGCGAGTTGCGGGCGGTAGACCTCACGGCCGAGTGGCTCAACAACGTCGAGGACACGTCGATGATCGAGCGACTGGACGGGCTAGGTGTCTAAACCACTCGCCATCATCCCCACCTATGTCCGCGAATCACGTGACGTGACCATGTTCACCAAGACTCTGACCTCGATGCGCGCGACGGCCGGGGATGACTGCGACATCATCGTCGTGGACGACGGCTCCCCCGCGCCTGACCTCATCAAGGCTCTGGGCCTAGCTTGCGAGGAGCACGGCGCCGAGTTCATCGACAAGGGTCGCAATGAGGGCTTCGCCATCACGGTCAACGTCGGCATGCGCCGCGCGCTCAACGAGGGGCGCGACGCGATCCTGGTCAACTCCGATGTCGAGTTTGGCCTCACGAAGGACTGGGTCGGCCTGATGCAGCGCCAGACCAACTCCGATGGTGAGGGCAAGGCGGCGGTGGTCGGCGCGCTACTGCTCTACGACAACGGTCTCATCCAGCACGCCGGGGTTTACTTCTCCTTCTTGACGCGCGACTTTAGTCACCGCTTTCAATATGGACCTGGCAACCTGGCTGAGGCGCAACACGCTTGCGTCTGTCCGGTCACCGGCGCGCTCCAGTTCATCCGGCACTCCTGCCTGGAGGAGGTCGGTCTATACGACGAGTCCTTCAAGCTCGGTTGGGAGGACGTGGACTACTGCTGCCGGGTCTGGCTCTCGGGGCGCGAGTGCGTCTACCAGCCTGGGATCCGCGCGGTGCATCACGAGTCCTTCTTCCGTGGCCGCGCCGACGCTCGCATCAAGGAGTGGACGGAGTTCTCCTGGCGCCGATTCTGTGGTAAGTACGCCAACATCTCCTTTGCTGAGTTCGTTCCCAACATGCTCGCGTAATGCACAAGCTCGAATGGAAGAAAGCGAAGCTCATGGGGCGCTATGTGAGGTCGGGAGGGACTCTGACCATCCCTAAGACAAGCGTGGAACGGCTGGTGCTCTGCGTCCGAATGCAACGACTAAAGACGGAGTTCCTCAAGAGAGAGGAGGCTAAGCATGCTCGACCCCACTGAGATCCTATTCCTCGGCATCGGCAAGTCATCGGTGCTCTGGTATCGCTGCTCTCTGCCAGCAATCCACCTGGGCGCCGACTGGTGCGGCATCGTCGGGCGACCGCCCGCTCTTCGCGTAGTGACCGGGGTCGTGCGCGGCGACACGAAGCTGCCCCACTACGGCGACTATAAGGTGATCGTGCTCCAGCAGGTCCACGGTCGTATCTGGCTGGACAAGATACGCTCGCTCCAGGCCAGGGGGATCAAGGTCGTCTACGAGATTGACGACTACATCCACGGTCTAATCAAGCACAAGAAGGGTCACGAGTTTGCGAGGTACTACACCAAGGAGCACGTGGCCAACCATGAGTTGTGCATGCGCGCCTGCGACGGACTGATCTGCTCGACTGACTACATCGCTCGGCGCTACGCCAAGTACAACCGACACGTCTACGTCTGTCGCAATGGGATTGACCTGGCCCGCTACAACCTCACTAGGCCTGAGCGATCGACGGTGAATATCGGCTGGGCGGGAGCGACAGGCCACCTACGAGCGGTGCTCCCCTGGGTGGCGGCGTGTATGCCGGTGATGCAGAGCGAGATCCAGACCTGCTTCGTGTCTGTCGGTGACCCCTCCCTAGCCCGCATGGTTGGTGAGGCTATCGGTCCGACCCGAGCAGTCGGGATTCCGTTTACGACCTTGGAGTGCTACCCCGCGGCTATGTGCATGATCGACATCGCCCTGGCGCCAGCGGGCAAGACCGGCTGGTACCGTGGCAAGTCTGATCTGCGCTGGCTGGAGGCGAGTGCGTTGGAGATTCCGACGATCGCTGATCCCACCGTCTACCCGGACATCGAGGATGGAGTGACGGGCTTTCACGCCGAGACCCCAGTACAGATGGCCGAGATCCTGGCCGAGCTGGTCGCTGACGAGGAGCTGCGTAGACGTGTCGGCGCCGAGGCTCATAGAGTCGTGGCCGAGAGTCGGTCCAGTGAAGTGATGGCGTTGCAGTGGGGCGAAGTGCTCAACGCTGTCGTCGGTGAATATCAGAGCATATACGAGCTACAACGCTCATAAAACTAAGGAGGCAGTGATGCAGTTCGATTTGATGCAGGACACCATCACGCCGAGCGCGGTCTCGGCAAACCCGTGGGCCGTGGCGGGTTACGCGGGTGGCAACTGGCCCGACTACCCGGCGCTGGTTCACCTGTTCCCACGGGCGCACCACTTCAAGATCCTGATCGGTCCGTGGGAAGGCTTCGACGGTGACGGGATGGACTGTGAGAAGGGTGATGCCACCGTGCAGCAAGGCGCCATCTGGCTCCCGCAGGCCAAGCCGATCAACGTTCGTCTGCCGACTGGCTACGCGAGTGCATCGAACACTCAAGAGCTGATCGACCTGACGATCAGCCAGGGGATGAAGCGCGAGGAGTTCTTCGTGTGGTCGGCCCACTACGACTACAAGCCGCACATCTGTGCGCCTGGCGTATGCGGCTACCCGCGAGCGGACTTCACTCAGTTCACCAATCACCAGTTCTTCCACAACCTCGATGGCTCCTGGGTGCCTGCCAATGGCATCTTCAAGGACACGGTCAAGCCGGTCCTGCCGCCCGACCCGCACCACTACCGCTGGATGGCGACGGCCGACCGCAATGCCCACGGGCTACCCGGTGGTCCGTTCCACTTCACGATCGAGGGCAAGCATGTGGCGATCGACGAGCGCCTCACGGCGTTTCGTTATGACGAGCTGCGCAGGGAGCAGACCCCGCTCCTGCATCCTCATCGTGCCGAGATCGATCAGCTCAAGGTCGTGTGCGAGCTGCTGGGCTCTCGGGTCGCCAACATCGCTCACGAGCAGGAGCGCAACGGCATCGTCCCGTGGGATGACTTCCGGCACTTCGGTTGGCGCCGTCAGCAGTTCATGGATCGCTCGAACGGGCGGCGGATGGCCTGAGCGAGTAAGGTCTGACCTCGGCCCAGGCGCTTGGCCAGCGAGCGGCTCTCTGAAAGGGGAGCCGCTCGTTCTGTTTGGTGGTGGTGTTACGCTGCGCGGTGGCTGGCGCACCCAGATATGGGCGCGCGACATATCGCGAAAGGACCCCATGACTGGATCCCCCTTCTCGAACGTCGTCGGGGTTGACCCCGCTGATTCGAGCTTTGTCCCCGTCAGAACGACCCAAGTTGGCGACTCGACGGACGCTGACCGCAGCGTCGCTGACTCAGACACCGAGCCCTCGTTCGGCGTCGTGGTCAACCCTGATGGCTCAACCCACGAAGCCGGTCAGGACGAGACCGCAGGTCAGACGGACGAGTCGGGCACTCAGACGCCTGCATGAGCACGATCGAGCGCGAGCAGGAGATAGAGGCGGCGGTCAGGCACTCCGAGGGGCTGGTCAAAGAGACCGCCAACCAGATCGTCGAGCGTGGAGTAGAGCTGGACTTCGAGGACATCGCTCAGCTCTTGCGCATCAAGGTTTGGCACGCCGCCTGCAAGTTCAGCGAGGAGCGCGCGGCGGCGAGCCCGCGACTGGGCAAGCCTCGGGACAAGCACGGCCGGACGCCGCTGGAGCGCTTCATCTTCACCTGTGTGGCCAACCTGCGCAAGGACATCGAGAAGCGGCCCCGGCACCACATCTCATCGATCGACGAGATCCGGGACCGCTGTCTGTCGTCACCCACCCTCGATGCCCCCAACCTTGCTGACTGGTTCGACCTGCGCTACCTCTCGGTCGACCACGAGCAAGTGTTCGGCGCCGTTGAGGATGACGCCGAACACCTACTCCCTTCCACGTTGACCCACTCGGAGCGACAGGTCGCCCTTTTGAGGCTCAACGGGAAGATGCTGATGGAGATAGATCGCGAACTCGGACTCTCACGCGCTCAGCGTGAGGAGCTGATGAGATCCATCCAGGCCAAGGTGGCTGACTGGCACCCTTCGGCCGAGCCCACACGCGGCCCGACGCTGCCGCTTCCCGGCGCCGAGCCGCGACAAGCTCACGCTCGCGTCCCTCTAGCCGCCTGACGCGCTCCTGGAGCGCCGCGGGGGCCTCTCTCAGCCCCACGGCGGCCAGCTCGCGGAGGTAGTTGCCGCTTCCTGGCGCCACCAGCCACGAGCCCCAGCGCCTCGTGACCACCAGCGTCTCGCCTTCATCGGGCGTGATGCGCGCACGCCAGTGGCCGTGCTCATCGCGACACAGCTTGGTGATGCGGAAGGCAGTCATCGGAGGCCCGACCAGTTGCCGTCCACGTAACCAGCGATCGGAGAGGGCGGCGTGGGCAGCTCGACGTGGTCGTACATGGTGTACTCGATGCGGCGGCCCCAGTTGACGTGGACCGTGAGCACGAGCAGTCGGATCAGGATCGTGCCCCTACGGCTCCGCAGACGGCTAGCCTGGACACCGAGCGCCCACTGCCAGCCCCCCCCAAAACGCCCGAGCGTATCTGCGGGCGATCGATGGCTGATATGGATCCTCCTCATGGGTCCATCCTCTCCACCATCTCGCGTTCGGCCAGGTCACCGAGCACGTTGAACGCCGTGCTGATGTGAGCACGGAGGATGGTTGCGCTCCTGATCTCGATGATCGCGTCCAGCTCGTGATCGGTCAGGCCTTTCAGCGGACGCTTGGCTGCCCGCCTGCCGACCGACCTCCTCTCGCCGTTCGCACTCAACCTCGTGCGCTGATTCCCGGCGCTCATACCCCCTCCTCGATCACCTGCGCCTGCCAGCCGATCGCCATCCCGTCGATCCAGACGGCGGCGAAGGTTGGCACGAGGAGCTTCGTCTCGTCGCGCAGCGTCACCGGCGACGGCACGCTACGTGAGAGCAGGGTCGGATCCTGACCTTCGAGGACCATCCCGGCCCTCAGCGCACGCTGGGACGCCAGGTAGGCCACGTCCTCGATTGCGATCCCTCGATCTCGATACCAGCGCACGAGGTCGTTGTGTTCGCTCAGCGTGGCGTCCACGTAGCGGGCAGCTTCGAGCAGCTCACCGCGGGTCATTGGCTGTACTCCCGCTGAACACGGGCTCGCAGCGCATCGCGCGTCCCGCTGTCCATCCGTTCGTATCTGCCAGCGATCGCCTTGACAATCGGCAGCTCGTCGTTGCTCATCGTCGGCCGCAGGTAGAAGTACCAGGCCACGATCTCATGCGCCGTCGCCTTCTCGACCTGTCCGAGCATGGGGAACTCGTCGATGATTCGACTAGGCATTGAGCACCACCGTGAGCTGCCTACTGGTACGTCGGACGGCTCGCACCGTGCCGTCTCGCTGCACGATCCACTTGCCACGGTGCTTACCCGCCTGCTCATGTCCAGCGACCCAGCCTTCGACGGTGCGGCCGTTGAGCTGGAAGGTGACCTTCGTCCCGATTGTGATGTCGAGTGAGCTAGCCACGGTACACCGCCGCCGCGTCGAGGAAGATGTCGCTGCTTATACGACTGACGGCCTCGCGTAGGGTGGGGGCGTAGACAATGCCCACCACCCAGTAGCGCCGCAGATTGTGAATGCCGTCTGCGGCCTTGACGGTGACCTTCTGCTCCCACGGGTTGCCACCCACGAAGTGAGTAGCACTCACCGGATTGGGTAGCTTACCCTCAAGCACGGTTGCCTCTATGCGCCGTTTGGCACGGATCCTTGGACCATCACTCATTGTTGTCCTCCTCTTCGTTGGGGTCTTCCTGCGATTGGTTGAACTCATCGAGCTGTGTGACTAGGCGATCATGCGCCCGCTGGGTAGCCCGGGGTGCCTCTCCTTCCATGAGGCCGAGCGAGGTTAGGTCGAGGATTAGTCGTGCGTCCTCCCCGTTGAGCACGATGTCCCCGCTCTTGAGCTGCGCCTCCTCTCGCTCCTCCTTAGCCAGAGATCCCTCGTAGGTGCCTTCGTCCCAATACTGATTGAACGCTGCTCGATAGAGAGCGTGCAGGTCGTTGGGGTCCAGTGCGTCTAGCTCGACCTGCATGAGCTGACCGTGCCGTTCGATGAACCCGGCCGCCCGCGCATCCCAGGCCTTGCCGGGGAGCGGCGGGAGGTTATATACCTGGATCTGAGACATTGTCAGAGCGATGCGATGCTGCTCCTCCCAGCAATCACTGCGCTCCAGGAAGTCACGCTCGATGTCCTCGCCACTCGGGTCGAAGTCACCGGCGTAGATGAACACGGCCGGACGACCCTGCTTCTCGACCTCCTTGGCGATCTCATCCACGTAGCTCTGTGAGGCGTAGCCTCCGAGCGCGACGATGCCGATGCCATACTCACCGAACCACGAGCTGAGCTGCTCGACGATGCCGGACTTCTCCACACCCAGGTAGATCGAATACTCCTGGTTTTCGTCCCGCGGTCGACGGTAGATAGCCTTGAGCCAGCGGGTCGCCTCGGCGGGAGAGTTGAACGTCTGGAAGCGGTGGATCGTCCGGTTGCGATCGATGAAGCTGGGGAACCATCCTTCGCGCCGCGCGATCGCGGTGTAGCGAGACAGCCCTCATCCATGTCGTGACAGCCCACCCAACCGGCGCACAGTCTCCCGTTCTGCTGGTGACATTGGAACGCGCCGAATGGCTGGTCGCCGGTCTCGCTGTCGTAACGGCCGAGCTTCTCGTACTCCTCGGCCGCCCACACACCACTCGGAACGTCCTTGCGGTAAGGGCAGGAGAAGCACGGTCGGGCGGCGGGCCGTCGCACGCTCATGCGACACGTCTCCCGACTGCCTTCTGAAACTCAGCGTCGGTCCGTTCGCTGGCCTTGTGGATGTCACCGCGCAGTAGCTTGGCGTAGCGCAGGGTCATCGCGATATCAGCGTGCCCCAGGAAGTCCCGCAGCAGCTCTAGCTCCATCCCTGCCCGCAGTCGCTCTGTCGCACACGTATGGCGTAGCCGGTGCAGCGTCCAGTCTCCAAAGGAGTGAAGGATGTTGTCCATGCGGCTCGGGCTTAGCGGCGAAGCGAAGTCCGGCCCGGTGACCGACAGCCAGATAGGACCACCTGCGTCCTCAGCGAACGAGCCGCGGAAACGAAACCATGCTTGGACAGCAGCGCGGGTGGTGTCGGCGTAGGGGACCTCGCGGACCTTGTCGTGCTGGTCGACGCGCTTGCCGTGAGCAACGATGTACTTGTTGTCCCAGTGAACGTCAGCGATCGACAGGTTATAAATCTCGTTCTTGCGCAGGCCACTGATGAGTGCGAGTTCGACGATCGCGTCAAGCTGGAGGCGCATGGCGTGGCGCCTGATGTGGCGTCGGAACTTGCTCGTGCCGTTGCGAAAGCGGGTGAGCATGAGTGGAGTGGCGTAAGGGAAGCGAGTCTCCAGCTCGCTCCACATCTGCGCGATCTCCGTGGACGAGTAGGGCCGGGGTGTGTGGTTACGCGCGCCTCGCGGGGAGGCAACGTCCTGGAGGCGCATGAAGGAGTCGGCGTCGAGCAGTCGTTGGCGCCAGGCCCACTTGTGAAACGTTCGCACCATCTGTAGGTGCCAGTTGACGGTGCTCGCTTGGAGTCCGCGCGCCATCAGGGTAGCCATCCAGGCACGCATGTCGTTGTCGGTGGCCGTCTCTGGAGACGCGCCGAGGAAGACCTCGAACTTGGCCAGGGTGTCCAGCGAGTAGTCGCGGCGCCGGTCAGTGATCGAGTTGAGGACGAAGTATTCAGCGGCGAACCGCTCTACGACTGTGGGCACGGGGTCGAACCTCCTTGTCGGGCGACGGGGTTTCCACCCGGATCGAGTGGAAACCCCGTTCGCAGTTTGCTAGGCGTTGACCGCCAGCAGCGCCTTGTCGTAGCGCTCGATCTGGTTGACGAGCCCGTCGCGTTCGAGGGCCAGGTTCGAGACGGCCGACTCGTGACCGGCGATCTCCTCAGCGGTGAACGTGAGGCGGTCCTGGGCGGCGGCGATGGCCGACTCGATCGTCCCCGCCACGTCGACCTCGTCGACCTGACCGCTGCTGTTGCCCTGTGGCGACGACGGCCCGCTCATCCCGATACGCAGTGCAGTAGGCGTCTTGGCGGGCGTCCTGGTGCGCCTCTTGGCGGGCGCCTTGGTGCCACCCTTGGCCTCGGCCTTCATGCGACGCATGTGCCCGTAGACACCGCTGTTCGTGATCTTGAGCGCCTTGGCGATCTGCGGGACCGTCTTGTTCTGGTCCAGCAACTCCTTGACCTGCTTCTGCTTTGGCGTTAGAGCCATTACCGACCTCCTTGTTGTTGAGCCTGCTCGCTGACGATGCGAACGGCGGTGATCCTGTCTAGGTTACACCGTTCTACGACCGTGTTCACCACGGTGTCGAAGTGGTAACCAAGTCCGAGACAAAAACTCGCGATGCCCTTGGGGTCGCGATCATCTAGGGCGACGGGCCAGCGGTTTGCGCCCCCCACCCGATCTGAAATCTTATCCATGAGCGATCGCTCCTCTCTAGTTGGTGGGGTCGACGGTCACCAGGTGGCCCCAGTCGTCGACAATGGCGGCGCTGGTCTTGACGACCGCGGTGGTCCGCTTGAAGCCGATGAGATCGGCCTCAGTGACCGGCCGACTCAGCTCGACGATGATGTGATGCGGCTCTTTGCTCACGTTCATCCTCCGATCAGTAGATGGGCTCGCTCGACGCCCTCACGGGTGAGGGTGCGGCCCGATGGGCGTACTTCCAGGTAGCCACGGCGCAGCAGGTAGGGCTCTACCAGCAGGCTGATGGCCTTGGTATCTCGGCCGTGTCCCGCCGCCGTGGCGAGCGTGTTGACGCTGGCCGTGTAGATGATCCCGTCCTTGGTCTGACGGCCGCAGTGGCGATAGAGGAAGCTCAGCACGGTCTGCATCGACGCGGTCAGGCCGTCGAGCGTGGTGTGCGACAGGTCGACGATGACCTCGGTGGCCAGCGCGCCGGTGATCCTCTGACCACCAGCCAGGCTCCGGGCCGCCTTGACGTAGTCGTTGAGCTGCCGTGGATTGCTGCGCGAGGCACCGGCGAATAGGCCGATCACTGCCTCGTCATAGCTGAGGTTGAGCGCGGTGAGGCTGCGCTTGGCCAGCGCCATCATGTCCTCGACCGTGTAGCTCGCGAGCTGCGGCCGAAGTGGAAAGCGGTTGGTCAGCGGCTCGGGCAGTAGGCCAATGTCGGTCGTCGCGCCGATGAACGTCACCCGCGGGAAGGGCAGCGGACCTGTCGCTGTAGACAGCACGCCGTCCTCAAGCAGCATGTAGAAGCTCTCGGGGTCGCAGGCCTGATTTATCCCCCGTCGATCGCCCGACACTTGCAGGTGGATCTCATCCACGAAGACGACATCGCCGTCCTGCGCGCTCTCGCGGAGCTGATTCAGCACGCCCATGTCCAGCGGCGCACGCAGCGAGAAGATCCTCGTGCCCAGCTCGCGAGCCACGATGGTGGCCACGGTCGTCTTGCCGGTGCCTGACGCGCCGACGAATAGCATGTGATCCAGGTGGCCGGTGCGCTTGGCGCTGTCGACCAGGCGCCGCAGGAGCGGGCGCAGCGTCCGCTGGCCGATCATGCTGTCGAGTGTGGTGGGCCGCAGCGGGTCGGGGCTCGCGCTTGGATCCAGCGGGCGCAGCTCGGTCGCGGCCTTGGCCGGGTGTACGGTGTACGGTGTAGCACTGGTGGTAACGCCGGTCAGGATGGCCACCAGCTCCTCCTCAAAGGCGTCGAAGGCGTCTTGACGGCGCCTGTCGTCGGTCAGTCTGGCGGTCAGGACTTCTGTGGTGAGGTTGTGAAGCATGGCTACCTCCTATCGATCGCTAATTGGATGACGACGCTCGCTTGCCGCGCTGGCTCGTGCAGGGTTGTGTCGCGCAGCGAGCTGGCGGTCGCTTGGGCCATCGGCAGGGGCATGACGATCATCACTGCCTCGGCCGCCTTGGGCGCCACAGTGACGAACAGCTCTAGCTCATGCCGCTCGCCGGTGTCCAGGTCGAGCACGAACTCAGGCACGAATGGGTCGCCGGACTCGACGGCGCGCGACAGGTAGCCGCAGGCGCCGCGCATAGTCTTATGCCCCTTGGCGAAGCGGTCCGTGGTCTGCTTGTCGCGCTCGATTGAGACGAAGCGGTGCTCAGTGAAGTCGATGGCCTTCTTGAGCTGCGACTCATCGACCTCCTCGATCACATTGTTGAACACGTCTTGTCTACTCATCCTAGAAACCTGCTTCCGTTAGGAACTTGCTGAGTGCGCTGTCGGCCAGCGTCATGTCGCGGTCCAGCTCCTCCAGGGTCTCGCCCAGGATCTCCGCGAACTTGACCCGACGTGCGTCCATCGAGGCGCGCTGATCGATCAGTCGATCACGGAGGTCCCCGCGGAAGCTGCGCACCCGCTTGTCCTTCTCGGCCACCAGATCCATGCACTCGTCACGAAAGCCCTTGAGATCGTCGGAGCAGTTCTCCAGGAACTTGCGCTTGAGGTAGGCACGCTGGCCCTCGTCGTTGACGCATGGGACGGTGTGAAAGTCGGCGTCGGCGCCGTAGACGGCCGTCATAGCCGCGGTCATCTGCTCCAGGAAGGCGAAGCCGTCGATCGAGTCGCCGTGATGCGCGTGGAGCTTGTTGCTCGACGTGATCGGGTTGAGCCGCGCCATAAAGTAGACGCCGCCCGACCTGCTCATCATCTCGCCGCCCGCCGCCTCGATGTAGTGGCGAACGATCGTCCGCAGCTTGTGACCGGGCATCTTGGTCGCGTTCTTCTCGTAGTTGGCCAGGATCTCGTCGGCCAGCGGTTGCACGTCGGCCATCTTGGCGCCCTCAAGCGGGTCGAACTCAAAGGCCAGGGTCGACAGGTCGAAGATCACCCGCATCGCCTTGGGGTGCTCGACCACGCGGTTCTCCTTGTCCTGCACGTGACGGGTCACCTGGTAGATCAGGAAGGCTTTGGTTCGGTCGACCTGCTCCACGCGGATCTCCTCGCGGTGACCGTTCTGCACGACGCGCTCGATCTTGCGGCACGCCTCCTGCGCCACGTGGTCAGCGCGGCGCTGCTCGGGCAGGCGATCAACGTCCAGTCCGGCGTCCTTGAACGCCTTGCGGACGCGGGTCAGTGGGATCAGCTCCTCTCGAATCGAGAAGAACGCATATGCACCGGCCAGCATGTCCTCCGTGATGTCGCCGCCAGGGGTGACGGCGACGAGGTTTAGGTCTCTTACGCTCATAGTGGTCCTCCTTAGCTGATGTCGATCGCCAGGGAATCAGTGGTCTGATTCGGTCCGGCGAAGTCGAAGACGCTGCTCACGTTGTCGCACGTGTGCAGCAGGTAGGTGGTTGGGTCGATCCCGATCGCGAAGCCGTGCAGCTTGACGCCCATTGAGCGCAGCTCGTCACGCATCTCGGTGGTCTCGTCGGTCACGTGGTCCTGTCCGTCAGTGACGACGACGAGGTCAGCGGTGTGGAACGGCGCCTCATTCTCGATCAGGCTGAGCCCGTGAGCGAGTGCTCCGTTGATGTCCGTGCCGCCGCCGAAGAAGTGCTCAGCGAAGTCCAGCGCCGTGGTCGTGTCGAACGCGCCCTCCTTGGGAAAGAAGAACGTGTGCAGCTCGCCGTCTGAGCCGAACTCGACGGCCGCAGCGTTACGTCCCTCACGGTGAGCGATCAAGCACGAGGCCAGCGTCATGCCGCGGGCAAACACGTTCTTGGCGCCGGACATCGAGCCTGAGCCGTCCGTGCAGAAGATCAGCGGACCCTTGTGCAGCTCTTCCTCGCTCCACATCTCATATTGCATGAGAGCGCGCTCGTGATAACGGCGGTAGAAGTCCAGCCGCGCCACGGGGTGCGTCAGTAGGGCTCGCTCCTGTGGCAGCACGAAGCGCAGGTCATCGCCTGTCTCGATGTCAACCATCTCCTCGTAGCCGCCTTTGCGCAGCTCCCGACGCTTGCCGGACATCGAAGTCTCGATCCGCCCCAGCATCTTGAGCACTTCACTGAGGATGGACGAGTCGTGAACGCGAGCGGCGAACTCCAGCGCGGCGTCGGGTGAGAGCTGATGATCGGCGCCAGCCTGACTACCAGGCAGCGACGAGACGACCTCGACGGTGTCGGTAGCAGCGTCCACGGCCTCACCTGCGGCGTGCTTAGCCGCGTCGATGAGGTCCCCGGCGTGCTGAGCCTGCTCTGCGATCTGGGCCTTGAGCTGGTCGACGGCCTCGCGCTTGGCCTGAGCCTGCATACGGATCAGCTCGTCGGTCGCCTGCGGGTCACTCGTATTGCGACGCTGCTGGCGAAGGGCCTCAAGCGCGTCGTCGATATCGTCGATCGTCCGCTCTTGCTCAGCGATGTCGTTAGCGCGCTCGCCGTGCTCGGCTAGCTCGTTGTCGTAGCTGACGGCGAGACTGTCCATCGCGGAGAGCCACGCCAGTGCGCTCGTGGTCACGTCGCCGTGAGTCGCCGCGTGTAGCTCGGCAAAGCCATCGTCACGAGCCTGCTTGACGGTCAGCTCGCGGTTGACCTTGACCGTGTCCGCGATCTTCTCGCGTCCGCGGATCGTCGGCGTGTCGAGCCCGTAGAACTCACTCCACACGTCTTCGCCCAACCGCTGCCAGATATCGTCGTTGAGCGGGGCGCCGCCGTCCAACATGGGCGGCTCGGCCAGTCGTTCGGCCACCTTAGTCGAGCGCCGCGCGACATCAGAGAAGACTGCGTGCTCGACCTTGCTCGATACCACGGTGTGCTCAGAGAGCTGCTCACGGCCGAACAGACGGCGAGCGCGGTCACGTAGGTTCATGCGCAGACTCCCTTCTGGTTGATGTCGGCCACTATCGCGAAGAGCGCTAGTGGGTTGTCGGATCCGCCGATGGCGAGCTGACCGCTGAACAGCAGCCAGCCGCCAGCGACGGCCTTGATCTTGAAGCGGCACATCAGAAGTTCAACCCGCCCAGCAGGTTGGTGCTGATCCACTCCTTAGTGGCGTCCATCTGGACGAGGATCGCGTCAAGGTCCGCAACGTCGCGGCCCTGTGCATCGCCCTTGAGCTTGGTGATCTGCTCGCGTAGCGTCTTCTGCGAACCCGAGATGGCGATACCGTGATCGCGGATACTTTCCGTCTTCTCAGCGATCTCGACCTGCTTACTGGCCTTGCTGCCGCTGGCGACAAGGGTCTGGACCTGTCCGAGACGGTCCACGGTTTCAGCGAATGCCTCGGTCAGCGTGGCCTTGTCCTGCACCCACTCGGATGCGAACTTGATGACCTGCTTGTAGACCGCGTCACGATCGGACACGGCGGTCCAGAGCGAGTGCTGTGCAATCTGCACGTCATCGAGCAGAACCTCGTCACGGCCGTCCAGCGCCGCGCAAGCCTGCATCGCCTTCGTCAGATCGACGTAGCGTCGGATCGACGGCGTGATGCCGACGCCGACGAGGTTCGACCAGAGATCGCCCAGTGCGTTGAGTACGTCCTCGGGCACGTTGACCTCCTCGACCTCGCGCTGGAAGATCATCAGCTCGGCGGCCGAGACGATCAGCTCATCCGGGATCGTGGCCTCGCCGTTCGAGCGACGGCCGATGGCGCCCTTGAGAATCGTGGTGAACTGGTCGATCGACGGGGGCGGCTTGACGACGAGCTTGAGCGTGAAGCGATCGAAGAACGCGGCCAGCTCGGCGTCGTCTTCGAGTAGGTGATTGACGGCGCCGATCAGCGACATCAGCGGCACGCGCTGGATGCCGTTACCGGCGTCGAACTCGCGCTCGACCATCATGCCCTGGAAGGCAGGAAGCACGGCCCGCGGTGCGCGAGACAGCTCATCGACGAACGCGACTTCGCAGTCGGCCAGCCGGTTGGTGATGATGCGCTCGAAACGGTCATCGGCCATACCCTTGATTGAGAGCGGGCCGAGGAACTGTTCGGGCGGCGACGCCTTGTACGCCTGCGTCTTGAACTGACGCACGCCGGGAAGATGCTTGAGGATGCCATCCACGGTCATCGACTTGGCGACTCCGGGCGAGCCGTACAGCAGGATGTGTAGCTTGGCGGCGATGGCCACCTGGATCGAGTGCATCTCGGCACGACGACCGATGAGGCCACCATCTTCTTGGAAGTCGCGGATCGCGGCCATCTTGTCCGCAACGGACGTGAGTGTGGTAGGCATAGTGCCTCCTTAGCAGGGGTCGAACGATGGATGATAACAGGCGGTGAACAGCTAGCGCGTGCGGTACTTGCGACGCAGCTCGGCCACCACTTCTTCGGTGAGCTGCTGTTCGCGTTCGGCTTGCTCTTCGGCGTTCTCCGCGTTGCGGTACTGGCCGTCAGTGGACAAGCGGATCTGCACTATCCGGTCCGCCCGCCGCTCGAACTCGACTTCGCTGATCGTCTTACGCTCAGCCATTCTTGAACCTCCTCTCGTGCGTACAGGGCCAGAACCTCTCCGCACGCACATATGGCTCACCGCCGTAGTCGAAGCGCCGTAGTCCGAGCTGCTTGCGCTCGTGAAACGCGGCCCAGCCGTCAGGCAGTACGACGTTGAGGCGATACATGGTGGTCAGCGTGTTGAATCCGCCGTTGTCCACCGAGAACGTGCCATCGGGGTAGTAGCGGATGATCGGCGTGTCGTAGAGGTAGACCTCGTAGCACTCAAAGTCCACCGGGCAGCCCTCATCGGCGCAACCGTCGCGGTAGATCACATACATATGGGCGCCCAGTTCGCGGCGAATGTCCTCATTATCCTCATCGCCAGCGCCCTCGATGAACGTGCGGCAGTCGTCGTAGCTGCCGATTACGGCGGCGAGCTTGACCCGCCATGCGGCAATCCCAGCGTTAGGGTGGGTAGCGGTCATCAGTCCTCCAGTTCGATGAACATCGAAGCCGCGAGCGCGTCTTCGATGAAGGTGGCACGCGGCCCGCCGTGATCCTCCCAGGCACGACCCTGATCGTCGAGATCCCAGTCGGGGTTGTACTCGCCAATCGGATCATCGAGCAGCATTGTGGCGATGAGTTTCAGTGCTTGGCCCTCGTCGCGCACCACACTACCGCGATCAGTGAACAGGTCGAGCAGCACGGCTGGTTGCGTGTAGTCGATGATCGTGCTCATACCGTCACCACGTCGGCGCACGCCCAGCGGAGTGCTTCGGCCTTCTCGTCCACGATCCGTTCGGCGCAATACTCGGCGGCGTCGCGCGCCTCAACCTTCACATAGGCGTCGTCCTTGTAGCACTCGGGTTCGAGGAAGCCCCAGCACGAGTCGAGAACCTCGCCGTCGCCGTCGAGAACCTCGTAGCCGTACACAGCACCTTCGAGGTAGGCGGCGTAGTACACGACCTCCTCGTCGAGCTGCTTCTCGATGTCCTCGTCGGTGATCGTGTGCTGTTCGTCGAAGCCGCACGCCTTGCGCGTTTCCGCGGTGTCGAAGATCATGCCGACTGTCGACGTGTCCCAGCCAGCGCCGTCCATTGCGAAGCGTCCGCGACTGACGAGGTTGTCCGAGCCGGTCACGAGGTTCGCACCGGCGCGCATCGTGATTCCGCTGTGTTCGTAGACGAACAGCGGCAGGATCACCCGGGCGCCGTGTTCGCGCACGAGGTACTCAACCATACCGACTTCGACCTCGCCGCCGCCTTCGCACTCCGGGCAGTCCTCGGGTTCGACTTTCCACTGCGTGTCGGACTCCTCGGCGGTGCGTGGCGTTTGCTCCATCCACTCCTCGGCGGCGTCGCGACTAGAGAATCCTCCACGGACAAGTACGCGCCCGTAACCACGGATGTCGAGAATCTCGAATAGCTCGCTTTCGCCTGAGCCCTTGCACTTGTCGCACGCGAGCTTCTGGTCACGGGGATCGGGTGCATCCTCATCACCAAGCGTATAACCGCCATAGTCGCAAAACATCACGCCGATGTTGCCGTCCTGGTTGCGCGGGTTCGCGTGCTCCTGGTCGAACTCCTCGTAGAGGATGTTGACCTTTAGTCCGGCGTGCTCGAATGTGTCTGCGGGTTCCATGCTCATCTTGCCTCCAGTTCGGTTAGGACGCGATCGACACGTTGCAGGTCCAGGAAGATGTGACCTTCCTGGTCGTTGTCGTTCGTCGCGCACTCTTCGTAGTCGCGACGTTCGGACTGCCAGTTGTAGTTGACGATGGCCCGCATCGATGCGAGTAGTTCGCTCTCGCTGTCGGTATACGGATCGAATCCCCCATTGAGGCGCCACTTATCGAGCGCCAGCACCAACCCAGCCAGCTCCACAAAATCGACATCAATGTCATCCCGTGTGCGACCGTAGGTCGGTGTCAAAGCAGACTCGGCCAGCTCGCGCTGGCGTGCGATGTTCGCGTTCGGATCCATCTCACTCTCCTCTTTCGGGAACTCGGGAACGCCTGCCCACTCCAGCAGCTCGACATCGCCCGGTTCGATGTGTGCTGCCAGCCCTTGAAGCTCGATGATCTCGCCCATGCTGATGCGTTCGGCTTGGATCTCGCCCCGGAGGTACTCCAGTCGCGCTGCGATTTGCTCAGGCGTCATGCTGCCACGCTCCTCTTGAGCTGTCGCTGCTGTTTGCGAGCGATCGTTGTCTTTTTAGGCTTAGCGCTCATTCGTTCACGCCCTGTAGTAGTAGGTGTCGCCGTCGTATTCGACGGACGTGTAATCCATCTGGAGTTCGCGTGCCGCACGCTCCCAGTCGATGCACGTCGCGGGCCAGCCCGTATCGCTGGAGATTGCGCCGATGTCTTCGGCCAGTTCGCGAGCGTAGTCCTCAAACCCGTTCTCGGGTATGAGGGTCGAGTCGTTGTGATCGCCCCACAGCTTGAGCCCATTGGGGTCGATTGAGTCGGAGTCGACGCCTAGTTCTCTACTGAGATCCTCGAACTTCGCGATGTCGTCGGCGTAGTCTTCGAGCACGCTGGCGGTTGCGTCGTGGCTGGGCACTTCTTCGATAGCGTCGAGCGAATCCTGGCGCTGCTCGATCAGCTCTTGCCATTCGCCTGCGACTTCGTGTAGGTCGAGCATGTCAGTCCTCCAATGCGCGTAGTCGTTTGACGAGGTCGGGGTGGCGCGCGGCCCACCATTGGACAACCTCGGTGCGTGAGTATCGAGCCGTTCGGGCGCTTCCTGTTCGTGGCGCCGGGAAGTTGACCGGACGTTTGATCCAGTTCGAGATGGCGCTCTGCTGTACGCCGAACAGTCTCGCGATGTCGGCGCCTGTGACCAGTTCGGTGAGTATCAACTTGTCACGCTTAGCGAGCGTGCGGTGCGCCTCTTCGACGCACCCCATTTTCATCTCGCTGATGAACTCATCGCGGAGCTTGTCCAGTTCGTCAGTCATCGGCCACCCATCGGGGCGTGGTACTCGTTCGCGGGGATCAACCTCGTGTAGAGATACTTGCGCAGGGCTCGCGTCACGGTGTCCTCCTCGGCCCGTTCGCCGCCCATCGTGTTCGCCTCGGGATTCATCGCGAGCATGAAGTAGATGCCCGCGTCCTGGTAGTTCGCGTCACGCATTGCGTTGACGAACATCGAGGGCACGTAGTAGCGCTCCTTGATGTGTTCGCTGAGATGATCGTCACCGAACGGCGCTTCGCCATTCTCGCCACGCATCGCGCAACCCCAGCAGTCACCGGGACCGGGCATCGACATGCCCTTCTTGAGCGCGGCGACCGCGTTCGCAACGAACTTGTTGATCCGCTGCTTCTGCTTGTCGGTCTTCGCGAGCTTGCGCTTTGTGCGAGCGATCGCTTTGAGATCCGGCAGCGGCGCATAGCCCTCCGCATTGATCTCCATGCCATCCTCGAACAGCACGCGGTTGCGTTCGACCCAGGCGTTGTGACGTGTCCTCGCCTCCCGCGTCGCGCGGAAGTCGGTGATGTACGCCTCTTGCCACGCCTCGCGCGCTCCCTCAAGGAGACCGGGGGTGGGCGCGTACTTGGCGAGCTGTTCGCACATCTGTTCGTAACCCTTGTCGCGATTGCGACCCCAGCCCTCGCCGTGCATCGCCTGATACCACGCGGTGTGCTGGCGATCGAAGAGCGCGCAGTGTGGGCACTGTTCGTACTTGGTCACGTCGGCGCCCTCCACCTTCGCGACGTTGTAGCGATAGCTCTCCTCGCCGTAGACCGTGACCGTGGTCACGTCGACCGTTCGATAGCCGATGAAGTAGTCGCCGCCGCGTTCGTAGGGGCGATCGACCGACCGATCCTCGTCGTGCTTGCTGACTAGCTTCTCCTCAGCGGCCGTCACGCTCGTCTGGGTGTCCGCTAGGCAGCCGTCAAGCTCCCGCTCGAAGCCTGAGCCCTTGACGGGCTCGGGGCCGGGGTCGAGCGCGTGGAACGGCTTGGGCACCGAGCGCCGGACCCACTGCGAGCCGTCCTTCGTGGGCTCGGGGTCCTTCGGGTTCGGAGCGCACTGCATGTACCACGTGCCGCGTTCGGTGACCTGATGGCGCGTCACGTGGCCGCGGATGCGCTCGGCGGTCGTGACCGATCGCCACCCGCCGCTATTGACGGTAATCCTGCCGTCGCGATAGAACGTCGCGATGTCGGTTGCGTGCAATCGCAGCGCGTACCTGTCGCCACTTTCGCCTCGCATCTCCACGCGCGTGTTGTTCTGGACGGGCTTGGACCGCTTATCGCGTGCGCTTGCGACGAGTCGTTCGCATTCTTGGAAGTCGAGCATGATGCGTTTCTCCTTGTACGGGGGTCGAGTGCTGCTAGCAGTCTGCGGTTCCGTCGCCGCAGTCGTAGGGGCGGTGATCGTCGGGCGAGCCGTAGGCCTTCGATGCTTCGGTGAGCCGTTCGCCAAGCGCGCCCAGGCCGCGGTCCCAGAAGCCTGCGCCGTGACCGCTGCGGGTGAGCCAGAAGTCGTGACCGGCATAGGACTCGACTTCGCCTTGCGAGGGGTCGTAGGTGCGCTGTTCGCAGTAGGTGAGCAGGTCAGCTTCGTTCGCCTCGATGAACGCGAGGCAATCGACCGCCATCTTCTCGCGGGCGCCGTCGCGCAGCTCCAGGCCTTCGCAGCCCCCTAGCTCCCCGTTCCCCATGCGGCAGGCGCCGCCGCACTTACTGCAAAATGGTGCGGGGTTATAGCGGTGATCTTCGTGGGGCATGCAATCAGCCCAGAGCGCGCACTCGACATAGCCGTCGATAAACGCATCAGCGTCGATTGTCATGCGTAGCTCACGAGCAGGCCGCCGCGCGGCCCATATTCGAGGATGCGATCCGGGTAGGCGTCGCAATTCTCGGTCGGTTCGTAGAAGAAGATCCAGGCGCTCTGGCCGCCCTCCTCGGACGGTTCGCGCTCGACACACGGGTAGTAGGTGGCCCACGAATCCGCGCGCCGATCGAAGCTGTCCTTCGCTGCGCGGAGCGAGTCGAAGTGTTCGAGATCCTCGGGGATATAGCCGCAGGCGTAGCTCGCGCCGCCGTGCCATAGCATCCAAACTTGCATGATGCGCCTCTTTCGTTCGATGATGCGTTTACGATGTTATCCGAGAGCGATCGCCAGCGCCCGCGGACCCCGAAACCTCATACGCAAGGAACGGGATCCGCGAGCGATCGTTCGCGGTTATTCTGCGTCTGCGATCGGCTTCCAATCGGCGGCGAATGAATCGTCGAAGTCGACGCCCGTGCCCTGTTCGACGTACTCGAAGCGCGCCAGATCGACCACGTAGAGCGAGTTGTCGTCCTCGGGCGAGCCCAGATAGACATTCAGCTCAGTGAGCCGCTGTTCGAGCCGTTCGACGTAGACCTCCCAGACATCCGGCAGATCGATGACCCAGACCTGTTCGCTGCACGAATACGCGCGCAGCGGCGGCATGTACGAATTGCCGGTGATGAACAGGACTGCCTCGGTGCTGGCCTTCGCCTCGGGCGCGATCTCGTAGGTCGCGACCTGCCAGCCGAGCTGCGCTGCACGTTCGCAAGCGCGGTCGCGGAGCTGTCGAGCGCATTCACGGGCGATGTGCTCCGCAGACTCGACGAGATGATGCTTCGTCGATCCCGCGTTATCGCCCTTGCTGCACTCGATAGCTGCACGTTCGAGCTTCTGCGCGCCATCGTTGGCCAGCTCGGACGCTTGCGCATCCGAGGCCAGCCGTTCGAGCGTGGACACGATCATGTCGTCGGTCATCGCTCGCTCACGTCCTTTGGGTTCGGCCGGTACCTCTTGGCGCCGATCTGCGCCCGCTCGGCGCCGCAGTCATCACAGACGAGCACGTAGTTGATCGTGCCAGTCGTTCGGTTGTAGCGGGCCATGCCAGAGCAGAGGGCCTCGCAGCCGCACATCACGCCACCCGCCAACGGATGCCGTTCGCGCCGCGCACGTGGCCGTCGTAGTCGGTCACGCCCTCGATGTTCGCAAGGAACTTGAGGCTGTTCGCAGCATCGCGCTTGCGCCTGCGACCTGTCAGCGGAACTTCGTACATTGATGCGTTGTCCATCTCGCGCGTATTGCGCATGATCGCCTCCAGGGCGTTCGTATGTGTGTGGGAACCTGCTCAGCAAGCAGCTATCGCGGCGCCCGGGTAGCTCCGCTCTGCGGCCTACACCCGGTGCATGCGCCTGACCGCGCGGACTGTTCGCATGCTGCCGTGGACATGGCCGCATAAGCCACGCGACCCACGACTACGCCGTGATAGCTGCTCGACTCAGCAGCGCAAACGCGCGTTCGAGCCCGAGTCTTTCTCCCACGTAAGGGAGTCTGTAGCCAACTCAATGCTGCTTTTCTCGGGTTCGAGCACGCGCTTGCGTTGCCGCGCCGCGTTCGTATGTAGCCGGATCGCACTCACGCAGCACGCGAGTGATTGACCGTCCGGTGATATCCGCGGTGTAACTAACCGGGCATCCGTTTCTCCTTTCGTGACGCCAGCGCGCACCCGTTCGTAGGTGCGCGTTCGCGTCACGATCAGCGGTTCGGATTGAGCTTGTGCGCGTTCTCGTGCAGCGAGCGCGGCGGCCGATTGATGAGCATCGAGCCATCGCGGATCTCGTGGACGCGCGGGGTCTGGAATAGGTGACGCATCGCGCGCCTCCGTTCGTTGGGGGTTTCACGTGAAACTCACTCACGTTCGCTAGTCGCCGTTCGTTGAGAAGCGGCGGCTGCCGAGCGCTGGAAAGCAGCGGGGG